>Ga0075152_10000366_pt1 | contig 34395 bp, 28 predicted proteins | sample JI61114C2DNA_FD_70964 | JGI IMG/M metagenome (GOLD analysis project Ga0075152, IMG submission 70964) | Wastewater effluent complex algal communities from Wisconsin, to seasonally profile nutrient transformation and Carbon sequestration -... | ecosystem: Engineered > WWTP > Effluent > Algae...
TTCAGGTTCAGCTTCGCAATGTTGAGCAACCTGCGCGCGGACGACGACCGCTGGAACAGCCTCGTCGTGCCGCGCGTGGTCCATCTCAGGGCCACCGATCCGCTGGTCCACGTGCTCGGCGCGTACGACCTCGCGGGTGAGTCCATAAAGGCGCGGGCCAGGGATCGGGACGCCCTGCGACCCGGCACGTACGGCCCACAGGAGTTTCGTCGGCGCTACGAGGAGGCCGTCCGGCGCGGGCAGCCGCTGAGGTTGCAGGTGCGCTACCTCGGCGTCGAGCGCGGCTTCGGCGACCTGCGCTTCGCCCCTGATCTGCGGGCCTTCGTCGCCGGTCTGCCGCGCATGCCGCTGTTTCAGGGCGCGCTCTCGGGGTCGCGGCCTCAGGCCTGCGTGCATTAGCGGCGGGCCGAGGGGGTCAGCGGCGCTGGGCGAGCAGGTCGCGGATCTCGGTGAGCAGCACCTCCTGCGCGGTGGGGCCGGGCGGCTCGGCCGGGGCGGGCGGCTTGTGCATCTTGTTGATGAGCCTGACGACGAGGAAGATCGCGAAGGCGATGATCACGAAGTCGAAGAGGGTCTGCAGGAAGGCGCCGTAGCGGAGGGCCACGACCTTGGTCGGGTCGGCGTTCTGCTGGAGCACGACGGCGAGCTTCGAGAAGTCGACACCGCCGATGGCGAGGCCGAGCGGCGGCATGACGATGTCCGCGACGAATGAGGAGACGATCTTGCCGAAGGCGGCGCCGATCACCACGCCGACCGCGAGGTCGATGACGTTGCCGCGGACCGCGAATGCCTTGAATTCGGAGAGGAAGCTCATGGGGACCGTCCTTGGGGAGGAAGGGCCCCAGTGTGGGTCCAATCGCGCGGTTGCGTCCAGTGATCAGCGTTCGCGGCGCGTCTGGGCGCTCACGCGGCGCTCAGAGGCGGTCGGAGGCGATGCCGACGGACATCACGCCGGCGTCATGGGCGGCGGCCATCATGCGGACGACGGCGCCGTACTTGACCCCGGCGGCGGCGTCGATGGCGACCTTGCCGTCGGTCTGGAGCTTCGGGTTGGCCTTGAGCTCGCTGACGAGGGCGGCATAGTCGGCGCTGAGTGGCTGGGCGCCGAGGGTGGCGTTGCCGGCCCCGTCGATGGACAGCAGCAGCGTCGCGTTGGGGTCGGCGGGGCCCTCCTGCTTCGAGGCCGTCGGGATGTCGAGCGGCATCTGGGTGTTGGCCGGGGGCGGGGCGGCGACCATGAAGATGATCAGCAGGCAGAGGAGGACGTCGACCATCGGGGTGACGTTGATCTCACAGAGGGAGTCGCCCTCGTCGCCGACGCTGACTGACATGGTGGCACCAAGCTACCGGGGGCTCTCGCGGGTGTCCAGAGGGTGGCGCGCGCGACGCGCTGTGGCGCAGATCACACTTGCGCTGAAGGCGCCGCGCGTAGAGTGACGCAATGCAGCGCCTTTCCGCACCTATTCTTGTTTCCGTCCTGGTCCTCGCGGCCTGTCCGGCAGACAGCAACAACACGACCACCAGCGCCTCCGAGGGCAGCACCACCGGGACCGCCAGCGAGGGCTCGACCGGGCCGAGCAGCGCGACCGGAACCGGCACGACCGGGACGCCGACGACCGACACGACCGCCGCGAGCGATCCGACGACCGGCGAGCCGACGACGGGTGAGCCGACCTCGACGACCGGCGTCGAGGGGACGACGACGACCGGCGTCGAGGGGACGACGACGACCGGCGGGACGACGACGGACGGGACGACGACGGACGGGACGACGACGGACGGGACGACCGGCGGCGACGCGGTCTGTGGCGACGGGATGATGGGCGGGGACGAGGCCTGCGACGACAGCAACCTCAAGACCGAGCTGTCGACCTCGAAGAACCTGCCGCTGATGTACAACGCGAAGGATTGCATCGACGATTGCAGCCTGGTGCTCTCGCTGTGCGGCAACGGCAAGGTCGACCCGGGCGAGCAGTGCGACGACGGCAACCCGGACACCTACGACGCGTGCACGACCTCGTGCACGAACAACACCAAGGACTACGGCTCGCCGTGCAAGCGCATGTGCAACCAGAACTGCGACACGGACGTGTCGTCGGGGACCTTCACGGGCTGCGACAACATGGAGGTGCCGGCGGGGGCCAAGGCGGTGTGTTACGTGAGCACGAAGTTCAACCTGGCGCCGCGGTACTTCGCGGAGGGCGCGTGTGCGACGACGGCGCAGACCTGCGCGGGTGGCATTCTGTGCCCGCCGAACATCGGCAACTACGACATGCTGAAGACCTGTCCGGAGGGCTCGGCGCTGGTCGACCGAACGACGATGAGCTTCGGCCTGACGGTGAAGACCAAGGTGTGCCAGCAGAGCTGCGACTCCGACGCGGACTGCCGCTGGAACGCCTGGGACACGGTGTGGGCGAAGCCGGGCCAGTACCGCTGCCAGACCACCCCGGACTCCGGTGGCGTGAAGATCTGCGCCGACGCGCAGAACTGAGGCGGCGCGCGTGAGCGCGTGAGGCGACGTCGAGCTCGCCGGTGACGGTGAGCTCGCGTCGGATGATGATTGCGCTGGCAGCGACGCGACCGGGACACGGTCGGTCACCACCTGCTCGTCGACGAGGCCTCGATCCAGGACCTGGCGATCCGCGGCGGTTTGGAGCCCGGGCTGTGTGCTTGGGTGTGCTTACGGATGGCTGAGCGGTAGGGGGCGATTGCGCTCGAATTCGGTGCGCGCGTTGTTCGTGTGGACGGATGGCGTGATTTGCGCAGATTCGCGTAGCGTTGGCTTCGGCGGGCAAATTGGCTCGGGATCCGGGCGCATCAGGTGATGCTCCTGCGTCCCGGGGCCGCGTTCTTTGAATTTTTTCTGAACTGTGGTCGGATTTTTTGAGCGATTGTTCGACCAACAGTCATCAAAAAATCGCGTGGCGATAGCTGTGGACGCAGAAGTATCATGCCGAGGCGATCGCGTCGGCTTCAAGCTCGTCTATGGAGCGGGCGGCTCGTCGACGAAATAGTTCGACCCGGGGACGAATAAATGCCCGGAGCGCGGACATTCTCGTCCCGGCAATGACCGGGCACGGCAGCGGTCAGCGCAGCGGTCCGGGGGTTGAGCCGGGCTAGGCGCCGAGGCGACGCAGGAGATCCGGCGACACGCCGAGCTGGGCGCAGCGGGCCTGGATCGGGGCGAGGCGCCACCGGCCGGGGTCGACGGGGGCGTAGGGGTGCCGGCGATGGGCGCGGAGCAGCAGGTTCTTGGCGGTGTGCTCGCTGCTCACGAACTCGACCACGGCGACCTCGTAGCCGCAGGCGGCGAGGATCTCCACGCGCAGGCTGTCGGTCAGGAGGTCGGCGTAAGAGCCGCGCAGCAGCCCGTGGGCCAGCATCGCGGGGACCGGGGCGTGGGCGGGGTCCTGCTTGGCGAGCTGGGCGGCGAGCTCGTGCTGGCAGCAGGGCACGCTGAGCACGGCCGGGACCCCGAGGCGGATCGCCAGGGCCAGGGCCTCGTCGGTGGCGGTGTCGCAGGCGTGCAGCGCGAGCACCAGATCCGGCGGTCCCCCGAGGGCGGCGGCGGCGCTGGCCTCGGCCTCGGCGATGCTCGCCCGGGCGAAGCTCAGGCGCGGCGTACTCGCGGCGCTGGTCGAGGCCGGGTCAGCCGATGCGCTCGCGGCGGGGCCAGTGGCCGCAACCGGGTCGGCGTCCGGGAAGCTCGCGGCGAGGTCGGCGGTGACGACGGCGATGGGGCCCGGGTCGGCCATGCCGAGGGTGGCGGCGCGCTCGCGGCTCCGGGCGACCACGTCCTCGCGGACGTCGACGCCGTGGAGGCGCAGCGGGACGCCCTCCTGGCGCAGGACCTCGGCGAGCACGAAGCTGAGGTAGGCGTTGCCGCAGGCGAGGTCGAGGACGCGGAGCGGCTCGGCGGCGCTGCGCGGGCGAGCGGCGGTGAGGCGCTCCCAGGTCGGACGGCACAGCTCGGCGAGGTGGTTGACCTGCTTGTACTTGCGGGCGTGACTGGCGGAGATGCTGCCGTCGGCGTTCATGATGCCGATCGCGCGCAGCAGCGCCCCGCTGGTGTCGGGGCGCAGGGTCCGGTCCTTGCCGCCCATGACCTTGCGGGCGGCGGCCTCGTCGAGGGTCCGCAGCGCGGGTCGGCCGTGGCGCGCGTCGACCTGGACGCGGCGGCGCTCGTCGAGCACGTAGGTGTGCTTGACGAGGCCGGCGCGGGCGGCCTCGCGGGCGGCGGCGAACACGGCCGCGAGCTGCTCGGCGCTCGGGGCGACGTCGCTGCCGGGGCCGGCGACGACCTGCTCCTCGCGCTGGGGCTCGCGCTGACCCTCGCTCTGGGGGGCGGAGAAGACGGCGCGGGTCCAGCCGCGGCGCAGGTGCGGGGTGACGGCACGCTCGAGGCGCTGGAGGTTGGATTCGCGGAGCACGGGGCGGGGGTAGCAAAGCCGCGCAGGCGCGACAAGGGCGGGGGCAGGTGCGCCGGTGCGAGGGCGCACGCGACGGGGGCTGGTGCTCCTGGGCCTGTTGCGGGGCCGCGGTCGGCTGGGGCATGGTGCGCGCCGTGCCCCGCCCGAACATTTTGTTGCTCGAGAGCATCCATGCGACCGCCCACGAGGAGTTCGCGCGTCACGGGGTCGTCGTGCACACGGCGACCGGGGCGATGACGGAGCCGCAGCTGGTGGCGGCGCTGCAGGCCCTGCCGGCGGGTAGCCCGGTGCTGCTGGGGATCCGCAGCAAGACGCGGGTGACCCCGGCGGTGCTCGACGCGGTGCCGCAGCTGCTGGCGGTCGGGGCGTTTTGTATCGGCACCGATCAGATCGCGCTGAGCGCCGCGCGCGAGCGGGGGATCGCGGTGTTCAACGCGCCCTTCAGCAACACCCGCTCGGTCGCCGAGCTCGTGCTCGGGGAGATCATCATGCTGTCGCGCCAGGTGTTCGCGCGCAGCCAGGCCTGCCACCGCGGCCTGTGGCACAAGAGCGCCGACGGCAGCCACGAGGTCCGCGGCAAGACCCTCGGCATCGTCGGCTACGGGCACATCGGCTCGCAGCTGAGCGTGATCGCCGAGGCGCTCGGCATGCATGTCCGCTATCACGACGTGCTCGCCAAGCTGCCGCTGGGCAACGCGCAGCCGTGCGGCAGCCTGCACGAGCTGCTCGGCCTGTCGGACTTCGTGACCCTGCACGTGCCCGACACCGAGCTGACCCGCGGCATGATCGGCGCCGCCGAGCTGGCGGTGATCCGACGCGGCGCCTACCTGATCAACGCGTCGCGCGGGATGGTCGTCGACCTCGAGGCCCTGCGCGAGGCGCTGGCGCGCGAGCAGGTCGCGGGCGCGGCGATCGACGTGTTCCCGAGCGAGCCGGCGAAGGTCGGCGACGTCTTCGACAGCCCGCTGCGCGGCCTCGACTCGGTGATCCTGACCCCGCACATCGGCGGCAGCACGCAGGAGGCCCAGGCCAACATCGGCCGCGAGGTGGCGATCTCGCTGGCGGCCTACCTGACGACCGCGTCGACGACCGGCTGCGTGACGCTGCCGAACATCGACGCGGCGCCGCTGCGCAGCGGGGCGCGCATCGTCAACGTGCACCGCAACGTCCCGGGCGTGCTCTCGGCGATCAACCAGCTGCTGGCCGAGTCGCAGGTCAACATCACCGGCCAGAGCCTGGCGACGATGGAGTCGATCGGCCTGCTGCACGTCGATGTCCCGCTGCGGGCCGACGACCCGGAGATCAGCCAGCTGAGCGCCGCGATCGCGGCGCTGCCGACCAGCCTGCGCACCCGGGTGATCTGACCGGCGCAGGGCCTGCGTCGGGCGCATCCGCCCGAAGACGCGTGCGCGGCGCTATCGGTCGCGCGCGCTCGCCGGGTCCTCCAGGCCCCAACGCGCCGCCCGGCGAGGAGCTGGCCGGAGCTGCCCTCGTGGCCCGCGAGGCGGCCGGTACGGCTCCGAACCCGGCGCGCAGCGTCGCGCGAAAATGGCCGATCGGGGGCGCCTAACACCGGCATGAAGGGTCCTGATAACCTGGAGCCGCGATGCGTATCACCTTGTTCGCGGCGGTTATTTTGGGGGCGGGACTCGGACAGGCGGCCTGCAAACGGGACTCGGCGACGAGCGACCCCGGCGGTGAGTGCAGCGGCATGTGCGGTCGAGGCACCCGCTGCGACGGGAAGGTGTGCGTCGTCGACTACGGCCAGGACATCTGCCAGTCGCAGGTGGCGTCGACGGTCGAGCCGGTGGTGCCGATGCGGGCGCCGATCACCAACTGGGGCGAGTGCTGGGAGGACCGCAACCAGCTGCCGAAGAAGTTCAAGCCGGTCGACGACTCGGGCATCCCGCAGTTCGACCCCAACCAGGCCCGCAACCTCGACTGGGGCGAGGGCGAGGAGCAGCTGTCGGCGCCGGTGCTCAACGCCCACATGCGAGAGATCGAGTACGACATCAACGCCTGCCTCGGGATCGCCGCGTGCTACCAGGGCTCGAGCCTGCCCGGCGGGCACATCGACTTCGCGTTCCGACTCGGCGGCAAGGGCAAGGTCGACTCGATCTCGGTGACGGCCCCGCCAGGGCTCAGCGTGTTCGGCATCATCCCCTGCTCCCGCAAGGCCGTCGCCAACCACGAGTTCCCGAGCTACGCCGGGCCGCCGATGACCGTGAAGTACAGCATCGACATCGGCGAGTGAGCCGCCGGCGCGCGAGCACATGAGCTTCGGGACATGTCCCGAAGCTCATGTCATTCGGCGGGCGGGGCCTCGTCGCCGGGACCGGGCTCGGCGGGCTCGGCGGCGGCGGCCGGGCCGGAGCGGCGACGCTTGTAGGCCTGAGAGATCCGCTCGGCGGCCGCGCGGGCGGCCGGCGCAGCCTTGTCCACGGCCTCCTTGCGGACCTCGAAGGGCTCGGGCAGCAAGGTGGTGGATCCTTCGGACTTCGACATGACGGGGCCTCGGCCTGTCATAAGCGTCGCAGATCGGGCCGCCGGATCACGGGAAATCGCCGGCGCGACCGCGCCCGCTGGCGTCCACGAGGCGCTCAGCGCCACGAGCCCGCGGGCCGGCGCTCCCCTCGCCGGCGCGCTAGCGACTGAGATGTCCTGTGGGACATGTCCCCGGGGCCATGCGCGCGCCGGCCAGCTCGGAGCGCAGCACCGGCGCCAGGGTCGGCCCGGCGGCGACCAGATCGCCGTGGCGCAGGTCCCAGGGGCCGCCGTCGATGCGGGTCAACACGCCGCCGGACTCGCGGACGAGCAGCGCGCCCGCGGCGGTGTCCCAGGGCTGCAGGTGATACTCCCAGTAGGCGTCGAGGCGGCCGGCGGCGACGTAGGCGAGGTCGAGCGCGGCGCTGCCCGCCCGACGGATGCAGCGGACCTGGGGCACGACGCGGTTGAACTCGAGCAGGTTGTTGGTGGGCGAGGTGGCGCGGGTATAGGCGAAGCCGGTGGCGACGAGGGCGAGGCGGAGGGCGCGGGTGGTGGTGACGCCGAGCGGCTGCGGGCCGCCGTGGCGGGCGCGGGTGCGGGCGCTGTCGAGGAAGGCGCCGCCGCCGCGGGTGGCGTAGAAGGTCTCGCCGCGGGTCGGGTCGTGGACGACGCCGAGGCGGGGGCCCTCGTGGTCGACGAGGGCGATCGAGACGCTGAAGTGAGGGAAGCGGTGGGTGAAGTTGGTGGTGCCGTCGAGCGGGTCGACGACCCACTGTAGGACGCCTGGCGGCGGTCTGGGCTCGAGGGGGCCGTCGTCACGCGGGTGGCCGGCGCCGATGTGGCCGGACTCCTCGGCGAGGATCCAGTCCTCGGGGAACCGGCGGGTGATGCGGCCGAGGATCTCGGCCTCGGCGGCGCGGTCGGCCGAGGTCACGAGGTCGATGTCGCTCGACTTGGTGGCGACCGCGAGCTCGCCCTCGAAGTGCTCGAGCAACACGCAGCCCGCGGCGCGAGCGGCGGCGAGGGTGAACTCGAGGAGGTCCTGGTCGGCGCGCATGCCCGAGCATAGCGCGACTTCGGTCGCCTCAGAGCTGTCTCTCGGGACAGATCGCCCGCATCGCCCGGGGCGCTCAGGGGGCCGGTCGGCCAGGCGCGGGCTCGTGGCCGCGGCTGCGCTTGAACAGCTGGTTGACGTGCCGCAGGACGTCGTCGCGGTGGCGGGAGATCTGCACCTCGTGGTGGAAGACCGCGTCGATGGTCATGTCGGGCAGGACCACGAATGTGACCCGCCGCGCGACCTTCACCAGCGGCCACAGGACCTCGAAGCGGGTGCTGATCGCGAGGTCGGGGTCGGGGACGATCGGGAACGGGGCCCGGGTCGAGGCCGCGAACTTGCACTGCGTCTCCAGCTCGTCGGTGCTGACGCCGACGAGGGTCGCGCCGGCGAGCACGAGCTCGACGTAGTTGTCGCGAAACAGCCGTGTCTCCGCCGTGCAGCCGGGCGTGAAGGCCTTCGGGAAGAAGTACACGACCGTGCACAGGCCCTGCTGCTGCGACAGGACGAAGCGCTGGCCGTCGCTGGCGACCGCGTCGATCTCGGGGGCGCGTCGTCCCGGGCTCAGACCGCTCATGTGGCAGGTATAACCGTAAACCGCCGCCGCGGGCGAGCCCTGCCGGCCGGCGGGTCTCGGGCCGGCGCGCGGAGGTTTGGCTTCGCGGCGGCTTGCAGTAGCCTCCCCGGGTATGCGCGCGTCTACCACGGCGGTCGGCCGGCCCTGGCGCGGCTTCGGGGTCGGGCTCGGGGTCGGGGCGTGGGTGCTGCTGAGCCTCGGCCTGCCGCTGCTGCTGCTGATCGAGGAGGGCCTGCGGGTGGCCGGGCCACCGGCGCCGCCGTGGGTGTTCGTGCTGGCGGGCCTGCGCGCGCTGGGGCTGGCGGCGGCGGTGGCGATGGTGGCGGTGGTCGCGGCCTATCCGGTGGCGCGGACGCTGCGGCCGGGGCTGGTGCTGGTGCTGGTGCTGGTGGCCCCGCTGGCGCGCGCGCTGGGGGTGCTGGGGCTGGGCCTCGAGCCGGGGGCGTGGGCGGTGCTGCTGGCCCAGAGCGCGGGTGCGATCCCGCTGGCGGCGCTGGTGCTGCAGCTGCGCCTGCGCGGGCGGCCGCCGGCGCTGCTCGAGGCGGCGGCGGACCTCGGGGCGGGGCCCTGGCGGCGGTTCTGGGCGGTGGAGCTGCCGCTGCTGGCGCCGGCCTACGGGCTCGCGGCCGGCTGGGCGGCCCTGTCGGCGCTCGGCGACGTGACGACGCTCGAGCTGGCGGGCGGTGGCAAGGTGTACACGCTGGCGCTGCTGCTGCGCGACGCGGTGCTGAGCGAGGCGAACCCGCGGCGGGCGGCGGCGATCGTCGCGGTGATGCTGGCGGTGGCGCTGCCCTGCGCTCTGGCGATCGCCCGCGGGCTGGCCGGGCTGGCCGGCGAGCACGCGAATCCGGGGCCACGCCCGGGCCCGGGCCTGCGCGCTGCGGGCTGGGCCGGCGCGGCGCTGTCGGGGGCGCCGCTCGCGGGCCTGCTGATGCACCTGTCCTTCGAGACAGGTGGAAGCGCGGCCCCGCTGCTGCGCGGGCTGCTGGCCCAGAGCCTGGCGCTGACGCTCAGCTGCGGGGCGGCGGCGGCGGGCCTGGGCTTCGCGCTGGCGCTGCTGCGTCGGCCGCGACGGGGTCGGCGCGACCTGGTGGCGGCGCTGGTGCTGCTGCCGCTGGCGGTGCCGCCGGTGGCCTACGGGGCGCTGATGCTCGGGGCCGGGCGAGTGCTGGGGCTCGGCCCGGGGCCGGCCTTGACGCTGTTGGGGCTGCTGCCGATGCGGGTGGCGCTCGCGTACGCCGGGGCGGTGCTGGCGGTGGGGGCGGTGCAGCGCGAGGTCATCGACAGCGCGCGCGATCTCGGGGCGAACGCGTGGGCCCGGCTGCTGCGGGTCTGGCTGCCGCTGCTCGCGCCCGCGGGCGCGGCGCTGGGGCTCGTCGGCTTCGCGCACGCGCTGGCCGAGGGCAGCGTCCCCGCGTTCACGGCCGGACCGGGCGGGAGCACGCTGGCGGTGGGGATGGCGATCGTGGCTCGCGGCGGCGAGATCGACGTCATCCCACGATGGGCGCTGGGGCTGTCTCTGGCGCCCGTGGCGGCGGTGTGGCTGTCGGCCTGGCTGTGGCGTCGCTCGACGCGCTAGAGGGCGTCCGCGGGCTTTGTCACCCCGCGGCGTGCCGGGCGCGGGCGCTCTCTGTTAGGCTGGGCCCCCCGTGGTCAAAGAGTTCGACCCCCTGGACGTGACCCTGGTCGGTGAGAGCACCGTCCCGAGCGCGCTGCATGAGCCGACCGCGATCTCGGGGCTCTACGCGGGTCGCTATCAGATCGAGCGAATGGTCGGGCGGGGCGGGATGGGGACGGTGTACCGCGCGCATGACGTGATGGTCGGCGACGTCGTGGCCCTGAAGATCCTCGACGCGACGGTGGCGACCTCGGGCGACCAGCTCGAGTGGTTTCGTCGCGAGGTCCGGCTGGCGCGCCGCATCACCCACCCGAACGTCGCCCGCACCCACGACATGGGCGAGCAGGCCGGCGCGCACTACATCACGATGGAGTTCGTCGAGGGCACCACGCTGCAGGACCTGCTGCGCTCGCGCGAGGCGGCGGCCGGCGAGGGCGAGGGCAAGCGGCGGCGCCAGGCGCTCGAGCCGGCCCGCGCGGTCCGCATCGCGCTGGCGGTCAGCGAGGGCCTGGCCGCCGCGCACGCGGCCGGGGTCGTGCATCGCGACCTCAAGCCGGCCAACGTGCTGATCGACCTCAATGGTCGGGTGGTGCTGACCGACTTCGGCATCGCCCGGGCGCTGACCGACGAGCACGCGGGGGCGCGGACCCAGGGGGTGGTCGGCACGCCGCTGTACATGGCGCCGGAGCAGCTCTCGGGGCTGGCGGTCGACCAGCGCGCCGACATCTACGCGCTCGGGCTGATGCTCTCGGAGATGCTGACCGGCGAGCTGCCCTTCGCCGGACAGACGCCGATAGCGACCGCGCTGGCGCGCCTGACCAAGCCGCCGCCGGACCCGCGAGTGCTCCGCCCCGGCCTCCCCGACCCGCTCGCCGAGCTGGTCCTGCAGTGCCTCGCCCAGCTGCCCGACGCGCGCCCGGCCAGCGCCGCCGCGGTCGCCGAGCGGCTGCGCGCGTGGCTGGTGAGCAGCGGTGAGCCGCTGCACGGCGTGCCGACGGTGACGATGCTGGCGGGCATCGTCGGCGCGGCCGCGGGCGACCACCCGAGCGTGGCCGAGCTGATGACGCCGACCCAGCAGCAGCCGCTGACGACCGGGCCGACGCCGGGCGCGCTGACCCAGGGGATGACCCGCGGCGGCTACGGGACCGCGACGACCAATACGCGGCCGCTGCGGCCGCTGGCGCCGGTGCCGAGCGCGGAGCGGGCGCTGGCGGTCCTGCCGTTCCGCTACATCGGGCCGCCGGACCAGAGCTACCTGGGTGACGCGCTGACCGACGAGCTGATCGACGTGCTGTCACGGACGCGCGGGCTGCGGGTGCTGGGCAGCGGGGCGACCGCGAAGTACCGCAGCGACCGCGACCCGCGGGCGGTGGGGACCGACCTCGGGGTCGACGCGGTGGTCGACGCGACGGTGCAGGCGAGCGCGAAGCAGGTGCGGGTGGCGGCGCGTCTGGTCGAGGTCGCGACCGGGACGCAGCTGTGGAGCGAGCGCTTCGAGAGCGGCCTCGAGGACCTGTTCGAGCTGCAGGACCGGATCAGCAAGCGGATCGCGGAGGCGCTGCGGGTCGAGCTCAGCACCTCGGCGCACGCCATCGACGCGCCGGCCGAGGCGATCGCGCTGTACCTGCGAGGGCGGCGCAAGCTGCTGGCCTTCCAGGTGATCGGGCCCGACGGCGCGATGGAGCTGCTCGAGCAGAGCATCGAGATGGCGCCGCTGCTGCAGCCGGCGATCGCCTGCCACGCGATCGCCTGCCTGCGCGCGTGGTTCATGCCCTCGTCGTTCCTGGAGGACGAGGTGCGCCGCGACTGGGGGCAGGTCGCCCGCGAGAGCGTCGCGCGGGCGCTGGCCGAGGCGCCGGAGCTCGCCGAGACCCACCTCGCGCGGGCGATGCTGGCGGTGCAGCTCGGCGAGTGGCGCGAGGCCGTCAAGGCGCTGGTCAAGGCGCTGGAGATCGCACCGACCTACGCGCACGCGCATCAGTATCTGGCGCAGCTGCAGTGCGAGGCCGGCAACACCAAGGAGGGGGCCGAGCGGGCCCGGCTGGCGGTCGACCTCGAGCCGAGCCTGAGCGTCGGCCTGTTCGACCTCGCCCGCCTGCACGCCCTGCGCGGCGAGCGAGACGAGGCCGAGCGCCTGCTGCTGCAGCTCACGGACACGCGGATGCGCAACGCGACGGCGCAGCAGCGGATGCGCGTCGCCGGGTGGTACGGGGATATGGACGCGGTCCGGGCGATCGCGGCGACCCTGCCGATCGACGAGGCCGACGGCTTCAGCAACTATGCGACCAACTACGCGCGGGCGTTGACCGGAGCGGTCGACAAGGCCACGGTCGACGCGATGACGCTGGCGATCACCACCAACGTGCCGAGCCCGCGCTTCTACACGCTGATGTGCCAGGCCGCGACGGAGATCTACGCGGCGCGCGGCTGCCCCGAGGACGCGCTGCACTACTTCCTGAAGGCCGCCGACAGCGTGCTCATCGACATCGAGTGGACCGACCGCTGCCCGTCGCTCAAGGCCGTCCGCGCGCTGCCAGGCTTCGTCGAGGGCCGTCGCAAGGTGCGTCAGCGCGTGCAGGCGATGTGGAGCCTTTGACGCCGACGCTCGAGCTCGAGGGTCTGCATCGAAGCTTCCCCGGCGGGGTGGTCGCGCTTCAGGGCGTCTCGCTGTCGCTGCCGCTGCGCGGCTATGCCTGCGTGATGGGGGCCTCCGGCTGCGGGAAGACGACCCTGCTGCGGGTGGTGGCCGGCCTCGAGGCGCCGGACCGCGGCGAGGTCGTGCTCGCGGGCCAGCGCATCACCGGGCTGCCAGCCGAGCGTCGACCGGTGCACACGCTGTTCCAGGGCTACGCCCTGTTCCCGCACCTGAGCGCGTGGGAGAACGTCGCCTTCGCGCCGCGGCTCGCGGGGCTGCGCGGCGCGGGGCTCGCCGAGCGGGTCCGGGCCCTGCTCGCGGACGTCGGGCTCGCGGCCGGGCTGCACGAGCGGCGGCCCGCGGAGCTGTCGGGCGGGGAGCGTCAGCGCGTCGCGCTCGCGCGGGCGCTCGCGGGCCAGCCGGCGATGGTGCTGCTCGACGAGCCGCTGGCGGCGCTCGACCGGCCGCTGCGCGCCGGCCTGCGCCAGCTGCTCAAGGCGACCCAGCGGCGCCGGGAGATCGGGTTCTTGCACGTGACCCACGAGCCGGAGGAGGCGCTGGCGCTCGCCGACCACCTCGTGCTCATGGACCGCGGCATGGTGCTCGCACAGGGCGCGCCGGCGCAGCTCTATTCGCGCCCGCCCGACCTCGCCAGCGCGCGCCTGCTCGGCGACCTCACGCCGGTGCCGGGCCGACCCGGCCGCTGGCTGCGGCCCGAGCGGCTCGTCATCGTCGATGACCCGAAGGACATGTCTGATGAGACATGGCTATCAGAGCAGGTCACCATCGACGCGCTGGCCTGCCTCGGCGATCGCTGGGAGCTGCAGCTGCACAGCGAGGGGGCGGCTCTGCTGGCGCGGGCGCTCGATCCCCCGCGCGCGGGGCCGGGGGCGGTGGTCACGGCGCGGTGGCGACCGGGCGACGAGCTGCAGCTCGGCGAGTCGGCGAGCGCGGCGGCGAGCTGGTCGTCGACGGGGCTGCGGACCGCGGACACGTCGCGGCTGTGAACGGGCGGGCTCGCTGCGGCGGCGAACGGGCGGGCTCGCTGCGGCGGCGAACGGGCGGGCTCGCTGCGGCGGCGAACGGGCGGGCTCACTTCGGCAGGGTGACGCTGTTGATCGTCCGGATCGTCGCGCCGGCGGGGTAGGCGTAGGAGACGTACTTGGTATAGAGGAGCTCGCTCGCGGCGGAGCCCCAGCCCCACACGGTGACGCCGAAGGGCTTGTCGCTCGAGATCACGTGGCGGCCGTTCGCGCAGTTGCCGACGTTCTTGAAGTTGCCGGTGACGAGCTGGACGCGGGTCCACTGGAGGCCGTCGCCGAGCGGCTTCCAGGCGACCAGGTTGCCGGCGCAGCCGAGCTTCACGTCGGCGAAGGCGCCGTCCTCCTCGCGTCGCACGACCACCAGCTCGGTCTCCGAGTAGGTCGGGTCGGTGAAGAAGATGTAGCGCTTCTGGTACTGCGCGGAGGGGATGAGGTTGACCCACTCGGGGTCGCCGGCGCCGCCGAAGGCCTGACCGCCGGTCATGTACGCGGAGGCGTAGAAGGGGTGGTCCTCGCCCTGGCTGCGGACGGTGAAGGGGCCGGGGTCGTTGAATTCGGCGATCTGGCCGAACTGGAGCGTGTCGGGCGCGCCGACCGGCTTCTTGGGCGACCACACCAGCGTCGTGCCGTTGGCGGCGCCGACGAGCCGCCAGGGCGGCGACTCCTCGTTGTTGGGGACGCGGTTGCGGTAGCGGACCGCGGCGTAGGCGGAGCCGAGCGCGTGGATCGGTGGGATCTGCTGGTGGGCGCCGTCGCAGGCGTAGGCGTTGGTCGGGACGTTCAGGCAGGTCGAGCCGCCGAACACCGCGAAGGGCTTGTCGGCGAGCACCTGGGAGCCGGTCAGCTCGTACTTCTGGTTGATCTGCAGGCTCTCGCCGAGCGCCAGCGTGTACTGCAGCGTGCTGTTCGCGGGGCCGCCTGCGACGTTGGTGCCGCCGACCACCGCGACCTTCGGGCGCAAGGTGATGTGGGTGTTGTTCTCGCGGGCCACGAAGGTCAGCAGCGGGGTGCCCGAGGGCCCGCCCTGGCCGGGGCTGACGGCGATATAGCTGGTGTCCCAGACGCTGGTCGGCAGCAGCAGCGAGGCCGCGGTGACCGCCGCCGAGCCGCCGCCGAAGGGCTGCATCTGATAGGCGGCGACCGGGACGTCGCTGGTGATATGAAAGGCCTTGCCGCGGCCGGTCCCGGCGATCTGGGTCTCGAGCGGGATCGCCGGGCCGGCGGGGCAGGCTGGTTTGTTACCTGTCCCCTGGGACAGGAATAGAATTGCGACCTCGCCGACCGGCAGCCCGAACTTGCTGTTGAAGGGCGCGAAGGTCAGGTTCTGGCCCTGGCCCTTGGGGATCCGCGCGAACTCGTCGACCGGCAGGGCGGTGTTGCCGTAGGCGACCGTCAGGTTCGCCGGCGCGGTGCCGGTGTTGGTGACGAAGACCGCGAAGCAGGCGCCCTTGGCCTCGGCGTTGAGCTCGGTCTTGACGGCCCAGAAGTCGCAGCCCTCCGAGCGCTGCAGCAGCGCGGCGGCGTCGCAGGCGCTGAGGCTCTGACAGTCGCCATCGACGCAATAGCGATCGGCGCTGCAGGTCTCCATGACCTGGCCGTCGCAGAGCACCTGGTCGTGCTCGGCGGAGCAGGTCGGGACGCAGCCGGTGTCGCCGCCGCTGCTGGTGCTCGACTCCTCGTCGGTGGTGCCGGTGGAGGTGCCGGCGCCGCTCGAGGTCGTCGAGAGCTCGGCCTCGGTGCTGGCGCTCGAGCTGCCATCGGTGTCGGGGACGACGGCCTGGGTGCTGCTGCCGGTGTCGATGGTGGTCGGCGCGCCGGAGGTCGAGTCCTCGCCGGTCGGAGTGCCCGAGGTGGTGTTGATCACCTCGCTTGCGGCGCTGCTCGAGACGTCCGGTTCGTGCGCCGTCTCGCCCGCGGGTTGAGCGCAGGCGAGTGGCAACGCAGCGAGCACGGATGCACGAGCCAGCGGTGTCATCGACGATCAACGTAGGCCAAAGAGAACATTGGTGTCGAGCGGCCCATGAGCACGCGCGTCGCTGCGCCGCCTGGAGGCGATGTGGGGCTCGCGGTCGCCCGCGCTCTGGTACGTGTGCGTCCCCCGCGATCAGTAATCTGGCCTTTTCGCCAGGTGACGACATCGCGCCTGAGCGGCCCCGCGACTTGCTGGCGGCCAAAACTGGCCGCAAAGCCAGGTGATCCGGATGGCGGGGCCGGCGCCATGAGGGTCGTTGGCGCGCGGCGGTGGTCCCCCCATGGCCGTCTGAGCGGACATGTCATTGCGGCAGCACGACCACGTCGTTGATCGACTTGATCGCCGCGCCCGCCGGGTAAGCGTAGGACACGTAGACCGAGTTGAAGCCGACGCTCGCGTTGGAGCCCCAGCCCCACACCGTGACGCCGAAGGGGTTGGCGCTCGACATCTCGTGGCGGCCGTTGGAGCAGTTGCCGACGTCCTGGAAGTTGCCGGTGACGAGGTCGACGCGGGTCCACTCCTGGTCGGCGCCGAGGGCCTGCCAGCCGCCGATGTTGCCGGCGCAGGCGAGGTTCACGTCGGCGAAGGCGCCGTCTTGCTTGTTGCGGACGACGACGAGCGAGGTCTCGGGGTAGGTCGGGTCGGTGAAGAGCACGTACTCGCGGAGGTACTGCGCGGTGGGGATGACGTTGACCCACTCGGGGTCGCCGGCGCCGCCGTACTGGTCGCCGCCGGTCATATAGGCGGCGAGATAGAAGGGGTGGTCGAGGTCCTGGCTCTTGACGAGGAAGGGGCCCGGGCTGGTGAACTCGGCGATCTGTCCGAGGGCGAGGACGTCGGGGGCGCCGGGCGGCTTGGCGGGGAGCCAGGTCAGCTGGGTGTCGTTGACGGCGCCGACGAGGCGCCACGGCGGCGACTCCTCCTTGCCCGCGACGCGGTTGCGGTAGCGGACCGCGGCGTAGGCGTTGCCGAGCGCCTTGATCGGCGGGATCTGCTGGTGGGCGCCGTCGCAGGCGATCGCGTTGACGGGGACGTTGAGGCAGCTCGCGCCGCCGAACATGCCCACCGGCTTGCTGGCCACCAGCGGCGAGCCGGTGAGCTCGGTCGGCTGGCTCAGCTGCGCCGTCTGACCGCGGTTCAACATGAACTTGAGCGGGACGCCGGCCTGACCGGCCGGGATGCCGTTGCCGCCGACCACGGCGACCTTCGGGTCGAGCGTCACCTCGGTGCCGTCCTCGGCCGCGACCACGCTGAACAGCGGGTTGGCCTGCGCGACCGCGACGCTCTTCTGGTAGGCGTTGATGGCGATGTAGTTGATGTCCCAGACGCTGGTCGGCAGCAGCAGCGTCGCCGAGGTCGCCGCCACCGAGCCGCCGCCGTAGGGCAGCATCTGGTAGGCCGCGACCGGCTGGTCGGTGCTGATACGAAACGCCTTGCCGAAGCCGGTGCCGACCACGTGGGTCTCCTGCAGGATGCCGGCGGGCGCCGGACAGTTCGGGAAGTTGCCCGGGCCGCGCGACAGGAAGATGATCGCCACCTCGCCGACCGGCAGGCCGGCGTTGGCGTCGTAGGGCTGGTAGACGATGTTCTTCCCCTGGCCCTCGGGGATGCGCGTGAAGCTGGCGACCGGCAGCACCTGGCCGTCGTACTCGACGTTCAGCTTGACCGGCTGCTCGCTGGTGTTGGCGACGAAGGCGGCGAAGCAGGAGCCCTGGGCCGCGGAGATGAGCTCGCTCTTGACGGCGTAGTATTCGCAGCCCTCCGAGCTCTTGAGCAGCTTGGACGCCTCACAGGGCGAGAGCGGGACGCAGGCCGCGTCGATGCAGTAGCTGCCGGCGGCGCAGGTGTCGAAGGGCGCCCCGTCGCAGAGGATCGACTGGAGGTCCTCGGAGCAGCTGAACTCCTGGCAGGCCGGTCCGGTGGTGTTGTCGCCGGTGCTCGAGCCGGTGCTGGTGCTGGTGTCCGGTTCGGTGGCCGTCGCCGGCATGGTCGTCGCGTCGGTGGCGCTATCACTGGTGTCGGTGCCGGCGCTGGTGCCGGTGCCGGTGCTGGTGCCGGTGTCGCTCGCCTCCGAGGCCGACTGCGAGCCCGCGGTGGTCGGCTCGGTCGGCGTGCCCGTCTCGGTCGCGCTGCCCGGGGTCGGGTCGACGGTCGGGTCGACGGTCGTGGTGACGGTGACGTTGGTGGTGACGACGGTGGTCTGGCCGTCGCTTTCTTCGCGCTGCCCGTCGTCGCCGCAAGCGAGCGGCAAGGCGGTGAGGAGCCCGAGCGCCAGTGATGAAGCAGGTACCAAGCTACGCATGCGCAAGACGGTAGTCGCGCGGCGCGAGCGTGTCGACTGGAGATCCGACAAATGCGCACTTGCGCGCTGAATATTTCGTCACGGGAGCGCAGGCGAGGATCGCGGGCGATCTGGCGCGCGCGTCACAATCACATGATCGATGGATACGCGGGCCGGCGGGCCGGCGCGCGCGGCCCGGAGCCGCCGCCGCGCCGCAGGTGCTCGATCTCGTCGACCAGCTCGACCTCCGCGCGCTTATGCATGACCTCGTTGATCTGGACCATCGCGGAGGGGCTGGTGAAGTTGAGCTCGGAGAGCAGGTCGCCGATGAAGTCGAGGCCGAGCAGATAGAGGCCGCGCGGTGTCAGCCGCTCGGCGACGGCGGCGACGGCCTCGAGCTGGCGCGGGGTCGGGTCGAAGGCGCGGACGCTCGCGCCCTGGTGGAGGTTGGCCAGGCGCGAGCCGGGGCGGGGGACCCGCGCGACGCTGCCGAGGATCCGCCGGTTCATCACCAGGATCCGTAGATCTCCGCGGTCGAGGATCGCCTCCTGGTAGGGCTGCACCACCACGCCGCGCTCGAGCGGGTCCTCGCCTGTCCCGGCGTACCTGTCCCAATAGACCTGTAGCTCGGGCAAGCCGACATCCGGCGCGAAGAAGGCGATGCCGTGGCCGCTGCACTCGGCGATCGGCTTGGCCACCGCCTCCCGCGGCTGCGCCCGCACGGCGGCGACCAGCGTGGCGAGGTCGAGGCAGTGCGTCGTCGGGACCGCGTAGGCCGGGAAGTCGGCCGCCAGCAGGTGCTCGGAGTGGCGCAGGACCTCCGCCGGCGCGTTGATCTGCAGCGTCTCCGGGGGCAGGCGCGCGAAGTGCCCGGCGTAGGCCCGATAGCGGGCGTCGACGGGCGGGTCCTTGCGGTGGAGCAGCACCTCGTACGCGCCCGCGGCGGCGGGGCGCACGGGGCCGAGCTCGACGCAGGGGACCCGGGCGGGGTCGGCGTTGAGCACGCGCTGGACCGGCAGCGCCGCGAGGTAGCGCTCGCTCGGCAGGCTGGGGTCGGTGGCGAGCAGGTCGCAGTAGTCGACGGCGAGCCCGCGGGCGAGCAGCTCGGCCATCACTCGCAGCGTGGTGTCGAAGCGCGGCTGGAAGCTGGCGACGGGGTCGGCGGTGATCAGGTAGTTCGCCATGGCGCCTAAAGGAAGGCGCAGGCTAGCGAGGCGGCGCTGCCGCTGCGAGGCGGAGGCCCGTGACATTGCGCGCGCGCCTGTCAGGGGGTAGCGTCCCGGCATGAGTCTGAGTCGGCGAACGATCTGCGCATTTCTGGGGGCGCTCCCGGGGCTGGCAGCCGTGCGCTGCAGCCCGCCGAGCCGGCGCCTGACGTTCTACAACTGGGGGGATTATCTCGCGCCCGAGGTCGTCGCGCGCTTCGCCGCGCGGCAGGACGGGGCCGCGGTCACGCAGGACTTCTACCTCTCGGAGGCGGAGCTGTTCGCCAAGCTGAAGGTCGGCGCGAGCTACGACCTGTGCGTGCCGATCGACTATCAGCTCGAGCGGCTGTCGGAGCACAAGTTCCTGCGCGCGCTGGATCTGAAGCGGCTGCCGGGGGTGGCGAACTTGGGCGCACGCTTCCCGCCGTGGCGCTCGCACGGCGACCCGAACGCCGCCTGCTACGCGATCCCCTACCTGTGGGGCACCACCGGGATCGGCTATGACAGCGACAAGATCGGGCGGGCGCCGACCAGCTGGAAGGCGCTGTTCGATGTGGCCCACGCCGGGCGAATCAGCGTGATCGACAGCAAGGGCGATGTCTTCGACCAGGCGCTGCTGGCCGCCGGCCTCGACATCAACAGCAACGACAAGCCGATGCTCCAGAGCAAGGTCTTCCCGATGCTGGTCGAGCAGAAGAAGATCCTGCGGGCCTACGACAGCAGCCCCGCGCGCGCGCTGGTCGCTGGCGAGACCCACATCGCCCAGATCGACAGCGGCGACCTGATGCGGGCCCAGAAGGAGAAGCCGAGCCTGCGCTACGTGATCCCCGACGAGGGCGCGGCGCTGTGGGTCGACTACGTGGCGGTCCCGGCGGCCTCGGCCCAGAGCGAGCTGGCGACCCGCTTCATCGAGTTCCTGCTCGACCCGGAGATCGCCGCGCTGAACGCGAACTTCCTCCGCTACGCCACCCCGAACCAGGCGGCCCTCGACCGCGGCCTCGTCGTCGACAAGGACGACCCGCAGATCTACCCGCCCGAGGCCCTGCTGGCCAAGCTGTACGTCTCCGAGCACTGGTTCGGGGCGACCGAGAGCCTCGTCGACAAACTGTGGCTCGAGCTGCGCGGCGGCTGAGCCGGCGTGTTACGGTGCTCATGGCGACATGAGCGACACCTGCGATTTTCCCGCGTTCCGCAGCCCGGCCGGTGACACTGTGTCGGTGGCGACCCCGGGCTGCCGGCGCTGCTCGAGTTCGTCGACCACCACCGCGGCTGGCTGCAAGACCAGCTGGCGACCCGGGGGGTCTTCACCGATCTGCGCTGGGGCCCCGGCGACCGCCTGCGCCTGATCAGCGAGCACGAGGCGCTGCGCGCCCACCCCGAGACGGGGGAGGCCGTATGGTTCAACCATTCGCAGGTGTTCCACCTGTCGGCCGCGCCGGGCGAGCTGCGGAGGATCTACGCGCGCACCGGTGAGCTGCGCAGCCTGGCGCTGTGGCGCTTCGCCCAGGCGGCGGTGGCGGCCAAGCGTCGGTTCACCGCGAGCGAGGATCAGGCCCTGCACTGCACCCACCGCGACGGCCAGGAGATCGCCGCGGCCGACCTCGAGCATTTGCGGGATGTCATCTGGCGCCATATGATCGCCGAGCCGTGGCAAAACGGCGATATGGTCGTGATCGACAACTTAGCGATCTCGCACGGCCGCCTGCCGTACCACGGACCCCGCCAGGTCGTCGTCGCCTGGGCCTGAGCCCCCGGAGTCGTGGAGTCATCGCGGCGGGCGGTGCGAAACGACGTCAGGGGCGGCCGGAACGGGTGTAGCCTGCGCCGATGTACCAAGAGTTCTTCGGCCAGATGAAGAAGATGCTCCTCCAGCTCGACAAGTGGCTCGAGGCCGGCGCAGCCTTCGCGCAGGCCAACGCCTTCGCTCCGGACGAGCTGCTCGAGCTGCGCCTCGCGCCGGATCAGTTCGCGTTCGGTCGTCAGGTCGTGATCGCCGGCGACACGGCGAAGCTGGCGGCGGCGCGCCTCACGGGGACGGAGGCGCCGAAGCAGGCCGACACCGAGTCGACCCTCGAGGACCTGCGGGCGCGCCTCCGCGTGGTCGTCGCCTACCTCGAGGGCCTCGCGCCTTCGGCCTTCGAGGGGGCCGCGACCCGCGTGGTCACCCAGCCGCGCTGGGAGGGCAAGGTGATGACGGGCGCGGACTACTTCATCGAGCACGCGGTGCCGAATTTCTTCTTTCACGTCACCCACAGCTACGCGATCCTTCGCCATCGTGGCGTGCCCCTCGGCAAGCGCGACTACCTCGGCGCAGTCAGCCTGCGCGCGCCCGCCGAGGCCGCGAGCTAGCTCGATTCCTCGCATTGCTCGAGCGGGACCGACTGGTGGGCCCGCGTCGGGCTTTGCGCCGAGGGCAACGACGGGTGTCGTCCGCAGAGGCGCGCGGATCAGCGCGATCCGGGCCCGGTGACCCTCTCATGCGGCGACTGTGAACGCTGCCTCGTCGGCACGCCGGCGATCGCTGGGCGGTGGGCCGTGGTATGGTGCCCCCTTCATACGGGAGGTGGGGATGTCGATGCGCGGTTTAATCCTGGGTGCCAGTGCGTGCTTGTTCGTCGGTGCGTGCGGCGACGGTGGTGATGGCAGGGCGTCGGAGTCGGCGACCGGGACAGGGACAGCGTCGCTGACGGTGACCGGGACCGGCACCTCGGAGCCGTCGACCTCGAGCGCCTCGGAGGGCGTGACGGAGAGCGCGGGCACGGGGACGGCGACGGGGACGGCGACATCGACCGTCACGGAGGCGACGGTCACCGACAGCGCGACGACGATGGCGGTGGACGAGACCGGCACGACCGGCACGACCGGCACGACCGGCACGAGCATGACGAGCATGACGAGCATGACGAGCATGACCGGCATGACGACCGGGACATCCGACTCCAGCACGACGGAGCCGCCGCCGCCGAACTGCGGCGACGGCAAGATCGACCCGGACGAGCAGTGCGACGACGGGGACCAGAACGGCCCCGACCAGCCCTGCTACGACAACTGCACGATCAACAATTGCGGCGACGGGGTGAGCGAGGCGCCGGAGGAGTGCGACCTCGGGGGGATGAACGGCCCGGACAGCGGCTGTTCGGAGCAGTGCAAGGTGCTGCCCTCCGCCTGCGGCGCGCAGAAGGCCGAGGCGCAGATCACGGTCAAGCCGGTCGACATCGTGATCCTCATCGACAATTCGGGCAGCATGTCCGCCGAGATCAAGGGCGTCGAGACCAACATCAACAAGAACTTCGCGGATATCATCGCGGCCAGCGGCCTGGACTACCGGGTGATCATGGTGTCGGCCTACGGCAAGAGCTCGTCGTACAGGATCTGCGTCGAGGCGCCGCTCGGCGGCATCCCGGCCGGCGGCTGCGCCAACCCGCCCGCCCAGCCGATCAACAACCCCGGCAAGTTCTATCATTACAGCGCCACCATCTCGAGCCTGGACGCCGCGTGCAAGGCGATCTCGACCTTCGACGGCGCCGTCAAGGACACCTATGGCTTCGCGCCGATGGGCTGGAAGACCTGGCTGCGCGAGGACGCCCTGAAGGTCTTCCTGGTGATCACCGATGACCGCATGAGCTGCTCGGTCGGCGGCAAGAGCTATAACGACGGCAACGCGGTGAACGCGGCGGCCACCGCGGCCGCGGCCTACGACACCGCTCTGCTGGCGAAGTCGCCGCTGCACTTCGGCACGCTCGCGGAGCGCAACTACCTCTGGTACAGCCTCGTCGGCATGGCCTACAACAACCCGCCGGAGGTCCCGTACACGGCGAAGGACCCGCTGATCACCGGCAAGTGCCCGACCGGGGTCAACGGCGGGCTCGGCTATCAGGTGCTCAGCAATACGACCAACGCGTACCGCTTCCCGCTGTGCGACACGACCAAGTACGACGAGATCTTCAACGGCATCGCCCAGAACGTGGTCGCGGAGTCGAAGATCGCCTGCGACTTCATCATCCCCCCGCCGCCCGAGGGGAAGACCCTCGATAAGGACTCGGTCGTCGTCAATGTCACCCCCGCAGGCGCGATGAACCCGGTGGTCTACAAGCAGGTCCCGAGCCTCGACATGTGCGGCCCGATGTCCTTCTACGTCGTCGGCGACACGGTGATCCTCTGCCCCGAGGCATGCGCCACGCTGCAGTCCGACAAGGACGCCGAGATCGAGGTCGAGTTCACCTGCGAGCCGCTCGTCCCCAACTGAGCGGTGCTCCGAGTGATGGGGGGCATGCCCCCCATCATTGCTCGGTGGTCGGCGTTCGGTGGTCGGCGTTCGGTGGTCGGCGTTCGGTGGTCGGCGGCTCGCCCGGGCCGCTCGTTCGTGCTCGCCGAGAAACCGAGCCGGGGCGGGTGAAGCAGGGTGAGGAATTCGATAGCCTGATGGGGTGCAGGACGTCCCGAGCGAGTCCTCGCGTCGCCAGCGGCGTGAGCAGCAACGGCAGGACGGCTCGTCGCTGGCGTCGATCGAGCTCGACGCGCAGGGCGTGATCGTCGGCTGGAACCTCGCGGCCGAGCGGGTGTTCGGCTGGCCCGCGGCGGAGATCGTCGGGTGTGGGCTGGGGCCGCTGCTGGCCGAGCCGGCCGAGGCCGGGGCCGTGTTCGCGGCGCTGGTCGCCGGGGACCATCCGCCGCGCAGCCACAACCGGCGTAGCGACGGGGCGGCGATCATGTGCCACTGGCACAACATCGTCGTGCGCGACGAGGACGGCGCGCTCGACCGGCTCTACTGCGAGGTCCGCGAGCTGGCCGACGAGGACGCCCAGCGCCGGCGTCAGCAGCTGATGCAGGCGCTGGCCGACCATTCGCCGCTGGGGATCTTCGCCAAGGGGCCGGATGGCTGTTATGTGTATGCCAACCACGAGTTCGCGCGCAGCATCGGCCGCGCGGTGTCGGAGGTGATCGGGCGCGACGACTTCGCGCTGTTCATGCCGGCGATCGCCGAGAGCCTGCGCCAGCATGACGCGGCGATCGTCGCCGCCGGGACCCTGAGCGCCCGCGAGGACCGCGGCGTCGGACCGGACAGCGAGCGCAGCTACTGGTCGCTCAAGTTCCCGGTGCACGACGAGGCCGGACGGGTCTTCGCCGTCTGCGGGCTCGTCAACGACATCACGCCGCTGCGGCGCAGCGAGGCCGAGCGGGCGGCGCTGCAGCAGCAGGTGATCGAGGAGCTGTCGACGCCGCTGCTGCCGCTGGCGGCCGGCGTGCTGGCGATGCCGCTGATCGGCGCGATCGATGCGGCGCGGGCGAGCCTGATCATGGAGACCCTGCTCGAGGGCGTGGTCCAGCAGCGGGCGCGGGTGGTGATCCTCGACCTCACCGGCGTGCGCATGGTCGACAGCCGGGCCGCGCAGGGCCTGATGCAGGCGGCCCGCGCGGCCCACATGCTCGGCGCAGAGTCGATCCTCACCGGCATCAGCGCGGAGCTCGCGAGCGTGCTGGTCGACCTCGACGTCGATCTGCGCGGCCTGGTCACCCTCGGCAGCCTGCGCAGCGGGGTCGAGTACGCGATGCAGCGCGCGCGCGGGCCCCGGGCTCGCGGAGGATGACGCGACCCGCGCGTGCCCGGGCCGCCTGCTCGTCGCCGGCGACGTCGCCCCGTGCACGGCCCGCCGCGGACGCGCGCGCGCCGGGCCTCGGCGAGGGCGGTTACCCTTCGCCGCGTGCGTACCGCCCTCCTGACCAATCCCAATGCCGGTGGGGGCTCCGCCAGCGCCTTCGAGGATCTGCCCGAGCGGCTCGCGGCGGCCCTCGGCGGCGCGGTCGAGCTGCGCGCCTCGGAGACGGCCGAGGCGCTGCGGGCCGCGGCCGAGGCGGTCGGGCGCGAGGGCTTCGAGCGGGTGCTGGTCGCGGGTGGCGACGGCACGGTGCAGCTGTGCGTGCACGGCCTGGCCCGCGCCGGGGCGCTCGGTCGGATGACGCTGGGCATCGTGCCGGCGGGCACGGGCAACGACCTGGCGACCTTTCTGGGGATGCCGCTCGACCTCGACGCGGCGATCGCCGCGCTGGCCAGGGCACGGTCGGCGCCGCTGGACCTCGGCGACATGAACGGACAATGGTTCGCGAACGCGTCGTGCGGGGGCTACTTCGGGGCGGTCTCGGAGGCGACCAGCAGCGAGCTCAAGTCGGTGGCGAAGCGGCTGGCCTACGTGCTGGCCGGCGCGAGCGTGCTGCTGCAACACACGCCGACGAGCGCGCGGCTGCGGGCGGACACCGAGTTCGGGGAGATCGAGTGGGAGGGTCCGCTGTCGCTGTTCGCGGTGTGCAACGGGATGACGGTCGGCGGCGGGCGGCCGCTGGCGCCGGAGGCGAGCGTCTCGGACGGCCTGCTCGACGTGTTCTTCGTGCGTGACGTGTCGACGACGAGCCTCGCGGCGCTGCTGTTGAAGATGGGCCGCGGCGCGCACCTCGAGGACGACCGGGTGATCGGCTTTCGCGCGCGAAGCCTCAGCTTCGAGTTCGCCGGGCCGACGCCGGTCAACGTCGACGGGGAGGTCGCGGAGGTCGAGCGCGCGGTGTACCGCGTGCATCATCACGCGACGCGGATCCTGATGCCCGACATGACAGCGGCGGACGCGGCGGCGCGCGCCGATTGAGGCGGTTCAGCCGCGAGCGACGGTCGGGGCGGGTCAACCGCGGCGCGCGGTCCTGCGGCGCGGGCGAAGGCCCAGCGCGGTGAGGCCGAGCAGCAGGCCGAGCCCGCCCGCGTCGCCCTGTCCGCGGCATCCACAGCCCGTGTCCGTGCTCGCGCCGCCGGTCCCGCTGTCCGTGCCCGTGGCGCCGCCGCTCGCGTCCCCGGTCCCGGCGCTGCCCTCGGTCGGGGTGCCTCCGGTCGGACCCTCGTCACCGGTGGCGCTGTCGCTGGTGGCAGTGGCGCTGGCGCTGCCTCCGGTTCCGGTGGCGCTGGTGCCGGCCGTGTCGGCGCCGGTGGTGTCGCCGGTGCCCGCGCTCGAGCCGGTGCCGCCGGTCGTGCTCATCTCGGGGCCGTACTCGGTGTTGGTGGGCTCGGACGCGAGGGAGAGCTCGTTGACGCCGGCGCGGTAGGCGAGCGTGGCGGTGTTGGCGTAGGTGCCGTAGGCGTCGAGGTCGACGGTGACGCTGACGGCGCCGCCCTCGCCCTCGCCGAGGTTACCGAGCTGCCAGGTGACGGTGCCGTCGGCGAACACGCCGTCATCGGTGGCGGACACGAAGGTGACGCCGGGGGGCAGGGTATCGGTGAGGACGGCGTCGAGGGCGGTCATCGCCCCGGAATTTTTGTAGGTGATGTCGAAGGTGACGCCGGGCGTGTCGACGAAGGCGGGGGCCTGCTTGAGCAGCTCGAGCTTGGGGAGGCCGTCGGCGGTCGAGCAGGGCGACTCGAACAGCGAGTTGAGGAACAGCCGCACGCCCTGGGTCTTCGGGTTCTTGGAGATCGGCAGGGCGACGTCGTACTCGTGGCCGGCGAGGTAGCTGACCTTGCCGGCGCCGAGGCAGCCCTAGGAGTCGGCCGGACAGACGCCGTCGAGGTAGCCGGTCATCCACACGTCGTTGACCCCGACCGGCGTGCCCTTCTGGGTGATCATCACGATGTCGCTGCCCTTGTAGGTCTCGCCGGGCGGCAGCGAGTAGCCCGGCTCGCTGCCGCCGACCGAGAGGAAGGCGCCGTCGAGCTGCGCGTAGGGCGAGTCGTTCTCGAAGAAGTCGTAGGTGTTCGGCTGCTGACCGATGAGGAAGCCCTTGGTCGTCAAGAAGAAGCCGTGCGGCGCGAGGTTCTCGAAGGCGTTGACGGCCTGACACTGGGCGTAGAGGTGGGTCGGGTGGCCCAGGAACTCCCGCATCTCGGCGACCACCTCGGGGTTGGCCTGGGCGTCCTTCACGGCCCAGTGCATCGACATGAACTGGCAGTAGACCGGGTCGCCGTCGGCGTCGAAGAGCTTGCCGTCGCTGTGGTCGTCCTCGGTGGGCCCGGAGAGCTCCTCGGGGTCGAGCATGTCGGGGCTGAGGTCGGGCCACAGCGGGTCGCCGGTCGAGTCGGGGATCTTGGCGGCGACCATGTACTTGCGGGCGATCTTCTGGTTGCCGTCGGCCATCATCGCGATGTTCGGGGCGACGACCAGCGTGCGCGCGACGTCGCCGGTGAACGCCACGGTGCTCTGATGCACCGCGGTCGCCGGGTTCTTGGCCTGCCAGGCCTCGATGACCGGCAGCGCCGCCGCGGCGTCGGCGGCGTCGACCACCCACGGCCCGCCGCGGTAGTCGTGCGAGGGGATCGGCGCGCCGCTGCGCACGTCGGTGCCCGCGGCCGTCAGGTCGACGCCGCCGGCGGCCTTGCCGGCCTTGATCACCCAGCGGACCGGCACGCCCTGACGCAGCAGCTCGTAGACCAGGCCGTAGGCCTCGAGCATGCCCATGTCCTGGTGCGTCGTGTCCATCGGCACGATCAGCGAGCCGGAGGCGAAGTCGTCGGCCACGGCGACGGTCGGGGTCAGCGCGATCATGGCCGCGAGCGCGAGGGTGTCACGAGTCTTCATGCCCATCCCTGGTAGAGACCACGAGCCTGAATTCTTCTAACCTGCATCCAATTTTTGGGGAGCCCGTACGTCGCGTGCCCCCGACGGGCGCGGGACCGACCTCCGGCCGAGCCCCGTCAATGCGGCTGCCTCGACGCTCCATCATGGGCGCGCGCCGACACGGGGGTCGGCGTCGCCGGCCCCCGTGTCGGTGATCGATCCTGTGGCGACGCGATGGTTCAGGCGAGGTCGAGGCTGCCGGTGCAGTAGGCGGGGTTGCCGAAGGTCTTGGTCGGCACGCCCATCGCGTTCATGCAGCCGACCAGGAGGTTGTTGTGCGGGACCTTGCCGGGGACCTGCATCCAGCGGCCGGTGTTGACGGCGCCGCCGGCCTTGCCGGCGATGACGTAGGGGATCTGGTCGCGGTCGTGGTCGTTGCCCTTCTGGTGCTCGTTCACCCAGATGATGAGCGTATTGTCGAGGACCGAGCCCTCGCCCTCGGGCATCGACTTGAGCTTGGCGATCAGGTAGGCGAACTGCTCGGCGTACCAGGTGTTGATGAGGGTGAGCTTCTCGCGGGCGTCCATGTCGTCGTCGCCGCGGTGGGCGAGCTCGTGGTGGCCCTCGGGGATGTTCAGCCACGGGGTCGGCTTGTTGGTGGCGGAGTTGGCCCACATGATCGATGCGACGCGGGTCATGTCGCAGGCGAGGGCCATGGCGAGCAGGTCCATCTGCAGCTTGCCGATGACCGGCATGTTGGCGACCTCCATATACTTGGGGACGACGCCGAGCTCGGGCTTGGCGCAGGCGCCACCGGCGGCGCCCTCCGAGCCGAGGCGCATCTCGAGGTCACGCACGGCCGCGAGGTGGGCCTCGAGCTTGATGCGGTCGGCGGCGCCGACCCGGGGCAGGAGCTTCTGATAGTCGGCGCCGACGGCGTCGAGCACGATCTTGCGCTCGGCGATCCTGCGCAGCTGCTCGGCGGGGTCGGCCTGGAAGTCGCCGAACAGGCGGCTGAAGCCCGCCACGGGGTCGTTCTCCGGGGGGATCGGCTGGGCCGGTCCGCGGTAGGAGATGCGCGAGCCGACGTTGGCGCCGTAGCAATTGACGCCGAACTCGATCGAGCTGAACTTGGTCGCGGCGCCGACGGCGTTGGCGATCGCCTGGTCGACCGAGATGCCGTTGCCCCAGCCGGCCGAGAGGCCGTCGGCGCCCTTGAAGTCGCCCTCCTGCAGCTCGGTGCCGGTGAGGCCCTGGCCCGTGCCCTTCTGGTGGGCGTCGCCCGGACCCTCATAGGCGGAGAGCTCGTCGACGCCGTCGACGACCAGGAGGTCCGACTGGTGGGGCACCAGGGGCTTCAGGATCCGCGGCAGCGTGAACTGCTTCTCGCTGCCGGTCGGCCGCCAGTTGTCGAGGATGGTGCCGTTCGGGGTCCAGAACACCACGAAGCGCTTGGGGAGCGGGGCAGGGCCGTCCCAACCGCCCATGATCTCGAGCAGGGGGAGCGCGACACAGGCACTTCCGGCGCCCCGGAGGACGCTACGCCGGGAAAGGGTGAATTTGGTCACTTGGAGGCTCCTTCGCCCGTGTGGGCGCGATACATGAAAGCGTCGGTCTGGGTGAGGGCGATGAGCAGGTCCTGGATGTTGCGCCCCGACGCGGCGAACTCGTCGCCGAGCTGGTCGAGGACGCAGTTGTCCGCGTTGGTCTCGCCGCGGCCGTAGGCGAAGCGGAACCACTGCCGGGTCATGCACGCCTCGACCTCGGGGGAGTCGACGAGCATCGCCGCGAGCTCGGGCACGCCGTCGAAGGTGCCCATGACCTTGGCGCTGATGATCTCGCCGCTGGCGTCGATCGGCTGGCCGGCCTCCTCGTCGCGCCACTTGCCGATGCCGTCGAAGTGCTCGAAGCCGAAGCCGACCGGGTCCATCAGGCTGTGGCAGCCGGAGCACAGCGGGTCGGCCGAGTGCTGCTGGAAGCGCTCGCGGGTCGGCAGGTTCGGGTCGACCTCGGGCGGCGTGATGTCGACGTTGTCCGGCGGCGGCGGGATGAACTGGCACAGCAGGCTCTCGCGGACGAACTTGCCGCGGTGGATCGGTGAGGCCTGGTTGGCCTTGGCGAGCACGGAAAGGAGCCCGCTCTGGGTCAGGAAGCCGGAGGCCTGGCCCGGCGGAAGCTCGACCTTCTCGAAGGCGTCGGTCATCGGCCCGGCGACGCCGTAGTAGGCGGCGAGCTCCTGGTTCATGAAGGTGTAGGGGGCGCTCAGCATGGTGTCGAGGTCGCCCGCGCCGTCCCAGATGACGTGGTCGAGGAAGGCCTCGGCCTCGGCCCGCAGCAGCGGCCGCAGCTCGGCGTCGAATTCGGGATAGACGTCGGGGTCCTTCTCGGTCTCCTCGATGTGCTTGAGCTTGAGCCACTGGCCGTGGAAGTCGTGGACGGCGGAGCGGGCGCGGGGGTCCTTGAGGAGGCGGCGGGCCTGGGCGGCGACCTGCTCCTTGGTCTCGAGCTGTCCGTTCGCGGCGGCCTTGAACAGCGCGGGGTCTGGCATGCTGCCCCAGAGGAAGTAGGAGAGCCGGGAGGCGAGCTCGTAGGGCGCGACCTTGCGGATCTCGGTCTCGCCGTCGAGCGGCGCGCCGAACTCGACGCGATAGAGGAAGTGCGGCGATTGCAGCATCGTCGTCAGCACCAGGCGGATCCCGGTCTCGAAGTCGAACTGCTCGAGGCCGGCGTTGAACACGGCGAGCAGCGGGGCGCTCTCGTCGGCGGTCAGCGGCCGGCGGTAGACGAGCGGCCCGAAGGTCGTGATGAACTTCTCCGCGCAGGTCTGCTCGCCGAGCGAGCCGGGGTTGCAGCCGCCGAGCAGCGCGGGCAGGTGGTTGGCGACCGCGGTGTCCGCCAGCGCCTCGGCGGCGGCCTGATAGTGCTCCGCCAGGATCGGGACCACGACCAGGGTGTCCGCGTTGTTGTTGAAGCCGAGCGACTCCTCCTCGGCCGGGAAGCTGCGGGCCGGCTGGGTCTTGTCGCCCAGCAGGTCGCGGACGGTGTTGTCGTACTCCACGCGGGTCATGCGGCGCACCGGCGAGGCGCCGGGCGTAATCTCCGTGCAGGCGGCCTCGGCCTCGCCGCCGGTCTCGTCGCCGCCCGTGGGCTCGCCGCCGCCGCCGCTCGACTCGTCGTCGTCGGCTCCGGTCCCGCTCCCGTCGGTGTCCCCCGGGTCGCCGGAGGTCGCCCCCGCGGGGGCGACCTCCTCGCCGCTCGAGTCGTTCTTACACCCCCAGGGCGCCGTCGCCATGAGCGCCGACGCGACCAGGCCTTTCACGTGCATGCACCGAGTCTTCCGCATGGATGTTCTGTGCATGCGGCCCTCGCAGGTGGCCATGAGCTTGGTTCAGACGACCGCAAAGTCGCCACAATCGGCGGATAGCGACAGCTGCGCTGGGGGCCGCCGGGACCCGCGGAGGGCCCGCCTGTCGCGGGTCCGTCGTTATCATCATAGAACGATCAATCGAACGTTATCAAAGCCAGTTCAAGAATGGTGAATGTGCGCCGGTCGAGCGGTCGGTTCCGCCCTGCGCCGCGTTTTGGTAGCTGGGGCGAGTAATTAAATCGGCGGGCGATTATGCGCCGCAGATCGTGCCAGTCGTTCAGGCGATCGGCAGCGCGGTGACCAGCAGCTCGTGCTTGCCGGTGACGTGGACCGCGCGGGCGTGCTGCTGCAGGTACTTGCGATAGAAGGCGAGGTCCTTGATCACCGTGCCGAGCTCGGGCTGACGGAAGTTCTTCATGCGGGCGCCGTGCACGACCTCGCCGTCGAGATAGCGACAGTTGGCGACGCCGAGCAGCACGGCGCCGCGCGGCGTGAGGCGCTGCTGGACGAGGTGTCGCAGCAGGGCGCGGTCGTCGATGCTGGAGCTCTGGAGGGTGTCGATCGCGAGGATCAGGTCGAAGCGGCCGAGGTCGAGGGCGGCGAGGGCGTCGAGGTCTGCGAGGTCGGCGGCGATGAAGCGGGCGTTGGCGCCGGGGAAGCGGGCGCGGGCGACGGCGAGGGCGGAGCCGCTGTGATCGACGCCGACCAGCTCGCCGCGGCTGGCCAGCCCCGGGACCAGGGCGGCGAGCAAGGTGAGGGCGTCGCCGCGATTGACCCCGAGCTCGAGCACCCGCGCCGCCGGGTCCAGGCCGATGCGCTCGATCGCGTCGGCGAAGTCGAGGATGAAGTCGGGGTCCTCGAGCTTGGAGATCCTGGCGAAGCTGGAGCAGGATCCGTACTTCTCGCGCGGGTCCGGGGCGGCGGCGGTGTGCCAGTCGGCGGCGGGATCGAGCCGCTCGAGGCGGAGCTCGATGCGCGGCGGAGTGGTGGTTCGCGGGGTCAGGAGCCGCATGCCGAGGCGCTCGGCCAGGTCGACCCAGACGCGCAGCGGGCGGTGGATGTGCGCGACGCCGGCGATCGTCACGCGCTCACCCGCGTGGCGTCCGCGCCCGTGGTCGGGGTCCAGCACCTCGAGGCGCACCATGCTGGCGCCAGCGGCGAGGCGGTGCTTCACGTGCGCCACGATCTCCAGGAGCGGTCGGTCGTGAACGAGCGCCGGGTCGGAGATCGGGGCTTCGCTGCTCGGCGCGTCGTGCGTCACGGCGGCAAGCTGCCACGATCGGCGGGTGAGCGCACGGGCGGGGACGCACGCGCGCGCGGGCGCGGCCGCGCGGCAGGACCGGCCAGGAAAATCGTTTGCGCGGCACCTGGCCCGCTGCCTACAGTGGTCGCCATGAAACGCTGTTGGATGGTTGGTTTGGGTGGATGGGGGCTCATGGCTGCGGCGCTGGGGGTCGTGGGCTGCGGCGGAGATGACGGGGGCACGGGCGGTGACACGGGCACGACCGGCACGACGCAGTCGCCCGGCACGACGACCGGGGAGCCCGGCACGACGACCGGCGAGCCCGGCACGACCTCGGAGGCCACGACGTCGGCGGGCACGACGACCGGCGTCGAGCCGACGACCGGCGAGCCCGACACGACGACCGGCGGCCCGGGAGCGGTGTGCGGCGACGGGGTGCTCGACGCCGGCGAGGACTGCGACGTGGGCGCGGACAACAGCGACGTCGGCGCGTGCACCAGCAAGTGCAAGGACGCGGTGTGCGGCGACGGGCTGGTCAAGGAGGGCGCGGAGGCCTGCGACGACGGCAATCAGGTCGAGGACGACGAGTGCACCAACAGCTGCGCGCTGGCCAGCTGCGGCGACGGCAAGCTGCAGCCGGGCGAGGCCTGCGACGACGGGAACGCGGACGACACGGACGAGTGCCTGAGCACCTGCGTGATGGCGAGCTGCGGCGACGGTGCGTTGCAGGCCGGGGTGGAGGAGTGCGACGACGGGAACGCGGACGACGCGGACGAGTGCCTTGCGACCTGCGTGCCGGCGAAGTGCGGGGATGGTGCGGTGCAGGCCGGGGTGGAGGAGTGCGACGACGCGAACATGGAGGAGACGGACGCGTGCCTGAACAACTGCACGGCGGCGAAGTGCGGGGACTTGCTGGTGCAGGAGGGTGTGGAGGAGTGCGACGACGGGAACGCGGAGGACACGGACATGTGCCTGAACAGCTGCACGGTGGCGAAGTGCGGCGACGGTGCGGTGCAGGCGGGCGTCGAGGAGTGCGACGACAAGAACATGAATGAGGCTGACGGCTGCACCAGTGGTTGCAAGGTCCCGAAGACCTGCAAGGAGGTGCTGGCGATGGCGCCGAAGGCGTCGAGTGGCCAGTACATCATCGACCCTGACGGCGCGGGCGGGATGCCCTCGTTCCTGGTGGAGTGCGACATGACGACCGCGGGCGGCGGCTGGACTCTGGTCGAGCGCAGCCCCTTCGGGGCGCAGACGATCGGGAAGGCGCTGTTCAACGACCTGCCGATCAACGAGGGCGACCCCTCGAAGGCGAAGTATCGCCTGTCCAAGGCGACGATGACGGTGCTGCGCGACCTCTCGACCGACCTGCGCATCGACTGCCGCGGCGAGGACTACCTGCTGGCGGCGGCCAGCAACCTGTTCAACGGCCAGGGCGGCGCGGCCGGCTGCAACAACTGGACCAAGGTCACCTACAAGGAGGCCCAGCTGAAGGGCAACAAGGTCCTGAACAAGGTGATATGCACCTGGAACCTGGGCACCTCCGAGGGCTGCGCCGGGGCCTGGCACATCGACGAGGGCGCGCAGAACGCCTACGGCTGCGGCCTGGTCAACAACCCGTGGAAGGCCGGGGCGGTCGCCAGCCCCTCGGCGGACACCTTCGCCACCGACCCGAACTCCCCGGACGGCCTGAACCCGGTCCACGACTGCCACAAGAACGGCGCGGCGCGGTGGTTCATGCTCCGCTAGCAGATGTCCGATGGGACAGGTCTGAAAGGGCCTGTCCCGTCGGTCATGCGGCCGGGCCCTGGTCGAGGTAGCGCTGCTCGAGCGAGCGGCCCTTGCCGAGCGCGGAGATGCGGGCGCCGGCGGCGAGCAGCTCGCGCAGGACCTCGGCGATCACGTCCTCGGCGACGCGCTCGGGGCCCGGCTGGAAGCGCAGGCGCAGGGTGCGG
>Ga0075152_10000367_pt1 | contig 34393 bp, 23 predicted proteins | sample JI61114C2DNA_FD_70964 | JGI IMG/M metagenome (GOLD analysis project Ga0075152, IMG submission 70964) | Wastewater effluent complex algal communities from Wisconsin, to seasonally profile nutrient transformation and Carbon sequestration -... | ecosystem: Engineered > WWTP > Effluent > Algae...
TTGTACTGCAGCGGGTCGAGGTCGGTGATCTTCATCGCGTAGGCCACCAGGCTGCCCGCGCCCGAGCCACGCCCTGGCCCGACCGGCACCCCCAGCCGCTTGGCCTCACGAATGAAGTCCCACACGATCAGGAAGTAGCCCGGGAACTTCATCTGCACGATGACGTCGAGCTCGAAGCGCAGCCGCTCGCGATAGAGATCCGGATCGAAGCGCTGCCCGCGACGCGTGAGCTCCCCGAACCGCTCCTCCAGCCCCTTCATCGTCACACTGCGCAGATACGCCGGCAGGTCCTTCTCGTCGCAGCCGTCCGGCAGCTTGAAGTCCGGCAGCTCCGGCTGCCCGAGCTTCAGCTCCACGTTGCACATCGCCGCGATCCGCCCGGCGTTCTCGAACGCCCCCGGGTACTGCTTGAAGTACGGCGCCATCTCATCGGCGCGCTTGATGTAGAAGGCGTCGCACTCGTGCTTCATCCGCTTGGGGTCGTCGAGCGTGCGCCCCTGCCCCATGCACATCAGCACCTCGTGCGCGTGCGCCTCGTCCTGGTTGACGTAGTGGCAGTCGTTGGTGGCCACCAGCGGCACCGACAGGTCGGCGCCCATCTGCGCCAGCGCAGCGTTGACCTTCTCTTGCAGCTCCATGCCGTTGGGCTGCAGCTCGAGGAAGTACATGCCCGGCTCGAAGATCGACTGATACTCGCGCACCGTCGTGCGCGCGCCGTCCATGTCGCCGGCGTTGATCAGCTTCGAGATGTGTCCGCCGAGACAGGCCGAGAGCCCGACCAGCCCCTCGCTGTGCTCACGCAGCAGCTTCCGGTCGATCCGCGGGTTGTAGTAAAATCCGTCGAGGTGGCCCTTCGAGACCAGAAACTGCAGGTTCTTGAAGCCGACCTCGTTGCGGGCCAGGAGCACCAGGTGGTAGTTCTTGCGGTCCGCCCGGGCCGTCATGTCGCCGTCGGACAGGTAGACCTCGCAGCCGAAGATCGGCTTGACGCCGTGGGCCTTCGCGTCCTGATAGAACTGCAGCGCCCCGAACATGTTGCCGTGGTCGGTGACGGCCACCGAGGACATGCCGCGCTCCTTGACGGTCTTGCACAGGTCCTTCGTCCGGATCGCCCCGTCGAGCAGGCTGTACTGGGTGTGCAGGTGCAGGTGGGCGAAGTCCGCCTCGCTGCTCGTCCCGGCGCCGCGGCCGGAGTTACTGCCAGACATCGGTCCCGGGATGACGCTGCCGCCTTCAGCCATGGCCGGGAACCTACCACAGCCCGGCGCGGATCCGTCCTGGTCGCGCTGCTGGCGCTCACGTGCTGCTCGTCGCCTTCGTCGTCCTCTTCGTCGTCCTCGGCCGCGGCCTCGCAGGACGCACCGATGGGCCCGCTGCGCCTGCCGCTCGAGTCGACGGTGATCTCCCTCGATCCCGCCGAGGCCGGTGACGCCGTGAGTCGACGGATCACCGCGCAGATCTTCGACACCCTCCTCGACTGGGCGCAGGGCCCCGACGACCTGCGCCTGCGCCCGGAGATCCTGCGCGCGCTGCCGCAGGCGAGCGCCGACGGCCTGCGCCTGACCCTCACCCTGCGCGACGGCCCCGACGCGCGCCGCTTCGCCGCCGACACCTGTCTCGGAGGACAGGCCAGGACCGTGGTCGCCAGCGACGTCGCGGCCGCGCTGCGCCGCATCGAACCGGCCCGCCACGTCGCCCACGCCCTGCTCGCCGGGCGCATCGCCGGCATCGACCACGACGACGCCGCGCACACCGTCACCCTGCGCCTGACGCGGCCGCAGCCGGAGCTCCCGGCGATCCTCGCCAGCCCGATGCTCGCGATCATGCCGCCCGAGTGCGTCGCCTACTACGACGGCCATGACGCCGAGCACCCGCCCTTCGCCCGCCACCCGGTCGGCAGCGGCCCCTACGTCCTCGACCACGCGCGGACCGAATTGCCGCGCACCGTCGTGCTGCTCCGCAACCCCGACCAGCCGATCACGCAGCACCCCGAGCCCGGCCTCGGCTGCCCCGAGCTGCCCGGCGCGAGCCCGGTGGTGCTCAGTCACTTCCTCGACCCCGAGCCCGCGCTACGCAGCTTCCAGGCCGGTGAGCTCGCCGCGCTCGCGCCCGGTCAGGCCCAGTTCGCCGAGGTCGTGAAGGACGGCCAGGCCATCGCCGACAGCGTGCCCGCCGGCACCCGGCTCCTGCGCTTCCCGGTGCTCGCCACGACTCTGCTGGTCTTCAACATGCGCGACCCCGAGATCGGCCGCGCCAGCGAGCCCGACCTCGACGCCCGCCACCGTGCGCTGCGCCAGGTCGTCGCGCGGGCCTTCGACATCGTCCGCTACGAGCGCGTGATCCGTAACGATGCATGGGCGACCCCGCGGGCCCGCGTCGTCCCGCGCGGCCTCGGCGGCGCCCTCGACGACGAGCCCCTGCATCCCCACGCGCCGCCCCGGGCCGACCGCGCCGCCGTGCTCGCGCTGCTCCCCGCGCTCGGCCCGATCGGTCCCCGCGCGCTGCGCTACTGGACCGGCCCCGGCGAGGCCGAGCGCCAGGAGGCCGCGATCCTGCGCGACGCCCTGCTCCCCTTCGACATCGACCTGCAGGTCACCCACCGCGAGCGCTACCTCGACGAGGTCCTCGGCGGCCGCAGCGACGCCCAGATCTACAGCCTGCGCTTCGACGCCGACTACCTCGACCCGGCCAGCTTCCTCGCCGCCTTCACCTGCACCGCCCTCGACAACTTCAGCGGTCACTGTGACCCCGACTACGACGCCGCCTACGCCGCCTTCGCCGGGACCCCGTCCGGCCCGCAGCGCGACCGCCTCGCCGCCGACCTCGACGCCCTGCTCGGCGCCGCGGTCCCGGTCCGGCCGATCGACCAGCCCGAGGCCTGGTATCTGGTCCAGCCGTGGCTGCAGGGCGTGCAGCGCCACCCGCTCGCCGGCCTGCGCCTCGAGCTGCTGTGCCCGCGCCGCTGACGCCTGTCCGCGCGCCGCTTGCGGTGCGTCACGCGGCCCGGTCTACCGGCGCGCGGACGGCTCTGCTAGCTTCCGCGCGCCCTCATGACCGCCTCCACCACGCAACGCACCTTCGCCATCATCAAACCCGACGCCGTGGCCGCTGGCCATCAGGGCGGCATCATCGCCAAGATCCAGGAGTCCGGCCTGCGGGTGGTCGCCCTCAAGTCGCTGCGCCTCAGCAAGACCCAGGCCGAGGGCTTCTACGCCGTGCACAGCGCTCGCCCCTTCTTCGGCTCGCTGGTCACGTTCATGACCCAGGGTCCGGTGCTCGCCATGGTGCTCGAGGGCGACAACGCGATCCAGCGCTGGCGCGACCTGATGGGCCCGACCGACGCCACCAAGGCCCCGAAGAACACCCTGCGCGGCACCTACGGCACCAGCATCGAGTGCAACGCCACCCACGGCTCCGACGCGCCCGACACCGCCGCCTACGAGATCGGCTACTTCTTCAGCGGCCTCGAGCTCGCCGGGCTCTGAAGCCGGACATGTCCCATGGACCAGGTCGTAGCGATCCGCCCGCCATCCCGGGCGATCCCGAAGGAGGGACCGCAGAACCTCCGCGACCTGGACCGTGAGGCCCTCGCCGTCTGGCTCGCGCGCAGCGCCGCCGGGGCCGAAGCCCCGCGCCACCGCGCCGACCAGCTGTTTCGCTGGCTGCACCAGCGCCGCGCCCCCGACTTCGCCAGCATGTCGGACCTGCCCGCCGTCGAGCGGACCCGCCTCGCCGGCGTCGCCTCGCTCGCGCGCCTGCACGTCGACGCCATGCTCACCGCCCGCGACGGCACCCGCAAGCTGCGGCTGCGCACCGCCGACGGCGCGGCGCTCGAGAGCGTGCTGATCCCCAACGACGAGCGCGGCTACACCCAGTGCGTGTCCTCGCAGGTCGGCTGCGCGCTGACCTGCCGGTTCTGCGCGACCGCCAGCCTCGGCTTCCTGCGCAACCTCGCGACCTGGGAGATCGTCGATCAGGTGTACCAGGCCCAGGACCTGCTGCAGCGCGAGGCCGAGGCCGCCGGCGCCCCCTACCCCGGCCGCATCACCAACGTGGTGTTCATGGGCATGGGCGAGCCGCTGCACAACTACAACCAGGTCAAGCGCGCGGTCCAGCTGCTGACGCACCCGCAGGGGGCCGGCATCGCCGGCCGGCGGATCACGATCTCGAGCTCGGGCCTGGTCCCGGCGATCGAGCGCTTCGCCCGCGACGAGCTCGCCACCGAGGTCGGCCTGGCGATCAGCCTCAACGCGACCACCGACGAGGTCCGCGATCGGGTCATGCCGATCAACACCCGCTGGAACATCGCCGCCCTGCTCGCCGCGGTCCGTCAGGTCCCGCAGCAGCGCCGCCGCTTCGTCACCTTCGAGTACGTGCTGCTCGCCGACGTCAACGACACCGACGACGACGCCCGCCGCCTCGCCGCCCTCGTCGGCGACATGCGCTGCCAGATCAACGTCATCCCCTTCAACCCGCACGAGCACGCGCCGTTTCGCCGACCGACCGCGGCCCGCGTGCAGCGGTTCATGGCGCTGTGCCGCGGCCTCGGCCTGCTGGTCTATCTGCGCACCCCGCGGGGCGACGACATCGGCGCGGCGTGCGGCCAGCTCGCGCTCACCGCCCAGGGCGCCTGAGCTCGCGCGCCGCCGACGGCCCGGGACGCCGGACCGGCGGCGCGGCCGCGGCCGGGCTCCGAAGCTCGCTTGACCCGCCGGCAACTTCGGCCACAAAGCCGTCATGTCGGACCCAGCGAACAGCGCCGAGTACAGCAAGCAGACCGCCTCGTTGTGGATGCACACGGCCGAGACGCCGAGCTTCGGCCCGCTCACCGGGGACCTCGACGTCGACGTCTGCGTCGTCGGGGCCGGCATCGCCGGTCTGAGCACCGCGTACCTGCTCGCGTGTGAGGGCCAGCGGGTGGCGGTGCTCGAGCGCGGCCACGTCGGCGGCGGCAACACCGGGCGAACCACCGCGCACCTCTCGAACGAGCTCGACGACCGCTACTCGACACTCGAGCGCATCCGCGGCCGCGAGGGGGCCCGCCTCGCCTATGACAGCCACACCGCGGCGATCGAGCAGATCGGCGGCATCGTCCGCGACGAGCGCATCGACTGCGACTACGAGCGCATCGACGGCTACCTGTTCCTCGGCCGCGGCCACAAGGAGAGCGAGCTCGACCACGAGCTCGAGGCGGCCCGCCGCGCCGGCTTCACCGCCGCCGAGAAGCTCGCGGTCTCGCCGGTCCCCGCGCTCGGCCCCGGCCCCTGCCTGCGCTTCCCGGACCAGGGCCAGCTCCATCCGCTCAAGTACCTCGCCGGCCTGTGCCGCGGGATCACCCGCCGCGGCGGCCAGATCTTCACCCACAGCGCCGTCGTGGAGATCGCCGGCGGCGATCGGCCGCGCGTGCGCACGAGGGACGGCAGCACCGTGCACGCGGGCGCGGTCGTCGTCGCCACCAACTCGCCGATCACCGATCGCTTCGCGATCCACACCAAGCAGGCGCCGTACATGACCTACGCCATCGGCCTGCGGATCTCGAGCGGCGCCGTCCCGCGCGCCCTGCTGTGGGACACCGAGGACCCCTACCACTACGTGCGCCTGCAGCGGGTCGCGGGCGCCGACGGCCGCGAGCCGCACGATCTCCTGCTCGTCGGCGGCGAGGACCACAAGGCGGGCCAGGCCGACGACGGCGCCCGCCGCTTCGAGGCGCTCGAGCAGTGGACCCGCGAGCGCTTCCCCGGCGCCGGCCCGGTCGTCGAGCGCTGGTCGGGCCTGGTCCTCGAGTCGATGGACGGCCTCGCCTTCATCGGCCCGGACCCCGAGGGCGGCGCCAACGTCTATGTCGCCACCGGCGACTCCGGCATGGGCATGACCCACGGCACGATCGCCGGCATGCTGATCCGCGACCTCGTGCTCGGCCGCGAGAACCTCTGGGCCGACCTCTACGACCCGCGCCGCAAACCAGTGCTCGCCGCCCGCGACTTCCTGCGCGAGAACCTTAACGTCGGCGTGCAGTACGCGAGCTGGATCGCCCCCGGCGAGGTCAAGAGCGTCGCCGACATCCACCCCGGCACCGGCGCGCTCCTCCGCCACGGCGCCGGCAAGCTCGCCGTCTACCGCGACGACGCCGGCCACGTCCACGCCTGCTCCGCCGTCTGCACCCACCTCGGCTGCCCCGTCGCCTGGAACTCCACCGAATCCACCTGGGACTGCACCTGCCACGGCTCCCGCTTCGACCGCCATGGCAAGGTCATCAACGGCCCCGCCAACACCGACCTCCAAGCGCTCGGCCCGGATGACCTCAAAGCCATCACCTGACCCGCAAGTGCCCCCTTGCAGCGGCCGGGCAAAGTCGCTATAAGGCTCGCCCTGACCACTTCGGGCGCGTAACTCAGTGGTAGAGTGCCACCTTCACACGGTGGAAGCCGTAGGTTCGAAACCTACCGCGCCCACGACCGAGACAGCCAAGAGAGGCCCCCAGTTCGCTGCGGGGCCTTTTTTGCGGCCAGCTCGTTCGCTACGCAGTGAACGCTCTCAGTGAACGATCGCGCCGCCCTGCGTGAACAGCAGCAGCGTGACGGGTCCGTCGTTGACCAGCTCGACCGCCATGTGGGCGGCGAAGCGTCCCGTCTCCACCGGGACGCCGTGCCCGCGGAGCGCCGCGGCCAATGCCTCGTAGAGCCCGCGGGCCGCGTCGGGCAGCTCGGCGTGATCGAAGCCGGGGCGGCGGCCCTTCTTGAGCGTGCCGGCGATCGTGAACTGCGAGACCAGCAGGCAGGCGCCGCCGACCTCGGCGAGGGTGCGGTCCATCGGCGTCGCGCCGGGGAAGCAGCGCAGCGTCACCAGCTTGGCCGCGGTGGCGAGCACGTCGGCCTGGGTGTCGCCCTTCTCGACCGCGCACAGGGCCAGCAGCCCGCGCCCGATCTCGCCGACGATCTCGCCGTCGACGCGCACGCTGGCCCGGGTGACCCGCTGCAGCACCGTCTTCATCGCGTCACACCCAGCCGTAGAGGATCGCCGCCAGCAGCCCGAGCCAGGCCGCGAAGTTGAGCATGAACAGCGGGTCCTTGAGCATCTCCTCGGTCGGGCTCTCGGCCTCGTGGCGGGTGGTGGCGAGGTGGATGAAGCGCACGATGCCGACCACGCCGAAGCCGACCGTGTAGACCAGTCGGTTGCTGCCGAACAGCGCGACCACGTGCTCGCTCAGGGTGTAGGCCGTGTACACGCCGAGCGTCGTCGCGGCGAGCACGTAGAGGATCACGCGCAAGGTCGGGAGGTCGTAGCCGGCGAGCGCGGAGCGCTGGGTGGTCGCCCGCTCGCCGGCCGCGAGCTCGTGGGCGCGCTTGCCGAAGCCGAGGAACATCGCCAGCAGGCCGGTGCAGGCCAGCAGCCACAGCGAGGCCGGGACCTGCAGGGCCCACGCGCCGGCGAGCACGCGCAGGATGAAGCCGGCCGCGATCGACAGCACGTCGAGGTACGCGATCTGCTTGAGCTTGAAGCTGTACGCGAGGTTCAGCGCGAAGTAGCCGCCGAGGGCGAGCGCGTACCAGGGCTGCAGGAAGTACGCGACCGCCAGGCACACGGGCACGCAGACCACCGCGAAGCGCCGCGCGACCACCTCCGGGAGCTTGCCCGAGGGGATCGGTCGGTGGCGCTTCTTCGGGTGCGCGCGGTCCTTCTCGACGTCGACCAGGTCGTTGAGGATGTACACGCAGCCGGAGATCAGACAAAACAGCGCCACGGCGCCAGCGGTGACCAGCAGGCTGGTCTTGTCGGTCAACAGGTGACCGAACATCAGCGGCACGGCGACGAAGAGGTTCTTGATCCACTGCCGGGGGCGCAGGGTCTTCAGGAGTGCGAGCAGCACGGGCCGGCGGACTATCGCACGCCGCGCGGGCGCTCGCCACGGCCAGTCGCCGGCGCTCACCACGGGGTCCTGTCGCTGGCGCCCGACGGCCGCAGGCGCCGTTGTGGCGCCGTTCTCGGCCCATTCTCGCCCTGTCCTCCCCCGGCGCTCGCCCGGCGCTCGCCCACGGCTGGCCCCTGCTCTGGCCCTGCTCTGGCCCCCTGCTCTGGCCCCGTTCACCGCCGCAGGGCCCCCGCCGCGCACCGCTAAAGGTCGACAGATCGCGCCGGCCTGGCTAGCGTGGGCCGACCTTGGCCGGCACCCTCCAGTCGTCCGGATCGCTCAGCGTCGCGGTCGCCGTCTCGCGCGTGCTCGGCCTCGTGCGCGAGTCCCTGAAGGCGCGCCTGATCGGCGCCGGCGCGCTCGCGGACACCTACGCGGTCGCGTTTCGCATCCCCAACCTCCTGCGCGATCTCTTGGCCGAGGGCGCCCTGTCCAGCGCCTTCGTGCCGACCTTCACCGCCTCGCTGGTGCAGGAGGATCGCGAACGGGCCCATCGCCTCGCCGACCTCGCCCTCGCCGCGCTGCTGCTGTTGACCGGCGCGCTAACCTTGCTCGGCGTCGTCTTCGCCGAGGAGCTGGTCTGGCTGATCACCTCCGGCTGGAGCGCCGACAAGGTCGTCGCCACCGCCGAGCTGACCCGCATCATGATGCCGCTGCTGATGCTCGTCAGCGTCGGCGCCGTGTGGACGGGCATGCTCAACGCGCAGCGGCGCTACCTCGCGCCCGCCTACGCGCCCGCGATCTTCAACATCCTCAGCGTGCTCGTCGGCGCCGGCCTGTGGCTCGCCGGCTACAGCGGCACGCAGGCGGTGCTCGGCTGGAGCATCGGCACCCTCGCGGCCGGGCTCGCCCAGGCTTTCATGTTGATGCCGCCGCTGTGGCGCCTCGGCTACCGCCCGCGCCTGCGCCTCGCCGGCCTGTGGACCCACCCGGGGATCCGTCGCATCGTCACCCAGATGCTGCCGGCCGTGCTCGGCATCGCCGCGCTGCAGCTCAACATCTTCGTCAACACGCGCTTCGCCGCCAGCCTCGGCGACGGTCCGGTCGCCCAGATCGAGCTCGCCTTTCGCATCTTCTACCTGCCGATCGGCATGTTCGGCGTCGCCCTCGCCACGATCACCACCACCCAGGTCTCCGAGGAGGCCGCGCGCGGCGATCGCAACGGCCTGGTCCAAAAGACAGGTGAAGGCCTCTCCGCGCTGTGGATGCTGACCACCGCCAGCACCGTCGGCCTGTGCGTGCTGGCCCGGCCGATCGTCGCCCTGCTCTACGAGGGCGGCGAGTTCACGGCCGCCGACACCGTCGCCGTCGCCGACATCCTGCGCGCCTACGCGCTCGGCCTGGTGCCCTACAGCATGGTCAAGATCGTCGCCCCCGCCTTCTACACGATCGACCGACCGCGCCTGCCGCTGCTCGCGTCCCTGGCCGCCGTGGCCGTCACGATCGGCTTCAACGCCGCGACCTACCAGCTGCTCGGCGCCCCCGGCCTCGCGCTCGGGACCACGATCGGCGCGCTGTTCAACGTCGGCCTGCTGCGCCTCTTCTATCGCCGGCACGTCGGCCCGCTCACGCGGCCCGGACGCTGGCGCGAGCTCGGCTGGCTCGCGCTCGCCAACCTGGCGATGACCGCCGCGCTCGTGCTCGCGTGGTGGGCCGCCGACCTCGGCCTCGCCCGGCTCGCCCTGCCCGGTCTGCTGCACAGCCTCGCCCTCGCCCTCGCCCTGACCCTCGTGATCGGCCTCGGCTTCGCGGTGTTCGTCGGCGTGCTCGGGGCCAGCGACTTCCCCGGCGCCGCGAGCCTCGCCCGCATGCCCGGCGGGCTCTGGCGCCGGATCCGTCGGCGCCGCACATGAGCTCAGGACCAGGTCGAGGCGGCTGACGCACCTGAGCTCAGGGACAGCGCCGGATCCGTCGGCGCCGCACATGAGCTCAGGGCCAGGTCGAGGCGCCTGACGCACCTGAGCTCACGGACAGGTCAGAGCTCCTGGCACACCTCGGCCGCGCACGCCGCCCCCGCCAGCTCCGGGGCGCAGTGCAGCGGCGCGGCGCACTCGAAGACGCAGCGCTCGCCCGCGCTCGGCCGCGGCGCGCACGCGAACACGCCGCCCCCGCTCGGCATGCAGCTGCCCGTCGGGCCGCACTCGTTGCCGGCCTTGCACGTCGCGCCGATCGGCCGCGGCTCGGCGCACTGACCGACCTCGAAGTCGCAGTACAGCCCCGCCTTGCAGGTGCGATCGGTCTGGCATGAGCCCCCGGCGTCCTTCAACGGGCCACAGATGCTGCCGTCCGGCGTGAAGTCGCAGCCGAGGCCCGCAGCGCAGCGGGAGTCGACCGTGCAGGCCTCGCCCGACTGCGGCAGCGGCCCGCAGACGTCGACCACGCAGCCCAGCGGCGGCGCGCAGACGTGCGGCCCGTCGATCGCAAACCCGCAGGCCTGTCCGGCCCCCGGCAGCGGCTTGCAGCTGCCGTTGTCGCCGTCGCACGCGAGGTCCACCGCGCACAGGACCCCGTTCGCGCACGGCTCATCGAGCCCGGGGTTGGCGACGCAGCTGGCCGTCATCGGGTCGCAACGCAGGCCGTCGAGGCAGGCCGCGTCCTCATCACAGCTCGCGCCGACCTCACCCCGCGCCGCGCAGCGCCGCGGCGTCGCGCACGACGTGAGGTTGCCGCAGGGCGCGTCGGCGCTGCAGGCCCCCGCGGGCCGGGTCGCGCAGTTGCCCGCCGCGCAGACCAGCCCGAGCTCGCACGCGGCCGCGTCGGCGCACGCGCCCGCGACATCCTTCAGCGCCGCGCAGGCCCCGGCGACGCAGCGCAGCGGCGGCGCGCAGGCGTCATCGCTCGCACACGCGCCGCCGGCCGCGACCGGAGCCGCGCACTGATCGTCGATGCACAGCAGACCGACCGCGCAGGCGCCCCCGGGGCCGCAGGGTTGGCCGCCCGCCGGCCGGGCCACGCAGGTCCCGGCGACACAGAGGCCCTGACCCGCGCCACAGATCGGGAACGAACAGGCCGCGCCGATCGCCGCGTCGCCGGTGAACCACGCCGGACACAGGGCCTGGCTCACCGCGCCACGCGGACGCTCGCAGCCGGGGGTCGAAGCCGCGAGCAGGGCCACGCAGGCCTGCGCCTCGTCGCCGAGGATCTCGGCCTCGCCGAGCTCGACCGCCGCGGCGAGCGGCGCGTAGGCCTCGAGGCAGCGGCCGCTGTAGTTGGCCACACAGATCGCGAGGTCCAGCGCCTCGGTCGGCAGCAGCGCCCCGCAGCCGCAATCGGCCAGTCGCCCGCAGATCAGCGCGGCCAGCGGATCGCAGTAGTCCGTCCGCAGCGAGCCGCCCGGCTCCACGCCGAGGTCGACGGCCGCGGCGGTCGAGGTCGGTGAGTCACCCGTGCTCGACGCCGATGTCGGCGCCCCGCTCGACGTCGGGCCCGCATCGCCGGTGCTCGTCGCCGAGGCGCCCCCGTCCGCGCCGCGATCACGGCACGCCCCCGCCCACAGGAGCAGGACGACGCACCACGCCCAGCGCCGAAGCATCACAGACCTCAGCCGACCCGCTGCTGCGCCGGGGCGACGCCGAAGATGCCCTCGATCAACGCCTCGAGCGCCGTCGCGTCGGGGTGGATGTCCATGCGGCCGAGGCAGCGCTCCATGTCCCTCACGACCGGGGGCAGCGCGCGCCGCCGCTGACCGCCGACCAGCGCCTGCGCGGCGAGGCGCTCGGCGGACGGTCGCCGCGGCCACGCGGCCAGGTCGACCGCGCGCGCCAGGTCGGCGCCGACCTCGGGCCCCAGCGCCGCGAGGGCGCGCAGCACCAGCTCGTCGAGGACCTCACCGGAGAGCGCCAGCTTGTCTTGAATGTACGCGTACACCTCGTCGACGCTCATCTCGGTCACCAGCTCGAGGTGCAAGTTGGCGAGCATCGACGGCACCGGCGGCAGGGTGATGTGGATCGGCCGCGGCTCATCGGTGGCGCGGCGGGCCCACTCCGACAGCAGCTTCTGGGCCAGGAACTGCTGGGCCGCGAAGCCCTGGCCGAGCGCCTCGAAGCGATCGTGCTCGGCGTCGGGCAGGGCGAAGATGCGGCGAAAGAAGTACTGGCAGACGAAGGACCAGTAGTTGAAGTCGTCCCAGTAGACCTTCGCCGCCATCGCCCGCGGGCTGCCGTAGACCGGCGCGGCCTTGCGATACACCTCCGTCGTGACGTCGAAGAAGCGCAGGTAGATGCGGTCGTAGCGGGCCGTCAGCGCCGCGACGTCGCCGCCGCGCAGCTGGGCCTTGACGATCTCGGTCGTGAACGAGTTGGCGAGGGCGATGAAGTCCGAGCCCGGCGAGTAGAACGGGTCGGCGAAGACCCCCGCGTCGCCGACCAGCGACCAGCGCTGCGGCGAGAAGCAGCGCGTCGCGCCGTGGCTGAAGTTGCGCAGGCACAGGAAGTCCTCCGCCGGCATGTCCTTGATCTGCGCGAAGCAGCGCGGCTCGTGGGCCTCGACCCACGCCAGCGCCCGCTCGAAGGTCCGGATCGCGTCGAAGGCGTGGACCTCGTCGTGCACGACGATGCCGATCGACGTGTGCGCCTCGCCGCCCGCGCCCGGCGCCAGCGGGATGTACCACAGCCAGTAACCCGTCCCCATGAAGTGCACCGTCGAGTACCAGCGCAGGTGCTCCGGGTCGCGCATGTGCCACTGACGATCGCCGGCAGGCACCAGATCCGAGACGTCGACCCGCCCCTTGACCCGCCACCACGCCGCGTTGGCGTTGTGGCCGCTCGGGACCTTCAGGCCGAGCTTGCCGCGCAGCAGCCCCCGCCGGCCGGTCGCGTCGACGAAGTAGCCCGCGCGCAGCGTGCGGGTCTCCTCGCCCGTCACGCTGGCGATGTGCACCACGTGGTCGCCCCCGTCCTCCGCGAGGTCGACGTCCTTCACGACATAACCCTCGAGCAGCGCGACGCCATCGGCCTCGTTGAGGTCGCGCAGGTGGTGCTCCAGGCGCCCGCGGTCGAGCTGGAACGACGGCACCCGCGACGGCTCCGGCGGGCCGATCTCGGTGCGCTGCTCGAGCGCGAGGGTCTGCCCGCCGCCCGGAAAGAAGCGCAGCCCGTTCTTGATGTAGTGCTCCGCACGCAGGTACTCGCCGAGGCCGAGCACGACCCCGAAGTAGTGCGCCGAGAGCTCGACCGAGGACTCGCCGACCTTGTGCGCCGCCGCCGGCAGCGGCCGACACTGGCGCTCGATCACCGCCACCCGCGCCTCCGGCAGCTCGCGTCGCAGCTGGCGGGCGAGCGTCAGTCCAGCGAGGCCGCCGCCGCCGATAACGACGTCGAAGCGGGGGATCGGCGCGGCGGGTGCATCGACAGGCATGGCGGGCGCCGAGCATAGCGAAAACCCCGGCCCCCGTCAGTCCCTCCACCAGCCCGACCGGCGCGCGCAGGGCTCGGGGCCCGACGAACTCGAACACCAGGCGCCAGGCGCTCCAACGACCCGCGCGGCTACCCGCGCACGCCGGTCACGCGCACCCGCAAGCCCCCGGACGGCCCGACCGTGATGCCGCGCTGCACGGCCCGCACCGGCGGCCCCACCGGCTCGAGGTCGAAGCGGGCGCACAGCTCGGCGAGCACGATGCGCATCTCGTGCTCCGCGAACGCGGCGCCGAGACAGCGCCACACGCCGCTGCCGAACGGGAACAGCTGCCAGGGCGCCACCCGGCGCTGGAGCATGCGCTCGGGCTCGAATAGCTCCGGGTCCTTCCAGATCGCCGGGTCGCGGTGCGTCAGGTAGATCGAGGCCAGCACGATCTCACCGGCCTTCACGTCGCGACCTCCGAGATGCATCGGCACCTTGAGCCGCCGCGACACCCCCGTGGCGATCGGGTACAGCCGCATCGACTCGCTGATCGCCGCCCCGAGGTACGTCAGCTCGCGCACGCGGCCCGGATCGATCGGCCCCTCACCCATCACCGACCGCAGCTCCGCGCGCACCCGCGCCAGCGTCTCCGGGCGCTGCATCAGGCAGTGCACCGTCCAGCACAGCGAGATCGAGGTCGTCTCGTAGCCGCCGAGCAGCAGCAACAACAGCTGCTCCTTGAGCTCCTCACGCCCCATCCCGGCGCCGTCCTCGAAGCGCGCCTGCAGCAGCGTCGCCAGCACGTCGCTGCGGGTCTCCGGCCCCTCCGCGACGCAGCGATCGACCTCGGCGTCGAGCAGCGCGTGGATGCGGCCGAGGCGGTCGGCGATCCGCCACAGCGGCCAGCGTGAGGGTACGAACGGCGCGTCCGCCCGGGTCTGCGCCGCCGCCGTGCTGTGCGCGTGAAACCACTCCTGCGCCCCGGCCGGCGTGCGCGCCGCGGCCAGCGCCAGCGCCTCGGGGCCGAAGATCTGGCGCAGGTAGCCGATCACCAGCTGGCGCAGCTCCTCGAGCCGCGGGCCCTCGGCCACGCCGAATACGCAGCGCATGATGACCCGCAGGGTGATCTCCTGCATCGGCTCGATCAGGGCCATCGAGTCGCCCGTGCGGATCGACCCCAGGACCCGCCGGGTGAGCTCTTGCATGGTCGGTCCGAAGGCCCGGACGCTCTCGGCGCTGAAGGCCGGGTTCATCAGCTTGCGCCGCTTGCGGTGCGGGTCGTCGTCCATCCGGATCAGCGTCTGCGGCCCGAGGAACAGCTCGACGCCCCCCGCGAAGCGCTCGAACTGCTCGTAGCTGCCCGCCACCAGCTGCCGCACGCCCTCGGGGTCGACGCACACGTACACCGGCTCCATCCCCGCCAGGCGCAGCCGGAACATGTCCCCGTCGCGGCGATACAGGCGCTCGAACAGCCCGTAGGGGTCGCGGCCCATCGCCACGATGTTGGCGATCGGGCTGTCGATGAGGCGCTGGCGGGTGGCGGCGGCGAGGGCAGCGAACATGGGGCCGCAGTGTAGACGCCTTCTCACGCCAGCGCGACCTCCGCTCGCAGGCGCAGCGCGCGGCCTGGCAAAGGGGTACAAGGTGCGCGACCCCGTGCCCGAGAGATCCATGACCGAAGAAACCCCAGCGGCCTCGAACCCGACCAGCTTCAGCGACCTGTTCCGCGACGTCGCGCTGCCCGAGCCGCTGCTGCGCGTGCTGACCGAGGTCGGCTACGAGTCGCCCTCGCCGATCCAGGCCCAGACCATCCCGCACCTGCTCGGCGGCGCCGACGTGCTCGGCCAGGCCCAGACCGGCACCGGCAAGACCGCCGCCTTCGCGCTGCCGATCCTCGCCCGCCTCGACATGAGCCAGAAGAAGCCGCAGGCGCTCGTGCTCGCGCCGACCCGCGAGCTCGCGATCCAGGTCGCCGAGGCCTTCCAGCGCTACGCCACCCACCTGCCCGGCTTCCACGTCCTGCCGATCTACGGCGGCCAGAGCTACGGCCCGCAGTTCAGCGCGCTCAGCCGCGGCGTCCACGTCGTCGTCGGCACCCCCGGCCGCATGATCGACCACATCGAGCGCGGCTCCCTCGACCTCTCGCAGGTCCGCTTCCTGGTGCTCGACGAGGCCGACGAGATGCTGCGCATGGGCTTCCTCGACGACGTCGAGACCATCCTGAAGAAGACCCCGTCCACCCGCCAGACCGCGCTGTTCTCCGCGACCCTGCCGGGCCCGATCCGGCGCATCGCCCAGACCCACATGCGCACGCCGGTCTCGGTCACGATCGCCGCCCGCACCCGCACCGCCGACAACATCCACCAGCGCTACTGGCAGGTCAGCGGCATGCACAAGCTCGACGCGCTGACCCGCATCCTCGAGGCCGAGAAGTTCGACGCGATGATCGTCTTCGCCCGCACCAAGCAGGCCACCGACGAGCTCGCCGAGCGCCTCCAGGCCCGCGGCTTCGCGGCCGCGGCGATCAACGGCGACATCCAGCAGCAGCAGCGCGAGCGGACCATCGCCCAGCTCAAGGACGGCACCATCGACATCCTCGTCGCCACCGACGTCGCCGCCCGCGGCCTCGACGTCGACCGCATCAGCCACGTGCTCAACTACGACGTCCCCCACGACGCCGAGAGCTACGTCCACCGCATCGGCCGCACCGGCCGCGCCGGCCGCAGCGGCAAGGCGATCCTGTTCATCGCCCCGCGCGAGCGCAACCTGCTGCGGGCGATCGAGCACGCCACCCGCCAGCCGATCGAGCGGATGGAGCTGCCGACCGTCCGCGACATCAACGACGTGCGCATCAGCCGGTTCAAGCAGCAGATCAGCGACACCCTCGCCGCCGGCGAGCTCGACCTGTTCCAGCGCGTCATCGAGGACTTCGAGCGCGAGCACAACGTCCCCGCCGTCGAGATCGCCGCCGCCCTCGCCAAGATGGCCCGCGGCGCCGTCCCGCTGTACCTCGACCCCACCCGCCACGAGGCCCCGATCCAGCGGGTCGACGAACGCAACGACCGCAACGACCGCAACGACCGGCCCGACCGCCCCCGCAAGGAGCGCGCCGAGCACACCCCGCAGGCCGGCATGGCGACCTTTCGCATCGAGGTCGGCCACAACGACGGCGTCAAGCCCGGCAACATCGTCGGCGCGATCGCCAACGAGGCCAACCTCGAGGCCCGCCACATCGGCCGCATCGAGATCTTCGACGACCACACGCTCCTCGACCTCCCCGAGGACCTGCCCGCCGACACCCTCGCCCACCTGAAGAAGGTTTGGTGCGGCGGCCAGCAGCTTCGCATCACCCGCGACGGCGAGCCGCCCGACAACGCCGACAAGCCCCCGAGCCGCGGACCGCAGCCGACCCGCCGCTTCTTCGCCGGCGGCAAGCCCTTCAAGGGCAAGCGCCCCTTCACCGCCAGCAAGCCGCGCTGAGCCCTCAACTCGCGGTCACGCCCAACGGCATCCCCCATGCCCAGGCCCCCGCGAGCCAGCCCGCGCACCGCCCCGCGAGCCACCGAGCCGCGCCTCGCCCCGCGAGCCAGCCCGCGCACCGCCCCGCGAGCCAGCGAGCTGCGCCTCGCCGAACAGGCCCCCGTCGCCCTCGCCGCGCTGCTGCAGGGCTTCGTCGCCGCCGACGCCGCCGTCGACGGCGCGCTGCTCAGCCGCGTCGACCCCAGCGAGGTCCAGCGCGGCCTCGTCGCGGCCGTGCTGCGCCTGCTGTTCATGCTGCACGCCGAGGACCGAGGTCTGCTCGTGGGCGAACCGCGGCTCACTGCGCTGCACGCTCGGCTCTGCGCGCAATCGAGCGCATCGGGATGCAGCGGCTGGTCGGCGCTGCTCGCCCGCTTCACGCAGCTGAGTGAGCGCGACGGCGGCGACCTCTTCGACCGCGCGCAGCACCGCTTCCTCGCCCTCGACGCGCGCGCCGAGCCGCCCCGCCTCCCCGACGACGCGCTGCGGCGGACCCTCGACGCCCTGCTGCTCGTCGACGGCGCGCCGGTCCGTCCCCGCGATCTCGAGCTCGAGCAGATCGGCGGCGCCTACGAGGCGATGCTCGGCCTGCGCGTGGTCGCCGGCCCGGGCGGCGCGCTCCGGCTCGCGGCCGACGCCGCGCGGCGACGCAGCGGCACCCACTACACGCCGCGCGCGCTGACCGGCTCGATCGTCCGCACCACCCTCGAGCCCGTGCTCGCCGCCCTCGGCGAGCGCCCCGAAGCCACGCAGCTCCTCGGCCTCGAGATCTGCGACCCCGCGCTCGGCTGCGGCGCCTTCCTGATCGAGGCCTGCCGCCAGCTCGGCGAGCAGCTTCAGGCCGCCTGGGCCCGCCACGGCGACGCCCCCGACCTCCCCGACCTCCCGCAGCACGCCCGCCGCCTGGTCGCCGCGCGCTGCCTCCACGGCGTCGACCTCGACCCGCTCGCCGTCGAGCTCGCGCGACGCTCCCTGTGGCTCCTCACCGGCCCGCCGGAGCCCGCCGGCGCCTACCTCGCGACCTCGCTGCGCCGCGGCGACGCCCTGCTCGGCCTCGATCTCGCCGCGAGCCCCGAGCCCCTCCACGAACCACCATCGCCGCTCCACGAGCTCGCCCCGAGCCACGAGCCACTCCACGAACCACCATCGCCGCTCACCACCGCCACCCTCGCCGAACGCCGCCGCGACGCCGACGCCGTCATCGCCAGGTTCTTCGCCGACGATCCCGGGCCCCTCGCCCGCTGCCCCTTCCACTGGCCGCTCGAGTTCCCCGCCGTGTTCGACCGCGACAACCCCGGCTTCGACGTCATCGTCGGCAACCCCCCGTTCCTCGGCGGCCGACCGATCACCACCCACCTCGGCGCCCGCTACTCCGCGTGGCTGCGCCGGCTGCAGCCGGGCAGCAGCGGCGGCGCCGACCTCTCGGCCCGCTTCTTTCGCCGCGCCTTCACGCTCCTGCGCAGCGGCGGCGCGCTCGGCCTGATCGCCACCAACACGATCGCCCAGGGCGACACGCGGCAGACCGGCCTGAGCTGGATCTGCCGCCACGGCGGCACCATCTTCGCCGCGACCAGGCGCCTGCGCTGGCCCGGCGCCGCCGCCGTGATCGTCAGCGTCGTGCACATCAGCCGCGGCCCGGTCGCCCTGCCCTGTCGCCTCGACGGCCGCCCGAGCCCGCGGATCTCCGCCTATCTGTCACCGGGCGGCGACACCGAACCACAGCGCCTCGCCGCCAGCGTCGGCCTCGCGCAGCAGGGCTGCATCATCCTCGGCAACGGCTTCGTCTTCGCCGACGACGACCCCGCCGCGACCCCGCTCGCCCGCATGCGCGAGCTGCTGGCCGCCGACCCCGACCTGCGCCCCCGCATCGTCCCCTACCTCGGCGGCGCCGACCTCAACACCAGCCCGACCCTCTCGCCCTCGCGCTTCGTGATCGACCTCGGCGACCGCTCCGAGCACGACGCCCGCCAGTGGCCCGCCCTGATGGCCATCCTCGAGGCGAAGGTCAAACCCGAGCGCGCCCGCAAGTCCCAGGACATGGCCCGCTGGCCGTGGTGGCAGTTCTGGCGCGCTCGCAAGGACCTCTACGCGCGCATCCGCGGCCTCCCCCGCGTCCTCGCCCTCGCCCGCGTCAGCCAGCACCTCGCCCTCGCCTTCGTCGACGTCGACATGATCCACTCCGAGCAGCTGGTCCTGATCGCCGACGCCAGCGACGCGACCTTCGCGGTCCTGCAGTCGCGCGTGCACGAGATCTGGGCCCGCTTCTTCAGCTCCTCGCTCGGCGACGGCCTGCGCTATGCCCCCTCCGACTGCCTCGACACCTTCCCCTTCCCCCCCGACTGGCGCGCCGACGCCGGGCTCGCCGCGCTGGGCGCTCGCTACCACCAGCACCGCGCGGCCATCATGCGCCGCCGCGGCGAGGGCCTGACCGCCACCTACAACCGCCTCCACGACCCCGACGAGCGCGACCCCGAGATCCTCGAGCTGCGCGAGCTCCACGCCACCCTCGACCGCGCGGTCCTCGACGCCCACGGCTGGCACGACCTCGCCGCCGCCGCCGGCTGCGAGTTCGAGCGCGAACACGGCGGCGAGCGTCGTCGCCTGCGCTGGCCGCCCGCGCTGCACGACGAGGTCCTGGCCCGCCTGCTCGCGCAGAACCAGCGCGACGCACCGGCCCGTTGATCGCCGGCCCGCCGCTCACGCCACCAGCAGCGCCGCCTGCCAGGGCATCAGCGCCGCAAGTCCCTGCTCCCAGTCCTCGGCCAGCGCCGCGATCTCGGCCTTGCTGGCGATCAGCGTCGGCTCGATCTCCAGCTCGGCCGCGCGCAGGTCCCGGCGCTGACGCAGGGCCTCGCTGCGTCGGACCAGGTCGGCCCCCGGACGCGGCGGCCGCTCCGCTCGCTCGCGCTCCGGCAGCTCCGCCTCCGGGACCGCCCACGCGCGCGCGACGGCCTCGTCGAGCTCGACCCGCTGACGGGCCCGGATCATCGGCGGCAGCTCGCCGACCCCGTCGCCGCGACCCGCCCGCTCCGCGATCGCCAGCAGCAGCTCGTGGCTGAGCACGAAGTACGGCGGCCGATCGAGGCGCAGCGCCTGGGCCTCGCGCCAGCCCCACAGCTCGCGCAGCACCGCGAGCGCGCGCGGGCCGAGGTGCGTGCTGCCCTTGATCCGCCACACGCGCGCGGGGTCCGGGGAGCCCGCGCGCGCGCAAGTCTTGACCAGGCGCGCGCAGGCCTCGCCATGCCACGCCAGCCGGTCGCGCTCGCGCAGCTGGGCCGCGAGCAGGTCGCGCAGCGGGCTCAGGTACCGGGTGTCGTTCTGCGCGTAGGCGATCATCTGCTCGCTCAGGGGTCGCCGCGACCAGTCGGCCCGCTGGGCGCCCTTGTGCAGCTGCACGCCGAGCAGCTCGGCGACCAGATCACGCAGCCCGTGCCGCGGCCGCCCGAGCAGCTGGGCCGCGATCGCGGTGTCGAAGACCTCGTGGGCGACGAAGCCGCGGCTGCGACGGAGCAGCCGCAGGTCGAAGTCGGCGCCGTGCAGGATCAGGGAGCGCCCGGCGAGGTGCTCGAGCAGCGGCGCCAGCGAAGAGCTCATCAGCGGATCGACGAGCGCGTCGCCGCCGACGTGGCTGATCTGGATCAGGCACAGCTTCTCGGGGTAGGCGTGGAGGCTGTCGGCCTCGGTGTCGAGGGCGATCCACGGCGAGCCCCCCAGCGCATCGATGAGTTCGCCGATCTCCGTCTCGCTCGCCAACATGGGCCGCGAGCATAGCGCGACGGCGCCGGCCCGCAGCCGAAGTTCGGCGCCGCCAACCGCGCCCTCGCGGATCGCAGGGCCCGTGTACCGGCCTCCCAGGGGGCGACGAAGGGCCCTCCGCGCTCGCTTGACAGGTCGAGGCCGTCGCCCATGGTTTTTTTCATGTCACTGCCCAAGGCGACCCAGGACGCATTGATCACGCTGTACCGCGGCGAGGCCTCGGCCGTGGAGGCCTACGATCGTGCCCTGACGAAGTTCACGGGACAGCCCGAGGAGCCGACCCTCAGGGAGATCGCGGCCGAGCACCGCGAGGCGCTGACGAGCCTCGACGTCGAGCTCGATCTCCACGGCATCAAGACCCCGGAGGGCTCGGGCGCCTGGGGCGTGGTCGCCAACGCGGTGCACACCCTGACCTCGCTGGTCAACGACGAGGTCCCGCTGCAGGTGCTGCAACGCGGCGAGGAGGTCGGGATCGGCGAGTATGAGCGGGCCCTCGCCGCCGAGGGCTTCTCGCCCGAGTTCTCCCGGCGGCTGCGCGAGGGCCTGTACCGCTGCAGGCTGCACCGGGATCGCCTCCAGGGCCTGCGCGACGTGATCACCACCCAGCCCAATCGTCCGATGATCTGAGGTCCCCGAGGCGCGGCTCCTCGCGCCGCGCGTCCGCATGAGCGTCTTCCGCCGCCCGGCGGCCTGGACGGCATGGCGTGCTCGAAGTCCTTGCAGGCTCACGCACACCGGCTATTAAGGGCCGCCCTGCAGGCCTTACCTCATGAAGACCTCGACGATCCACAATAAGATCTACTCCGGCGCCGCGACCGTGGTCATGGCGCTGACCCTCGCGGCTGGCTCGAGCTGCGGCGACGACGTCCAGCTCGGCGACCTCGATCCGCTGGCGCTCCAGTCGGTCAAGCGCTTCCCGATCGGCTCGACCTTCTTCCTCCCGAGCCCCGACAGCGGCCGCTGGGTGCTCGACCGCGGACCCGCAGACAACGCCAACGACGTCGTCGCGGGCGACGACGGCTTCTCTCGCTTCACCCCGCTGGTCGCCGGCGACTACGAATTCCGCGTCGCCGGTACGAGTGAGCGCCGCACGCTGACCGCGGTCGCCGACGTCCCCTACGAGCACTTCAACTACTATCAAACGACCTCGCTCGCCCGGGTCGACGACGAGCTGTGGGTGGCCCACCTGTTCGACGCCCACCTGAGCCGCATCGACCCCGCCACCGGCGCGGTCCTCGGGACCCTGCAGACCGGCCCCTGGCCCTCGGCCCTCGCCTTCAGCGCGAAGGAGGGCGTCGTCCTGGTCGCGCACAAGGCCGGCGACACCGTCGGCTTCATCGACGTCGGCACCGACGGCGCGGCCAGCCGGATGGTCGATGCCCTGTGGGTCGGCGACGAGCCGGCCGACATCGCCATGTCCGCCGACGGCGCGACCGCCTACGTGTCGCTCGCCACCGAGGGCGCGGTCGTCGTGATCGACGTCGCTCGTCGCGCGGTGATCGGGCGGGTCGAGACCAACGACAACCCGACCTCGCTGGCGCTCAGCGCCGACGGAGCCACGCTCTACGTCGCCAGCTACCGCTCGGCCGTCAGCGACCGCCTGCAGTTCGCCGCCGACGCGCGCAACGACCAGTACGACATCGCCGTCGTCGACACCGCCGCGCTCGCGGTCCGCGACCACATCGCCGGCGTCGGCTCGGTGATCGGCGGGCTGCTGCTCGCCGACGACCGCCTCTACGTCGCCACCACCCGCGTCGCGCTCGCCGAGCTCTCCAACCAGGAGGGCATGACGGCCTTTCGCCACTCCGTCGCCGTCTATGACACGAGCAGCCTCGCCGAGCTCGTCGCGGTCGACGTCGGGCGCCAGGACAGCTCGGGCGGCCTGGCCGTGCGCCCCTTCGGCATGGCCCTCGCCGGCGACACCCTGTGGGTCACCTTCGAGGGCTCCGACGTGGTCGTCGGCCTCGACCGCGATACCCTGGCCGAGACCGGGCGCTTCCCCGCCGCCGGTCGTCCACGGGCGATCCTCGCCAGCGACGACCAGCTGTTCGTGCACGGCGCCCAGGCCTACCTGCTCACCGAGGCCAGCGACGGCGCGGTCACCCGGACGATCGCCCTCGCCGGCGACCCCCGCGAGCCGGGCCTGGCGCTCGGCCAGAACCTCTACACCGGCGTCGGCGCCAAGGGCGGCACCAACCACAGCTGCGCGGACTGTCACGTCGACGGCCTCACCGACGGCAACGTGTGGTCGGCCGGAGGCTTCTCCGAGTCGAGCAGCCGCCCGATGTTCTGGCTCGAGGGCACCGACCCGATCGGCTGGGAGGGCGACGCCTTCGACCTGTTCTCCTACCTCTACGGCAGCCCCGGGCCGACCGTCGGGCTCACCGTCGACACCGCGCTGCACCAGGCCTTCTACGACTACCTCGCCGCCCTGATCCCCCCGCCTCCCGCCAACGGAAAGACCACCCGCGACGGCGACCTCACCGCGGCCGCCCTGCGCGGCGAGGCGCTGTTCCGCGGCAAGGCCAACTGCGCGGGCTGTCACGCCGGCACCCTGACGACCGCGAGCCTCCGGCTCCCCGGCGGCGGCACCCAGGCCGACCACCCGATCGTGGTCCCCAGCCTCGTCGGCGCCTATCGCCACGGCCACTGGCTGGTCAACGGCGCGGCCCGAACCCTCGGCGAGGCCGTCGACGCGATGCTGCCGCTCGCCGGCGACGTCGCGCTCGACGCCGCCGAGAAGCAGGACCTCGTCCGTTACCTCGAGGAGCTGACCGCCCGCGAGTTCTTCCTGCTCGACGCCACGCCCGACATCGGGGCCGAGCATGTCCGCAGCGAGGGCGAGCTGCGGCTCACCTTCTCACACCCGGTCTTCGCCGACCCGGACAACCTCGAGCGGGTCACCCTGCAGACCAGCACCGGCGAGCGCGTCGCCGCCACCGTGGTCGCCGATCGCCGTCACCTGACGATCACCCCCGGCGCCGCGCTCGAGCCCGGCGCCAAGTACACGATCGTCGTCGCCGCCGGCTTCGAGGCCTTCAACGAGCGGACCCTCGCCGCCGACGCCACGGTCCCCTTCACCGTCGCCACCGCCCCGACGCTGCGCCTCGACGGCGACTATCTCCTCACCGTCGAGCACCCGAACCTCGACCAGGAGAACAAGCGCTACGACCCCACCGTGATCATCCCGATCACGATCGCCGTGAAGGCCACGCCCACCACGTACGGCGCCCGCCTCGACGCCCAGATCACCCCGATGCTCGAGTCGGTCCTCGACGTCACCATCGCCGGCGACACCTCGTACTGGCCGCCCTTCCCCTTCCCCGTCGGGCCCGGCTTCCTCAATCGCAGCTTCCCGACCGAGCTCACCCTCGTCGACGCGGACGCCGACGGCGTCGCCGACAGCGGCGAGAGCACCCTGCTGCTGCGCAGCCCCGGCCTCGAGGCCAGCGGCGTGCGCTGGACGATCGCGCGCGACGACGGCGGCCCCGTCGACTGCAGCGGCGCCGAGGGTGAACACGAGGTCATGCTGACGATGGACGACATGGGCGCCCCGATCGTCGACTGGAGCGACGACGTCGACGCCCTCGGCTACTACGTCACCGACCCCGAGGCGACGCCGCCAGCCGGACCGGGCCCGGTCACCGGCGGCGACACCTACTGGGCCGTCTCGACCGCCAGCTTCCCCACCGGCTTCCGCGGACCCGTGAACTACGGCCAGCTGCCCATGGGCGGCCAGGACGTCAGCATGGACAGCGGCGCGCCCGTCGGCGGCGCCTCGCTACCCCCGGCCAGCTGCATCAAGCTGACGCTGATCTTCAGCGACTTCAAGAGCACGGTGCTGCGCTACACCTCGCCCTAACCCAAGCCCCGGCACCGGATCAAAACCAGTCATTGAACCAGCAATGAAGTCCTCCTGACAAGCGAGGACCAACCCTCTCACGCCGTGCGGCATCCCACGAGCGCCCACGGCGCCTGGCGACGCGGGCGCCGCGCGGACGGTGATACGGTGCGTCCAAATGGCGCGGGTCCACTTTCGACGTATCGATGCCTCTCTGGCCCTGCTCCTCGCTGTCGCGGCCCCTGCCTGCGGCGACAGCGGTGGAGAGAGCGCCTCCGCCTCCGCCTCGGCGGGCAGCGCCACCAGCGTCACCAGCGCCTCCAGCAACGTCACCGGCGCCACCGAACCCGCGCCGACCACCTCGGGCTCCGGCTCGGACAGCGAGGGCGTCGCCGGCTCCACCGGCTCCGGCGGGGCCACGGGCACCGGCAGCAGCACCAGCGGCGACCTCAAGCTCGACGTCGGCATCAACGAGAGCACCGGCGGGACCGGCGAGCCGACCGAGGGCTGCCGCAAGGTCGACTTCCTGTTCGTCATCGACAACTCGGGCTCGATGTCCGAGGAGCAAGACAACCTGATCGCCAGCTTCCCGAGCTTCATCCAGACCATCCAGCAGGAGCTCAAAGAGGCCCAGGATTATCACATCATGGTCGTCGACAGCGACGCCTACGTGTTCTCCGACTGCGAGACGATCTGCCCGCTGTTCTTCAACCTGTGCCCGGGCGCGCTCGACGACTATCAGTGCGGCATCACCAAACCTGAGGAGTGCGAGGACGTGCTCGGCGCCGGCGTGATCCACCCCAAGGGCCAATCCTCGAGCGGCAAGAACTGCAACTTCCAGAGCCAGAGCCGCTACATGGACATCACCGAGCCGGACCTCACCGCCTCGTTCTCGTGCGCCGCCAAGGTCGGCACCGGCTCGACCGACGACCCCGAACGGCCGATGCAGGCGATGGTCGCCGCCGTCGCGCCCAAGGGCGAGTCGACCGACTGCAACCTCGGCTTCCTGCGCAGCGACGCGATCCTCGTCGTCACCTTCATCACCGACGAGGACGACGACGCCGGCGACGGCTCGAACGGCACGGTCGAGGGCTGGAAGGCCTCGCTCATCGCCGCCAAGAAGGGCGACGCCAGCGCGCTGGTGGTGCTCGGCCTGTTCGGCGACGGCGACCAGGTCAATCCGGTCTGCACCAAGGACGCAGCCGAGCCGAGCCCGCGCCTGCGCGCCTTCGTCGATAGCTTCGGCGATCACGGCGTCGCCGGCAGCGTCTGCAGCCCCAGCTATCAGACGTTCTTCCAGGAGGCCGTGGCGATCATCGACACAACCTGCGACGGCTTCGTCCCGCCGCCGATGTGAGCCGCTACTCCTCCGCGGTCGGCACCGGCACCTGCCCGGGCACGAAGGGGATCGGCGTCAACTTGCCGTCCGCGGAGGTGTAGCGGTACCCCTCCGCCCACTCGAACACGGTGCCGTCGGCGAACTCCAGGCGCAGGTCGGTCGGCCCCAGCGCCTCTGCCTCCGGCGTCCGGACCGTGATCAGGCGATCGTCCTCGATGACGACCGCCCGCGCCGAGCGCATCCCGAAGTACACCACCGCCCGGCCCCGACCGACGAACCCCGCGCCCTCGAGGCGGACCGTCGCCCCACCCGCGGCGTCGCCTCCGTCGGGACGGATCGCGTCCAAACGCGGCTCCTGGGGACCACAGGCGACGCCCGATCCGGCGAGCAACAGCGCGAGTCCAGCGACGCGAAAGGCGCTCATGGCCGCCCAGTGTAGGGCCATGAGCGCCTCGCTTCCAGCCCGGTTCTCCCGGGCCGGTCCTCACCGCGGGAGGTTCACACCACCTCGCGGCGCTTGAGCTCCCGACGGATCTTCCCCAGCGCCTGCTCCTGCAGCTGCCGGATGCGCTCACGGGACAGCGAGTACTGCTCGCCGATCTCCTTGAGGGTGAGCTCCTCGCTGTCGTTCTCGAGACCGAAGCGCTTGCGCAGGATGTCGGCCTCGATCGGACGCAGCTGGCAGATCACCTGGCGGACCTGCTCGCTGATCGCCTCCGCCTCGAGGTTCTCGCCCGGGGCGACGGCATCGGTGTCCTCGAGGAAGTCGACCACGCGCCGGCCGTCGTCGTCGGAGACGGGACGGTCGAGGCTGATGGCCTGGTCGAGCAGCAGACCGCCCATCTTCTCGATCTTCAGCGCGGCGAGGCCGGTCGCGTGGGCCAGCTCGTCGGTCGTGGCCTCGCGCCCGTGCAGCATCTCCAGCTCGCGCTTGGCCTTGGCGAGCTTGTGATAGGCGTCGATCATGTGCACCGGGAGCCGCACCGCGCGGCCCTTGTCGGCGATGGCGCGGCTGATCGCGTGCCGGATCCACCAGCTCCCGTAGGTCGAGAACCGGAAGCCCTTGCGGTAATCGAAGCGGTCCACAGCCTTCATCAGGCCGATGTTGCCCTCCTGGATCAGGTCCTGGAGCGGCATGCGACCGTGGTTGAAGCGGCGGGCGATCGAGACCACGAGGCGCAGGTTGGCCTTGACGAACGCGTTCTTGGCGTCGCGCAGCTGGCCGGCGGCGATCCGCACCCGGGCGAGGTAGGTCTCGAAGGGGCGGCTGCCCTGGCGCGGCACGTTGACCGCGAGGCTCAGCCCCTCGCGGCGGCCGTGGTCGAGCTGCTCGAGGTCGCCGAGCAGGATCTCCGAGACGATGCCATCGACATCGACCTCGGCCATGCGCTCGACCAGCGCGGCGCCGCAAGCGTCATAGTCCTGCTTGTGGGCCCGCGTCTCGCGCTCACGCAGGTTGCGCGACGCGGCCTTCAGCGCCTCGACCTCCGCCCGCGGCATGTCCTCCGGCTCGAGCTTTGTCTCGATGACCTGGGCGATCGGGTCGATGAAGGGCGGGTAGGAGAACAGCGCCGACCAGTACGTGCGACGCAGCTGGGCGATCCGCGTGGCGATCGACAGCTCCTCCTCGGGGCTCATCACGCCGAGGCCCGCCATCTCGCGGAAGTACACGCCGAGGAAGTTCGGCGCCTCGTCGCTCGACACACGGCCCGCAGAAACCTCATCGTCCTTGTCCCGGGGCTTGGCGGGCCGCTCCTCCCGCGCCGCCGGCTCATTCGCTCGCGCCGTCGCCGCGCCGGTGGTCGGTGACCACGCACGGGGACGGGAGCGAGCAAGCCTGGGGGGAGATCCTCGAGTTACTTTGCGGCGTGCCATGATGAACCTCGTTCGTTTCGGTGGGGAGAACGGATAAGAAAACTTAGTTTAGGTTGTTTTCGGAGATTTGACAGGCCCCGAGCGGCAGGCAAGATAACGACCCTTTGCAGCATGTCCATGGGGGGGACTTTGTGGTAGCGGCGCCTCGCCGACCGAAGGATCATCGCAGTGGCTTGCAAGTCGGACGCCGTTCCTCCGGAGCCTGGGCGTCAACGACGGTAACTTCGTAAAGTTTCATGGAAGGCGCGGCTATCGCGCGCGCAGAGGACCCCACCGAAGCCCGGTCCGCGCCCGGACACGAACTGGGCCAATCGCCAAACGCTTGTGGAAAACACTTGACGGTCCAAGTATGTTTCGTTCCGCGTCGACCTAAGACACCGGCGAACAGCACATGGCGCCAGTTCCTTGGAGGACCGACGCGCCCTGCATTGTGACAATTCTCTCATCTTGACGGAGCCGCGGGGCCACCCCTTCCGCCATACCCGCGCGCCACGCTCCGCATTCCCGGCCGGCGCTCGCCCGCAGGCATGACGCGGGCACCCGGACAGGCGTGTCACGGCGGACCGAGCCGGACACTCGCCTGTCCGGCGGTTCAGACCGCTAACGGACCGCGATCAGACGTCGTCGCGGCGCTGCGCGATCAGCCAGATCTCCGGCGAGGTCGCGCCGTAGAACCTGCCCCGCGTCTCGCGACTGCCCGAGGCCTCGAGCACCCGCATGCCCATCGTCGCCAGCATCTTGCCGAGCTCGTGCAGCGAGAAGGCGCGGATGTACATGTGGTGCTCGAACTGTCGCCCATCCTCGAACACGACCGTGCGGTGGATCCGCATCCGGTTCGTGAAGTAGTTCATGTCGGCGACATCGAGCACCAGGCAGCCGCGCCCCTGCCACCACGACCGGCACGGCATCACCGCCACCAGATAATCGCGGTTGAACACGTGCAGCACCAGCTTGCCGCCCGGACGCAGCACATCGACCATCTCCTGCAGGCTCTGCCGGTTCTGGTCCTCGCTCTCGAAGTAGCCCAGCGTCGAGCCCAGGCAGGTCACGACGTCGTACTGCCGGTCGCGCGGCAAGCAGCGCATGTCGCCCTGCAGCAGCGTGACGCCGGCCTCCATCGACTCGTTGCGCTGCGAGGCGCGGACCAGCTGCGCCAGCGAACAGTCGAGTCCGCTGACCATCAACCCGAAATTGGCGAGCGCGAAGCAGTGGCGGCCGTCGCCACAGCCGACGTCCAGCAGGGTCTGGCCAGCACCGAGCTCGGCGGTCTTGCGGATGAACGCCGCGTCGAGCTCGGCGCTGAGCTCTGAGTCCAGCGGGGTGATGCTCCCGTAGTGCTCGGCGAAGGCCTCGTCGTACCAGCCCCGTTTACGCGGTCCGGTCGACACGGCGGCCGGCGGCGGCGGCGCGGCCTTGCTCGGCGGCGGTGGGGCGACCTTGGTCGGCGGTGGCGGGATCGCGGGCTTCTCGGGCGGTCGTGGCGGGCTCGGCTTGTCGCCGAGAGGCCGGGCGACCGCGGCCTTGTCGGCGTTCGGCGCCGGCGGCGGCTTGTCGACGACCGGAGGCGGCCGCGGCGGCGTGGGCTTGTCCGCGCTCACTGGCGCGGACGTGGGCCGCTCCACGCTCACTGGGGCGGACGTGGGCCGCTCCACGGGCACCGGCGCCGACCGCTCCGCGCTCACGGACGCGGGCTTGTCCGCCGTCGGCCGCTCCATGTTCACCAGCGTGGGCCACTCGTCGATCGGCAGATTGGCCGTCAACGCCGGCTCGGCGATCAGCGGCGGCTCATCCGCCGCATCTGCGGCCACCTCGGGCTCAGGCTCGGGCTCGTCGTCGATCGCCTCGGCCTCGAGCTCGCCCTCGACCTCTTCGGGCTCCTCGATCACATCGTCGGCTTCGGGCGCAGAGGACGGCGTCGGCGCCATCATCGGCGCGGCCGAGGCCATCGCCGACATGAGATCGTCGGCGTCGTCGGCGGGGATGCCGAGCTCCGGGCCGCTCATCGGGTTGAGGCGATCGAGGGCCTCCTCGTCGTCCTCATCGACCCGGGCCTCATCATCATCCCGATCATCCGCCTCGGAAGCCGGACGCGTCAGGCTCGGCATCACCAGGTCGGCCGCAGAGGCCTTCGGGACCGGGGTCAGCGAGATCAGCTCCACATCGAGCACGCTGGCGCCCACCCGCGGCCCCGCTTGGGGGTCGTCGGTCCCGGCGGGCTCGGTCCCGATGCCCTCGTTCGGCCTGACCTGAAGGACAGGTTGAGAGGCCTCGCGGCCGCGACCCGGCTCGGGGGCGCCTGGGCGCGCCGCGGGGCCGCGCGCCGCGGTGATGCTCGGCATGATCAGCCCAACCTTGGGCGGCGGCGGGGCCAGCAGCTTGCGCAGCCGATCGTCGATCGGGTCGAGCGACTCACCGCCACGGACGCGGCCGTGCGGCACGCTCGTGAAGTCCAGCAGCCACTCCTCGGGCGAGACGTGCCAGGTCATGTCGCGGCGCTCCCCTCGAACAGGGCCTGGCCCATGCGGACGGCGATCGGCAGTTCGGGCACGACCGGCCGCAGCCCGCGCTGCGTCAGCAGCACGACGGTGCTGCCGAGGTGGAACACTCCGAGCTCGTCGCCCATCTTCAGCGGGATCCCGGGCTCGCACAGCACGCGCTGGATCTGGCGCGGATGCACCAGGACCTCGCGGTAGGCGCAGCTCATGTGGCCGACGCCGAAAGCCGCGACCATGACGACCGCCATGGCTCCATGGGGGGTCTCGAGGTGATGGATGAGGCGCTCGTTGCGAGCGAAGAGCATCGGCTCGCGCGCCATCGCAGCGTCGGTCACCGGCAGCAAGCGACCCGGCACCGTCGTCACGCGCCGCGCCACCGCGTCGCAGGGGCAGTGCACGCGGTGGTAGTCGCGCGGATGGAGATAGATGGTGGTCGCGTCGCCACCGACGAAGCGCTCGGCCTCGGCGTCATCGGCCAGCAGCTCGCCGATGGTGTAGGCGTGGCCCTTGGCGGCGATCGTCGTGCCGCGCTCGATCCGGTCGATGCTGCGCAGCAGACCGTCGCTCGGAGCGGCCACCGCAGCCTCGTCCGCGACGGGTCGCGCGCCCTCCCGAAGCCGACGGGTGAAGAATGCGTCGAAGCTGGGGTAACCGGCGCCGAGCGAGTCCTCATCGACGTCTTGCAGGTCGACATCGAAGTAGCGGACGTAGGCCGAGACCACCGCTTGACTCAGGCGCCGCGGCAGACGGGCCCGCGCCGCCGCACCGATCGCCTTACTTGCGGCGCTGGCCCCCCAGTCCGGTGAGGACGCGATCACGGCGGCGGCAAGGCGGGCTCTCCAGGGAATTGCGCGATCCGGCATCAGCGCAGACCAGCGTATCCAGGCCGTCCGCGCCCCGCAAGCGCGACCAGGGGGCCACGCCCGGACCGGGAGGGGGCGCATGGATCCGCGCATGGCCCTCCACGCGCACAGAGGCCGCTGAAGGGCCCTCCGCGGCCGTTCGCCGCCGATCGTCATGGCCGCGGACCACTGGCGCGATCCCTGCGATCCCCGCGTTGCGGCGATCCCCGCGTTCCGGCGATCCCGCGTTCCGGTGATCCCGTAGCCCGGCGATCCCGCGTTGCGGCGATCCCCGTAATCTCAGGTCGAAGCGGCGCCCGGGGACGGAGCCTGGTAGGCCGCCTCGGCCGGCCAGGGGCGCAGGGAGGCGACAGCCTCGGCGACGCGACGAAGGCCCAGTTCAGCCATCAACGCCCTCAGTTCGCCGGTGATCCGCTGGATCGCGCCGGGCTCCGCAAAATTGGCGGTGCCGACCTGCACGCAGCGGGCGCCGGCCATCAGGAACTCGAGCGCGTCCTCCCCGCTCAGCACCCCGCCCATGCCGCAGATCGGCAGGTCCGGAAGCGCGGTAGCGACCTGATGGACCATGCGCAGGGCGATCGGCTTGATCGCCGGACCCGACAGACCGCCGTAGGTGGTGGCGATCCGCGGCCTGCGGCTGCGCACGTCGATCGCCATGCCGGTGATCGTGTTGATCAACGAGACGCCCATCGCTCCGGCCTGCCGCACCGCATCGGCCATGCCCACGATGTCGCCGGCGTTGGGCGTCAGCTTGACGACGATCGGCGCGCCGCTGACCTCGACGCAGGCGCGGGTCAAGCGGTGCGCGACCTCCGGGACGGTGCCGAACTCGATGCCGCCCTGCTTGATGTTCGGGCAGGAGATGTTCATCTCCAGCACATCGACGCCGGGCGCGCCGCCGAGGAGGCGGGCGCACTCGATGTACGTCGCGAAGTCGGTGCCGAAGAAATTGACCCACACCGAGATCCCGAGGTCGCGCAGGAACGGGAGTTTGTCGCGGACGAAGGCCTCGACGCCGACGTTCTCGAGGCCGATCGAGTTGAGCATGCCGGCCGCGGTCTCGCAGATCCGCGGCAGCGGGTTGCCGTGGCGCGGCAGCGGCGAGATGCCCTTCGTCGACAGCCCGCCGAGCGCGCGCAGGTCGGTGAAGGCCGCGAACTGCTGGCCGTACGCGAAGCAGCCCGAGGCGGCCAACAGCGGGCTCTGCAGGCGCAAGGGGCCGAAGTCGCAGCCGAGCTCGACCGCCGCCGGATCGAGGGGCCCCGCGCCCATGACTCGTGGCGCGCCGCTCATGGCCAGCGCAGCTCCCGGGCGTCGAAGACCGGCCCGTCGGTGCAACAGTAGCGATAAGGCTTGGCGCCGTGGACCGGCACCGCGCAGCCGAGGCACACCCCGAAGCCGCAGGCCATGTTCTCCTCGAGGCACAGCAGGGTCTCGATCTCGTGCGCCAGGCCGATCTGGCGGACCGCGACGAGCATCGGCGTCGGACCGCAGGACAGCACCCGCACCCGCTCGCCCGCCGCCCGCGCCCGCGCGAGCCGGGGCGCCAGCGCGGTGGTGACGTAGCCGCGCACGCCGACGCTGCCGTCCTCGGTCGCCAGCGTGGCGGCGACGCCCCAGCGCGCGAAGTCGGCGAGCAGCACAAGATCCTCGCGATCGCGGCCGCCGTAGAACAGCTCCTGCTTGCCGGCGAGTCCGGCGGCCGCGGCGACGCGGGCCTGCAGGTGCAGCGGCGGCAGACCGACGCCGCCGGCGACCAGCAGGTCGCAGATGTCAGGGTCGGGCGCAGGGAAGCCGACGCCGAGCGGGCCGGTGACTGTCATCGGGTCGCCGGGTCGGAGCGCGCTCATGCGCCGCGTGCCCTGCCCGTAGGCCTTGGCGAGGATCGTCAGGCGCTTGCCCTCCGCGTGCAGCACCGAGAACGCGCGCGGATTGAGCAGCTCGCGGCCCCAGGCGCCGCGCAGCATCACGAACTGGCCGGGTTGCGCCGAGGCGACCGGCGTCGGCGCGTCCGCCTCGAGCTCGAGGCTGAAGTAGCCACCCCCCAGTCGCGTGTTGGCGGCGACGCGCGCCTCGAACTGCGCCGCGGTCATGCAGGCGCACGCATAGGCGAACGCGAGCGGACTCGTAAAGCGCAAACTATCCGGTCGCGCCGGATCCGCGCGTGACCTTGCGCGCGGCCTCTCACGCCGCCCCTCGCGCCGCCGGGCGCGTGAACTGCCGCGAACCACGCGCTCGCGGCGAACCGCCACACAGCACGATCGGCGGCCTCAGCCCGCGACCGTCACCTTCAGGAGATCGGCGAGCTCGCGGGCCAGGCCGCCCTCGCGGCCCGCGTCGCCGAGGCCGAGGCCGGTGTCGGCGCTGGTGACCAGGACCTGACGGGAGTGGATCTTGAGGGTCTCGGCGATGCCCCTGGCGATCACGCCGCGCTCCGACTTGCTGAGCTTGTCGGCCTTGGTCGCGCACACCAGCACCGGCAGCTGCCGCGCCGCCATGAAGTCGAGCAGCGCCTGATCGTGCTCGCTGACCTCGCGGCGACAGTCGACCAGCAGCACCAGACCGCGCAGCACCGTGCGACCGGTCAGGTAGCCCTCGATCATCGGCCCGAACGACTCGCGCACCGACAGCGGGGTCTTCGCGTAGCCGTAGCCCGGAAGGTCGGCCCAGCGAAACTCGAAGTCGCCGCGCGTCGGGTGGCGAAGCTGCATCTTGAAGAAGTTGAGCAGCTGCGTGCGCCCGGGCGTGCGGCTGACGCGGGCGAGGCCGCGCTGCCCGGCGAAGGCGTTGAGCAGGCTCGATTTGCCGACGTTGGAGCGGCCGGTGACGGCGACCTCGGGGAGGTCGCCGGGGGGCGCGTCGCGCAGCTTCGGGGCGCTCTTCTCGAACACGGCCGAGGCGACGCGCCAGCCGGCGACGGGGGGCTTGCTGGGTGCGGTGCTCACGGGCGGGCGACTGTAGACCAGCGCGGGCGTTGGGGCGAGCGCCCTCGCCCTGTACAGGACGCGCCGCTTTCCCTAGGCTCGCGGCATGGACATCTATGGCCTGACCGGCGGGATCGGCAGCGGCAAGTCCGCGGCCGCGGCGATCTTCGAGGACTGCGGCATCCCGGTGGTCTCTGCGGACGAGTTGTCGCGGATCGTGGTCACGCCGGGCAGCGAGGGGCTGGCGGCGGTGGTCGCGGCCTTCGGCGAGGGGCTGCTCACGCCCGAGGGCGAGCTCGACCGCCGCAAGCTCGGCGCCGTGGTGTTCAAGGATCCGGGCCAGCGCGCCCGCCTCGAGGGGATCTTGCACCCGCGGATCCGCGACAGCTTTCAGGACGTGCTCGCCGCGCTCGAGGCCACCGGCCAGCACCTCGTCGTCTACGAGGTCCCGCTGCTGTTCGAGAACAACCTCGAGAAGCAGATGAAGGCCGTGATCCTCGTCAGCGCGCCGGAGGACCAGCGCATCGCCCGGGTG
>Ga0075152_10000371_pt1 | contig 34232 bp, 24 predicted proteins | sample JI61114C2DNA_FD_70964 | JGI IMG/M metagenome (GOLD analysis project Ga0075152, IMG submission 70964) | Wastewater effluent complex algal communities from Wisconsin, to seasonally profile nutrient transformation and Carbon sequestration -... | ecosystem: Engineered > WWTP > Effluent > Algae...
AGGCAGGCCAGGGCGGTGTGCAGGCGGTGGCGGAGGAGCGAGGTATCGCGCATGGCGGGGACCTTATCACGAAGGTCGGGGGACTGGTCGCGGGGGGAATCCCGTGTAGGAGCCCGCGGGGGCTCACGTGCGGGCGGCGCGGCGCGGCCTTGAGTTCACGCGGGGCCCGGGCCATGGTAGCGACCGTGGACGCGGACGCGCTCATTATCGGGGGCGGCTGCGCCGGGCTCAGCCTGGCCGTGCACGTGGTGGAGGCCGCGCGTCGGGCCGGGCGGGCGTGCCCGCGGGTGGTGGTGGTCGAGCCGCGGACGGCGTACACGCGCGACCGCACCTGGTGCGGCTGGCGAATGATCGACCATCCCTTCGCGGCGGCGGTGAGCCAGCGATGGACCCGCTGGGCGGTGGCGGACGGTCAGCGTCGGGTGGTGCGGGCCAGCGCCGCGCACCCCTACGAGCACATCCCGGCCGACGGCTTTTATGCGCTCGCGCAGGCGCTGCTGGCGGCGGCGCCGGCGGTGACGCTGCAGCTCGGCGTGAGCGCGACGGCGATCTCCGAGGGGGCCGACGCGGTCGAGGTCACGACCAGCGCGGGGCCGCTGCGCGCCCGGCAAGTCTTCGACGCGCGCCCGGGCCTCGACGCGATCGCCACCGGCGTGGAGGAGGTCGAGCTGCTGCAGCACTTCGTCGGCTGGGAGGTCGAGGCGGCGCGCGACTGCTTCGACCCCGAGACCGTCGAGATGATGGACTTCTCGGCCTCGCAGGCGCGCGGGCTGCACTTCATGTACGTGCTGCCGTTCTCGCGGCGACGGGCGCTGGTCGAGGCGACGTACATCAGCGCGTCGCCGCTGACGCCGGCGCAGTACGAGGCCGACATCCGCGGCTACCTCGCGCGCACGCACCGGCTCACGGACTTCGCGGTGCTGTTTCGCGAGGCCGGTCAGATCCCGATGTCGACCCGGCCGGTGCGCTCGCGCCAGTCGCCGCGGGTCGTCAACATCGGCCTGCGCGGCGGCCTCGCCAAGGCCTCGACCGGCTACGCGTTTCAGGCGATCCAGAGCTTCTCGGCCGAGCTCGCCGACCGCATCGTCGCGCGCGTCGCCGACCGACACAATGCCCCGATCGAGCCGCCGTCGCCGCGACCGGCCGCGGCGGTGGCGATGGACCGCGTGTTCCTGTCCTACATCGATCGCCACCCCGATCGCGCCCCGGCGCTGTTCGTCGACCTGTTCGCGAAGCTCCCGCCGGCGCTGCTGTGCCGCTTCCTCACCGACCGCGGCTCGGCCCTCGACAGCCTGCGGGTGATGGCCAGCACGCCGCTCGGCCAGATGACCGCCGAGGTGCTGCGCTCGCGCGCCCGCTGGCTGCGCCCGGCCTGAGTGTTGCCGTGTCCTCGTCGCCCTTTGACCGCCGCCCTGTTCTTGTCGCCCCGAGCCCTCGCATGTCCAAACTGTTCACCTTCGGCACCCCTCCCACCGCGCCGACCAGCCAGCCGCCGCCCGCCGCCGAGGCGCCCGACTGGGTGCAGGCCAACCCCGCTCGCATCGAGCGCGCACTTGCGCGCGCGCTGGCGCTGCCCGGCGGCGGATGGTTCGCGGTCGACGCGAGCGCGCGGATCGGCCGCGAGGCGGCGGGCTACAGCATCGACGGCCAGGAGCTGGTGCTGTGGCGGGCCCAGGACGGCGCGCTGCGGGCGGCGCCGGCGACCTGTCCGCACATGGGCGCGTCGCTGGCGTGCGCGCGGCTGCGCGGCGACAACCTGCTGTGTCCGTGGCACGGCCTCGAGCTCGGCGACGGCAAGCACGGCCGCTGGGCGCCGCTGACGGCCCACGACGACGGGGTGCTGGCGTGGGTGCAGCTGGCGGCGGAGGACACCGCGACGCCGCTGCCGATCCTCGCGCCGCGGCCGGCGCGGGCGCTGTCGGGGGTGATCCGGATGGAGGCGAGCTGCGAGCCCGGCGACATCCTGGCCAACCGCCTCGACCCGTGGCACGGCGCGCACTACCACCCGCACTCGTTCGGGCGGCTCAAGGTGCTCGAGGAGCGGGAGGACCTGCTGCGCGTGCGGGTCGCGTACCGCGTGCTCGGGCCGCTGGCGGTCGAGGTCGACGCGACCTTCCATTGCCCCGACCCGCGCACGATCGTGATGACGATCGTTGACGGCGAGGGCACGGGCTCGGTGGTCGAGACCCACGCGACGCCGATCGACGCCGGTCGCACGGCGGTGATCGAGGCGACGCTGGCGACCTCGGAGCGCCCCGGCTTCGGCCACGCGCTGAAGCTGGCCCGCTGGCTGCGTCCGGCGATCAACGCCCGCGCGGCCCGGCTGTGGGTCGAGGACATCGCCTACGCGGAGCGTCGCTATCAGCTGCGGGCCCACGCGCCGGTCCGCCTGCGCACGATCCAGGGCGGCGCGGAGTGATCGCGTAGCAGGCCGCGCGAGGTCGGGGGTCTCAGGGCAACTCGGGCGCGGCGCCGGCGGCGGTGAGGGCCGCGATGAGCAGCTGCGCGCAGAGGGCTCGCAGCTGCTCGCGGGGGAGGTCGCGGCGTTCGAGCCAGTCGAGGCTGGCGGCCTCGACGAGGCCGATCCATCCGCGCAGGGCGGTGCGCAGCAGCGGGGTGGGCTGCTCCTGTCCGAGGCGCGCGAGGATGCGGTCGGCGATCGAGCGCCGGGTGGTCTCGACGATCTGCAGCACGTCGGGGTCGTTGCTGCCGCGCATCAGGGCCACGAAGGAGCGGGCGTTCTGCTCGACGAAGTCGAGGTAGACGTCGAGGCCGTCCTGCAGCGCCGCGGGGCTGGCGTCGACGCCCGCGGCCACGGTGTGCTCGACCAGGTGGCCGGCAGCGGCGCGCACGACCTCGAGGTAGTAGTCCCGCTTGCTCGGGAAGTAGTGGTAGAGGAGCCCCTTCGAGATGCCGGCCGCGCGGGCGATGTCGTCGATGCTCAGCTCGTCGACGCTGCGCTCGGCGAACAGCTGGAGGCCGAGCTCGATCAGCTGGCTGCGGCGCTCGTCGACCTGGAGGCGGGCGCGTTCGCGCGCGGCGGGGGGAGAGATGGTCACAGGGGCCCGAATGTAGCCGATCCGGTTATTGACTTCGATTCAATAGCGGGTAATGTGGGCGCAGGAGGACGGCCATGACGACGACAGCGCCGAGTGAGCTCGGGGAGCTTCGACCGCGGGTGATGGGCTTCGAGTTCGACGAGCACCGGATCCCCCGGCACTGGGTGGCGGACGCCGCGGTGCCGACACAGATGGCGAACGCGCTGCACCTGATCTTCCCGATGGGCGAGCGCTTCTTCGTCCGCAGCGTGCGGCACTTCGCGGCGCAGATCGAGGATCCGCAGCTGCGCGCCCAGATCAAGGGTTTTTACGCGCAGGAGGGCCGGCACGCGCACGAGCACGAGCGGGTGTTCGCGATGCTCGAGCGCCAGGGTTATCAGGTGAAGCCCTTCCTCGCGGTGTACAAGAAGATCGCCTACGACTGGATCGAGAGGGTCAGCCCCGCCAAGCTGCGGCTGGCCGCGACCTCGGCGCTCGAGCACTACACGGCGATCATGGCGGAGAACGCTCTGGAGCACGACCTGCTCGAGCGCATGCACCCGGACATGCAGGCGCTGCTGGCCTGGCACGCCTGCGAGGAGATCGAGCACAAGGCGGTCGCCTACGACGTGCTGCAGGCGGTCGCGCCGAGCTACGCGCTGCGGGCCGCGGGCATGTTCATGGCGACGACGACGCTGATCGGCTTCTGGTTCCTGGGCTCGGTGATGCTGCTGCGCCAGGAGGAGGGGCTGACGCTGCGCGAGGGGCTGCGCCAGCTCCGGGTGGCGATGAAGGCCAACCCGCTCGGCCGCCGGGTGTTCGCGCGCGGGATCCGTGAGTACCTGCGCCGCGACTTCCACCCGTGGCAGACCGACAACCTGGCGCTGGCGCGTCGGGCCCTGGCGAAGGTCGAGGCGACGCTCAAGGGCGCCGCCTGAGCGGCCGGCGCCCTCACATCTTGAGGGCGACCGCGCTGGCCTCGACGGTGGCGCGGGTGACCTCGGCGGCGAAGTCGAGGTCGAGGTCCGAGACCTCGTCGGGGCCGCCGATGCAGTGGTAGTTCTTGTTACGAAACTCGCCGGTGTCCGTGATGAAAAGGGCGGGGTGGCCGGCGTCCCAGAACGAGGCGTGGTCGGAGCGGCGCAGGTCGCCGAACAGGTCGGAGGTCTCGTTGCCGGCGGGGATGGCGATCACGGCCTGGCGCAGGCCGATGCGGTCGGCGGCGGCGGCGTAGGCGAGGGCGTGGTCGCTGGCCTTGTCGCTGGTGATGATGGCGATGAAGTCGCCGCGCCAGCCGTTGGCCGCGATCTCGGCGGAGGGCTCGGGGAACACCAGCTCGAAGCCGGCGGGGACGGACTGGCTGTCGGGCTCGTCGGAGCGCACGCCGATCATGTCGAAGTTGAAGTTGATGACGATCTCGCTGGTGCCGGCGGCGGCGACGAAGGCCTCGGAGCCGATGAGGCCGTCCTCCTCCTCGTCCCAGCAGGCGATCACGACGCTGCGCTCGAAGTCCGGTCGCGCGAGCAGGCGCGCGATCTCCAGGGTCGCCGCCAGGCCGCTGGCGTTGTCATCGGCGCCGCTGCAGTCGGCGATGTGGTCGTAGTGGGCGCCGACGACCACCAGCTGCTCGGGGCTGGTGGTCCCGCTGCGCAGGCCGACGACGTTGACGCCGCTGCCGTAGTCCTGCAGCTGCACCTCGTAGCCGAGCTCGTTGAGGCGGTCGGCGCAGAGGTCCTGCACGGCCTGCCAGTGGCTCGAGCCCGGCGTGCGGATCTCGGCCATGAACTCGACGTCGGCGCTGTAGGCCGCCGGGTCGACGCAGTCCGCGAGCGCCTGCGGCGAGGCGGTGCAGGGGTCCGGTTCGCCGGTGGTCGGGAGCTCGCCGGTGCTCGGCTCGCCGGTGCCGCTCGTGGTGGGCGCGGCGGTGGTCGTGGCGCTCGCCTCGGAGCTCGACCCCGTGGCGTCCGCCGTGCTCTCGGCGGCCGGGCCGGCGCAGCCGAGGAACAGGGGCAGGAGCAGCGTCGAGGGGGAGAGGCGTCGCGTCGGCATGGAGGCCGACGCAGGCTACCATGATAAGCGGAGGACGACATATCTGCGCACATATCGTGGTGCGGACATCACGCGGCGGATATCGCGGCCCGAGGGGCGCCGCGCGCGAGCGGCTGATGCGGGCCGACGCGCGTCGGGGACGAAATCGGGCCACATCGCCCCGGCGATCGGCTAAGGTCACGCCCCGTGACGAGCCACTTCTCCAGCATCGGCATCGAGCTGTCCTCCGCGGACGATATGCAAGCGCTCGTCGAGCGCGTCACCGACGAGGCCGAGTACGTGCAAGTGCCCGGCGGCGTGTATCTCGTGTGGTCGGGCGGCGACGGGCCGGAGCTGTGGCTGCAGTGCGACGCGGAGGACAACCTGATCGGCATGAGCCCGCACTTCGCGGGGCCGACGCGGATGCGCCTCGGCCTGGTCGCGCCGATCGAGCGGCCGGGGCAGACCGGCCTCGACGGGGCGCTGTACGCCTGGGCCAACCCGCCGGGCGACGACCTCGAGGCGGGCGACTATCCGCTGGTCTTCGACTGCCCGGACGCGGCGAGGCACGCGGCGCTGGACCTGCCGTGCCTGGCGACGGTGCAGCTGGCAGCGTTCGCGCACCACCTCACGGTGTGGGACAGCGCGGAGGACTACGACCGCGAGCGCGGCGAGGACGAGGCGGACCTGTCGTCGCGGGCCTTCATCCCGGCGGGGCTGCTTCGCGCGGACGACGACGAGGACCCGGCCCCGCCGGTGTCCTATGCGATCATCACCGGGCACGTGCTGGCGGCCGAGGTGCGGCAAAACCCGCTGACCGGGACGCGCTATCAGTGGGCCGCGCTGGCGACCCACGGGGGCACCCTCGATGTCGTCGCCGAGCTCGGCCTGGTCACGCGGGAGATCCACGAGGGCAGCGTGCTGTCCGGCGGGTTCTGGCTGTCGGGGCAGATCGTCGAGGACGACGAGGACGAGCTCGGCGACGCCTGAGCGCGGCGACGGCGGCCGCGCTCAGCGGGTGAGCCGCGGCTGAGCGGCCGGCGCGGCGCTCGAGTTCGCGGGCAGGCTCAGGCTCACCTGCACGGCCAGCCATGCGGCGAGCGCGACGAGGCCGAGCAGGACGAGGCCGACCTGTCGCAGGCGACGGCGTGCAGGCGCCGCTCGCCGCGGCGCGGCGATCAGGCGGCCCAGACGGGCGGTGTGGGCCGCGAGCGCGGTGCGCCGGAGCGGCAAGGCGCTCCCTTCACCGCCGCGGCGGGCCGCGAGCAAGGTCGAGAGCTCGACCCAGGTCCGCGCCCGCTCGCCGTCGGGCTCGCCCTGGCGCAGGAGCAGGGCCTCGGCGCGCTCGACGAGGCGCCTGTCCGAGGGGACATGTGCATCCGGCCATGTCGCAAGAGCCAGGGATGTCCAGGCGTCGAGGAGCGGGTCGACGCTGCGGCGCGGCTCGATGTCCGCGTCGGCGAGCATGGCCGCGGCGCGGCGCTGGGCGGTCGCGGCGGCGGCGAGCCAGCGACTGTGGGGTCGGAGGCGGGTCCCGGACGCTGCGAGGTCGCAGTGGCTCGCGGACTGAGATCGATTCGAGTCGACCGCGTTCATCGTCAGCATGGGGGCATCGTATCGGAGCTTGGGTCGGCGGCGGACCCGCCGTGAGCCGCGAGATCACGAGCTCTGCGGCGCCACGTCAGGGATCCGCGATTCGAGCGGCGGTCGCGGGTGGCGCCCGGCTGATCGCATGATCGCGGCGCCCGACGAGCGCGAGGCGCGGCCGCGCGGCCGCGGGGCCGGGCCTGCTCACGGCGCGAGCAGCGAGCAGCGGGTGAGCGTGCCCTCGAGGACCGTCTCGCCGACGGTGACGTAGAGCAGGCCCTCGTTGCGGACCAGCTCGAACTTGGTGTTGCGGTCGATCAGCAGGGCGAGGGCGTCGAGGAAGGCGGGCTCGAGGCGCCACAGCTCGATGGTGTCGGCGCGATGGATCGCGCGGGTGCCGGCCTCGCGCTGGAGCTGGGCCAGCGGCGTGCAGCTGAACAGCGAGACCTGGCGCGCCGCCTTGGTGGCCCGGTGGAGCCGCTCGGCCGAGGGCGAGCCGACGTCGATCCACGCGAGCAGCAGGCCGGTGGGATCGCGGACGGCGATCGGCGGCTCATCGGTGGTGGCGATGCCGGCCTTGCTGAACGCGATGCCATCGGTGTGGCTCAGGCAGTAGGCGAGCACGCGCGTCAACATGTAGCGCAGGCTCTCCGAGGGGTGCTGGGCGACCCGGAGGTCGAGGGCCTCGTAGACGCCGCGGTCGACGTCGGAGAGGGTGACCTGGAGATGGAAGAGGGTCGCGCCGAGGGCCATAAGCCCGCAGGAGTACATCAGCCGCGCCAGCGACGGAAGAGCGCGGCCTCGTCCTGCGGGAAGGCGGCGCGCGGCGGGACCTCGGCGTGGTAGCGGCGAAACAGCGCGGCGAAGTCGGCGGGGTCGCGGTCGAAGTGCTGGGCGGCGAGCAGGTCGCCGTGCTGCAGGCGCTCGAAGCGGAGGCGGGCGACGAAGAGGGCGGCGAGGCGCAGGCCGTCGGGGTCGATCGCGGGGAGCGTGGGCTCGTCGGCGAGGGCGGCGATCGGGTCGACGGAGCGCAGGGCGCGGGCCATGCGGCGCTCGTATGCGAGGTGCTCGGCGAGCGATGCGTCGTCGGGCGTGGGCGCGGGGCGGGGCGCTGAGGTTGTGATGGGGCCGGGGCGGTGCAACTGCTGGACCATGCTGCGGGCGCGGCGCAGCTCGTCGCCGAGCAAGCGCTCGTCGCCGGGGCCGACGCTGCCCTCCATGCGCTCGACGATCACCGCGCGCAGGCCGGGGCAGCGCGGGAGCACCTCGGCGAACAGTCGCCACACGGATTCGGGGACCGCGTCGTCGTGGCTGTCGAGGCGCAGGGTCCGGCGCGAGGGCAGCCAGGCGGGGTCGCTGTCGACGCCGCCGGAGAGGTGGATCTCGATCACGCGGCGCAGGTCGAGGCGGGCGAGGTAGGCGGCGGGGTCGAAGCCGAGGTTCTCGGCCATCGTGTGCAGGTTGTGGAGGTCGAGCAGGAGATGGTCGGTGTCGCCGAGGATCGCGTTGATGAAGTCGGGCTCGCCGAGCGGGTCGCCGGGCACGAAGTAGATCGCGGTGTTCTCGAGGCCGACGCGCGGCACGACTGCGCGCATCTCGGCGAGGCAGGCGCGGGTGATAGCGACCGCGGCGGGCGTCATCGGCAGGCCGAGCGGGAGCGTCATCTCGAGGCCGTCGAGCGTAGTGACGCCGAGGTGTTCGGTGTACCAGCGGAATCCGAAGCGCTGGTGATCGGCGGCGACGCGCGCGAGCCAGCGGGCGCGTCGGAGCGGGTCGCCCGCGCTGCCGGGCGAGAGGCCGACGCCGTGCGCGACGAAGGGCAGGCCGAGGCGCTGGCCGAGCGCGAGGAAGCGGGCGTGAAAGCGGTTCTCGATCAGCTCGCCGCCCGCGCCGAGGGCCCAGGTGGTCTCCGGCGCGAGCTCGAGGAGCTCGGCCTCCCGCTCGTAGAGGCCCATGATGCGCTCGAGGTAGTCCTCGTCGGGGTGCAGCGCGAGGCCGATGGCGGGGCGGTCCATGCGGGCGCTCCTTACAGGTCCCAGCGCTCGGTGTAGAACATGAGGAAGCGGCTGCTGCGGGCGGGCACGCTGCCCATGCCGCAGGACACCCGGCTCTCGCGTGGGTCGCCCTCGACGGTGACGCCGCAGCCGTGCGTGCGGGCCCAGGGGGCGCCGGGGATCGGTGCGTCGCAGAGGCGGGCGCGCACGGTGGCGGCGAGCAGGGCGGTGAGGTGCTCGCGCTGTGGTGCGTCGCCGCTGCGGGCGGCGAGCAGGGCGAGCGCGGGGGCGATCTCGAGGTCGCGGGGGCCGAGCTCGCCGAGGCTGTGCGGGAGCTCGGCGAGGCGCTGGCGATCGCCCGGCGCGAGGCCCTGGCGCTCACGGCAGGCCTGCGCGGCGAGGCGCGGGCCGTCCGCGGCGCTGGTGATCAGGTCGGCGAGCGCGGTGATGCGGAGGTCGATCTCGGACTCGCGCAGGCGCTCGAGCTCGTCCCAGTCGCGGCGGCTCCGCTCCCAGCGAGCCGGATCGGACTCGAAGTCCGGGAGCGTGGCGCGCAATGCCAGCACCGGCGGATCGGCGTCAGGGTCGAGGACCAGCATCAGCGGCTCCGGGTCGAGCGGCCCGCGCAGCGACGGGTCGAGCGGCCCGCGCAGCGACGGGTCGAGCTGGTCGATGCGGCGGCAGGTGACGTCGAAGCAGGCGAGCGCGGCGAGCTGCTTGTCGCTGCCGTGGTTGAGGAGCTCGCCGAAGGCGTGGCCGCGGCGGTACTGCTGGGACTCGTCGGCGGGGATCACGAGGACGAGCAGCGGCTTGAACGGGGCGGTCCCGGGCGCGCAGGCGGGCCTGGGCTCGAGCGGCTGCGCGGGTCCCGGTCCGGTCTCCGGGCAGGTGTCCTGCTGCGGTCCGAATGCGCGCGACAGCCACATCGGCAGCGCCGTGAAGCCGGCGCCGATGGTGACGGTCCCGAGAAACTTTCGTCGATGCATGCCTTCCTCCGTGAAGCGGCGAGACAGCGGTGTGGCGACGAAGTTCCGCGGTCGGAGGAGAGAATGTGAGGTCGGGTCGGCGGAGGATGGTGTGACGCGTGCGTGCGTGCGTGCGTGCGCGCGCGCGTGCGCGCGCGGGGCTCAGCCGGGGTACTCGAGGGTCAGGTAGCGGTTGACGCCGATCTCGGCGGGGGTGAGCGACTGGGTGGTGCCGTCGGGCCAGCGGAGCTCGAGGGTGTAGTCGCAGCCGAGGTCGCCGAGGCCGAAGTAGAGGGTGCGGGAGTCGAGCGAGTTGTAGCTGCCGCGGCCGGCCTTGACCTCGCGGGTGACCTTCCAGTCGGCGAACACGAGGGAGACGCGGGCGCCGATGGCGTCGCGGTTGACCTTCACGCCGTCGCCGACGAGGTGGATGGCGAGCCAGGCGTTGTTGCTGCCGAGGGTGTTCTCGAACAGGAAGTTGGGGCGGCCGCCGCCGGTGTCGCGGCCGCCGACCAGCAGGTCGAGGTCGCCGTCGTGGTCGATGTCGGCCCAGGCGTGGTTCTGCGCGGCCTTCATCTGCAAGTAGTCGGCGTTCGGGTCGTTGATGCCGCTGTCGGGGCCGACGCTGACGAAGCTGCCGTCGGGCTGTTGATGGAGCAGGCCGAACCAGCTCTGCTGATCGATGGTGTTGTAGTTACCCTCGTACTTCTTGTCGCGGGACACGGAGAGGTCCATGCGGCCGTCGTTGTCGAAGTCGACCATGGCGCCGTCGACGTCGCCCTCGTTGAAGGGCAGGCCGCGGGCGAGGAACTCGTTGGTGAAGGCGTAGCCGGCGTCTGGGCCGCCGTTGACGAGCAGCTGGCTGGGGTCGGACCACTTGCGGCTGTAGTCGCTGTCGACGGGGTGGGAGATCGTGGTGAGGAAGATGTCGGGGAGGCCGTCGCCGGTCGCGTCCTCGCACTGGATCCCGAAGCCGTTGGAGCCGACGTAGGCGGAGGGCTCCACGCCGGGCTCGGGGGTCGTGCCCTTGCCCGTGGTGGCGAGATAATAGTTGCCGGTCGCCAGCGCCGCGAAGCCGCGCTCCACCCCCACCTCCGTCATGTTGCCGGCCCCGTCGTTCTCCCACAGGTGGTTGCGGCCCTTCGAGCTGCTCACGCCGTAGGTCGATACGAAGATGTCGAGGTCGCCGTCGTCGTCGTAGTCGCAGGCGACGCTGCCGTTGCTCGGCTGCGCGGCCCCGCCCTTCATGAAGCCGGCGGTCACGTCCTGGAAGCTGCCGTCGCCGAAGCCGAAGAACAGCTGGTCGGCGACCGCGTAGCTGGTCTGGCCGTTGCCGACGAAGATGTCGAGCTTGCCGTCGCCGTTGAAGTCGGCCATGACCGCGTTGGCGGCGAGGTTGACGGCGTCGACCCCCGCGTCGGCCTTCTCGGTGAAGTGGCCGGCGCCGTCGTTGAGGAGCAGGCGGTTGTGTTCGCCGGGGAGCTCGATGTCGAGGCCGGCGAAGCAGTCCTGGTCGCCGTCGTTGTCGACGTCGCCGAAGGCGAAGAAGCCGGCCTGGACCGCGCGCAGGCCGGACTCGTCGCTGAAGTGGCTGAAGGTGCCGTCGCCGTTGTTGCGGTAGACGAGGTGCTCGAAGGGGATGCCGGCCTTGGGGTTGGGGAACAGGCTATGGGTGACGATGTCGTCGAAGCCGTCGCCGTCGAGGTCGACGAAGCCGAGGCGGCTGTGGTCGTTGATGGGGATGGGGACGGGCGGGTCGGGGACGAAGTTCTCGACGCGGATCCCGCTGGCGTCGGAGATGTCGGCGAAGAAGCCCTTGGCGGGGAGGGTCAGCGGCTGCGGCTCGCAGGTCTGGCCGGGCTCGCCGGTGCTGCTCGCCTCGCTGTCGGCCGCGGTGGTCGGCACCATGGCCTCGGTGGCCTCGGTGGCCTCGGCGGTGGCGGTGGAAGCGTCGCTGGATGATGATGTGGTGAGCGCGCCGTCGGTCGACTCGGCGGTCTTCGCCTCGCCGCCGCCGCACGCGGCCAGGATCAGGGTCAACGCGCCGGCCTCGAGTCTCGCGGATCTTCGCACCCGCGCATGGTGCCGCACCTGCGCGCGCGGATCCAGCCCTGCCCGGGGGTGGCCGCCTGGCGGCCCGGGGCGGGCCGTGTGACACTGCGGGGATGGTAATGGCGGCGAGCGACGAGCCCGGGCGCGAGGGGCCGGGCCTGGTGCGGAGGCTCTGGCGCTCGATCGAGGTCTATGGGTGGCCGCGCCTGATGGCCTTCCTGGCCTGGCTCGCGCTGCTGGTCTGCACCTACGGCTCGCTCGTCGACGTGCTGGATCCGGACGAGCTGTCGCTGCTCGGGCTGGTCAGCATGAAGACCGTGCCGCTGCTGCTGGCGGTGCTGGTGGCGCTGCCGAACGTGATGCTGTTCATCGTCGCGCGGATGATCATGTTCCGCTTCGCCCGCCGGCAGTACATCCTGGACTTCGGCGACGACGCGACCGGGCTGGCGCCGGTCTCCGAGGTGGTGCGGTCGAAGGCGCAGTCGATGTGGATCTACGAGCGCAGCCGCGCCAGCACCTGCTACGAGGCCGGGCTGCTGCCGCAGGTCGCGGTGTTCGGGCTGCTGGCCTCGTCGACGCTGGCGTTCTGCGTGCTCGGGATCCACCTGCCGCCGAAGATGCTGTTCCCGAGCCTCGGCGGCGCGCCGCCGACCTGGCACATCTGGGTCGCCTGGACGGTGCTGAGCACCGCGACCACCTCGTTCATGCTCTCGATCGGGCGCATCCTCGTGCGCGTCGCCAGCAACGACGCGACGACCCGGACCTTCGCCAACGCGGCCCGCTCGTACGGGCTCTGCGTCGTCAGCGCGGGCCTGCTGGCGTGCCTGACGCTCTCGGACGACGCGGTGCGCACGGCGCAGATGAGCATCGCCATGGGCATCGCGGTCGGCCTGCTCGGGGACCGGGCCTTCCTCGCGGTCTCGAACCGGGCGGCGGCGCTGCTGGGCGCGGAGGCCGAGGTCGTCGAGTCGGGGCTGGGGCTGCGCGTCATCGAGGGGGTGACCGGCGAGGACCTGCAGCGGCTGCAGGAGGAGAACATCGGCTCGGTGCACGCGCTGGCGTTCGCGCCGGTGCCGCGGCTGTTCTTCAACTCGTCGCTTAATCTGCGCAGGATCTGCGACTGGCAGGATCAGGCGCTGCTGCAGGTATATCTCGGCGAGAGCCGGACGAAAGCGCTGCGCGAGCACTTCCAGATCCGCGGGGCCGTCGACGCCCAGCGACTGGCGAGCAGCCTCGATCGGCTGGCCCCGGAGGGCTGGCAGCAGCTGCTGGCGAGCATGAGCCTGCCCAGCGAGGCGCACCTGCGCCAGCTGTTCGCGCGGCTCGAGCACGATCCGCGGATCGACGAGCTGCGCGCCTATGTCAGCGCGTCCTTGCGAATGGAGACCGTGCTGCCGGGCGAGGACCACGGGTCCGCGAGCTGAGCTCACGGGACTTGTCCGCCGCCCCCTTCTGCAGAGGTGAGGATCGGCGATGTAGAGGTCGGCGTCGTATCAGCACTTGCGCGAGTACGCACAATGTCGGGCTGGACACATTCGCCCGTCGTCGCGGGTTATAGTGATGGTATGACACGGCGATTCGACGGGGTTGGAAGTCTGGGACGGGTCTCCTTGCTGCTGGTCGGCGCGCTGGCGTTGGGCGCCTGCGGCGATGACAGCGCGGGGGCGACGGACTCCACCGCGGGGTCCACGGGGTCGGTGGGGAGCACGTCGACGCCGACGACGAGCGGCGGCGACCCGGTGTGTGGCGACGGCGCGATCGATCCGGGCGAGACCTGCGACGACGGGGCGGAGAACGGGCCCGGAAAGCCGTGCAACGCGATGTGCCAGGGCAACACCTGCGGCGACGGCGATGTCGGTCCGGGCGAGGAGTGCGACGACGGGGCCAACAACGGCGACATGAACTCCTGCACGGCCGACTGCAGCAACAACGTCTGCGGCGACGGCAAGGTCGGGCCCGGCGAGGGCTGCGACGACGGCAACCTGGAGGACGGCGACGAGTGTACCAGCGCTTGCGCCCTGGCGACCTGCGGCGACGGCAAGGTCGCGCCGACCGAGCAGTGTGACGACGGCAACCAGGACGACACGGACAGCTGCTCGGCCGCCTGCACCAACGCGGTGTGCAGCGACGGCTTCGTGCAGACGGGGATCGGCGAGGAGTGCGACGCCGGGGTCGACAACGCCGACAACGCCGCCTGCACCACCGAGTGCAAGGCCAACGTCTGCGGCGACGGCAAGGTCTACAACACCGGCGACGGGGCCGAGACCTGCGACAACGGGGCCGAGAACGGCCCCGGCAAGGTCTGTAACGCGATGTGCGCGCTCAATGTCTGCGGCGACGGCGACCAGGGCCCCGACGAGGCCTGCGACGACGGCAACGACGAGGTCGGCGACGGCTGCTCGGTCGATTGCACGCTCGAGGCGTGCGGCAACATGGTGGTGGAGCCGGGCGAGGCCTGCGACGACGGGGCGAACGGCGACAACGACGACGGCTGCACCGACGCCTGCCAGGCGCCGGCCTGCGGCGACGGCTTCGTGCAGATGAGCGGCGACGAGGAGTGCGACGAGGGCGGCGACAACAGCGACGTCGGCGCCTGCACTGCGATGTGCAAGACCGCGGTCTGCGGCGACAGCCTGATCCAGGCGAACGTCGAGCAGTGCGACGACGGCGGCGAGAACGGCGCGGGCAAGGCCTGCAACGCGATGTGCGAGCTCAACGTCTGCGGCGACGGCGACAAGGGCCCCAACGAGGCCTGCGACGACGGGAATCAGGCCAACGACGACGCCTGCACCAACGTGTGCAAGCAGGCGTCCTGCGGTGACGGCTTCAAGCAGCCGGGCGAGGAGTGCGACGACGGTGACGCCAACGACAACACCGGCGCGTGCACGCTGGCCTGCAAGCTGCCGGTGTGCAGCGACGGCTTCAAGCAGGGCGCGGAGGAGTGCGACGACGGCAACAACGTCAACACCGACGGCTGCACCAACGCCTGCAAGCTGCCGGTGTGCGGTGACGGCTTCAAGCAGGGCGCGGAGGACTGCGACGACGGCAACCTGATCAACAATGACGGCTGCTCGTCGATGTGCAAGTCGGAGTTCTGCTTCCAGTTCGTCAACGACGGCGCGGAGAACCTGCTCGACAACAACTGGTTCGACGCCTGCGTCGCGGCGCCCGGCAACAATGTTCGGGTGCGGGTCTACGACGTCAACAACAACCTCGCTTACGAGGCGACCGGGCCCAAGGTCGGCGCCTGGAACCAGAACCAGATCACCTCGACGGCCGGGGTGAACGATCAGTACCACTCGAGCAATCACAATCGCATCATCAGCCTCAACAACGGCGACAAGCTGATGATCACCGGCAAGAACGCGGCGAACGCCGGCTGCGGCGGCTCGTTCGGCAACGGCTACGGCATCGTCGTCTACCCGGCGAACCCGAACTACTACAGCAACCCGAAGATCATGGCGATGCCCTACAAGCAGTACGTCGCGCCCTGGGTCCAGGTGCGCTCGTTCGCCGGCTGGACCCAGGCGCACGAGATCTCGATGAACCTCAACACCATGAACACCTGCAACGGCCCGGTGGGGGCCTATAGCGGCAGGTTCCAGTTCACCGTGTATTGAGCGCCGCCGGGGATCGGCGCTTGCCAGCCGCAGACGCGCGGGGTACCACGCGGGGGATGCGAAGCCTCCCCCGCGCCCTCCTGCCCGTCCTCCTCGCCGCCTGCCAGAGTGACAGCGGCACCACCGACGCCGCGGCCAGCACCTCCGCGGGCGGGAGCACCGGCGCGACCGCGGTCGACAGCGACGGCGGCCCGACGAGCGCGCCGACGGACAGCGGCCCCGACACCGCGGGCACCAGCTCGGGCACCGACTCTGCCACCGACACCGCGGGCACGAGCAGCGCTCCGGACACCACGAGCGCCGGCGACACCACGAGCGCCGGCGACACCACGAGCGCCGGCGAAACCACGAGCACCGGCGACACCACCAGCACCAGCGCGAGCACCGATAGCGCGGGCACCAGCACCGGCGTGGTCGGCGAGTGCAGCCCGGGTGAGACGGCGTCCTGCTACGACGGCCCGCCCGACACCAAGGGGGTCGGTCAGTGCGTTGCGGGCGAGCAGACCTGCGAGGACGGGGGCGCGTGGGGCCCGTGCGTGGGCGCGGTGCTGCCCGCGGCGGAGAGCTGCGACAGCCCCGGCGACGAGGACTGCGACGGCGTCGACCCGTGCAGCGGCGATGGTGGGTTCGCGTGGAGCCGGACCTTCGGCGCGGCGGGGGAGGAGTCGGGGATGCGCGTCGCCTTCGACGGCGCGGGCAACCTCGTGCTCGCGGCGCAGGGGACCAGCAGCCTCGACTTCGGCGGCGGCGGGCTGAACAGCGCGGGCGGCAACGACCTGTTCCTCGCCCGCTTCGCGCCCGACGGCGAGCACCTGTGGAGCAAGCGCTTCGGCGACGCGGCCCAGCAGTTCAACGACGGCTTCGCCCTCGCGGTCGACGCCGCCGGCGAGATCGCGGTGGCCGGCGACTTCGAGGGCACGATCGACTTCGGCGGCGGTCCGCTGGTCGCCAAGAACGTCGGCGACCCCTTCCTCGCGCGGTTCACCGCCGACGGCGCGCACGTGTGGAGCAAGGCCTTCAAGACCGGCAGCTACGCATATCCGCAGGCCCTGACCTTCGACGCGGGCGGCGAGCTCCTGCTCGGCGGCTATTTCCTGGTCTCGCTCGACCTCGGCGGCGGCGTCCTGGCCTCCGCCGGCCAGGTCGACGCCTTCGTCGGCAAGTTCGCCGCCGACGGTGCGCATCAGTGGAGTCAGCGCTTCGGCGACGCGCAGGGGCAGTTCGTCCTCGGCCTGGTCACCGACGCCGCGAGCAATGTCTATATCGGCGGCGGCTTCTCGGGCGCGATCAACCTCGGCAACGGCCCGCTGGTCAGCGCGGGCAGCAACGACGTCTTCCTCGCGCGCCTCGACTCGAAGGGGACCGCGGTGTGGAGCAAGCGCTTCGGCGACGCGCAGACGCAGGTGCTGCGTGACCTGGTGATCGACGGCGCGGACCGGCTCGCCTTCGGCGGCGACATGCAGGGCATGATCGACCTCGGCGGCGGAGCGATCGGCGCGGCCGGCTCGCGCAGCTTCATCGCCCAGCTCGACACCAGCGGCAAGCACCTGTGGAGCCACCTCGTCAGCGACGGCCAGGCCAACCTGCGCGGCCTCGCCGTCGACGGCCCCGGCTCGTTGCTGCTGACCGGCGACTTCTCGGGCAGCAACGACTTCGGCGGCGGAAAGCTGGTCTCCGAGGGCGGCACCGACCTCTTCGTCGTCAAGCTCGGCCCCGGCGGCCAGCACGTGTGGAGCCAGCGCTTCGGCGACTTCCAGGGCCAGATCGGCCAGGACGTCGCCGGCTCGGGCGCGGGCTTCGTCGCCGCCACGGGCAGCTTCTCCGGGGGCATCAACTTCGGCGGCGGCCCGGCCAACAGCAAGGGCGCGAAGGACGGCTTCCTGGCCGTCTTCGCGCCCTGAGCGCTCGCGCGCGGCGCTCGTCGTCATCCTGCGATCAGGGCAGGAAGGCGACCTTGCCCACGGACGAGGGGAGCTCGTCGTCGCCGACGTTCAGGATGTTGGCATAGCCGAGCTGACCATACTCGGAGCGGCCGAAGCAGCGGACGCCGGAGTCCTGGCCGCGGGTGCAGACGTGGTGCCAGTTGGCGCTGATGTGGGTGATCGACGGGCCGATGTCGATCGGCTCGATGGTGTTCGGCGACTCGTTGTCGCCGATCTGCACGACGTTGCCCTGGCCGAGCTGGCCGTAGGTGTTGTTGCCCCAACAACGGACCTTGCCGGAGTCGAGCAGCGCGCAGGAGGACGAGTAGCCGAGGGCGAGGCTGATCACCTTGCCGCCGGCGAAGTTGATGAAGCCGCCGATGCTCGGGGTCTCGTTGTCGCCGAGGGCGGCGACGGTGCCGAGGCCGAGCTGACCGTTGCTGTTGAGGCCCCAGCAGTGGACGCTCTCATCGGTGGCGAGCGCGCAGGTGTGGCGGCGGCCGGAGGCGATCAACTTCACCGGCGTGCCGAGGAACACGTGGTCGACCGAGCTCGGGAGCTCGTCGTCGCCGATGTTGGCGACGTTGCCGTAGCCGAGCGCACCGTTGGCCCCCTGACCCCAGCAGCGGACCTTGCCGTTGTCGACGATGGCGCAGCTGAAGTTCTCACCGGCGGTGACCTGGAGGGCGACCCCGCCGAGCGGCACGTCGCCGGCCGAGGCGGGGGTCTCGTTGTCGCCGATGTTGTTGATGTTGCCGTAGCCGAGCTGGCCGAGGTTGCCGCCGCCCCAGCAGCGGACCTTGCCGCCCTTGACGAGGGCGCAGGTGTGGCTGCGGCCGGCGGCGAGGGCCTCGACCTGGGCGCCGATCGGGACGTCGGCGACCGTCCACGGCTGCTCGTTGTCGCCGATGCTCTGGACCGAGGCGAGGCCGAGCTGGCCGACGTTGGAGCGGCCCCAGCAGCGGACCTTGCCGCCCTCGATGAGGGCGCAGGTGTGGTACTCGCCGGCGACCAGGCTCAGCGCCTGGGCGCCGAGGTCGACCTTGGGGATCTTGTTCGGGAGCTCGTCGTCGCCGATCGCTACGACGTTGCCCTGGCCGAGCTGGCCGACGTTGTTGCGGCCCCAGCAGTGCACATCGCCCGCCTTGGTGAGCGCGCAGTTGTGGTACCAGCCGCTGACGACGTTCGCCGCCCCCGGGGTCTCGCCGCAGTCGCTCTGGCAGCCGTCGTCGTCGACCAGGTTGCCGTCGTCGCAGGACTCCACGTCCTGCTGGACGAAGCCGTCGCCGCAGCTCGCGAGCTGACAGGTCTTGAGGCAGGCGTCGCTGTCGAGCATGTTGCCGTCGTCGCAGGCCTCGACGCCCTCCTGGACGAAGCCGTCGCCGCAGCTGGCGGGCTGGCAGGTGCCGGGACAATCGTCGGTGTCGACGCCGTTGGCGTCGTCGCAGGCCTCGACGCCGGCCTGAACCACGTTGTCGCCGCAGATCGCGTTGAGGCAGGTGTTGAGGCAGGCGTCGGCGCTGTCGTCGTTGCCGTCGTCGCACTCCTCGCCGGCCTGCTTGACGGCGTCGCCGCATGTGGGGAGGGCGCAGGCGTTGGTGCACTCGTCGTCCTCGACCTGATTGCCGTCGTCGCAGGCCTCACCCGGGGCGAGGAAGCCGTCGCCGCAGGTCGCCTCGACGCAGGTGTTGAGGCAGATGTCGTCGTCGCTCTGGTTGCCGTCGTCGCAGGCCTCGACGTCGGTGTGGAGCACGCCGTCGCCGCAAGTGGCGGCGACGCAGGTGCTGAGGCAGGCGTCGTCGTCGACGTCGTTACCGTCGTCGCACTCCTCGCTGGCCTCGACCACGCCGTCGCCGCAGACCGGATCGCTGGGGTCGGTGGCGGTCGCGTCGGTGGTCGAGCTCGGATCGCCGGTCGTGAGATCCGTGGTCGAGGCGGTCGTGGTCGTCGTGGTCGAGGCGGTCGTGGTCGACTCGTCCGACGTCGAGGCCGCGCCGGTCGTGGGTGCGTCGGTGCCGGATGTCGTGCTGCTGTCACCGGTGGTCGCGCCGTCGTCGCCGCCGCCGCCGCAGGCCGCGACGTGACTCACCGCCGCCGCAAACGCGAGGGTTCTAAGTATTCGAGTATCCATCCGAATAGCGTACACAGATCACGGCGTCGTGGGTGGCGGGCCGCCGGGCCGCTGAGCCGCCGTGAATGGTGTAGGCGTCGGAATCCGAGCGCCTGGCGCCTGGCGTCGGGCGACTGCGATCAATGTGCGACTGGCATTATCGCCCACGCGCATTGATCGGGCGCGATCACAGTGCCGCGGGGATATCTGCGATCCTCGGGGGCGGGTTCACGCTCGCCCGAGATCAGGCGGCGAGATCGCCTCCAGGCCGGTGGGGGCCGCCGTCGCGGTCAGCGATAGTACAGCTCGCCCTTCTCGTCGTCGCAGGCGCAGTCGTTGAGGAAGCCCTGGTCGCCCTGATTGCCGCAGCCGCCGAAGGTCGCGCCCATCTTGAAGGCGGCGCTGCACCAGGCGTTGTCGCCGTCCCAGTGCACGCCCCAGGTGCCGACGCCCTTGCACGCGCCCGAGGTGTAGAAGAACGAGTCGCAGCCGCCCTCGCCGCCGTTGCCGCAGTAGAGCTCGGCGGAGTTGCTGAAGTATGGTTGAAACGCGCCCTGGTTGACGTTGCAATACTCGGTCTTCGACTGCAGCGCGCCGAGCACGGCGTTGCTGATGGTGGTGCCGTTGAACTTCCACATCGCGTGGACCTTGTCGGTCAGGTCCTTGACCATGAGGTCGCTGACGGGCCCCGCGGGGATCCTTCCGCGGCACTGGAGGTCGTCGACCTTGCAGTCGTTGAGGGTCTGCCCGAGCGGGTCCTGGCCGGCGGTATAGTCGGTGTGCAGCCAGTTGAAGCGGGTCCAGCCGCCGCCGTCGAGGGTCATGTCGCAGAGCACGACCACGGGCGGCAGCGGGGCGTCGTCGCCGTCGAGGTCGATGGTGTAGGGCCCGTCCTTGGCGGCGGGCTGGGCCGCCTTGATCGCCTTGCAGTTCTGCAGGTAGCAGCCCTCGTTGGCCTTGCCGTCGCAGTCGTCGTCGTCCGGGGTCTCGCAGCTCTCCGCGAGCGGCACGACCTCGTCCTCGCAGGGGCCATATTCGGTGCCCGCGTCGTTGCAGGTCATCATGCCGGCCGCGCAGACGCCGACGTCCTGGGTGCCGTCCGGACCGCTGTAGCAGGGGGCGGCGACGCCCGGCTCGCAGAGCAGCGCGACGCAGGCGCCGACGCTGCACAGCTGGTCGTCGCCGCAGGGCTGCTCGCAGCCGCCGCAGTGCAGCGGGTCGAAGTCGAGGTCGACGCAGTCGTCGCCGCACGCGACCAGCGGCGCGTCGCAGGAGAGCCCGCCCGACGAGCTGCCGGCGCTGCCGGAGCTCTCGGCGCCCTCGGTGGTGCCCGCGACCGTGGTGTCGCTGGCGCTGACGGCCCCGGTGCTGGTGCCGGTCTCGAGGCCGCCGGTGCTCGAGCTCGAGGCGCCGGCGGACATCGAGCCATCGGTGGTCGGGGTGACGCCGGAGGAGCTGCTGGTGTCGGTGCTCGCCGCGCCGGTCGTGGCGCCGGTGCCGGTGCCGCTGCCCTCGCTGCTGCCGGTGCCGGTGCCGGTGCCGGCGCCGCCATCGCTGCCGCAGGCGAGCGTCAGCGTCGTCAAGAACCACAAACCACCCCATGACAGCATCGATCCACAGCGCATGTCCCCAACCCCATCCCGGCGCGACGCACCCGGAGATCGGGCGGCGCGTCGCTGTCAGCGTCGCCAAGACCGCGACGCCGCGCAAGCGCAATGTCGGGCGCATGACCGCGCCCGAGCCGCGCGGGGCGCGAAGGCTCAGCGGCCGAGGCTGCGGAGTAGGGCGAGGGCGCGGCGGGGCTCGGCGGAGGTGGCCGCGAGCACGCCGCCCATCATGGCGCCGATGACCCCGACGGTGGCGACGTCGCTGCCGGCGAGGAACAGGTTGGGGATCGGCGAGCGCGGGCGCAGGTGGGGGTTGGCGAAGCGCTCGGGCGTCGGCTCGATGCCGTAGATCGAGCCGCGGGTCGGGCGTACGAAGTGGTCGGTGGTCAGCGGGGTCGAGAGCTCGACGTGGTCGATCAGCGGCGCGAGCGCCGGCATCTTCGCCACGAACTGCGCGAGCAGGCTGGCCTGGAGCCGCCCCTTGAGATCGTCGTAGTCGCCGCCGCGCTTGTGCCAGCGGCTGCCGAGCCAGCCGGCGAAGCGGTCCCAGGGCACGAAGGTGACGACCTCGCCGGTGTGGCGCTGCTCGGGGCCGGGGTCGTGCCGCGGGTCCTTGAGCGAGGGGAAGCTGCAGTACAGGACCGGGGCCTCGGGCATGCTGTCCCCGGAGACATGTCCGATCGGCCACACCTCGGCTTCATGGTCCCAGGTGTTATAGAACCAGCGATTGGCCGGGCCGGCGCCGGCCTTGCGGATGTCGCCCTTGAAGCCGAGGTAGAGGCATACGTGGGCGGGCGCGGGCCGCAGGCCGCGGATCGAGGCGACCCAGTCCTGGGTGGCATATTCGCGGGGGAGCAGGCGGTCGACGGTGGCGAGCACGCCGGCGGCGCTGACGACCCGGCGGGCGCGGAGCTCCTCGCCGTCGCGCAGGCGCACGCCGACCGCGACGCCGTCCTCGACCAGGATCTGGGCGACGTCGGCGGAGATCCGGGTGTGGCCGCCGGCGTCGGCGACGGTCTGCAGCAGGTGCAGCGCGATCTGCTGCGAGCCGCCGACCGGATAGAAGCCGCCGTGCGCGAAGTGCTTGGTGACCAGCGCCTGGATAGCGAACGAGGCGCGGCTCGGCGGCGAGCCGTGATAGGCCCACTGCGCGGCGAGCACGGTCTTCAGCTGATCGTTGTCGGTCAGGCGGTCGAGGACGTCGCGGGTGCGCTCGGCGAAGGCCTGCTGGGCCGGGCGCGCCAGCAGGCGCTCGGCGAGCTGGCCGCCGCGCGCGGGCAGCAGGCGCGCGAGGTAGTAGCGGCGCATCGAGCCGGCGACCTCGCGCACGCGGTGCAGATAGCCGTCGATCGCCCGCTGCTCGGCCGGGAAGGCCTCCAGGAGGTTCTCGCGGAACCGCTGCGGGGTGTCGGGGAAGTCGATGTGCATCCCGCCGGGGAAGTCGAACTCGTCGTAGACGGGGCCGAGCGAGGCCCACTGCAGGCGGTCATCGCTGAGGCGGCTCAGCAGGCTGCCGGTGAGGGTGCGCTCGGTGACCTCGCCGACGGCGTGCACGCCGACGTCCCAGTGGTAGCCGCCGGGGCGCTTGAAGCTGTGGGTGAAGCCGCCGGGGACGTAATGTTGCTCGAGCACGAGGACGCGCTGGCCGAGCTTGGCGAGCATGGCGGCGCAGGTCATGCCGCCCATGCCGGAGCCGATGACGATCGTGTCCCAGCCGGCGGGTCCGGGGCGGTCGGCCGGGCTGCGGCGGCTCCAGGGCTTGGTGGCGCTGGGCGTGCTGGTGGTGCCGGTGGTGCCGATCATTGGCGCGCAGGGTAGAGGATTTTGGGGCGGGTAGGAGGGCTGCCGCTGGACGGCGCGACTTGCGCGAGCCGACCCGGGCCTTCGCAATCTGGTACCTCGAGCCTCAGCCCTCATGCGGGCTGCGCGGACATCGTCGCACGTGCGGGTCCGGCTGGAGGCCCGCGCGACCTGGCGCAGCCGGATGTCCGCCGGTGGCCTTGCCCTCAAACACGGCGCAGACGTCGTGTCGCGTCCGAGCGCCCGGGTCCCGCCGGACCCGGTCAAGGCCACCGGCGGCCCTCCGGCACCCGGGCTTCGCGCTGAAGGACCCTGCGGTCGGCGCGGCCGAGGCCGGACCCGCACCGACCCTGCACCGACGATATGACAGCACTAACATTCGCGCATATCCGTCGAGACGAACTCGGGTTCATATGCCGGCGCCACCACAACGCAGCCCCAGGCCCGTGCGACGGCGCCCGCGCAGCGGCGACACGACCCCCGAAGAACTCGCAGCGCCGCGGGGCGGTCATGCCGTCCTCAGCGGAGGGCTCAACCCACGGCTGGAACGATGTGCTGATCGATCTCGGCGAGGAAGGTCGAGTGCGTCGAGCACACGATCTGCAGCTCAGGGTATCGCGGTCAGGTGATCAGGCGAGGGCGCTCGAGAGGGCGTGGGCGAGGGCTTCCGGGGCGCCGGGGCGGACGAGGGGGGCGCCGGGATAGAGGTCGCGCATGAGCTCGGGGATGCCGCCGACGGCGGTGGCGACGACGGGCAGGCCGTAGCGGCGGGCCTCGGCGATGACGAGCGGGGCGCCCTCGCCGAGGCCGCCGATCTCGCGGGAGGGCACGCAGAGCAGGGCGGCGCGGCGGTAGAGGGCGTCCTTCTGCGGGCCGTGGACGAAGCCGTGGAAGTGGGCGTCGAGGTGGTGGGCGCGGGCCATCGCCTGCAAGCGGCGGCGCTCGGGGCCGTCGCCGGCGATCTCCAGGCGCGGCGGATCGGGCATCAGGGCCGCGGCGGTGAGCAGGTCGTCGACGCCCTTCTGTTTGATGAGACGGCCGAGGAACAGGACGTCGCGGGTGCGTGGGGTCGTGAGCGCGACGGGCGTGGCGAGTGCTTCGAGGGTGCTCACCATGGTCTCGACCTGGCAGTGCGCGGGCACAGGGTCCAGCTCGAGGGCGCGGGCGAAGCGGGCGAGCTTCTCCGCGGAGGGGAAGGTCAGGCGGTCGGCGGTGAGCAGCGTCCGCGCGACCCGGCGGCGCAGCGGGTCCGGGAGCGCGAGCACGAGGTCGACGTCGGTGCCGTGGCCGTGCAGCTCGCAGGCGAGGCCCGCAGCGCGGGCGGCCAGGGCGGCGACCAGGCCGCAGGGCAGCAGCATGTGGGCGACGACGCGGTCGGGGCGGAAGCGCTGCAGCTCGGTCAGGAGGGCGCGGCGCAGGCCGGCGAGGAAGGGCAGGACCAGCAGGGCGCGCCAGGGCTGGTCGCGGATGTTCTCGAGGATGCCGAAGTGGCCGGTCAGCGAGGACAGGCCCTGGGGGGCGTAGCGGAAGCGGACGACCTCACAGGGGCTGGTGAGGGCGCCCTGGACCCAGCGGGTGTCGGGGACGAGGAAGCGGACGTGGTGGCCGGCGGCGGCCTCACGCTCCCAGTGGTGGAGGATGAAGCGGCCGCGGGGGTCGTCGGGGAATTGCGGGAAGGTCGAGCTGAGGACCAGGACCCTCACAAGCGCTCCAGGACCAGCACATAGAACCCGGCGAGGGCGGCGAGCGGCGAGTCCATGAGGGCCCACTCGATGCGATTGTGGATGGCGCCGACGAGCGGGAGGCGACAGACGATCGGGTGCGGGGTGAGGATGCGGATGCCGTAGCGGTCGCGCAGCCGGGTGCCCTCGGGGAGGTGGGCGGCGGCCTCGTCGGGCGACCAGAAGCGGGTGGTGATCGCGCCCTCGTCGAAGGAGGTGGAGGTGCTGCGCGGGCCCCAGAGGCGCTTGATGAGGTAGCGCAGCGAGTTGCGGTTGTAGATGTCGAAGATGAGGAGGCCGCCGGGGCGAGTGACGCGGACCATCTCGCGCATGCAGGCGTCCCAGTCGGGGATGTGGGCCAGCACCTTGAACGAATACGCGAGGTCGAAGCTGGCGTCGGCGAAGGGCAGCGCGGTGGCGCTGCCCTCCTGGACATCGAGGCCGCGGGCGCGGGCGCCCTCGAGCATGCCGGGCGAGAGGTCGACGCCGCGGGCGCTGCGGGTGTGCGGCGCGACGCGTTGCAGGATCAGGCCGGTGCCGCAGCCGACCTCGAGCACGTCGCGGTCATCGCTGTAGCGGCGCACGATCGCGGCAGCCTGATCGTCGATCAGCTTGTGGTACCCGTGATCGCGGCCCTGGTCGTAGCGCTCGGCGAAGGCGTCGTAATAAGAGCGGTTGTCGGTCGGCTCAGCCTGCACGTTCGGTCTCCAAAGCGGCGTGGAGGGCACCATAACACCGTGCCATGACATCGAGCGAGAATTCTCGGGCCGCCAGGACCGCGGCGGCGGCCGAGCTGGCCTGCAGGTTGTGCGGCGTCAGGAGGCCCAGGACCGCCCGGGCGAACGCTTCGGGGGCGGCCGGGACCGCCGTGCCGACCGCGAGGTCGTGACGCGCGGCGACGGCGTAGAGCTCGCGCACGGGGTCGGCGTCGACGGCGACGACCGGGACGCCGCGGGCGAGGCCCTCGAGCAGGACCAGCGGGAGGTCGACCTTGCGGCGCACGTGGTCGGCGGCGTAGAGCTGCAGCGAGGCGGAGCGGAGCAGCGCGTCCATGTCGTCGACCTCGCCGAGCAGTTCGACGGTGCCGGCGGCGAGCTCACCGGGCAGGGCGGCGCGCAGGGCCTCGCGGGCGGCGGCGTCGCCCTCGCTCTTGGGTCGGCAGGCGATCGTCAGCGACCAGCGGGCGGCGGGGATGGCGGTCGAGTGGGTGAGATGGAGGGCGCGCGCGAGGGCGATCAGGCGGGCGGCGACCTCGGCGTCGAGGTCACCCGCGTAGAGCAGGCGGCGGCGGGCGGCGACCTCGGCGGGCGGATCCGGGGCGGCGGCGGCGACGGCCGGGTAGATGCGGTGGAGCTTCTCCGCGGGCACTCCGGCGGCGATCAGGCGCCGCTCGGTGTGCTGCGAGAGCACGACCACGGCGTCGAGCGGGCGCAGCAGCGGCACCCAGCCCTCGGCCCCGTGCGCGGACATCAGGCTCTGCACGAACAGGCGCCGCGGCTGCAGGAAGCGCAGCAGGGCGACCGCGCGCGAGGTGATCGGGTTGGGCGTGAAGCACAGCTGCACCGGCATGTGGCGGCGACGCGGGTGCAACATCGCCGCGAGCACGCGCACCTTGGCCCATAGGCCGGGGCTGTAGCCCATCGCCGGGATGTCGATGACCTCGGTGTCGGCGCGCAGCGGTCGGGCCGGGTCGCCGAGGTGCACGACCCGGCGCTCGGGCGGCAGGGCGCGCACGAGGTCGCGGATCAGCACCGTCGAGCCGTCGCGAAACGGCGCGCGCAGGGGCTTGGAGATGATGAGCCAGGGCGCGGGCATCAGGGGGCTGCGGGTGGGGGTGCGGGGCCGCGGCGACGCAGCGCGCGGAGCTCGGCCGGCTGCACCGCGCGGGTGGCCACGACGACGGTGATGAACACGAGGGCGAGGGCGGCGAGCTTGGCGAGGATTCCGAGCTTGCCGGCGGGCGACCACAGGCGGGCGACGGCCTCGACGGCGACCGCGGCGACGGCGAGCTTGGCGAGGAACAGCGGCGAGACGCGGGCCTTGAACACGCGGGTGAGGGCGAGCAGGCTGACGACCGCCGCGAGGCCGCCGGCGACGGCGACGCTGATCGCGGTGCCGGTGGTGAAGTAGACGGGCGCGAGGGTGAGGGACAGGCCGGCGACGGCGAGCAGCGGGACGGCGACGAGCGCGATCGCGGCGCGCGAGCGGTGGGCGCTGTTGAAGATCCACGCGGAGGTGATGGTGAGGGAGTAGCCGGAGAGGCCCCAGACCAGCAGGCGCAGCTCGTCGGCGGCGGAGGCGTAGGCGGCGGGGAACAGCAGGCGCTGGACCTCGGGGGCCGCGCTGGCGCAGACGCTGCTCATGAAGGCGAGCAGCAGGGCGCTGATGCGGGCGGTGCCGCCGACGTGACGGCTGATCTCGGCCTCGTCGCGGGCGGCGTGCAGGGTGGCGATCAGCGGGAACATCACCAGGCTGACCGCGTTCATCATGCTGTAGGGGACGCGGGCGATCAGCGCGGCGCTCGAGTAGAAGCCGACCGCGTCCTCCATCGCCGGGGTGGTGGCGAGGTTCTTGAGCACGAACAGGTCGAAGCCCTGCAGGAGGTTGACGCCGGCGGTGAAGACGGCGAGCACGGCGGCGAAGCTGGCCATGCGCGGCAGCGGGCCGGCGCCGCCGCCGGAGTCGGCGGGGCGGCTGATGATCACGAAGACGATCGAGAGCGCGAGCACCAGCAGCGAGGCGAGCGTGAAGCCGCCGAGGATGTGGGCCAGGCCGTAGCCGAGGGCCGCGGCGCCGATGATCAGCGCGGCCTTGCTGGCGGCCATGACGATGTCGAGGGTCGCCTGCAGCTGGAACCGGCGGATCGCGTTCAGGGTGCCGACGTTGACCGCGTAGACGGCGTAGATCAGCGGGATCGGGGCGACGATGCGCAGGGGCTCGGCGAGCGCGGGGTCGTCGAGGAAGAACAGGGCGATCGGGCCGGCGCCGAAGAACAGGATCGCCGCGACCAGGCCGCCCGCGACCAGCGCGACGCGAAAACCGCGGCGGCGCAGGCCGTCGTAGGACGGCAGGCCGGTCGGGTACTCGGCGGACATCGGCCGGCTGACCGCGAACAGCAGCGTCTGGATCAGCACCATGTTGGGGATGGTGATCAGCTGACTGAGGACGTTGTAATCGCCGTAGGTCGCGGGCGACACCAGCCGGGTCAGATAGATCGAGACGGTGTAGCCGGCGATCAGGAAGAACAGCTTCGCAAAGCCGATCGAGATCCCTCCGGTGCCGAGCCCGCGCGCTCCTGGTGGCGATGCCATGTCGGCGGGAAGCTACCACGAAGGACCCGCCGACGGGTCGGCCGAAACCGGCCGAGCGGGCCCGGGCCGAAACGGGCCGCCAGCGGCTACCAGGCGCTCACGGCGACGATCATCGAGTCCGGGCCGTTGCCCTCGCAGCACTTGGAGGTGGCGTCCGCGTCGAGCGCGGCCCGCAGCTCGATCTCGGCGCACTTGCGGGCCTCGAAGGCGATGCTGCAGCCGTTGCCCATCGCCGAGTCGACGCAGGGCTTGCCGAGGGTGTCGAGGGTGCCGAGCAGCACGCCGTCGCAGAGCACGTCCCAGCGGCCCTGGCAGATATAGCTGTCCTCGAAGGTGGCGATGCCGACGTGGGCGACGCAGGCGGTCGCCCCGGTGCAGCTGATCGACTCGCCGAAGCCCTGGAAATTCTGGGCGTCGGCGGCGATGAAGCTGTACAGGTCGTTGTCGCACGGGTTGCCGTCCCAGCAGCCGCTCGCGCCGTTCTTGCCGAGCGTGTCGAGGGCCGCGCGCTGGCCTGATGGCGTGCAGTACTTGCTGATGCAGGCGTTGTTGCAGTCGTCGTCGTCGAGCTGGTTGCCGTCGTCGCACTCCTCGACCCCGAGCTGGACCAGGCCGTCGCCGCAGACCGCGAGCTTGCAGGTGGAGGTGCAGCTGTCGTCGTCCTGGAAATTGCCGTCGTCGCAGGCCTCGCCGGGGTCCTGCGTGCCGTCGCCGCAGAACGGGGCGAGGCCGGTGGAGGATGAGGACGAGCTGTTGTCGGTGGTGGAGGAGGAACTGGTGGAGCTCGACTCGCCGGTGTCGGTCGCGGGGGCGGTGGTCGTGAGGGTGATGGTGCTCGAGCTCGAGGCGGTGGTGCTCGAGCTGGTACTCGAGCTGGTGCTCGAGCTGCTGGCGCTCGAGCTGCCAGTGCTCGAACCGGAGGTGCTGCTGGTCGTGCCCGGGTCGCCACCGTTGCAAGCGACCACGGCCGCCGCGAACAGCACGATCGCCACGGCCCGTGTTCCCACCCCGATCCCCATCCCCCACATCCCGGGCTAGCATGCGTCAGGAGGGCGGCTGGCTTCACGCTCTTGTTGCAGGGACCGCGTGCGGCGGCGCTCGGTGGAGCGGCGGCGCTCCGCGATCGGTATCTTGCGCGCGGCGGCGCGCCCCATGAGCGCGTCCAGGACAGACCCGCGCACGAGGTCACCATGATCCGCCGATCGTGCAGCCGCGCGCCGCCATCGCGTGCGAAATCCGCCGGCCGGCCGGCCCGAAGTCCCACACGATTCTGATCAGGCGCGCGAGTTGGTCCTTGTAGGATTCTCTACAAGAGGATACGGTGTCGCGGCTTTGTTCGGTTACAATCCGCCGCTTGTCCTCCTCCGCAAACGACAATTGGCGGGCCTGGGATACCTCTCTGGCGTCATATGGATCTGCGCCTGCGGCGGCGGCGCTGCTGACGAGGCCGGCGATTCGGGCTCGACCACCGTGGGCCTGACCGCCGCGGACCTGACCACCGCGGACCTGACCACGGGCGATGGGCCCACCGACTCCACCCCGACCGAGGCCGGTGAGCCGTTCCCGGGCTGTGACGGCCTGGACCTCGAGCAAGACGGCGCGCTCGACCTCGACATCGTCGCCATCGACTATGTCAGCGTCAGCGGGGCGATCCGTGTCAATGGTGGTGCCCTCCCCGACGCCAACGGGACACGCGGCGCGATCGTCTTCGAGACCACGCCACCGGTGGGCCTGCCAGGCGCATTCACCCATACGCTGGGCAGCGCGGGCGCCGAGGATTATTCGCTGGTGCTCCCCGCTGGCGTCGTCGCCGTTCGCTACGTTCCCGACGCGGACCTGTGCGCGGCGAGCCCCGAGGGGCCTTTGCCCTGCACCGGCGGCGTCCTGCTCGCGGGGGTGAACATCGTCGACGATGGCGTGCTCGACCTCGATATTCCCTCGGTGCTGGTCACCGGCAAGGTCACGCAGAACGGCGCCGCGCTGCCCGACGAGGCCGGCGATCGCGGCCACATCGAGTTCACCCGCGCCACCGGCGAGCTGATGGCCACGGAGGGCTTCGGAGCCACCGGCGCGGCGTCCTACGCGGCCGCGCTGTTCCCCGGCACCTACGATGTCAGCTTCGCGGGCAACCCCGGCCTCTGCGGCGCGGGCGCGGCGAAGGTGCCCTGCAACCGCGGCGTGCTGCAAGAAGGCGTGGTCCTGGAGGCCTCGGGCGCGCTCGATGTCGACGTGCCGAAGGTCGATATCACGGGCTTCGTCACGGTCAACGGCTCGCCGATCGCCGACGGCCCGGGCGAGCGCGGCGCGCTGCGGCTACGACCGACCGGGCCAGCGGGCGCCGGCGAGCTCCGGAGCGCGACCTTCAGCGCCGCCGGTCCCGTCGAGTATGCGCTGAGCCTCGTCGCCGGCACCTACGACATTGAGCTGGCCGCCGACCCGGCGCAGTGCAGTGACGAGCCGCCGGTGATCCCCTGCGTCAGCGGCGTGCTGCTGCCCGCGGTGAAGCTGCTCAGCTCGGGCGCGCTCGACGTCGACGTACCGATGATCGAGGTCAGCGGCAAGGTGACGCTGCGGGGCGCCACTTTACCCGATGCGCCCGGCGATCGCGGCTCGCTGCAGTTCGCCCAGGAGGCCGGCGAGGCGTTTCCCCTCGCCCTCGGCGCCGCGGGCTCCGTCGATTACCTTCTCGGTGTGATCCCCGGAAAATACGCCATCCGCTACGCGGCGGCGGCCGCTGCGTGCGACGGCGACCTCGCCCCGGACATGCCCTGTATCGGGGGGCTGCTGCAGACCGTCGACCTCGCGATGAGCGGTGTGCTCGATGTCGACATTCCCGCGATCGAGGTCGGCGGCGCGGTCACCCTCAACGGCGTCGCCCTGAAGTCGCAACCGACCGGCCGCGGCTCGCTGCTGTTCGCCAGCGGCGCCGACGGTTCGCTCGCCGTCCCGCTCGGCAGCGACGGCGCCGGCGATTATGCGCTGACCTTGTTGCCCGGCAAATATGACGTCACCTACGTCGCCGAGGGCCCGTGCCTGGGCGCGCCCGACAGCCTGATGCCCTGCGGCGGCGGTCGCCTGCTTGCGGGTGTCGGGCTGGCGATGGACGGCGTGCTCGATGTCGACATCCCGGCGATCGGCATCTCCGGCGCCGTCACCTACGCGAGCGCCGCTCTGCCGGAGCTGGAGGCCGCGCGCGGGTCGATCGGTTGGACCCGGGTCGATGGCGCCGGCGCCCTGGCGCTCGATCTCGGCGCGGACGGGGCCGTGCAATACGACGTCCTGCTCATGCCCGGGCGGTGGGTCATCGACCACAGCGCCAACCCCGAGCTCTGCGCCGATTCCGTGCCCGACTTCCCGTGCTCCGATCAGGTGATATTCGGCTGCTCTATGCCCTGAAAGCGAAGGATCAATATGCCCTCTTTGCAACCCTGCGTATCCGCGAAGTCATCCACCCGCCGCCTGAACGCGCGAGCGAGGGCATCGCTGTTGGCGTTCATCTTTGTGGCGGCCTGCGGCGGGTCAGACGAGGACGGCACCGCTGGCAATTGTGCCGACCCGGCGCTCTGCGTGACCTCGAGCATCACCAGCGTCTCGAACGTGACGCAGAGCGCGAGCGAGCCGACCGGCTCGGCGACGGAGGCGGAGACGGAGACGGACACGGGCGGCGGGTCGCCCGCCTGCGACGCCTGCGGCGCCGACCAGGTCTGCGTGGCCGGCCAGTGCGCCGATGTGCCCGCGCAGTGCCCCTGCCCGATCGAGACCTACTGCGAGCTCGTGAGCAACATGTGCGTGATCGGCTGCACCCGCGACGAGGAGTGCGATGAGGGCCGGATCTGCGACACCATCACGCGCGAATGCTCGCCCGGCTGTCGCGAGGACGCCGTCTGCGGCGCCGGCCAGATCTGCGAGGGCCTGATGTGCATCACCGGCTGCCGCACGGACGCCGCCTGCGGTCCGATGGAGATCTGCGACGCGATAACGTGTCGCCCGGGTTGCAACAACGACGAGGACTGTTCGCAGGACCAGGTCTGCGACGGCACCGTCTGCCGGGTCGGCTGCACCACCGAGGCCGAATGTCCGGACCCCGGTGAGATCTGCGACCTCGCCGAGAAGACCTGCCGCGCCGGTTGCAACACCAGCGCCGACTGCCCGCTCGAGAAGGTCTGCGACCTGGATGCCATGGTCTGCGAGGCCGGCTGCGACAGCAACGCCAAGTGCGGTGCGGGCAAGTTCTGCGACTCTGGCCAATGTTCGCCCGGCTGCTTCGAAGACGCCGGCTGCCCCGCCGGACAGGCCTGTGAGGCCAACGAGTGCGTCGCCGGGGACGAGTCGCCCTACAACGACTGCGTCACGACCGCTGACTGCTCCGGAGACTCGATCTGCATCAACAAGAGCAAGGGCTACCAGGGCAGCTTCTGTTCGCCGCTCTGCAACAATAAGCAGTGCCCGGCGCCGGCCCCCGGCGTCGAGGCCCTCGGCGCGCAATGTATCATCCATGTCGGCATCAACCTGGAGCCGACCCACTGCGCGGTCGTTTGTGACCTCGCCGGGGGCTCCTGTGGCCCGAAGACCGAATGCGAGGACAGGCTCCTCCCGCCACAGATGGGCATCAACCCCGGCATCTGCACCCATCCAATTTGAGGGTGACGCCCGTGGATGTGCTCAGCGGGCGGTGGCCCGGGCGCGGCGGTGGAATTCGCGGTGGACCACGCCGGCGAACAGGCCGCGCGGCACGACGGACCACAGCGGCTCTTCGGCGGCGCCCCATTGTTGCAGCAGGTGATTGGCGGCGAGCATGCCGGTGGCCGCGGCTTTTTCCATGAGGGCGCTCGGGAATGACGTGTGGACGAAGTCGCCGGCGAGCAGGAGGCCGGGTTCGGGGGTGACGACGCGGAGGCGCTGGCTGGCGGTGCCGGGGCGAAAGGCCGGGCAGTCTTGATGCATCAGGAAGCGCTGCTCGAGCACGCGGGCGGCGCGGGTCTCGGGGTAGAGGACGTGCAGGGCGGCGAGCATCTCGGCGCGGATCTGGTCCTCGGTGGCATGGGCGGGGAGGGCGTAGGCGTGGAGTTCGACGATGCTGCCGCCGGTGCGGGCGGCCCAGTCGCGGCTCTCGTCCTCGAACAGGTGGTAGAGGGAGATGTTGTCGAGCAGGCCGAGGCCGGTGGTGCCGACGAAGGGTGAGCGGCCGGGGGCGCTCGGGGTGTCGAGCCACAGGCGCCAGACGGCGAAGGGGCTGGTGACGTCCTGGGCCGCGATCGCGGCGCGCCAGGCGGGGGTTCCGAGCTCGGGCGAGGCGTCGACGATCTGGCGGAGGCCGGGGACGTGCGGGGCGAGCACGACGGCGTCGGACTCGATGATGCGGCCGGTGGTGGTGGCGGCGCGCCAGCGGGTGCCGTCGACGTCGCGGCGGAGGCGGACGAGGCCCTCGCCGAGGCGCAGCGAGACGCCGAGGCGCTCGAGGTAGGCCTGCATGGGCTGCCACAGGCGGGTCGAGAACGGGCCGTCGAGGACGTCGAAGACGATGCCCTCGGGGTTACCGATGAAGTAGAAGTGGAACATCATCATCAGCTCGGCGGCCGAGAGCTGCTCCTCCGGGTTGAAGAACGAGTGGGCGAAGACATCGAAGAGCATCTGGCGCGCGCGCGGCGGGAAGCCGAGGCGGTCGAGGAACTCGCGCGCGCTCATATGATCGTACTTGGCGTAGGTGGCCTCGGGGTCGTAGGCCATCATCGCCCGGCCGAGGGTGTTGTCGACGCGCAGGGCGTCGCGCAGGGTCATCGTCGACGAGCGGCGGATCAGGCTGATGAGGTTGATGATGGGGAGCTTGGGGAGGCCGGCGAAGGACTCGACGAGGCCGTCGGGGCCGAGCAGCGGGTAGTCGGTGACCGGGGTCAGGCGCTCGAGCTCGGGGTCGATGCGGCGGAGTATTGCGCGGAGGTTGTAGTATTGGCGGAAGAAGGCGTGGAAGCCGCGCTCCATGGCGAAGCGCTGGCCGTCCTTGAGGGTGTCCTCCCAGGCGCCGACGCGGCCGCCGAGCTCGGCGGCGGGCTCGAGCAGGGTGACCTGGGCCCCGCGCTCGGCGAGCACGAGGGCCGCGGAGACGCCGGCCAGGCCGCCGCCGGCGACCAGGACCTCGTGGCGGGCGGGGAGGCGGCGCGGACGGGTGGGGTCGGGGTGATTGACGGCGGTGCGGTGGAAGCCGAGCATGGATATCTGGGCTGCTATGGGAGGCGAATGTGGGGCTCGGCGCGGGGCTCGAATGTGGGGACTGCAGCGGGCTCGAATGTGGGGAGTTCAAGCCGGGCGGCGGGCGAGGAACGAGTGGCAGATGCCGGCTTGCCAGCCGTCCATGGTCTCGGTCTTGATGTCGGTGAAGCCGGCGCGGGTGAGGCGGGCCTCGAAGGCGGCGACGCCGTCGAAGTCGTTCACGCTGGCGCGCAGGTAGCGATAGATGTCGGAGCCTGGGGAGGTGAGCAG
>Ga0075152_10000373_pt1 | contig 34043 bp, 25 predicted proteins | sample JI61114C2DNA_FD_70964 | JGI IMG/M metagenome (GOLD analysis project Ga0075152, IMG submission 70964) | Wastewater effluent complex algal communities from Wisconsin, to seasonally profile nutrient transformation and Carbon sequestration -... | ecosystem: Engineered > WWTP > Effluent > Algae...
CGTTGGATTCCGCCTGCCTTGATGATCATGCCCGTTAATCAAGCCGCCCTCGGCATCTACATCAGCCTCAATGGCAAAAGCTTCTGGATCACCCACTTCCACATCGTCAACGGCTACATCATCCTCGTGCTCGCACTCCTTGTTACCACAAGCATCTGGGCCAACTCGACAAAGATCGGCCTATGCTCAGCTTCGCGTGAATGATGTGAGGTCATGTCTCGGGTGGAAAGTGGCGAGAAGCTCGCCACAATCGTAACTTCCCCACCATGAGACAGCTCGCCCTCTTTCTCCTTCTCGTTCAAGCTGCCACTTCTGCCGAAGTCACCCTGCATCGCTGGTCCGGCGCTTTGAATGTGCCTGATCCTGTCGCCTGCACGGTGGATGAAAAGGGACGCGTCTATGTCGCTGCCACCACGCGGCGGAAAGTGGCGGACCTGGACATCCGCGAGCACACGATGTGGATCCCCGATGATGTCGGCCTCAGCAGTGTGGAGGAGAAGCGCGAGTTCCTGAAGCGCGAGCTGGCTCCAGGGAAGATACGCCTGCCTCGCGGCGGCTTGAAGGACCACAACAAAGATGGCTCCATCGACTGGAAAGACCTCACCGTTCACAGCGAGCGCATCTACCAGCTCCGCGACACGGATGGCGATGGCACCGCTGACAAGATGACGACCTTCGCTGAAGGTTTTAACACCGAGGTCACCGGTATCGCAGCCGGCATTCTTTATCATGATGGATGGGTCTATGCCACCATCGCGCCGGATCTCTGGAGGCTCAAAGACACCGACGACGACGGCGTGGCCGATGTGCGCGAAGTCGTCGCGCATGGCTTCGGCATGCACATCGCCTATGCCGGGCATGACATGCACGGCCCACGTCTCGGGCTTGATGGCCGCATCTACTGGAGCATTGGTGACAAAGGCCTGAACGTGACGAGCAAAGAGGGCAAACAGTGGTCTTACCCGCACGAAGGAGCCGTCATGCGAGTCGAGCCCGATGGCACGGGCTTTGAGGTCTTCGCCCACGGACTGCGCAATGTGCAGGAGATCGCCTTCGATGACTTCGGGAACATGTTCGGCGTGGACAACGACGCCGACATGCCCGGCGAAAAAGAGCGCTTCGTCTATATCACCGAGCAGAGCGACTCCGGCTGGCGCTGCTCCCACCAATACATGAAGGAGCAAAGCCGCTGGATGCGCGAAGGCATCTGGAATGCCAGCGCACAACAGCCGCTCTTCATCACCCCACCGCTCGCGAACTACTCAAACGGCCCCGCAGGCTTCGCCCACGAGCCCGGCACTGCGCTCGGACCTCGCTTGCACGGCCATTTCATCCTCGACCAATTCCCCTCTGGCAAGATGGAGGCGTTCACCATCAGCCCGAAAGGCAGCGCCTTTGAAATGAGCCGCCCTCGCCTAATCAATGCTGGCATCATGGGCATCGGACTCAGCTTCGGCCCCGATGGTGCGCTCTACATGGCCGACTGGGTGGGCGGTTACCCGCTCGATGAAAAAGGCGCCATCTGGCGTGTCGATGAAGAGACGAAGAACCCCGCCCGTGCTGAGACGCAGAAGCTCCTCAGCACAGGTTTCAAAAAGACCGAATCCGATGCCCTGCAGGTCCTGCTCGCCCATACCGATCAACGCGTGCGACTCGCTGCCCAACTCGAACTCGCTTCACGCAAAGCATGGCCCGTCTTCACCGAAGTCCTCGATGATGGCAAAGCCCCACTGCTCGCCAAACTCCACGCCATTTGGGGCCTAGGTATTGGTCTGCGTCAGGGGCAAACCGATGACTCACAGCTCCAGTCGCACCTCGCGGACACTGATCCCGAAGTGCAAACCCAGCTCCTCAAAGTGCTTGGAGATGCTCCTGCGAAAGTCAGCGAGGCAAACCGCAAAACCATCACCAACCTCATCGCCTCAAAGAACCTACGCATCCGTTTCCACGCCGCCATCACGGCTGGCAAAATCAAGCTCGCAGGTGCCGAAGACGCTCTTTGGACCATGGCCACGCAGGATGCTGGCGATGCCTGGCTGCGTCATGCCGTCGTCACCGGTTTATCAGGTGCGTTGAGTCCCGACGTTCTCGCCAAACGCCTCACCGATACCACGCGAAACATCCGCCTCGCCACCGTGCTCGCCCTCGCACGTCAGCATTCGCCACTGATCCAGCCCGCCCTCGCCGATGCCGACAGCGCCATCGTCGATGAAGCCGCACGAGCCATCCATGACGACACTGGCATCCCCGAAGCTCTGCCTGCACTCGCAGCCTTGCTCGATGGAAAAGCCGCGTCCGATGTCACCACACGTCGCGCCATCAATGCCAATCTCCGCCTCGGCAAAATCGAAAATGCTCAGAGCCTGCTCAAAGCCGCGCTTGCAGGCTCCAGTGAAGCCTTCACTGCTCTGCTCGCCTTTAGCGAGCCACCTCGACTCGACCTCGTGGATGGTGTCGCCCGCCAATACGAGCCGCGTGATGCCGCTGCCATCGCCGCCGTGATTCAGCCAAAGGTCACCGACCTTCTCGCGCTCACCGATCCCGATCAAAAAGCCGCCGGAATCGAACTCATGGTCAAGCTCGCCCTCCAAGTCGATGCCCCCGCATTGCGCAGCATCATCGCCGACATCAAAGCCAAGCCCACACAGCGCGTCGGAGCCCTCCGCCTCATGGCCGCGCAGCACGCCAGCGATGTATCCTTTGCCGAAACACTCACTCTCGCTGCCGCCAAGACCTCGCCTGCCGAACTGCGTATGGAGTCACTCGTGCAGACCTTCACTCACCAAAAAGACCGAGCTGTCACCGAAGCCTCACGCGTGCTTGAGCAGGGCTCTTTAAAGGAAAAACAAGCTGCGCTGAAACTGCTCTCCACCACTGCGACCAAGCCCGCCGAAACCCTCATGGACACCTGGCTCCAGCGTCTCGCTGCTGGCAAGGTCGAGCCCAGTCTGAAGCTCGATGTCCTCGAAGCCTCCGCCGCCTTCCCAGCACTCGCCGAGAGACTCACCACCTACCAGCAAAGCCGAACCACCGCCCCGCGCGATGATTTGATCGAAGGCGGCGATGCCACGAATGGCAAGGACCTCGTCACCAATCACCTCGGAGCCAACTGCCTCGCCTGCCACACCGTTGAGGCCAAGGAAGGCAGCCAGGTCGGACCCATTTTAAAGACCATCGGAGGCCAGCGCACAAAGGCCGAACTGCTGGAAAGTCTCGTGAATCCCGTGGCAAAGATCGTCCCCGGCTACGGCCTCGTCTCCATCACCCTGAAGGACGGCAGCAACCTCGCAGGCGGCCTTTTCAAAGAAGACAAAACCTCCGTCACCCTCCGCCTCGCCGATGGCACCGAGAAGAAACTCCCGCGCACCCAGATCACTATGCAGACCCCACCCGTCTCCATGATGCCACCCATGCTCGGCATCCTCACCCCCCGTGAGGTTCGTGACGTCGTCGCCTATCTCAGCAGCCTGAAGTCCACGAAGAGTCAGGCAGCGAAAAAGGACGCGCATTGAGTATGGAGCGAGAAGGATCAATTCGGCTATATGACTGGAATCAGTCGATAGGATGTCTACTTGTTGGCATTCTGTCCTTTGGCATCGCTTTAGCCGGAATCCTCGATCCAGTATTTTTCGGACCCAATGAGAGCTGGAAGTATTTCGTGGTTATTTTTGTCGGGCCAATCGTTGGATCGTGGTCGCTCTGGAGAACGGTGTTCTGGATTGATCTGGGAACAATGATTTCGTTTCAGCGGATATTCGGCCGGAAAGTTCATCACTGGAACGAACTAACGCATTTGCATCTCGACACTGAGGTCACCCGATATGCTCTGGGATTGGTCAAGATCACCAATCACTACCTAGAGTTTATTGCCTTGGTTAATGAGAAGCCCTTATCTCACCGGCTCCGTGTTACCGCAAGGTCGTTGCCTATGGTCATGCATCACATCTTATCAAATCGTCCTGATTTAATCAACAAGGCCACGACCTCTTCTTGAAGTCGCGGCACTCCAGGACGCTTCGCGACTCAGCAGATCAGGCTCCTTCAGGCAGATTCTCCGTCCGCTCTTCATCAGCCCCCATCTCCCCGCCTGCATCTGGGTGGATCTGGTGATCTCCTGACTTGTTGTCTTTGGTGGTGTGGATGAAGCCGCGCTCGCTGGCGGCGAGGACGAGGGCGGCGAAGGAACGGAAGCCGTGGTAGCGCTCGCTGAACTGAGGCTGGCGGCGTTTGATGGTCTGCTTCACGGCGGAGGCCCAGATGGGCTGGTTGCCGCCGCGCTCGTTCATCATGGCGTCCACGGTTTCCATGAAAAGCTCGATGGCATCGTCGGGATCACCGCCGGATTTCGGAGTGGCGGTATCGGCAGCGGGTTGTGAAGATGGCGTGTTGCCGTTGGATTTCGGCTGCTGTGTTGCGGCGGCTTCCTTCGGCTTGGCGGGCTGTTTCGCAGCGGCGGGTTTGGGGGCTGGGCGGCGGCGCTGCTGCTCGCGGACGAGGTCGTCGTAGAAAATGAATTCGTCGCAGTTGCTGATGAAGATGTCGCCGGTGGAGTTCTTCACGCCGACGCCGATGACGGTCTTGTTGTTCTCGCGCAGCTTGCTGACGAGCGGGGAAAAGTCGGAGTCGCCGCTGACGATGACGAAGGTATCGACGTGGGACTTCGTGTAACAGAGGTCGAGCGCATCCACGACCATGCGGATGTCGGCGCTGTTTTTGCCGCCCTGGCGCACGTGCGGGATCTCGATCATCTCAAAGGCGGCCTCGTGCATGGCGCGCTTGTGCTCCTTGTAGCGCTCCCAGTCGCAGTAGGCCTTTTTCACGACGATGCTGCCTTTGACGAGCAGTCGCTCCAAGACTTTGCCCATGTCAAACTTGTCATACTTCGCATCCCGAACCCCGATGGCGAGGTTCTCGAAGTCACAAAAAATAGCCATCGTGTGGTCGCGGTCTGGATTGCGCATGGCCGCAGAGTCAGGGCGATGGGAAAAAGGTCAAGCCTTGTGAGCCGCCGCCCATTTCCGAGTCCGTGCATGACGATACGCGAAGAGCAGATGCAGGTAGGCGCGCACGCCGGTCTCTGAGATGAGCTTTCCCCACCAGGATTGGCCAAAGGCAAACGTGATGGTGTCATGCATCACACAACCGCCAGCCGGGCTTGGCTCAAAGCGATGCTCATGCACGAACATGGCGAAGGGGCCACTCAGCATCTCATCCACCAGCACGCGCGGTGGCTGCACCTTTTGCCAACGGCATTTCCAGCGCATGGGGATGATGCCCCAGTCACGGCACTCGAAGTCGATCAAGCGACCTTCCTGCGCGGGGCCGTCGGTCTCCAGCTTCACGAGCTTCAGCGTCGGCGGCATGACGTGGACGATGTTTCGCGGGTCGCTGTGAAACTCGAACATGACTTCCGCACTCGCGGCGAGAGGGGTGCTGGTGTGGAAGATGGAAGGCATCATGACTTCGAGGCTGACGGATGCTTTCCACGACGACAGGCATCACTGCAAAAGCGAACTTGGTCCCAGTCGCGCGCCCATTTCTTCCGCCAGGCAAAGGGCCGACCACAGGCCACGCAGATTTTCTGCGGCAGGTGCTGTTTCTTCACGCCCTTCATAACAACGTCATCTGAGCCGGTGGAAACTGCTGCCCAAGCCAGCGCGAGGTCTTTTCCCAAAAAGGAAAGAAGCCTGACTTCGCCGCAGGAAACATCTGCGCATCCCATGGGCGGCGCACGAGATGCAGCGGCACATTCATGCTGATCAAAGCACGGCGAATCGAAGGTAGCGCATCCGCCACCGGCCCGACATTCGGAGCCATGGCGATCACGGCATCCAGCTTTTCGCTTTCCACCCAGGCTTTGATTCCATCGGCAGTGGATGGCGTGTCGGTGAGGGCCGTGGCGCAGTCAAAATGTGCCCCAGCTCGCGTCAGGCCATCTCGCAGGGCTGTGTGGATCGACTGAATGCGCCGCTCGCTCAAACCATAGTGCGCATAGGTTTTAGCACTGGTAAATGCCGCCACTGAAGCAGGTCGCAACGTAGCGAGCGGACTGTTTTCCAGACACAGATCATCGGCATGAATCCAGATGCCGATGCGACCGCTGAGCTGCGGACAAGTTGTGGGTATCTCGGGCAAAGCTTGGCGTGTGAGCTCGGCGTGATCCGAGAGCACAACGGGTGTGACTCGACCATCCTCGAGCCACTCCAGACCCGTTGTATCCTCAAGCAGCGAAGCCTCGCAGTAGCGTTCCAGATTGCTGCGGCGCACGAGGTAAGTCTTTCCAGCGGTCTGCAAACCCGCGACCCACCGCCAGGAGAGAGTGTTGCTCGCAGGATCAGCATCCAGCAGGTGCTGGAAGAAGAACTCCGCGCCGAGTTCCCAGGGCAGACGCTCCGCATGAATCCAGAAGCTGGCCCACCACATTCGAGCGTGATTGTGCAGGTAGCCCGTCTCCCGCAGCTCCCGTGCGAAGTGATCCATCACCGCCACGCCACTGCGACCTTCGCTGACCTCTTGAGCTCGCGTGAGCACATCGTTGGGCAGGCTCGCACGCAGCTCATGCACCCGCTCTCGCCAGGATCGCCAGACCTGCGGTCGCATCTCCAGCCAGCCTTTCCAGTAGCTCCGCCAGCACACCTCCTGCACCCATTTCTCCACCGCCCGCAGCTCATGCCCCGCAAGCGTCTCCCGCACGATCTCCTCCGGCGTTATCAGTCCGAAACGAATCGCTGGAGATAGCCGGGAAACATCCTCGTGAGTCGTGGAAACAAAGTTCCGCCGTGCCCCATAAGGCCTGACCTTCGGCAAAATCGCCCGCCATCGCTCAAGCGCGGCATCACGAGTCAGAGGAAAGGTTTCGGTCATCATGAATCGAACGGCTGATGTGGCAGAGCGGGCGCAGGGAAAAGCCTCGAGCCCGCCCAATCAGGACGTGAAGAAATGTCGCCCCGTGCTGCCTGCGGGTGTGCCGTGATCCACCTCCCAATACACATCTTCCAGGATGGCCGCCTTCGTGGGATAGGGGCTGGCTTTGGCAAACTCCGCCGCTTCTTTGGCTTCGCTCATGGCTTCGTCTTTGATGCGCTGCAAGTCGTCGGCATCGGCGTCGCCTCGGTCGATGAGATGCTGCTTCCAAAGCTTCACCGGATCGTGATTCAGCATCCGGTCCTCGACCTCCTGCTTGGCGCGGTATTTCAGCTTGTTCGCATCCGCGATGGTGAAGCCTTCGAAACGATAGGTGGCGATCTCGACCACGCTGGGCCGGTGCTCATGGCGAGCACGCTTGATGGCAGGCTGGAGCTTCGCGCGGAGTTCGTAGAGATTGTTTCCATCAGCCACATCCCATTCGATGGCATAGCCTGCGGCGCGCTCAGCCAGACAGCTTTTCATGGCCGATGACCTCGCAACGGACGTGCCCATGGCGTAGCGATTGTTTTCGATCAGGTAGATCACCGGCAGGCTGTAGAGTCCCGCGAGATTCAGCGACTCGTGAAACGTGCCCTGATTCACCGAGCCATCGCCCAAGTAGCAGAAGACCACGCCGGGAATGCCGCGATACTTGGTGCCAAAGGCCAGCCCGGCAGCCAGTGCCGTCTGAGTGGCCGCATAACCATGCCCGCCCCAGTGATGATGCTCCGGCGCGAAGAACCCGAAGAGACCACCTTTGCCTTTCGCACAGCCCGTGGCCCTTCCAAACAGCTCAGCCATGCCCTCCTTCATGCTCATTCCCGCCACCAAAGCCGTCCCCATGCCACGCAGGCCGCCGATGCTATGATCCTGCGGCTCCATCATCGACCGCACCGCCACCGGAATAGATTCCTGACCGATCTGCACGATGAGAAACCCACCCATGTGGCCACCCTGATAGTGCCGGATCGCCATCTCCTCAAAAGCCCGGATGCGCATCATCTGCCGGTAAAAATGCTGCCTGTCCTCAGCCGTCAGCGTCCGGTTGACCGGGTCGAGCGAGAAGTCTTCGGCGGTAGGCATGACGAAGGTCGGAGATTGAGACAGCGACGCCTTATAGTCGAGTCAAAGGTCTCGAAATGCCCTGACAACCTGTTTTGCCATGCCCTGTGCATTTGCCGAAGGCCAAAGCCGCGCTTTAATCGCCTCACATCATGACCCACGCCGTACTCAGTCTCCTCAAAGAAAGCCGTCACCCTATGCGCATCGACCTGATCGGGGTCGCGGGGTCGGGGATGAGTGGGCTGGCGCTGCTGCTGCTGGCGCTGGGGCATAAGGTGAGCGGCTCTGACAAGGCGACGACGGTGGAAACGGACCGCCTGCAAAAGCTGGGGCTGCAGTTCTTCCACGGGCACTCGGAGCGCGAGGTGGAGGACTGCGACATGGTGATCTACTCCAGCGCGATCAAGCCGGGTAATGTGGCCTATGAGGCTGCTTACAAAGGCGGCATTCCGCTGGTGCGTCGTGCGGAGGCTCTGGCAGCGGTGATGGCGAACAAGAAGGGCGTGATCGTGGGCGGCACGCATGGGAAGACGACGACTTCGGCGCTGACGGCCCATGTTTTGCGCCAGGGCGGCCTGAAGCCGAGTCACTATGTGGGCGCGGAGATCCCGATTTTAGGCTCCAACGCGCACTGGGATACGGAGGGCGAGCTTTTCGTGGCAGAGGGGGATGAGAGCGATGGCACGATCGTGAATTTCCACCCGCAGCATGCGATCATCCTGAACATCGAGCCCGAGCATCTGGACTTCTACGATGGCATCGAGGCGATCAAGACGGTGTTCCGTCAGGTGCTAAGTCAGACGCCGGGGTATTGGGTGCATTGCGCGGAAGATCCGGTGGCGCGTGAGGTCTGTGGCGGCGCGGAAAACAGCATCAGCTATGGCTGGAGTCGCGACCATGATTTCTCGGCGAACATTTTAGCCATGAAGCCGGATCACTCGGACTTCGAAGTGTATCACCAAGATCAGCTTCTCGGCGTGGCGACGCTGGGCATTCCGGGCAAGCACAATGTCTCGAATGCTCTCGCGGCGATTGCTTTGGCGACGAAGCTCGGCGTGGCCTTCGAGAGCATCCAACATGCACTGAAGACCTTCCGCGGAGCACGTCGGAGATTCGAGATCCGGCACAGCGGCGAGCGCTTCACGGTGGTGGATGATTACGGGCATCATCCGAGTGAGATCGCGGCCACTTTGGCGACGGCGAAGGGTTTGCAGCCAAAGCGTATTGTGTGTGTCTTTCAGCCGCATCGCTACAGTCGCACGCAGCTTTTGAAAAAGGAGTTCGGCGCGAGCTTCGATGATGTGGATGAGCTCTTCGTGACGGATGTCTATGCGGCGAGTGAAAAGCCGCTGCCAGGCGTGAGCGGGAACACCATCGTGGAAGAGGTGCGGGAGCATGACAAAGCACGCGGCGTGGTGCGTCCGGCGGCGAGCTTCCAGTTCACCCCGACGATGCTGATGTCTCGCGACAAGGTGGGCAACGCGTTGAGGCCAGGAGATTTGCTGATCACGCTCGGTGCAGGCAATGTGCATGAGGTCGGGCGCTGCATCGCGAAGGATCTGCCCGTGCTGGAGAAGCTCTGGGAGATCCTGGAGGCGAATGGCGGAGGCACGGCGAAGCTTTATGAGCCGATGAATCGCCACACGACCTTCCTGATCGGCGGCCCGGCGCAGTATTGGGTGGAGCCGCAGACGGTGGCGGGCTTTGCCGAGATCGTGAAGCATCTGCGCTCGGCCAGTGTGCCGATTCGGGTGATCGGTCGCGGCTCGAATCTACTCGTCAAAGATGGCGGCATCCGCGGAGCGGTGATCCATCCGAGCAAGGGTGAGTTTGAAGAAGTGCGCGTAGAGAATGGGCAGCTCGTTTGCGGCGTCGGGGCGCGTTTGAAGAAGATCGCCAGTGCGGCGAGGAACGCGGGAATCGGCGGCCTGGAATGGATGGAAGGCGTGCCCGGAAATCTCGGCGGAGCCATCCGCATGAATGCCGGAGCGATGGGCGTGGAGATGGCGGATAACCTCGTCAGCGTCCGCTTCATCGCGGCGGATGGCAGCATCCAGGAAAAGCCGCTGAGCGAGATCCAGCATCAGTATCGCAGCATCGCCGAGTTTGAAGAGCGCTACATCGTCGGGGCAGTGCTGAAGGGTAAACCAGCCACGCTGGCGGAGATCGATGCTGGTTTGGAAGCAAGTCGCGTGAAGCGCCGCACCAGCCAGCCCATCGGAGCCAGTGCGGGCTGCATGTTCAAAAATCCACAGCTCTGCGGTGCTGGAAAGCTCGTGGATGACCTGGGACTCAAAGGCCGCCGCTCCGGCAAGGTCGTGGTGTCCGAGGTTCACGGGAATTTCTTCGTGAACGAAGGTGGTGCCACTGCCCGCGAGGTGCTGGACCTCGTGGCGGAGATCAAAGAAGTGGCCCAGCGCGAGCGCGGCGTGCAGCTCGAGATGGAGGTGAAGGTGATCGGCGAGGATCAGCCGCTGGGGTTGTGATGATCAGTTTGATGAACCGTTACTTCGATGTCGCATCGAACTGCCAGACGCCTTCATGCCTTGGATAATTTTGTTCTTTCGGCAAAGCATGCAATCCGCTGATGCCGACGTTGATCCTCATGTCAAAAGTCTTCAGCCGTTGACCACCAAAGAGAGAGCCTTCCCATCGTGCTTGGACATAACCCACGAAAGGAAGCTCCTTGGCGAAGAAATCCGGTTCTTTGGCCAGAATCCATTTTACAGCGGCATCCTCATCTGAAGCCCAGGGAACGTCCAGCTTGGCGTAGCTTTGGAGCAGTCCATCATATCGTTCGGCAGCGATTCTCGACACAGCCAGATGGCCGGAGAATAGCAGACCAGCTGCGCTCGCTTTGGGGAGGCCATCTCCCAATAGTTGCCAGGTTGACCAATGAAGTTTGTCAGGGCTGTACCGAACGAAACATCTGCCTGTGACTGAGGGATTGACGACGCCACCAGAGTGAGTCCAGCCGACAGGAGCTGGCGAAAGTGTGCAGGCTAAATAAGCGCCTCTGGCTGGCCGCCAATTCAATCCGATGGCAATCGGAGCCAAGGTGATGCTGGCCTCAATTGAATTGCTCGATGAACCTTCCCATCCCAGACCTTCTTTCGTCAGACTCAAGCGGAAGGCTGGAGTGTAACTAACACGTTTGTCTCCGAAAATAAGCGTTGTGAAATCAATGGCTTCTCTTGAACTGATGGCTACACCAGCGTCGATGGATGCGGGCACGAAAAGACTGACGCACACTGCAAAAGTCATGGACTTGGTTATCATCGAGCTGGGATAGATCATGGTGTTTTGAAGGAAAACCGTACTGGAACCAAATGTCCAGGCAATACAGTCCTCTTGATGCTCGGTGGCCAAGCACCCCCGTCGCAACCATTGGATCATGTGAAGTCGTTATCGTGAGGAGCGCGGGTTGCAGCTCGAGATGGAGGTCAAGGTGATCGCTAGGATCAGCCGCTGCCGCTTTAAGTGACAGGCTTTGTCAGAGGCGGTCCATCCACCTGGAACGCGGCAATCAAGACAGCCACAAAGCCGATCACCAGCGCCATGGGCACCAGAATCAAAAGCAGCGGGAGCAGCATCACGAAGATGAGTGGTGCCAGGATCACGGAAAGAATCACCGTGACGATGCTGGGCTTCTTGAGTGAGAGATCGACCATCTCCGGCGCACCTTGGGAGGCATGAATGGCGACGTGATGTTTGAGCACCCATTGCTTTAAAGGCTTCAGCAGAATGCGGAAAGGCTCGGAGAGTCCGCTCTTGATGAAGGCTTTGTAAATCAGCAGGTGACGGAGGTCATGTCCGCCCACGGAGAGCCCGTGGACAGTGTGGTGGGATGAGGAAGGCATGGGCGCCAGAGTGGTGCCCGCCGCGAGGTTAGGATTCGTGTCCATATGCGGAGGTAAGGTTGGTTACGCCGAATGAAACGATGGCTGGCGACAAAATATTTCAGCGGTGATTTTCCCGGCGATGGCAACTTGGGCGGGCTGCGGTGGTTTCATGCCGGCCATGATCCAGTCTCTCAAGCTTCAGTTATCCCTCCTTTGGTTAGCCTTTGCCATCCACTCGGCACAGGGAAATCCCGCCTATGAGGCTGCCTCCCAGTGTCTCGAATCTGTGAATGGACATGCGATGCTTGTTTATGAAGACGGGAAGCTGGTCTTTGAGCGCTACATGAACGGACATGCCGCCGAGAAGCCGCATCTGCTGGCGAGCGGCACGAAAAGCTTTTCTGGCTTCATGGCCGTGGCAGCGCAGGAAGATGGACTTTTGAAGCTGGATGAGAAGCTCAGCGAGACGATCACCGAATGGAAAGAGGATGGGCAAAAGAAGGGCATCACCATACGGCAACTTCTAAGCCTGAGCAGCGGAATCGCGGGTGGGGAAAGCGGTCAGGTGCCAGGCTACAAGCAGGCGGTAGAAATGGCGAAAGTCACGGGACCACCCGGGAAGCGGTTTCAGTATGGCCCGATCCCTTATCAAATTTTTGGCGAGATCATGCGCCGGAAGCTCGTGGCGAGTGGCAAGGCCAAAGACCCGCTTGATTACCTCCAGCAGCGTCTTTTCACACCGCTCGGTATGAAATACGAACTCTGGCGTGAGGACGCCGAAAAGATGCCGCACCTGCCCAGCGGTGCTTTTTTCACCGCGCGGGAATGGGCCAAGTTCGGGCTTTTCATTCTTAACGGCGGCTTGTGGGAGGGAAAACAGATCGTGAAGGCCGAGTCGCTGGCCGAGTGCTTCAAGCCTGCGCCTGCGAATCCCAATTATGGCATGACCTTTTGGAAGTCGAAACCGTCGGACCCGATCCCGGATCTGGTGATGGCAGCAGGGAAGGGGAAGCAGAAGCTTTTTATCATCCCTTCGAAAAAGCTGCTCATCGTGCAGTTCGCGGATGCCGAGCAGCGCTATCGGGAGGAAAAGTTTCTGAGTCTGGCACTGGGTGACGTGACAGTGGTAGGCGCTGATGTGGCGTCGGATGCTGATGCAGGTGTCGAAAACGGCATGGCAAAAGCGAGAGTGGAGCAAAATTTCACCCTATTAGACAAGGACGGCGATGGTCGGGTCAGCCGTGAGGAGGCTGGAGATGCTGCCGAACGGATTTTCCCTGCGGACACGAACCAAGACGGCTTTCTGACCCTGGAAGAAGCGACTGCATTGGCGGAAAAAATCGCCCGTTTTCGCCAGCAGCGGAACCCAGCCGGAAAAAAGTGAGATTCTTTCTTGCCAGAAAGCCTCCAAATTGGCTAACTCTGGCTGCTCTCATGAAAAATCGCTTCGCACTTATTCTCCTAGCCGCCGTCACGCTCAGTGGCGTCGCTCTTGCTGACATCCAGTCTCCTCCTGGTCACCACTATAACTGGAGCCGCAAGCTCAGCCGTGGCATTGGCAACGTTCTGTATGGCGTGTCCGAGCCTCTCCAGGTCTGGGAAAAAACCTTGAAATCTGATGGTGCCATTGCTGCCAGTTCAGATTTCTTTGTGGAAGGCTTGAAGCGCATGGTCGTTCGTGCCGGCTACGGCGTGTATGAAGTAGCCACCTTTCCGGTTCCTTCCTGGAAGCTGACCTATCGCCCGCCTTATTACAAGAAGGAGAAAATCGATCCATGGTGGGGTTACACGGAGTTCTCTCCACAGCCTGGAGCCCTCTCAGAAGCGAACTATAGCCGCTCGCAGGGTTGGTAATTCTCCCGTCAATGTTTCAGGCGCAGGTCCTATAAACGGGCCTGCGCCTTTTTCATGTCTGCAATTCATCACCTCCAAGCCAGTACACTCAGGATCAAAATCACCGGCAGATAGATCAGCGTGCCGAAGAACAAACGCCGTGCACTCGCGCGCTCAGGCTGCTTTTGGAAAGCGACCGCGCGCTGACAGAGCCAGAGATTCAGCAGCAGGACGGGCGGCAGGAAGAGCCACACATTCACCAGCCCGAAGACGATCGGATGCACCATGAGCAGCAGTGTGGCGATGGACCAGGCGAGCGCGTGATTCGAGGTGCGGGCACCCAGTTCGTCCTCATTCGCCAGCATGATGAAGCCGCCGCGGACATACTCGTCACGATACATCCAGTTGATCGCCAGGAAGTGTGGGAGTTGCCATAGGAAGAGCAGAGCGAAGAGATAGATGGCCCCCGGCTCCACCAGCAGACCCCAGCGGAAGTAGGCATCTTCCGCCGTCGCAGGCCCCGCTGCGCCTGCCCAGCCAATGAGGGGCGGCAATGCACCGGACACCGCTCCGACGAGCGTGTTCAGTGTTGATTGGCGCTTCAGAGGTGTGTAAATGAAAAGGTAGGTCGCCAGAGTCATCGCTGTGAGCGCTGCGGCCTCCGCATTCACGCGATGCACGAGGTGGATGAGGCCCAGCGCGCTCAGCAGCCAGCCGATGCCAAAGGCAGCGCTCGGGCTAATGCGACCTGCTGGCAGCGGACGGTCCGCCGTGCGCTTCATGCGGGAGTCCGGCTCGATCTCCATGAGCTGATTGAAGACGGCGGAGCCAAAAGCGGCCAGCGTCGCCCCGATGATCGTGTGGACCAGCAGCCACACATTCATGTTCGTCCCAGCGCGAAGCCAAAACGCCACGAATGTCGTCACGATGACCAGCGCGCTGAGACGAAATTTTGTCAGCGCCAGCAGATCGCGCAGCGTGAAGGCCGAGCCCGCCTCCTGCTTGCTCGTACCTGCCTGGACTTCCTGCTGCTCTTCGACGTTCTCGGACATGAGTCACCGCTAGACGGCGGGCGCAGCTTTGCCAGCGGTGAGTTGCCGCGCACATAAACTTCCCGAAACTCAGCAGCCAGCCGCCGCGTTCCCAACAGATGCTCCGACTCTACGCCGCGCTTTTTTTCCTTTCTGCCCTCTACCCTCTGCTTTCCGCTGAGAAACCCAACATCATCGTCATCATGGCGGACGACCTCGGCTACGGCGATGTGGGTTGCTACGGCGCGAAGGCGGTGAAGACGCCGAACATCGACAAGCTGGCCGCTGAAGGATTGCGCTTCACCAGCGGCTATTGTAGCGCGTCCACCTGCACGCCGACTCGGTTTTCGCTGCTGACGGGAACGTATGCGTTTCGGCAAAAGGGCACTGGTGTGGCTCCGCCGAACGGTCCGGCGCTGATCAAACCGGGTACGGAAACGATGGCGTCGATCTTGAAGAAGGCGGGTTATGCCACGGCGGTGATCGGCAAGTGGCATCTCGGCCTCGGCGATCCAAAACCGGACTGGAACGGCGATTTGAAGCCCGGACCGCTGGAGATCGGCTTTGATCACTGCCTGCTCCTGCCAACGACGAATGACCGCGTGCCGCAGGTGTATGTAAATGATCACCGCGTGAAGAATCTCGACCCGAAAGACCCGCTCTGGGTCGGCGACAAAGCACCCGACGAAAACCATCCCACCGGCATCACGCATCGCGATACCCTACGCATGAACTGGACGCATGGGCATAACCAAACGATCCACAACGGCATCGGGCGCATCGGCTTCTACACAGGCGGCAACGCGGCGCGCTTTCGTGACGAAGACCTCGGAGACGCATGGATCGGCGAGACGAACCGCTGGATCGAGGCGCACAAGGACAAACCCTTCTTCCTCTACTTCGCCAGCCACGACATCCATGTGCCGCGCATGCCGCACGAGCGTTTTCAGGGCAAAACACCGCTCGGTTTCCGTGGCGATGCCATCGTGGAGTTCGACTGGAGCGTGGGCGAGATCATGAAGACGCTCAACCGTCTGAAACTGGCCGAGAACACACTCATCGTGCTCTGCTCCGACAACGGGCCCGTGCTCGACGACGGCTATGTGGATGGCGCGGTGGAAAAACTCGGCGATCACACACCCGCAGGGCCGTTTAGCGGCGGCAAATACAGTGTTCTCGAAGGCGGCACGCGCACGCCTTTCATCGCGAAGTGGGCAGGGCGCATCAAGCCGGGCATCTCCGATGAAGTCGTCTGCACCGTCGATCTCTCCGCAAGTTTTGCCGCGCTGACGAGCACGCCGCTGCCTGAAAACGCCTGCCTCGACAGCCAGAACATTCTTCCGGCCCTGCTCGGTGAAGAAGGAGCCAAAGGCCGCGACGTTTTGCTCCAGCAGGACAACAACGGCAACAACTTCGGCCTCCGCATGGGCGAGTGGAAGCTCGTGCGGATGAAAAACAAGGGCACGTCCAAGGCCGTCGTCTCGAAGAAGAAGCGCGATGATGCGGGCGACGTTCATCGGCTCTATCATCTGTCCGATGATCTTGCCGAGACAAAAGACGTGAGCGCGGAGCAGCCGGAGAGGCTGAAAGCGATGATCGCGAAAATGGACGAGATCGTGGCGGCACCGACGCGAAAGTAGCACAGGCTTTCTAGCCTGTGATCGAAGTCCAAAGCACGGGCTAGAAAGCCCATGCTACGGTCACTTTTTTTTCCGCTTCTTCGGTTTCTCAGTGACCGGTGTCTCACCCACAACAGGCATGTAAGCACCCGTTTCACTGCGCCAGGCGGCGAGCTTGGCCTGCATGGCTTTGAGGCGCTCGGGTTCGGCTTGCGCGAGGTTGTTTTTCTCGGAGAGATCGGTCTTGAGGTTGTAAAGCTCGGCGGTGCCTTCGTCGAAGAACTCGATGAGCTTCCAGTCGCCCTCACGCATTGCGCCGCCGGGTGCCCAGGTGGAGCCGTGGTAATGCGGGTAGTGCCAGAAGAAGGTGTCGCGCGCAGGCGCGGCCCCGCCGCGCAGCACACTGCTGATGTCGAGGCCGTCGCGATGCTGTTCCGGCTTCAACGCAAGACCAGCGAGCGAGAGCAGCGTGGGATAAAAATCCGTGCTGATGACCGGCGTGTCAGTCGTGCTGCCAGCACTCGTGAGCCCTGGCGAGCGCACGATGAGCGGCACGCGGATGCCGCCCTCGTAGAGCCAGCCTTTGCCGGCGCGCAGCGGCTCGTTGGAGGTGGGGCCGGCGTCGGCTTTGGTCGAAAGGCCGCCGTTGTCGGAGAAGAAGATGACGATGGTGTTCTCCGCAAGGCCGCCGCGATCGAGTTTGTCCAACACACTGCCGACGAAGCTGTCGAGTCCGGCGACCTCGGAGGCGTAGGCGGGATCGTTTTGAAGCGTGCGCGTCTGGCCATCACGTTCGCGACGAGGCAAAGCACCAGCAGAGAGCTTCGCGGCCTTGTCGCGGAATTTGGCGATGTGATCGGGATACTCGAGAATCGGCGTGTGCGGCTCGTGATAACCGAGAAACATGAAGAAGGGACGTTTGACATCGCGCTCGTCGAGGAACTCCATCGCTGACTTGCTGAGGCGCTGTCCGCCCTGCCAGTCTTGTGCGTCTCTTTGATCTGGAATGACAACCTCAAAGCCCTGGTCCTGCGGCTCGAAGCCTTTGCCACCGAGGTGCCATTTGCCAGCGTAAACCGTCTGGTAACCGCCCTCGCGCAGCGCCTCGGCCACCGTGACCTCCTCCAGCGCAAGCTGCTTGTTTGTGGGTTTCGTGACGAGCTTGCGCCCCGCCGACGACAGGCCCGGGATGTAATCCGTAACACCCGTGCGCGGCGGCACCTTGCCCGTAATGATGCTGCCACGCGTCGGCGAGCACACCGCGCCCGCTGTGTAGGCCTGAGTGAAGCGCAATCCCTGGCTCGCAAGCTTGTCGAGATGAGGTGTCTCGTTGAAGGGACTGCCGTAGCAACTGAGATCACGCCAGCCAAGATCATCGGCGAGGATGAAGAGGATGTTCGGACGCGGTGCAGCCGCGAATGACGAAACCAGAATGCAGAATGACGAAAGGAGCAGGGAAAGGAGTTTCATGGAGCTGGCCGGTGGATGGTTTTGTCATTTCCCTTCCTTCGCCCACTGCTTCATCGTGGCGATGTTCTTTTCGACCTCTGGATTGCCTTTGCCGAGATAGTCCACCATGTCGCTGTCGTAGCGCGACTCGGATTCGGGACCGTGATCATTGGTTTCCTTGATCCATTGGTCGAGACGGGCGCGCAGAGACTCCAGCGTGGACTTGTGAGCCGGATCAGCGGCGAGATTGGTGAGCTGCCATTTGTCCGTGGTCCATTCGTAAAGTTCCTCGGGTGCTCGCGTGGGACTGAAAAGCAGCTTTTCGGTGAGGGCATCGAGTTTGCCGTCCGCGTGGAGGCTGCGCAGCGTCTGCACGATGGTTTTGCCGTCCTTGTAGGCGTTTGGCTGGAGATGCGGGCGCTGGGGGTGGAAGTTGCGGATGTAGAGGAACTTGTCCGTGCGCACGCTGCGGAGGCGCTCCACCGTTTCATCGCAGCGATCCCGCGCGGCGAAGACGGCCTCGCGTGGCTGGTAGTCCTTCGCGAAGACATTTTTAGCCTGCATGCTCTTCGGGATTTCAATCCCGGCAGCGGCGAGCGAGATGGCGGCCATGTCGATGTGCTCGATCAAATCCGTGCGCGCCTTGCCCTTACCGATGCCAGGCCCGCGCACTACAAAGGGAACGTGCGTGCCCTCATCATAGAGGAACTGCTTTCCGCGCGCATGGCTGATGCCGTGATCGGTCATGAAGATGACGAGCGTGTTTTCCAGCAGTCCTTCTTTTTCCAAACGGTCGATGACGCGACCCAAATGCTGGTCGGTGAGGCGCACAGAGTCGAGATAAGCGGCCCAATCGCGCAGCAGCACTGGATCACGCGGGTAGTAGGGTGGCAGCGTCACGTCATCCGGCTGCACGGCTTTGCCAAAAGTCTGTTCCGCCTGAAGTGAGAGCTTCTGCGCGCTCGCGTCGGTGCCACCACGCAGTTTGCCGCCGCTGAGCTGCACTTGCATGAAGAAGGGCTTTTCACCGCGCCCCGCCCAGTCGTGGCTGTTATAGATGGCACCCTCGTATTCGAAGTTGTAATCCGTCTTGCCCAAGCCGCCTCCCTTCTTCTTTTTACCCTGTTGTGCAGCACCGATCAAACCACTGCCGATGCAGGTGAAGTAACCCGCTTTTTGAAACAGCGCGGGTACGGGCTGTACACCGTCCGGAAGATGAATCTTCATCTCACCACGTCCGCTGCGGTGATGATGCGAGCCGATGGTGGTCTGATACATGCCCGTGATCAGTGCCGAACGGCACGGCGAGCACACGGGCGCGGTGACAAAGGCGTGCGTGAACTTCGTGCCCTCCGCCGCGAGCTTGTCCACGGCTGGCGTCTGGATCAGCTTCTCGCCGTAGCACGAGAAGTTTGCCGACATGTCATCGACGACGAACCAAAGAATGTTCGGCTGCGCCGAAAATGATGAATGCGGAATGAAGAACGACGAAAGGAGGAGGGCGAGGATGAGGCACTTCATGGTTCGGTGGGGCGGCGGGCTGCTTACTGTGGGATTGGATCACTGCGCTTAACCTTGGCGCCTTCCCAGATGGCTTCATCGGTGGCTTTGTCATAGGTGAGCACACGGCTGGCGCTATTCGGCGCGGGTGGGACATCCACCTTCGGCAGCCATTTTTTGTGCTCGGCGATCACGGCGGCATTTTCCGGCTTTGAGGCGACGTTGTGCCATTCGTTGGGGTCATTGACCATGTCGTAGAGTTCCTCGCTGCCATCGGCGTAGTGGATGTAGCGCCACTTTTCACTGCGAATGCCGTGGTTGCCCTGATTGTGGCTGGTGATGGCCGGGCGCTCGCGCTTGCTGCTGGCATCCCGGAGCTGCGGAGTCAGGCTGAGACCTTCGATGTCATCACGCTTCGGCAGGCCTGCGAGGTCGATGAGCGTGGGGTAGATGTCCAGAAGCTCGGCGGGCTGCATGCAGCGCTGACCACCTTTGACGCCGGGGCCGGCGAAAATGAGCGGCACCTTGGTTCCACGATCCCAGAGCGTGTTTTTGCCCGTGATCTCCTTTTCGCCGAGATGCCAGCCGTGATCTCCCCAAAGCACGATGATGGTGTTGTCGGCGATTCCGGCTTCATCCAGTGCCGTCATGAGGCGGCCGATCTGAGCATCGACGAAACTGGTGCAGGCCAGATAGCTGCGGACGAGGTTCCGCCATTGGTTGTTCTCCTTGATCCACTTCAGGCGTGGCTCCGGCAGGCTCCAGTGCAGATACCAGGAGAAGCGCGGTGTATCTTCGCGGTCATTCTCGATGATCTTCGGCAGCACGCTGTCGTCATCAGGATAAAGGTCGAACCACTTCTGCGTGGCGTAACAAGGCACATGCGGCAGGAAGAAGCCTGCGGCGATGAAGAAGGGTTTGTCTTTCGGTGCCTTTTTGATCTGCTCCACCGTCCACGAGGCGACCTGGTAGTCGCCTTTGCCGGTGTCGTCATTGTCCAGAGGCCACACACCCCAGTCCATGGCGGGATGATCACCCATCGGCGCTGGTGGGATGAGCTTTGTGGGCGGCTTCGTGCCGACTCCGCCGTAAGGCGCTGTGATTTGAAACTCGGGCTTTTGAGCTGGGGCTGCTGCTTTGTTCTTCTTGCCTTTGCCGCCACCACCGCCTCCGCCAGTGCCGCCGTGGTAAATTTTGCCCGTCGCGGCAGTCAGGTAGCCGTTGTTTTCAAAGTGCTGCGGCAGGGTCACGCGATCTTTCCACTGCGGCAGGGTGCGGAACCAGGGAGATAGGCCGTAAACGCCGGTCGTGGTCGGGCGCAGGCCGAGGAGCAGGCTCGTGCGTGAGGGGTTGCACAGCGGCATGTTGCAGTGCGCATTCGTGAACGTGGTCCCACGTGCGGCGAGCTTGTCCATGTTCGGCGTCTTGGCCATCGGATGCCCGCCGAGATGGCCGATCCAGTCGTTCTGATCATCAATGGCGATGAAAAGCACGTTGGGGCGTTCTGCGGCGAATGAAGAATGGAGAATGACGAATGACGAAAGGAGAGTGACGAGACGCTTCATGGTTATTGGGATTAACGGCGGGTGAGTTTGAGATGCTTCAGGTCGATTCCGGGCATCGAAAGACATTCGAGAGTGAGTTTGGCCGTGCCGGGTTTGAGTTTCAAGATTCCAAGTTTCAAGCTGGCCCACAGACGGTCGCGGTAGCGTGCTTTTCCATCTGCATCGCGGTGGGGAAGGGGAATCTCCTTTGCCTCAGATGGTTGGAGGTCGGCTTCGATGCTTTGGTTCACCACTGACACTCGCAGCTTTGTCGCCGCAGGTGCTGCGTATGCCAGTTCCAGTTCGTATTCGCCAGCAGTGACGACTTCGAGATCGAAAGTGACGTTGGCTTTCTCATCCGTCCAGCCTGTGAGCCAGTCATTGGCGAAGCCGGGGCCGTTGGCGAAGGTCAGCGGCTTGTCTGCATGGGCCTGGGGTGCGTGCAACTCCACTGGGTTGTGCACTGCATGGCCGAGGGGAATAGGAAACCGCTTCAAACCATCGCGGGAAATGTCGGCAAACCATGCATCATACTTGGCGGCGAGTTCTTTGACCAAGTCAGGATGTTCTTTCGCGATGTCCTGGGTCTGCCCTGGATCGGTTTCCATATCGTAGAGCTGCCACGGGCTGGCGCTGGCATCGTTCGCCTTTGCTTTGGAGCCTCCACCGGAGCCTTTGATCTCCCTCACGAGGCGGTGACGCTGCGTGCGCACAGCTCCGGGGTATTTGTTGTTTTCGTCGATGGGGTTGTGTGTGAAAAGCGTGCGCTCGGGCCAGCGTCCGCTGTTTTGCAGCAGGGGCTTCAAGCTCACCCCATCCAGCTTCGCATCGGAGACTTCCACATCGCAGAGATCCATGAGGGTGGGGAACAAGTCGATGTGTGAAGTGATCTCCTTTGCGACATGCGGTGTCCATTTCGACGCAGGCCAGCGGATGAAGAGCGGGACGCGGGTGCCGCCCTCATGCACGCTGGTTTTACCTCCACGCATGCCAGCGTTGTAGGTCTTCACACCGGCGGTGCCGCCATTGTCAGTGAGGAATAGCACGAGGGTGTTTTCGGCGAGCTTGAGCGTGTCGAGATGCGTCAGCAGACGGCCCACGTTGTCGTCGATGTTCTCACACATGCCGTAAAAAGCGGCCACGTTGTCCTCGAAGCCCTTGGCCTTGAATTTGTCGAAGTACCTGTCTGGCACCTGGTAGGGCGAGTGCGGCGCATTGAAGGCCAGATAGCAGAAGAACGGCTCTTTTTGCTTCTCGCTGATAAAGCGCATCGCATCATCGGTGAGCACATCGGTGATGTAGCCCTTGGTCGGCTCGTGCTTTGAGCCGCGCAGCAGTGTGGCGTCGAAGTAGTTGTTCCAGTGGCCGTTGTTGAAGCCGAAAACATGCTCAAAACCCTGTCCGCTCGGAGTGAAGGGGAACTGTTCGCCATTGTGCCATTTGCCAATGCAGGCGGTGCGGTAGCCCTGCGGCTTCAGAGCCTCCGCCAAGGTGATCTCGGACGGTTTCATGGCCTCCTTGTTGTGGGTGACACCATGCACACCTGTGCGCACCGGCCAGCGCCCCGTCAGCACCGCCGCGCGAGTCGGAGCGCAGAAGGAGTTCACGTAGAAGCGCTCAAACCGCACGCTTTCACGGCCCAGTGTGTCGATGTGCGGCGTTTGCAGATGCGGGTTGCCGTGGATGGAGAAATCGCCGTAGCCTTGGTCGTCGGTGATGATGAGAAGGACGTTCGGCTGTGCCGAAAATGCTGAATGCAGAAGGACGAATGACGAAAGGAAGCAGAGGAGGAACTTCATGCGCTTGAGACTATTGGGGGAATGCATTCCGAAGGTCCACTTTGTCATTGAAGTCAGCGGAGAGCTTCACGAGGCGGTCAAACATTGCCTTTTTCATCGCGGCGTGTTCGGGCTTCGCGGCGAGGTCATGCATCTCCTGCGGGTCTTCGGCGAGGTGGTAGAGGCGGAGCACTTTGGCTTTGGGATAGGCGATGAGCTTCCAGCCGTCATGCGTGACAGAGCGTTGAAGATCCAGGTAGGCACCATAGACGGATTCATAGCTCGATTGCATCTGCTCGCCGCTCAGCAGCGGGCGCAGGCTGTTGTAAAAGACGTGCTTCGGCTTTTCGGCTCCGGCGAGATCGAGCGCGGTGACCATCACGTCTTGCAGGTAGATCGCGGCATCGTTCTTCGCGCCTTTTGCCACGCCAGGACCGGCGACGAGGAAGGGCGCACGCACGCTGTGGTCATACATGTTTTGCTTCCCAAACAGACCATGGTGTCCGACAGCGAGACCGTGGTCGGCAGTGAAGAAGATCCAGGTGTTCTCCGCCTGACCGCTGTCATCCAGCGCATCAAGTATCTTACCAATCTGAGCATCCATGTGGCTGATGAGCGCATAGTATTCCTGGCGGTGCGTCTTCACGGAAAGCTCCGTGCGCGGCATGGGGGCGAGGTTTTCATCCCGCAGCTTGTGTGAGCAGCCGATGTCGTCCTTGTACGGATACTCGGGCAGGAAGTTCTGAGGCATGGTCATGCGGCTGAGCGGGTATTGGTCGATGAATTCCTTCGGTGCCTGACGCGGATCATGCGGCGCGTTGAAGGCGGCGTAGATGAAGAAGGGTTTCTCCTGCTGCTTCGCATCGGCGAGGAAAGCCACGGTGTTGTCGCGCACGACCTCGCTCCAATGCGTGCCGCCTTCCCAGAAGCCTCCGAGCGATTTGTCGAAAGGGCTCCAGGCATCCGTTTGATCCTCGATGGGGCGGTTGTAAGCGGTGGGAACCGTCTTCGGCATGCCAGCGCGGACGTCTTTGACCACGTCGAAGCACTTCGCGGCATCGGTCTGGATGTGCCACTTGCCAGTCATGTAGGTCTTGTAACCGGCCTTCTGCATGAGCTGCGGCCAGAGCACGCCCTTTTCGCGTTCTGCGTTGGTCTTATTGTAAACCTTATCCGCGTCCCACACGCTCCGACCTGTGATAAGCATCGTGCGGCTGGCCACGCACACGGCACCACTCCACGAGCCCATGTTGTATGCCCGTGTGAAGGAGGTGCCCCGCGCGGCGAGTCGGTCGAGATTTGGCGTGTCGATGTCTGTATGCCCAAACGCCCGCACGGCCTCGTAGCAGTGATCATCGGCAAAAAGGAAGAGGATGTTGGGCTTCGCGGCGTGCAGCGAGGTGCTGAAGACAAATGCGAGAACTAGGTAACGAAGCATGGTTATTGTTTGGAGGCTTTGGTTTTGAAAATGACGATCTCAACATCGTTGGTCTGCCTCGCCCCAGGCGTGCTGCGGCCATTGGCGATGCTGGCTTCGAGTTGTTTTGTGAGCTTGGTGACGATGTCGGGATGCTCGGCGCTGAGGTTCTTGGTTTCGGCGAGGTCGGTGCTGAGATCGTAGAGCTGGACCGCGGGCATGCCCTGCTTGGCGGCATCAGCATCGCCGGGTTTTCCCCAGCCGCCGGAGCCGGGGCAGAGGCAGAGATTCCAGCGGCCTTCACGCACCGCGAAGCGACCGTTGATGCTGTGGTGGATGACGGTGCGGGCAGGAGAGCCCGCGTCACTGAGCAAGGCGGGGAGCAGGCTCACGCTGTCCTCAGCGGCATTGTCAGGCAGCTTAGTGCCGAGGATTTCAGAGCAAGTGGACATGAAGTCGGTGTGGCAGATGAGTTGAGCGCTTTTTGAGCCTGCTCTCACCTTGCCGGGCCAGCGGACGAAGAACGGCACGCGATGGCCACCGTCCCAAATGTCCGCTTTGTAGCCGCGCAGTTGCTCGCTGGCGAAGTGGCCCTGCTTTTCCAGTTTGTCAGTGCCAGCCTGCGGTGAGCAGCCGTTGTCGGCAGTGAAGATGATGAGCGTGTTGTCCGCGAGGCCCGCCTCATCGAGCGCCGCGAGCATGTCGCCGACGATGGCGTCAGTCATCATGACGAAGTCGCCATAGTCACCGAGGCCGCTCTTTCCCTGCCACTCCGGCGTGGGCAAGATGGGTGTGTGCGGCGAAGTTAGCGGGAGGTAGAGGAAGAAAGGTTTTCCTGCTTTGGCGGCGGATGCTTGTTCCTTCACATAGCTCACGGCTCGCTTCCCCAGACGCGGCAGCATGGTGATCGGCTCGATGGTCTCGATGACACGATCGCCTTCGATCAAGGCGGACATGGTGCGTGCATTGGAGCAGCCCCAGAAAAAATCAAAGCCACGCGTCACCGGGCCGCCGATGATCTCTGCGCCGACGGGCAGTCCGCCGTTGCCCATGCCTTTCTTTTTCGCGCCTTTCGCCGCCGAACTCTTGGATTGAAAACCGAGGTGCCACTTGCCGATGCAGGCCGTGCTGTAGCCTTGAGCCTTGAGCAAACCTGCCACCGTGAGCCGGTCGGCGGCGATGAGCGGCTCGTCGTTGCCGCCATCGAGCACGCCTGCCTGCAAGCGTGTGCGCCATGCGTAGCGTCCCGTCAGCAAGCCGTAGCGCGTGGGTGTGCAGACGGATGATCCGCTGTGCGCGTCCGTGAAGGTCATGCCCTGTGACGCGAGCTTGTCGAGATGCGGTGTGGCGATCTTTCCGCGCTGCGGATTCAGGCACTGCACATCGCCATAGCCGAGGTCATCGGCGAGGATGTAAACGATGTTCGGCTTTTCGGCGAAGAGCGATGTGCAGAGGAGGAAAATCGCGAAGCGCATGATGGCTACTTGGTTTTCTTTTTCCCCTTGCCTTGGCTTTCGGTTGTCTTCCAAAACCCTTTCTCGTCCGCGATCGGGCCAGCCATCGGCGGAGTTTCGAAAAATTTGCCGTCGTCCATGAGTCGTGGATCGCCCGTGCGCACGAGTTCATCGATCAGTTGTTTTTCCAAACTGGCCTTCACGGCAGCGTGAGCCGGGTCTTCAGCGAGGTTCTTGGTCTCGTGCGGATCGGCTTTGAGATCGTAAAGCTCGTATTTGGGGCGCTTGCCATAGACCCATTCGTAGTGGGCTTTCCAGTCCGGATTTGTGCGGGCGCGGACGAGCCAGCTTTTCGTTGGGCCAGCGTCATCATCCGGATGCGTGATGCGGGTTTCGTTTTCGAGGTCCTGCTCACTGGGAGATTTGCCGTCTTCGAGATTGTAGGGATCTCCGAGCGGCCAGCGCTCGGGGTGGAAGTTGATGATCAAAACATGATCGGCAGTGCGGATGGCGCGCTGCGGGTAGGGGGAGTAGTCAGCGCGGGCGATCTCGACATGGCGCTCGCGCCCGGTAAAGACCTGCGTGCGAGTGGGATCGACGAGGCCGGATTTGTCAGACTTTAAGACAGGCCACAGGCTGCGACCGGTCATGACGCTGGGGATCTCCACGCCGCCAGCTTCGAGGAAGGTGGGGCATAGGTCGGGCAGGCAGACGAAGTCATCGACAACGCGGCCACCTTTGACTCCAGGCCCCGTGATGGAGAGGGAGACGTTCGTGCCGAAGCCGTAGAGGTTGCACTTTCCATGCGGGAAGCCGGGCGCGCCGTGGTCGCCACTGATGACGATGAGTGTGTTCTCGCGCTGGCCGGATTTATCGAGCTCATCGAGCAGGGTGCCGATGGTGGCATCGAGCGCGGCGATCTCGCCAAAGTAATCCGCGAGATCCTGGCGCACCTCGGGCACATCGGGCAGGAAGGGTGGCATTTTGCCTTTCAGTGTGTCGGGCTCGATGTCCCACAGCGCCTTGCCGCTACCCTTGATCCACTTGCGATGCACGTTTGTCGGGCCGAACCAATAGCAGAAGGGTTTGCCGTCTTTGTTGGCGGAGAGGAAGTCGCGGAAGTTAGCGCGCGACTCGTCGTAGAGTTCCTGTTTGGCGGCCACGAGCGGCTTGCCTTCGGCGACCATTTTGGTGACGTTTTGGGAGAAGAGATTGATGCGCCCGCCTGCCTTCTGGAAGGCATACTGCTGCTGGCCATAAGGCGCATCCGAGGGAGTGCCGGGGCCCCAGACCTTGAAGCTCTTGCCAATGTGGTAGCCAGCATCCCGCAGCATGAGCGGATAGGAGGGAATCTTTTCATCCCACACCGCACCACGCAGGATGGCACCACGGCCCGTGCGCCAGAAATACTGGCCGGAGAGCAGCGAGCTGCGGCATGGCGTGCATGATGGTGCATTCACATGCGCATTGCGGAAGAGCACGCCCTGCTTGGCCACCTTGTCGAAGTTGGGTGTGCGTACGACATCATTAATGCCGCCCTTGCCCTCCACCTCGGCATAGATGCTGGCGTATTTGCCCCAGTCATCGGCGAAGATGAAAAGAATGTTCGGCGTGCTTTCAGCACTGAATGACGAATGACGAAGTCCGAATGACGAAAGCAGGACACAGAGGAGGAGAAGCCGTTTCATGGTGGGCGGCTGGAAACGCCATCAATGAGGGGGTCTTGCTCGTGTATTCGGAATCGAACTCGGCAGGTTCAGTCAAACTTCACGCTCATCACCCACGCAGGCCCTTTGCCGCAGTCGTAGGTCTTGAGCGGCGTGAGAGCACCGGTTTCGGCGTTGCGGCGGAAGACGATGAGCTTGTGTGAGCCTTCACCAGCGGAGACGATGAATTGATCGCCGGGCACGAGGCAGAAGGAGCGCGGCGTTTTCTCCGTCGGCGTCTGGCCAAGTGCGGTTAATTCGCCGGTTTGAAGGTCCACAGAAAAAACGGCGAGGCTGTCGTGACCGCGATTGGAGGCATAGACGAAGCGCCCGTCAGCGCTGACGTGAATATCGGCGCAGGAGCCTTTTGTGCGCCAGTCCTCGGGCACGGTGGGCACGCTCTGGCGAGCTTTGAGCGTGCCGTTGGTGGCATCGTAATCACAAAGCGTCACGCTTTTGCCCTGCTCGTTCACGAAGTAGGCCCACTTGCCGTTCGGGTGAAACTGCATGTGCCGCGGCCCTTCGCCCTCGCCGCCGGGGAGTTGCGGCGTCGTGTTGCGCGTGAGCGTGCCGGCCTGTGCGTCGAAGCGGAGCTGCTCCACCTTGTTCAGCTCGCCCACATGCGGCACGAAGACGAACTTGTTCGCTGGATCGACCTGGATGCAGTGCGCCTTTTTGCCCGTTTCGAGCGTGACGACCGGTAATCCCGTAACACGCCCGTCTTTGATCGCCGACAAACCAACGACGCCTTCGCTGTAGGACGCCGCGAGCAGCCAGCGGCCCGTTTTATCGGCGAAAACATAGGCCGCATTGAAACCCGCATCCGCAAAAGTTGGATTCGAGAGCGCCCCGGTCTTCGCATCGACATCGAGCGTGGCAAACTGCATCGCCGAGCGCACGGAGGCATAAAGATGCCGACGATCCGGGCTGATCGAGAGACTCCCGGGCGCTCCAGGCAACGGTGCCTCTCCGAGCCGCTTCAATTCGCCCGATGATTCATCCAGCGACCAGATGGCGATGCGCTTCTCGCCGCTTTCCGAGACATAAACGATGGTCGGACCCGCAAGGGCGGAGCTGGCAAGGCAGAGGAGTGTGAGGAGTGCTTTCATATTCAGTTGGTGAGATCATTGGCGCGCACGGCTGCCAGTTTGGCTGCGATCTTTGTTTTCCACTCCTCGACGCGCGGAACGTGATCGAGCGACTGCGCGAGGTTCGTGAGCTGGCGCGGGTCGTTTTGCATGTCGAAGAGTTCAATGCCGCCTTTCGCGTCCTCGCCGTATTGGATGAAGACCCAGCGGTCATCGCGCAGCATGAGTCCCTTGCTGGTGCCGGCGACGCTGAAGACGGTGTCGTGCACCTTGGCCTTCGGATCATCAAGGATGGGGCCGATGTCCTTGCCTTGAAGTCGTGCGGGCACTTCGAGGCCGCAGAGTTTGGCGGTGGTGGGATAGAGATCGAGCAGTTCGACGAGCGAATCGCTCACGCCGGGCTTTTTGCCGGGCACGCTGATGATGAGCGGCACGCGGGCGGATTCGTCATGCAAGCTGACTTTGGCCCAGAAGTCGTGCTCGCCGAGATGGTAGCCGTGGTCGCTGGTGAAGATGATGATCGTGTTGTCCGCCTGGCCGGATTTTTCGAGCGCGTCGAGCACCTTGCCCACCTGTGCGTCCATGAAGCTCACGGCGGCATAGTAGCCGGAAACGGCCTTCTTTTGCCGCGTGACATCCATCTGCATGTTCGCGCTGGTCTTGTAGTTGATGCCGGGCTTCGGGATGTCGTCCCAATCACCGGGCACCTTCTCCGGCAGCGTCATATGCTCCCACGGATACAGGTCGAAATACTTTTTCGGCGCGACGAACGGCACATGCGGCCGCACGAAGCCCACACCGAGAAAAAACGGCTCCTTGGCGTGCTTCTCGATGAGTTCGCAGGCCTTCGCGGCCGTTTTGCCGTCGGAGTGTACCATGTCATCGCCCTCCGCGGCGACGATGACGAAGGTGTTGCCACCCATGACGGGCTTTTTGCCATCCGCGTTCTTTTCCAGCGTCTCGCCGATGCCGGGAGCCTGCCACTCGGGGCCCTGGCTGTTGAAGCGCTCGGTCCACGACGCGGGATCGTCCGCCTCGTCGCCACCTTTTTCGATGCCGCCGGGCACGCCCATGTGGAAGATCTTGCTGACACGCGCGGAGTAGTAGCCCGCGTTCTTGAAATGCTGCGCCCACGTCGCGCGCTCACCAATCGCCGCACGCGGACTGATGTAGCCCTGCACTCCGGTCGCATGAGGATAATAACCTGACATGAACGACGCTCGCGACGGCCCGCAGTAGGTGCCCTGGCAATACGCCCGCGTGAAGCGCATCCCTCGTGCTGCGAGGCGATCTATGTTTGGCGTCTGGCACACTTTGTTGCCGTAGCATCCGAGCGCGGTGGACGTGAGGTCGTCCGAGATGATGAAGAGGACGTTCGGCTTTGCTGCGAAGAGCGCAGGGCAGATGGCTAGGAGCCAGAGGGCAATCAGGAGGCGATTCATGTGCGGAGGTGAACGAGATCTGAGCTCTCCTAGTTTCAGTGAGCTCCTTGCATGTACAGGTTGGAAATCTGGCGGTTGATTCTGAACGGTGTCGTCACATCCTGCTCGCCATGGGAGAACCCCTGAAAAGTTCGTGGACGAGCCCGGACCAGGCGGAGCTGCGCGGTGTCATTGGCCAGAGAAAAGAAGGCGATGAGCTTCATGGAGGAACTGCACCGTGAGAAAGACTTCGCCAGTGAGGCCTAGTCATCCGGCGCGTGGTTGGATTGCCTGAAGGGTCGTGTCTTGATGCTCGAGGCGGCGACTCACGATGAAGGGAAAGCCCTGATCACACGCGGCATCGACGCTTTGAAAAAGAAGGAGAAGCCAACTGCCGAGGACACGCTGCGACTGAAAAAGGCTGAGGGGATGTAGCTAGAATGCCAATCGAATCTACTCCAGCCGTTTCACCTTCACCTCATAGACCACCCAGTCGGCGGCCATGGTGCCGAGGGCGAGGACTCCTGGCGCGGATTTCCAGTCGGGTGACTGGCCGAGGGCGGTGACAGGGCCAGTCCATGAGTAAAGAGGCCGCCCATCGAGCATCGCGGTGATGGCGGCATTGGCACCTTCAAGCCGCACGGTCACTTCCAAGTCGTGGAGCTCGGAGTCGAGCACCTGCTTGCCACGGACGGAACCGGACTCATTGAGTGTCTCTAGACCATTTACCCGGGCCAGCCCACTGCGGTAACCTTTTAAAGGCCAGCCATCGATCTCGAATCCCACCGTTTTATCGGCAACAGGCAACGCGAGGCGGAACACTTTCTGTGCGGAGATTTGCCGCAGCTTGACGCGCACTTGATAGCTTGTGCCGCTGAGATTGCCGGGCAGTGGCAGGAGCGCAAACTTGGTCACAGGGCTGAAGAGAGCGCCATTCTCCATACGCCAGCCATGGCCGATCTGGGAGACACTCGCAGGCGTGAGTGTGGCGAGGAGGTCCTTCCACTCAGCGGTTGCTGGCGTGGGGTGTGATGACGCGGACTCGGGCTTCGGTGCGGGTGTGTGATTGAGTGATCGTGGCTCCCAGATCCGGGCGAATCCATTTTTAGCAGCAGCGCCGAGCCGCTGGCCGCCGGGGCTGAAGGTGAGCTGAGTCACTTCCGCGAGCGGGCCATAAAACTCCTCCAGCCGCCTGCCTGTTTCGAGGTTCCAGAGCCGGATGCTCAGGTCGGCAGAGGCCGTGGCGAGGATGGGCTGCGTGGGATGCCAGGCGAGCGCGGTGATGGCACCATCATGCGCGCGGAATTCCTGCTTCACGGCGAGAGTGGTTGCATCACGAATGCGCACGCACTTGTCCGCTCCGCCCTCTGCAAAGCGACTGCCGTCTGGGGCGAGAGCGAGCGCGTCCATCGTTGTGTGATGCTTGGTTGATTGCACGATCTTGCCGGTGGCGGTGTCCCACAGGGCGACGCGCTCCTCCGTGCCTGGATTGCCTCGCTCGGCGTGGAGAGTCACCAGGCCCAGCATTCGGTCGCTGCTCAGCCAGCCGAGATCGTTGACGCGGATGCCGTTTGGAAACTCTGGCTTGAAGGCCTCTTTCCCGCTGCTGGTGTCCATGACTCTGATTGTCGCGGGCTGGAATTTTGACAGCAGCGCCAAACGGTCGCCCGTGGGACTCAGGCGTAGCTTGTTAGGTTCGGCAGTTGCCGTGACGGAGGCAAACTCTTCGACCATCGGCCCTGGATTCCGCAGTAAGGAGACGCGGAATTGAACGCCAGGAGTGCCGAGCGCGGCGATGCGTTTGTCAGCACTGACTGACAGGGCATTGGCCGCAGCATCAGGTGAAAGCCAGACTGGCTCCATGCCGCCGGGTTTCAATCGTAGCAGGCCCCACTGTTTGACCGAGCCGTAGGAGGCATAGACCAGATCATCCGAGCCCCAGAAAGTGACGGGTGAATTCAGCAGTACGGGATAGCGCCAGCTTGGCGGCAGGCCCGTGAGATTCCAGGCACGTGACTTGGGGCTTGTGGCGAGCACTTCATTGGAAAGCGGATGCACGCTCAGTGCTCTCGCCTCACCCAGACCACCCAGCACAGAGCGGAGCAGTTCCCCCGTCTGGGCCTTCCAGGTCTCGATGGACTGGGCTCCGTCCTTCATCGGGGCCAGCGTCACGAGCTGGGTGCCATCGCTGGTGATGCCCATCAGGCTTCTCTTTTTCTTTTGAGGCAGGGTGAACAGAACTCTGCCGTCCATCAGGCTCACGCATTCAGTGACATTGGTGTTGTTCCAGGTAAACAAGGTCTGTCCATCGGGATGAGCCAGCATTCTCCAATTGTAGGAACTTTTACGACCTCCCAGGTCGCGCACCAGACTACCATCCGTGGCGCTAACCAACTGGATGAGCTTGGCGTTGCTGTATTTGATCACCTCGCTACCGCCCGGCCTGAAGACGCCCCAGACGCCGAGATTGCCACGCGCCTCATCCTGCCACATCAGCGCACCCGTGGCCGTATTCCAGAGATGGATGCCACGGGCGCTCTTTTGCAGGAGCTTCGATTCGCTGCCAAACTCCAGATGCTTTGTCACCGGTGCGGCCCACTCGCGTTCCTTGCCGCCGTCGCTCGCGCGGTGGATCACGATGCCGCCCACGCCATCGCGACCGATGGCCAGATGCTTGCCATCCGGTGTGAACGCGAGCCGGTAGCCGTGCGCACTGCCCTGCTCGGCAAAGCCCGGTGTGAACTCGATCAATCGTTCACCATTTTGCACATGGAGGAGCGTGATCTTGTGATTCCAATCTGCGACGGCAAACACCCCCGCTCGGCTGGGGTCTGCTGCCACGCCTTCCAGTTCATGCGTGCTCGTGCGGATGCGGGCGATGGAGCTGTCTGACTCGCCGAGGAGGTAGCTCCAGGTGGACTCACGCAGGTCATCAGGTACATCATTGAGCGCCGCCTGCATGGCGGGGCCGTTCGCTTCACGCATGGCCGCCTCGGCGAGAGCCAGCGCGGACTTTGCCAGAGCCTGGCGTGTCGCTTCTTTTTCCCGCAGTGCCACGGCTTCAGAGGCTATCGCCGCCCGCTCGCTGGCCATCACTTTGAAAACAAAGCCGACACTGAGCACCACCATCGCCGCCAGTGAAACTGTCACCGCCCTGTGCCGCAGCATGAGTAGTTTCAACTGCTTCAAGGCACCTGCGTGCTCCGCCTGCGTGGCAAAGCCGCCCTGATAGGCTTCGATGTCTGCACTCAGTTCACCGACGCTCTGGTAGCGCTGCATCTTGTCCAAACGCAGTGCCTTCATCACCACGGCCGACAGCGCATCAGGCACACGCCCCCCCGTGGCGTGGGGCAGCGGCTTGATCAACTTTGCCTCCAGCACATTTCCCTTCGGGGTGGCTTTGGCGTTGGAGCTGGCGTGAAGTTTGGAAGGTGCTGTGACACTGCCTGAGCGCACCTTTTCCAGCACCTCCTCCAGCGTCTTGCCCTCCACGGGTGGCCGCAGCGTGAGGATGGCATAAAGAATGCCGCCGAGGGAAAAGATGTCCGAGCGCTCGTCGAGATCATCGATCTGCCCCATCGCTTGTTCGGGGCTCATGTACTGCGGAGTGCCCATGACCGCGCCATCGAGCGTGGCGCTGAATGACGAATTCCGAATGATGAATGACGAACTTTCGGAGGTTTCGTCATTCGTCATTCGAACTCCGTCATTCAGGCGCTTCGCCAGTCCCCAGTCCATCACCAGCACCTCACCGAACTCTCCGACCATCACGTTTTCCGGCTTCAGATCGCGGTGCAGCACGCCTTTGCTGTGAGCGAAGGCGATGGCATCGCAGACTTTGCGGAAGATGATCAGCAGACGGTCCAGCGTGTAGTCTTGCAGGGCCTTCGGCTCGTGATGACGCAGATCGTTGAGGATGTCCTGGAGATTGCGCCCCTTCACCATTTTCATGGAGTAGAAGAGCGGCAGCCCATCCTCCCACACGATGTCATAGATCGGCACGATGTTTGGATGAGCCAGCATGGCGAGCACCTCCGCCTCACGGAGAAAACGCTGCCGTGCGGACTCATCCGCGCTGGCATCCAACAGCATGACTTTGACAGCCACGGTGCGCCGCAGCTTGGTGTCCTCAGCTTCGAGGACGCTGCCCATGCCACCACGGGCGATCTCGCGCCCGACATGATAATTGTCTGCTCCCAGCGGCGGCTCCGTCATCACCGCCGACACCGGACTCGACGAGGGAGTGGTGATGATGGTGGACGAGGTGGCGTCATTCATGGGAGAGTGCTGTGTGGCGGTTCTATCCCGAATGGGTGGCGGTTGTTACGCTGGTTTCACTTTTCCGCGAGCACGCTTTGCAGCCAGGCGAGTTCGTCGGGGATCTCTTGAGGAG
>Ga0075152_10000374_pt1 | contig 34030 bp, 18 predicted proteins | sample JI61114C2DNA_FD_70964 | JGI IMG/M metagenome (GOLD analysis project Ga0075152, IMG submission 70964) | Wastewater effluent complex algal communities from Wisconsin, to seasonally profile nutrient transformation and Carbon sequestration -... | ecosystem: Engineered > WWTP > Effluent > Algae...
TGCAGGTGAAGCGGCATTCGTACCGACTGACGATTTCATGCGCGAATGCCCGTTATGGCGCATCGATGTGCTCGACGATATTGCGGACGCCCTGCAGCGCACGCGTACGCATGCCTTGGTCGCCTTCTTCCGAGAATGTCAGGAAAGAGGACATGACGTGCCCATGGCGAGGCAGATCGAAGCATTTCGCAAAATGTGCCAGCAAGGTGATGTTGCATTGCCGGATGAACTGGAGGCGTTGCTTCTACTGGATCAGCAGTTCGGCCGATCAGCTGAATGGAGCCCCAGAGAGCGGGGCAAGAGGTGAACATCGACAAAGCCTGCCTCGCCGTGCGATGCCGCGTCTGGCGAGGCAGGGGCCGATTAGCGTTGGCTGTTGGCCTCGGCAGACATGGCCTGCACAGTGTTCACCGGTCTGTTTATCGGCCTTTGCTGCCGCTGGCGCTGGCTCAGATGAGTGACTGGTGTCGCGCGGGTTGCTGCCGTTGCGGCGGCGACTCTCCCGGCGGGTCACATATTTCGCTGGCGACTAAGTGCTTCGTGCCAAGAGCAGATATTCATCAATACGAAAGACAGACACAGTCCCGCACTTGAGACGACTGACGTTTCCCGGATTGCCGGGAAACGTCAGGTCGACTCGTGGGCTAGGCCAGTGCCCTAATAGTCCTTCCGCTTCCCCTTGGCTTTGGTGACGGAGCGCACAAACTTTCCAAACGCCCGGTCTTTCTTGCGCTTTTCAAGACGTGACATGTCGTGAAACGCTGATTCATTCTTGAGCTTCAGGAAGTTATGAAAATGTGCCGGGTCCAGTTCACCCTGCGTGATGGCGCTCTGAATGGCGCAACCCGGCTCGCTGGTGTGCGTGCAGTCGGCGAAACGACAGTTCCTTGAATGCGCCTGGATATCGGCAAAACTGTCGTCGATTCCTTCGCTGACGCCGAGCATCCCCAATTCGCGCATACCGGGCATGTCGATTAACAAGCCGCCGTGCTCAAGCACAATGAGTTGACGCCGGGTGGTTGTATGCCTGCCTTCTCCCGAGTGGCTGGGCGTTCTGTAGGTGAATTCGGATCGCCCAGATGTCTTTTGGCTTCAGCGGTGGTTTCTGGCCGACTAGCTTGCCCTTATTCCAAGGCACCCGGTGTTGGTCGGATTCCATGTCAGACTCCTTCTGTTGTTGATCGGAGTTTGATTGTTATCCTGCGGGGCGAACGTCGGCTTATTGGCGCAGGGGCCAACTCACCCAATCGGCCACAACCAGCCATTGGCTTTTCTTCCCCATTGCGGCCATTGATTACGTGCGATGCTCCGAAGCTGCCGTTGCGCCAAACGTATCTGACAACCAGACTGTTTGTGATGACTTCGCACACTCAGCTCTTAGCCTTGAACAGCCTTTCAATGAAATATTCGAGGGCGAGACACAGGCCGTTGCACCTTCAAGACTGATAGCGTTTCACTCTCCAGAAAATGCAAAACGGGAGCCAAAGCTCCCGTTTGGTTGAAACGCAGAGATTGAATTCTTACTTCTGCTTGCGGCGACGAGCAATACCACCCATAAGGGATAGACCAGCGAGCAGCAGAGCGTAGCTTTCGGGTTCGGGAACGGGGCTGACGCCCAAGGTGCGAAAAGCGGCTTGAGCGATGATTTCATTGGTGTGGGCCGATGGGTGCACGTCATCAGAGTACAACGACACGTTGCATGCGGCACCAAGCGACCCCTCGAAGCCCGCACAAGGCCGGTCAATGTTGTTGATGCCATATCTGGCTGCAGCATTGTTCAGCGCATCGTTGCGAATATCGGTCAGCACGCCATTCAGATCAAGGAAGTCCACGTGCATGCCCAAAGCGTCGCCATAGGTTTCCAGGCTCTGTGCCATGGCGTTGAAGCGCAGCGAGGCGTCATGCGCCGCGTCTGCCTTGCCCAGTTGAACAACGGCAAACGTGTTGCCCAAATCCATCAGGTTGGACACCAATACGTGCTGCGCACCTTTGGCCGCCAGTACGGACAGACTTGCTTTCAGGTTGCCGATCGCCGCATCGGCTACCGCCTGGCGAGCGGACTGGCTGGCAGCGTCGGTACCGGAATAAGTGATCGCCGCGTAGCGGGCGTCGTTGTGACCGCCCACCAGCACATACAACGCACCGGCGTCGGCCGTCGCGTGGGTCGCACCCCAGAGGCCGATCTGGCTCTGCATGCTGGGGATCGTATATCCCGTATCACTGGCATCAAAGCCGGTCGTGGCGCCGCCATAGGCGTAGTTGTTGCCGCCAAGCAAGGATGCCCTGGCAGCGCCCCCGATTCCCAGTCCGGTGGCGAGGAGTTCTGACCACAGGAGGCCATTGGAGTCGCGCCCGCCGAAATATGGTGCGTTATTGACTCCGGTCTGACCGAGCAATTCAACACGGTTGCCGGTGTCGGTCAGGCTGTCACCGAAGAAAACCACATCGCTAAAACTCGACTGCGCAGTCGCCAGCGTCGGTGTGAGCAGGGCGCAGGCGAGCAGTGCGGTGGTGCAGCCGAGGCTGCGCAAGGACTGGGGTTTCATGGGTTTCCTAAGATGTGCATTCATTTGCCGGAGGCTGAAGTGTCTGGTAATGCATCAATTGGCGCTCTACGCTGACGAGCCGCACTCATGCAGTTTAGTTCCTGCGCCGAAGAGCTACGAACCCCAGCAAACCAAGGCCCGCCAGCATTAAGGCGTAGTTTTCAGGCTCGGGTACCGCCCAGGGCGATTACATTTAATTGTCATGCTTAACCCGCCCGACCCGAATCTGGCAAAAGCCGATATGCCATTGAAGTTAACCACCCAAGAAAATCATTCACTGTCGGCCACTTATGCATCCGTCTTGTAAACCGTTGCGAAAACGCGTCTACTCTCGTCTTTTGGATGACGAGAATGGAAGCGAGTGCACCGATGCCGTTGATGTGCTATCTGGACGAAGTGGCCGACCCGAGACGGATGGGCTATGCGCATCGGCATGATCTCCAGGAGATGCTGGTGATCGCCATCTGCGCCACCCTCTCGGACGTCGACACGTTTGAAGATGTCGCCTTCTGGGCGACCCAGAAAGAGGCCTGGCTTAAACGCTTCCTGAAACTGGAGAACGGCATTCCTTCGCACGACACTTTTAATCGGGTGTTTCGCATCCTTGACCCCAAGACTTTCGAGGAGGCCTTTCGGCGTTGGGTGTCCTGCCTGGTCACTGCGGTCGGCGGCACCCTGGCCGTGGATGGCAAGACGGTCCGGGGCTCGGGTGATGGTGATACGAGACCGATTCACCTGGTCAGCGCCTTTGCCACCGATCTGGGCATCGTTCTGGGTCAGGAAAAGGTGGCTCGGAAGAGTAACGAAATCACCGCGATTCCAGAATTGTTGAACGCCCTGTTGATCAAGGGGTATTTGGTGACCATCGATGCGATGGGTTGCCAGACCGAGATCGCCGAAACGATTGTTGCGAAAGACGCGGATTACCTGCTGGCCGTCAAAGGCAACCAACCGACGTTGCTGACCACGCTTCAAGATCGGTTTGCGCTGGATCAGCGCGATACCCTGCGAGATGGCGCTCAGTGCTTCGAACATGTCGAGGAATCCCATGGTCGCCTGGTCGCCCAGCGTTCCTGGGTGGCCCCCAATGCGGGCGAAGTGGATACGGCGCACTGGCCTGACTGCAAGATGCTGGCGACGGTCGAATCCTTGCGCATTGTGGGTGGAAAGCCATCGGATTTGGAACGCCGTTATTACATCTCGTCCCGATTGATGACCGCAGAAGCGTTTGCCAAGGCAGTTCGTGGTCACTGGGGGATCGAAAACCGCTTGCACTGGATACTCGACGTAAACTTCGGTGAAGACGCTGCCACGGTGCGCAAGGACTTCGCGGCAGACAATCTCTCCCGCCTGAAAAAGATCGTGCTCAACGTCTTGCGTATAGAGACCGCAACGGCCGCCCTCGGCAAGCTCAGTCTCGCCAAAAAACGAAAGCTCACCGCTTGGGACGATACGTTCAGAATGGCCATCTTGGGCATCAAACCAGTTCATGACAGTTAAGTGCAATCGCCCTGCATCGCAGTAGGTGCATGGCTGCCGTATGGCGACTTTGTCTCTGGGAACCTCGGCGCCATACGACAGCCATGCAAGAGGTTCAGGTTTGATTGAAAATTAGGCCAGAATCGCCGCCAACCCTTTAATCTTTTTTGCAATACTCACTACCGTTGAGCCTAGCGCCACAATCCGTTCCTTGAGCTGGGCTTGAGACAGATTCATTGCCGACGCGCGCTCGACTAGAGCGATTAGCTTTGAGTATTCTGCCGTAGGGATCACGGCAATCGTTCCACCTGTTTCGGCTTGACCTGACAAGCTCAGAAGCTCTTGGATTTCAGTACCGTACACGCCGTTGCCGTGAGCGTCGTCAACTAGTTTGGTGTCTTGGGCGAACAGCTTGTCAAAGTCGTCCATTTCTGTTTGCGTTGGCATGAATTGTCTCCTATTTGACCTTTAGTGCGTTTAGAGTATTTTCCACTTCCTTTTGCAGCTCGATTAACTTGGCATCCTTGTCTTTAGCTTTTGTGAGCACTTCATCGATTTTGTCAGATGCGATTGACAAATTCACGCTCATATTGTCTTGAAATTCGGGCTCGCCGATTGCAACAAACAACTGGTCCTGCGCTTCCCGGATCTTTACAATCGATGCTAGGTAAGCGGTAATAGTGGAATTCCCTTGCAGTACTTGCGACCAAGCATTTTCTGCATTTGCTAATGCCGCGGTTCTGGCGTCTTTAAACGGTTTGAGGTCGGCTTCACGCCGCTCCTCAACTTTATTTCTGACTAACGTCAAGAATCTGGATGCAAAAAGTATTGCGTCTTTAGCTTCAGCCCCGCCATTCTTACCAGCGTCCAATCGCTCGAATAAAACTTTACCTGACTGTCCGTTAAGAGCGGCAGCGATCACGTCTGGTGCGAAGACTTGGTCTACTGAACGACTAGCCTGAGATTCAAGTCGTCCGTAGAATGCATTGATGTAATAAATATGACTCTTCTTGATTTCTCCTAATTGTTGCCCGATCGACGAAGAAAGTTTGACGCTTTCAGGTGGCACAACGGCGCAACCACCGAATGTAGTTGCGCACAGGAAGATCGCAGAAATCACCAATTTTTTCATTTATCGAGGCCCCAGCTTGTTAAAGTTGTCATTTAGTTCATATTAGCTTACTGTTTTAGCTATTTATGGTTACCAAGTGTACAAAACGAACCCAAAAAAACCGACAAGAGTGCACGAGCACTTTTTGGACATCACGCCCCCATCAGCTTGTAATTGCCAACTCGAAATGCATGCCGTCGCATATCGAAAGGGGCTCAAAATACCCGCCCCAGGCAAACCCTTCAGATTCGAAAATGGCAACTAGTTGCCGAACACTGCCGTGTACTCCATGCGCTGCTGGAACATTGCCGTAGCCGTTCCACGCAACGTTGAGATCAATTGCGATTCCCCACGTATGGGAACTTAGCCCGCGTGTAGCCATCCAGCCCATATGGCGAGGCACCCATGTACCGCCGAAGGTCAGGATGGAACTGGCCAGCCCCTGGTTTGCTATTTCCTTGAATACCCTTGAGAACGACTCTTGGGCTTTCTTGTGAATCTGAATGGTCGACGTGCCGGTTGATTCAAGTTCCGGTACTATAATTTCGACGATGTTGTCAGTAACCCAAGTCGGATCAAGCTTCACACGACCGCCGGCTAGTTCGGTCACCCTGAGATCGCCGTATGCCGCGCGGATTTGGGAGTCCCTGAGTGGCCTGATGGTGCCGTTGGCACGGCGTGGCACATTTAGTCCCCCAACCGGAGGCGGATCGGTCGCGACGGCACCAACTGCGCCAGCCCAGAAATAAACATCACCTTCTCCACAGTACCATTGCGTATTACCGGCGATACTTTGACCTTCCACAAGCCGGGTCGCAAACAGCACAGAACCACGAGCCACCTTGCGTACTATTGGGGCTGTTGTGTTAGGTGCGCCTTGTCTTAAGTTGAGGTTTGCCGTGGCAACGACGCTGCCTCGAATTTCAGAAATCACGTTGATAGGGTCAGCCATAGGTAACCTCAACCGAGATGCCCGTCGGGCGGTAACGGAGATGCCGCCGTGCCAGCGGGCGTCGCTCCGGGATTGGTGGTGGGCGCGTCTTCGCCGATTTGTTTGGTGGCCATGTAGACGCCCGCGCTGCCGGTCAGCAGCACCAACCAACTGTCGGCTATTTCCGGAAACGCTAGATTCCGGAAAATTTCGAAGATGATGGTTGTCATAAGCATGACGTTGATCATCAGTGCTTGATATCGATGCACCCCGCCCCCATTGGTGCCGGCTGTCAGGTCTGAGAGAAAGCCTCGGCTGATTCCGCCGATGGGATGCTCTTTCGAGTTGTCGATAATTACGGATAGAACCCTGGTACCGCCACTGATGCCTAGCAGGGCGAGAAAAGTAAGGGGGATGATCGGCAATTGACCGTGGAAAATCCAGATCACCAAGCCGCCGACGATGGTGGTTATCAGCCACGCGCCCACTTGAACGCGAGACAAGCTATACGAAACGCGCGGTAGCGCCTTGCCATCAAGTAGTGCCCCAGTTGACGCGAGTTGTGCATCGCGGTCGGTTGGGACGGACGCGTCGCACCTCAAACGCTCATAAGCATTTCTTGCTTGTTGTTGTAGCTCAGGGCTGGATATCCCTAGCGTAGTGGCCTGATCTTCCAACCATTTTTGCCATGCTTCTTTGGAATTTCGAACACAAACCAGGGAACGTGCCTTCTCAATCCAGGCGGGAGCCTTGTCTCGAAATATCTCGTTCGAGAACAACGCCCATAAAAATAATATAACAATCACAAATGCGGTAACTGTGGCTACGGTGCGCCGCTGCTCCGATGAACCTGAAACCCGCACAATTTCTTTGGCGCGCGCGATCGTGCCTACATCGTCAAGTTGAATCTCGGCGCGTTGCATGGCCACACCATTCCAGCCGGCCTCGCGGTAAACAGATGTCCAGTAATTTGCGACTACGGCAAGCTCTGGCACCGAAAGTCCCGACGGAAGCGCTGTTCTGAGTTCGAACGTAATCACTCCCGTAAACCAGTCTTGCGTGTTGACTAAACTTGCTCCAGCGCCGAGTGGCATGCCATTCAACACCAAACGTGGCTGCTTACCGTTCGCCATCGCTTTTGCAAGGCATTCTTGAAGGGTTTTAGTGACGGCTGGGGCGCCATCTTTAAGGTCAAATAATGCGAAGCTGATCTCTTCCCCTCGCGAAACGGGCGCAAGCCGGGGCATGACCTGCACTGTGTCGGATTTCGTCTCCGAGGTCCTGGAGTGGATGTTCGAGATCAACAACATAGGCGAAACATTCGCCTTGATGAAATCAGTACAGGTGGATTTCTCTGGAGCCGTCGCCGGTAGGTTGGTCTTTGCCTTTGCTTGAGGCTTGACCTGACCATAAATGGGACCACAAATCGAAAATAGAAGTGCGGCAATGGTCATGGGAATGGCGCCCCATGTTCCCCTTCGATTGAGTTTAAGTATGATATTCATCTTCCCTCCAGGAAATACTTATTTTCTATAAGGCTTGCACCGCAGGTTCGGCCATTAGCAGTCTTCCCCGTTGCGGATGCGGGCAACGTCGGTTAGGCCGTCGCCGTCGAAGTCGACGCACATCTCGCTTCCGCATCGTGAACCAATAGAAATCTATAGTCATCGCACAAGATGTGCGCTGCTATTGACCGTACCGCCCGGGTAGGCCTTGGCATTGCACCCCTATTACGTGTTCGGCACCACGCCACTGTTCATTCATGATGAAGCCTACCGCATGGCATATACTATCCGCATCATCCAAATGGATGAGGGGTGACTGCCGCGGCGGTCGGTGGATGTTTAGGTCAGTAGCGGCGACCATAATAATCTTAGGAAGCGCCAAGGCCTTGCGACGGGGTGGGAGATGAGCGATCGACCAGAAAGTGACCGGATGAACGGGGAAGTCTTTAAATCGGCTGGCCGTCCCGAGGCACTTCCGTTGGCCGACGATCTCTCGCAGCTAGCGCTTCAAAGCCCGGGCCAACTGGTGTTACCAAGAGCTCTTCTTCCGATGGCATGCCCCCCAGGAAGGCTAACAGCCTTGCAATCCGGGATGGCCCACTCGTGTCGGAAAATCCGCCCAACTTGCAGCTTCTTGGTCACGGACGGCAAGTTGTGTCCGGATTGCGCCTTCTTGGACAACGGATTGATGGACGCGCCCCATGTCGAAGCGTTTCTGCGCCAATGCCGGGCAATCCAGGAAATCGGCGCCCCTTTCTATTCCCTCCTCTACTCCCCCCATGTGGCCGCTATCATGTTGACCACTGGCGCACGAGTCATTGACTGTGACGCCCGTGGTGAATCCTTCTTCAAATCCCGCGACGTGCTGTGGGTTGCCAATGGCCACCTCGTTTGTGCCAAGGGGCGCCCTCAGCAGCGCTTCGATGCTGCTCTGCGGGAAACGGCGGGTTCTGGGAGAACTACGAATGTACTCCTCAACTCAGTTGCGCATCCCGAGCAGCGATACAGCGCAATCTTCATTAAGTTGCGCGATGACCAGGCATCGCACCCAAACACCAAGAATCCGTCCGGTTTGGCGATTCTCTGCGGGGTAACGCCCCTAGATCGAAGACGGTTTGCAACCGCTGGGCAATTGATGGAGTTATTTGGGCTGTCGGGCGCCGAGGCGCGCCTGACGCGCGCCCTCTGCCAAGGCGATTCCGTTGAGGAATACGCCCGCGATCATTGTTTGAAACTGCCGACAGTCCGTACCCAGATACGTTCGGTGTTTGCAAAGACCGGGACCGAGCGGCAAGCCACATTGATCCGCCTAATCGCTGGGATTCCAGTCGCCAGAGAGAACGGCTGTTGATTGATTCGAGGGGCTTGCCTTGAGGTCATTACGGCCACTATGGAGAAAACTGACCGGCCGGAATGGGCTATGATTTCGCGTCTACAGGATTGTAAAGCTGACATTCGGGACGTCGCTCAATCAGGTGGCAGCTAACAGTCCGTATTCTGTTGAAAAACTCAAAACCGGGTTTTTCCGGGGTATGTCGAAACCTTCCCGGAGACGAGATCGTCGAATACGGAGCGATTGTGAACGTCGAGCTTTTCAGCCCGACCTCCCTTTTCGCCAATGAGCGAGTTTTTCAACAGAATAAGTCCGCATTGCTGACTAAGGTGCTCAGTAAATCGAATGTCTGCACTGGCCGGATTCTGTTGAAAAACTCGGATTTTCTAGACGATGGTAGAGCACTCATAAAATCGACCTTCACAATCGCTCTGTATTGAACGATTGCACCCTCGGGGATATCAAACCGACCCCAAAAAATGAACCCCAAAGTCAGTTTTTGAGTTTTTCAACATAGATGGTCGCCCCTGGTTTGCCAAGCTTTCAATCCATGATGGTTTGCAGGTGGAGATTGCAGCCATAGATCCGGACTATTGATTGAGGCCGAAGCCTCTTGTCCCTGATGGAATATGCTGGTCGAATCCTCTACAGAATCACGCACTCGAGGTGCTCTGTTGAAATCAGGTTTATCCGACCACGGTCTGACCTGTCTTGCCATCACGTTATGATTGCCTGTGCAATCGTCGAGACTCCTCCCGTTAAGTCTGCTTCTGATGTACTTCGAGGTTGCGATTAGGCGGTAATCCCGTAATTCGACTCGTAATTTCTTTCATAAGCCAGCAGCGCCCAGATAGTACGAGCGTTCTTGTTCGCCAAGGCAACGGCCGCCACATTCTTGTTTCGTCGCCCAATCACATCTGCCAGCCAGCCGCGGCCTTGATTGGTTTTGTGCTCGGAGACGCGAATCACCGCACGAGCACCATGAATCAGCAGGGTTCGCAAATAGCTATCGCCTCGCTTGCTGATACCCAGCAAAGTTTGTTTTCCACCACTGGAATGTTGCCGAGGAACAAGTCCGAGCCAGGCGGCCAACTGCCGGCCATTCTCGAAGTTCTTCGCATTGCCCACCGAGGCCACCATGGCGCTAGCCGTGATCGGTCCAATCCCTGGGATTGCCGCCAACTTCCTGCTGGCTGTACTTTCCCGGTGCCAGATATGAATCTGCGCTTCCAGTTCATCCACTTGCCGATCTAGTTCCTTGAGGTGCATTCCCAGTCGGTCAATCAGCTGGCGAAAGATGCCTGGCAAGGCATTCTCTCCATCTTCAAGGATTTCAGGCAAGCGCTTGGCAATGTGGCTGATCCCCTGGGGAATTGCCAGTCCGTACTCAGCCAGTAGCCCGCGAATCTGATTGGCTTGCGCGGTTCGTGCCTTAACAAAGCCCTGGCGGGCACGATGCAAGGCAAGAATCGCCTGCTGCTCTGCCGTCTTGATTGGAACGAAACGCATGGTTGGCCGACTGACCGCTTCGCAAATCGCTTCGGCATCGGCTGCGTCGTTCTTGTTGGTCTTCACATACGGCTTTACAAACTGGGGTGCCCTCAGCTTGACCGTATGCCCCAATCCCTCCAGTTTCCTCGCCCAGAAATGCGCACTGCCACAGGCCTCCATACCGATCAGGCAGCACTGGAAATTGGCGAAAAACTGCAATACCTGATCGCGCTTCAACTGCTTCTTGAGCACTGCCTTTCCCTGTTCATCAACACCATGAATCTGAAAGACCTGCTTTGCCAAATCGATGCCAACTGTCGTAATGTTCATCACGGTCGCTCCTCTCGCTCAGTGGGATATTGCTATCGCCACTTTGGCACTTTGATGCCGTTTCTGGGAGGGGCGACCATCCCATTAGAATCGCCGAATTACTGACCTACGGGGGCTGAACAACGCGCGAAGGCTGGCGATGCAGGGCTTCACCATGTCCTGCTCATCCCGGGCGGTATAGCGCAGGTGCAGCACCACTTCGGAGAGGGTCTCGTGGTCGAATGAAGCCATGTTCCCTAGGGCGATCAACTCCAGGGACCATATCCAAATTGCGCCAGCGCCTTCGAAGGGTAGATAGCGCTCGTCGCGCAAATTGGCTTCGAACAAGCCGCTGTCGTTGCTCGCACCGCTCGTCACGAACGGCCCGGATCGCGACGTGACTTGGTCTAGATATTGACCGTAAAATTGATGATCAGCCAAGGGGCATCGACTGATTTGGCCACATTTGGCGGAATGACCACGGCAGGCATTCTCGAGTTGAGGGGAGAGTCCAATTCGCCTTCCGTCTGAGCCACTTGCCAAGTCCCCGTTTCGTCGCGTTCCGTCCAAGCGAAGACGGCCCCATGTGCCTTAACTCGTGAGCGAAACATGAAGGGAAACAACTCGTCCCTGAGTTGCAATGAAACGGGAACGTCTGGCTGACGCTGGGCGCGCTGCCACAGCTCTGCGAAGTCCTGCCGAACTGAAACCAGGGCGACCAGACCTGCTCCTTGACCTTGAGCCCGCGACAGGTCGTTCAGACGATCCACCAGCGATTGACTGGCGGATGCCGACAGCGACTCGCCACCGTCACGCGCGGTATATCGAACGTGAAGCACCAGGTCCGAGATCGTCGAGTAGTCGAACGCGTGGAAGTCCTTGGGCAAGGTGAACCGCCAGCGCGATATCGCTCCCCCCCCTTCAAAAGGAAGGAACCGTTCGTCTCGGAAATTCAGCTCGAACAGGCCGCTGTCGTTCTGGCCCGAACTGGTGGCGATGGACTGCAGGGGCAAGTAGGTGCTTCGGTAGTTGCGCTCGTCTGCATAGGCCTGTTGCACAACAGCTGTCGTCCTCAGCTTGGAAGACAGCATGGTGAGTGTGCCGCTCACGCTCGTGTAGGGGCCTGTGACGCAGGGGATCGAGATGCTCACGCTCTTGATGCGGCGAAAATAATGTCCGGAAAAGTCGAGGTCAAACAGTTCCTCGGGCAATTCAAACTCGCAGCCACCGTTTGCCCGCAAGTTCAGTAGGGCCGCCCCATCGAGCTGCCGCAGCGACACGTGCTTCGTGATCTCCAGCTCGCGTCGGTTTTTGTCCAGGTAGGCCAGTTCCAGGCGCTTGATGTCTAACGCCAGCATTTCGCCAGCGAGCAGCCCTTTTTTTAGACTATCCCAGTGACCGAACTGGACGAAGTTCGAATCCTTGTCCTCCAGCCCTAGCTCGAAGCGATAGCACCGCTCGGCTCGCTTCGCCATGTCGTAAGCGAGTTGGTAGCTTCGGAAATGGACAGAGGATGCCTGGCCAGACATCCAACGGTAGAGCTGTGCATTGGTGAACTTGTCGTGCATGAACGCATCGACTTCCTGTGCATTGTCCATCTGTCGCTGCTGGTTCTCCAGTTCCTGGTTGGCGATGGAGACGCGCAATTCAGCCGCCACCATCTGCTTGTCGATTTGTTCCAGCTCTTTGGCGGCCAGATTGGACTGGAAAGCCCAGTCATCATGGCGGCGCTGGTGGCCCGCGACAGTCGCGGCGCGACTGCTATGAAAGCTTGCATCGCTGCCAAGCGTCCCAAGAAAATCACTGATTGCGCCAGTGGCGTGTCCTAGGTGGCTCCCGCCAGTTTTGGCATCGAAAACGGGTGTTTTAGCAATGAAATCGGGCAAAGCGTGCAGCACCCCAGCTAGACTCCGCACGGATCCGCTGGCCCACATCCAGCCATTGGCCCGTTCCATCCAGGCAAGCTGGTCAGCCTCACTGAGCGTCAGGCCCAGTCCGGCCACATCCCCGCCCACCTCGCGAGAGACAGCCGCTTTTGAAGGCGTGCCTTCAAGGGCTACCAACTGCCCCTCTGCCGGCGCCTCGATGCTCGTCTTGCCCAGCAGCCGCTGGTACTGAGTGAAGCGCTGCAGGACGAGCTCACGGGTCTTGCGCAACGCAGCGACATTGGCTTGGGCCTCCTTCAACTGTTCGCTTCTGACCGTCTGGACGAGCTTGAGCAGCCCCATTTCTTGCGATGAACGCAGCAACGCCAATGCTTCGCCGTCCTGCTTTTCCAAGGCTGATAGCATGCTCGCCCCGTATGCCTTGACATCGTTGGCCAGCTCCAACGCCTTTTGCAGCACCACATTGAAACGGTAGAGGGGCAAAGGACTTTGCAGATCCGCCAGTGCGGACGAAATATCGATACCCGCGGCAACCGCGCGGACGAGCACGGCGGGGTCAATTGGGGGTTCGTACAGGGCTAACTGACGCCCCACACCTTCGATGTTCCTTGAGTGACGGATGTTAAAGAGCCGGGCCTCCACCGTGTCCCAATAGCGAAGGAGTTCATCGTTGGCTGGAATGCCGAAATACAAGGCATGAGGGGTGCTGGGCTCCGTTGCAATATCGCGGCCTTCGGGCATGGTGATGGCCGAGGCGGGAAGTAGTGACTCCAGCGCGACGAGTGCGTTCCCGAAATGATCGAGCGCTGGCAGCTCCCGGAATGTCCTGACCTGCACAGCGCCATCGCCCGCGCGCACGTGGATAGGTCGGTGCCCGAGGATTTCAGAGGCCAGCAGATAAAGCTGTGTTGCTTCGTTGATGCTCTCGATCGTGTCGCGCCGAAAGAGCTGGTCTGCCCAGGCCATGAGGTTGTCGAGGTACTTGAACACCACGAAAAGCTGATACGCTCGCACGCGCGTCCTGGCGATCGCATGTGGGCGGAAGGGCTGTTCTCTCCAGGCGGCGATCTGGTCGCTCAGCGTGGTATCTCCGGCCGCCAATTGCAGGAGTTGCTGCTCGATAGACTCGCCAGCGCCCGCATCGATGAAGGGCTGGAAACGCCAGAACCGGGATGGACTGGTGCCCCTGTCACCGACGGTTGGATCGAACACCATGTGAAACCAGTGCTGCGCTTCCTCGAAACGCTGATTCTTGCTGAGCTGAGTGGCTGCCAGGATGGGTATGTGAAAGAAGCTCTCCCAGCAATAGACGGAGAAGGGCGAGGCACTGTTGAATGTAACGCCCAAGTTGATGATTGATTTGGCGGCATCGATCCCGGCGCCAATGTCGCTCAGCATGGGCCCCGCCTGGTTTTGAATACCCATGGCAGAGATCAGGCGCCCGCGATTCAATTCGCGTCGGAAGGCCACTTCCCAGGTACCACTGGCGGGCATTACGGAAAACTTCGGGAACCTCCACATTGGTGTAACCCCGCGGAATACCAAGTCGTTTGTTTCATCGCTGTATGCAACCACGGAGGTGTGTTCAATACTGTCAAAAGCCGCTTCGGACACCACGAATTGCCCAGAGGGGGTGTGATTGAGCAGTATTGTCCCGTGAAAGGGGATTTGAAGTTCCAAACCGTTATCGGGATTTTCGCGAAAGGGTATTTCGCGATAGTTGGAATTGCGGTCCTCAACGGCGGAGATGATGGAACGATCGGACCGCTGGTTTTTGCCATCATCATCCCGGGCTATGAACATGGATGAAGTGTCGAGCCGAAATGAGCCGAGCGGTTTGGTGACATGCACGTAACGGTCTGGCGCGAACTCAAGATCGCCCTGGCCTTGCAAAATGTCAATGATGGTATCGCCAGAGAGCTCGAAGTTGGAGGTTTTTGAAATATCGAATTCGCGCATTAGAGATACGTTTTCGTACTTCGGGTTCCGAGTTTCGGGCGAAAGGTAGAGGTGGATCGATCTGAAAGCCCCGGAGAAAGAAGATGGCACTTTGAAAAATGTGCGAAGCGAACCTCCGTACTCGATCTTTCCGTGGTTCGGGTGCACGTTCCAGACTGGTATCTGTGTTGAAAGCAGGCCGGTAAACCATGCCATCAAGTTAACCTCGATGTCAGCAACCCAATGATAGCTGCGACCGAAATGATCCTTATACCTTGCGATGTTCCTTAAGTTGATGACTACGATAGGATTCGTCGTTGGGTCAGCGAGATCCCAGGCTAGCAGTTCGACAGGCTTCAAGTCTGAAACGAACTTGTTGGCATCCAACGCAGCGCCATAACATTTAATATCGACTGCACCGTCCGGTGCCGTGATAACCCGAAAGGCCAAGCCTCGATTCTCATCAATGTTTGGTGGTGGCATCCAGGACAGGCTTCCCAGGCCTCGTTTGGGCGCACCCCAACCCCCGGGCTGCCATCGCGCAACGTTCATCGTAATCTTTAGTGACCCGTCCGCACCTTCAGCCGTGATCGACGGCCAGGCAATATTGACACGACCAGCAAACATGAATATCAATACATGTTCGCTGTTTATCCCGAGATTGACTTGCTGCCAGCATGACCAATGGCCGCGGTCGGAGCCAGCAGGAATCCGCCATTGTCGATAGAAGTATCGGTAGGGGGAGGCTCCATCGCGTCCGAGTATGTGCATGACCTTCACACCTCTTTCCTGCACCTCAGAGCACATGCCGACGATGGTCATCCTAGCAACTTCGCTGAGCGTTTCCGCGTACGTCGAAAAAGCATCGCTGCACGACTCGCTGGTCATGTTGTTTTGAAGAAGCTCGCTTTCAAATTGCCTGAAAGGCTCTGATTTGTCATCCCGAAGTTCAGGCTCGATCCAGTTCTCCGGGTAAAGAAAGACCTTTCGGTTGGCCTCCCAGACACGGTAGTTTTTCATCCATGCCCAGACATCGGTGTCGATCTTGTCCGGCCGCACATCTGGTTCGAGGTTGAGCAGACACCTCTGGACGAACAGTTGCACTGATGCACAGGCTTGCTTGATGCGTGAAGTCATCGCGCTTGGCTGCATGTCCACGTCGATGAGGTAGCGGTCGTAGAGATTCCCGCTGTCTCGCAATTGCTCGCGTCCGATGAGGTAGGCCACCAATGCCTGACGCTGCTGTTCGCGCAGGGTGTCTCGCAAGGGGCTTGCAAAGGTGTTCCACGCGCTTTCGCTGTGCCGTGCGCGGGCCAGACGTCTGATGTCTGCGGCGCCAGCGCTGTCGATGTCCAGGTTCGGATCCGACCACGCCAGGCATTGCGCGGCATTGGCGCCAATGCGCTTCATGACCCCAACGCAATCGACCAACCGGCGCAGAAGTCCTTCGGACTGGAATGCAGACCTGAGCTCCTGGTCTGTCGCATAGTTGAAGCCATTGGGACTCAGCAGTGTAGCCATGTCAACCAGATCCCAGTCGGTCGCCTTGTGGACTCGCTGCACAAGCTCTTTCCGGCTCATCGATTCATCATGGGCCGCTGCAAAGATTTGCGCGAGCGCGCTGTCGCCGCTGGGCAATTCATCGCGAAGCCGGTAGAGATTCGAGGTGCGAAGCAGGGCCCGTAGCGCCACCGATGATTCGTCCGTGGCAACAGGCAATCGATTCGGGTCAAGCCACGCCGAGGCCGGGGCCAAAGGCTTGAACAGAAAGGACAGTGACACATCAGTCAACTGGAAGTGGCGAACCAGCGTGGCCACCTTCGACAAACGGATGCAGGTCTTGAACTGTAGCGCGAAGCGGTCTGGCGTGACCGGGATCGATGGAACGCTGCGCACGAAATCCGGCGCCAGGAAATCGTCAATGGCATAGGGGCCGTTGACCGTGTCGGAGGAGTTCAGCCAGTGGCTGAGCAGTGTGGCGACCATGCTGGACGGCATGCCCGAAGCCGTGCTCATCTTGTTGCATACCGCGACAAGGCTTTCCGCGTGGACGCGATGCGGGACCAGTCGATCAAGCAGGTAGCGGTATCTTTGAGTTGGCGTCGTGAGCCGGCTCAGCAGTTCGGCCTGCTCGACCGCATTCAGCAATGGCTCGGCATCGGGCGGCAGGGTCTTGTAGCCATCGCGAAGTGCCCCGACCGCGATCAGGCACTCGTCCGGCAGATTCGGAATCGCGGTGATCTGGGCCATGGCACGGTCGTCAATGGCACCCACGAAGTGAAGCTGCGCCGTGGCGGCATCGTGGTACATGCGACCGGTCAAATCCGCAGGAATCGCGAGCGTGGAGGGCCACTGTTCAAGCCGCACTGACGTGTCACGAGCATCGAAGCTGCACAGATCCCGAGCGACGCGTTCTTCGGAGAGCGCGAATAGCGCGATCAGCTCGCTGGCGGCGGATGTGAAAGCCTGATCCGTCGACAGGCTCAAAAGTATCATCCGTTGATCGCTGCTAAGAACAGTGGTGCTAAGCAAGTGCCCATCCTCATGGCGGACCGTTGGAAGCCTTGGGTCGGGCAGGACGTTGGGTGCAAGCTTGACCAGTGCCACGGCATGGACCGCCTCAATGGCCGCAAGAACCTCATCGATGACCTGCGGATGCCACCCCAGAGCAACCATCTCCCGCACCATTGCGTTGCTGTCGACATCTGGTTCTTCTTGCGCCAATCGCGCTTCTAGATCGATGGCGGACAAGGTTGCGCGCAGTTCACCCAGCAGTTGCCCAACTTTGGCTTGCTCGTTTGCGGCATCGTTGGACGATTGCTGGTGGGCGAGCAGGTACAGGACTTCGGGCACGGTGAAGCCAGCGGTGTGGACTGCCTCGGGCAGAGTGATCTTCGCTGCGGTCACATAGTGGGCAATGAAGCCGACGTCCCGGTGGTAATTGGGATTGTTAACTGACGCATTCGGGAAGTGGCCGAGGCCGCCCATCACACCGTTCTGGCCATCGCCCTCTGTGATCAGCCAAGCCGACTGAGTGCGGACCATGCCGTTATCGGTGAACGCATGGAGCTTGTTGGCATTCACCGAGACAACGTGGACGGCACCCTTCTCGATACGAACGGGGGTAGCGAGCCGTTGTTCTTGCCAGCCATAGGCTGTCTCTGACTGGAATCGGACTTTGGCCAGAAGGACGCCGGCACTGTCCCACAGGTGACCCCAATGCTCGCCGACCTCGCCGGACGGCTTCCAATACCGGACCGCGTTAATTTGACCGGTAATGGTCGCGTGGAACTTCAGGCCCAGTTCGATCGGCTCCGTACATGCCACTACCGTCTGAGGGTCTCGCCATGAAGAGGACAGGCCATTGCGTTCCTGCAGGCTGAGCAGGCTCAGGACATCTTTGATCGATACTGAAGTGTTCTGCGCGATCATGGTTGCCCAGAAGATCGACGACAAGGTGCCGAGCGTTAGTTTCGGGTCGTCGCCTTGCCATTGCAACAGCAGGGACGCTTCCTGAAGAGAGATGCCGCATGCCGCAGCGATGTGCGGCAGATGGGATTGTGCCGAAGCCTCGGGATTTCGGAGTTCGTTGCGAGCGTTGTTCAGCTCAAACGCCGGGTTCGGAGGATTGCCAAGGGATGTGCTCAAGAACAACCGGTCATAGAGACAATCGAGCAGGGGCTCGCCCGGTGTGATGTAGTCGCGGTACAGATTCGTGGCGGCTAAACTAAGGTAATTTTCTGGCCGATGAAAGTGCGCCTGGCTGATCAGCTTGAACCGGTCGAGCGATCCGATGAAGCCCTCGTCCAGATCAGGCCATGGTGCCCCCCCCGGTCGAGGTGCGACGGCCGCCGCTTGATCCAGGTCCCGCATGGGCCAGCCGATGATCCGCCAGAGCTTCACGAAGCGATGCAGCCGGATCAGAACATTGACGACTTCAGGATCGTCACCAGGGCCCTCGGCCGGGCTGATGCCGGCCCAAACCAGCCGAGCCTTGCTCAGATCACTGCTGCGCACGGAGCGGGTGTCACCTTCACTGCCGATGGGAATGCTGCCCAGCTCAAGGTCGAGTATCCGTTGGCCATCACCCTTGGTGTTGATGTACCGCATGTCGAGCAGCTCTCGCAACTCGTCGTAGCTCAGGCCGGATTGCTGGAGGAAAACATCGACGCGGCCCGTCAGTACTTTTACCCACTGGCCCTGGCTGATGCGTGCGCTGATGTTTGCCGGATCGGGAATCGAGTTGGCCTCGCCCAAATCGGGCGTACTGAAACCCCAAAAATTCCAGGGACCGGAATTGGGGTCACCTTCAACACCGGTGCCCACTTGCTTGCCAGAGATGATGCGAAGGTCCACCGTGTTGAAGCCCAGGCGAATAGCCGCCGACCTGGAGTTTGCGCTGGTTAACGGACCGAGTTCAGGGTTTGGAAGCGCGGTGCTCCGATCAAAGGTCTCCATCAGCACGCCGCGCGAAGCGCCCAAGTACGAGAGGTAAGTTCTTGCCTCCTCGGAGGGCAGATCGAAGGGCAGCGCCCAGGGGTATCCGGCGAACTTCAGCGCGGCATAAGCCTTGGCATCGACGTGCTCGGGTTGCGCGGCGATGGCCTGGCTGCGCTGCGAGGTTTGCGGCACGTCCCAGGCGATTGAAAGCGGGTGGTAGTCGATGAGCAGTTGGTGATCGGTCCAGATTTCCCAGACGGTTAGAGACTCATCGGTATAAGCTTCACGCACGGCCGGATTCGAGTGCTCGTCGAACAGTTCAGCCAGGATGCTGGGCGGCACCTGTCTGTTGCGTAAGGGCCCGAGAACTGCCTCCTCCTGATCGTAGGGAACCAGGTAGAGAAAGTTCGCCCACTCTGGGCCCACCCTGATGCTGACAGGGCCACCGCTTTCCTTGGTCACAATGACTAGGTACCGGAAAGAAGCGCTCCACTTGCCACCCTGGGTGACGCTGTCGATGCTGTCGAGGTTGGCCACGAAATACCCCTGGCCGAATGTCGCTGAATCCAAACGGTAGATTTTGACAGCGCCGATTACGCTGGCCGGCCATCCTCTGGCATCCAAAACCTTTACGTCGCCACGAACACTGCTGGTGAGAAGCACGGAAGGCTGTCGCCCGTCCTTGGAGAGGACCAGACCAGAACGCAACCCGCATTGGCGGCCTGTATCGGTGAGGTACCACTCTCTGTCGACGATGCCTACCCGGACCCTGGCTTGATCGTGCAGAGGGGGGACGAATTCGACGGCATTGGCCAAGCTTGGATTGATCTTGCCGGCATTCAGGTCGGCGATGATGCCGGGCAGTTCATCAGCGTCGACCGAGATGAGCCTGGGATATGGCTGGCCTGCTGCACGCTCCAGTATCTCGGCGGTCAAATCGACGTAGGGCAGCAGCGTCTGGCTGTTCTCGCAGGAGAATTCCGTGTCCATGAGGTCGGGCCGACGGGCGAGCAAGACGCTGAGCAGGCTGACATCCGTCGGATACAGCGCCATGAAAAATTCCGAGAAGTAGGTGTTCAGGCCATAGTTCACGCTCAGGCGCCAATGGACACCACCCTGGTCATCGCTTGTCTTCTCGATGGACGACCAGTTGGCGCCGAGATCGGCCTTTATCTGGTCTGCCAGCCTGCCGCTTGACAACTCGTTGTAGACGCTTTCGTACGCAAGCCGATCTGAAAATTCGGTCTCGCTGAGATTGGTGATACCGCTGGCCCTGTAGCCAAAGTAGTACCTTGAATCACCATTGCCATCTTCAATGCTGTACTGATAGAACTTAACTTCATAGGTGAAGTTGACGGTCCACCTGATACCCGTGTCCACGACCACAGCGGTCAGCAACGTTGGATTCACTCTTTGGTTCGGATCAAGCCGCTTCAATACCTCAATCTTGGGAATGGCGTTAACCACACTGACAGGCACCTCCGCTCGGTCCAACTGGCCGCGGTCCTGGTACAGGCTTGCGGTGGCCACTTTGATCGGCACGCCCTGTGTGTCGAGTTGCATGGACAGGTTTGAACCGTTGAACAAGTCCAGTTCGCCGGCGTGATCGTCGATGTGCCACTCGACTGCTGGCTTGACCACCTTGATGGCGGCGGCGGCCGTGAGTGGCAACTGGGTGTTTTCAGTCAAGGGTCCGCGCAAGGCCTCCGGAAATCTGGCCTGGTCCAGTTCGGCGGCGATCGCGCCCGAGTCCACGTTGCTGACGACGGCGACGATCGTTCGCGAATCAACCCGGCGATCTTCCAGGTAGTTCATCAAGTCGGCGAGGTAGGCCGCCGGGCTGATTGCTGACAGGCAGGGATCAAAGGTGCCACCATCCAGCGAGCCAAACAGTGTGGCCAAGTCTGGGATCCTGGCATCCACACTGCCCATGGCCTGCAGGTTCAGACTCGTTTCGTGGTGACGCACCAGCAGGTTCTGCGCAAGCGCCGCCGTGTGTTCTGCCCTCGCGTAGATGGTCTGTGCAGCGTTTTGGCCGATTTCTGGATGGGCACCAAACTGCCTGACGAAGTCCCGCTGGCCGTGGCGGGCGATCTTTTGCGCCGAGTCAAACCGTTTTGCCAGCAGCACGCTTTGTTGGCGATGGTTGTCCGTCAGTTTGATGGTCCGTTCCAGCCGCAGCAGATCGCGCTTTAGCTCGGTAAGGTCGTCAATACCATCGAGTCTGGCTGGTTCGCTTTGGTCCAGAAAGGCTAGGACCTGGTGTTTTCCGAATTCGAAATCGGGATGATTCCTGAAGAAGTGGTTGAGCCTCGGCTTGCTCTTTACTGGCAGGGCCATCCGATTTTGCTCGATGCGCGCCGCGACGACGCCCGTGCGGAATGACGATTCAATGGTTCGTTCCAGCGTGGCCGCGTAGTTGCTGATGTGAGCCTCGTCCGTGTCGCCTTCAACGGCTTTGGGCACGCCTGTCTGCTTGACCAGGCTTTGCCATTCGTCGGTATGCAGTCTTGCGAGATGGGCCAAGGAGCCATCAAGGCGTGTAGTGTCGATCGCGAAGAGCCTGCTCAAGGTGTGTACCAGCGGCAGGTGCTGCATCGTTAGATCAGCCAGCGCCAATAGCCTCAGGGTTAAGACAACCTCGGCAGGTTCGAATCCGTTTGCCTCCAGCGATTCAGCGTCGATCGATCTTAACGGTCCGGCATCGGCCCGCAGCTCTGCCACCATGCGCAGCTTTTTGTCTGACAGCACAGGGGTGGTTGTCGCAGCCAGCAAATCCGCCGTGGTGAGCGGCTGCCCTGACGTTGAAGGGCTCAGTTCTACCGCCACGCGATAATGCCAAATCAGGCTTGAGGCGACGTGGGGCCATACTGTTTCATCGCCTGTGCTCGCAAGCATCGTCGTGCTTTGCCGTGAGAGCTCTGCATCGACCACCCGCATCCGGTCGATCTCTGATGCCACCGGCGCCGCCACGATGTTGGCCGCCTGGGCGCGTTCAAGTGCCTGCACCAGCCGCGTGCGGGGCTGCATGGCCAGTTCCGAAGCCGTCTCTGGCAAGCCTTGGCTGAGCCACGCGTAGACCACTGACTCGGGCAACTGGGGGCTGCCGTTGTTCAGCGACAGGTCTCGGGCGCAACGCGCGCTGTTGGCCAGCCGATCGATCTTTCGCGCATCCTGTCCAGTGACGGTTGCGAGGTAGGCCACGTTGTCTGCCGTGAGATCGGCCAATGAAGTGCCCCGCATACGCGGCTCGATGGCCTTCATCAATCGTTCGTATTCCGGGGGCTCGGCACCCCCTGCGCGGTCTATCTTGAGGTTCACGACCGTGGACTCTCCGGCGTTTGGGATGAGCGGCGAGGTGGCCAGCAGTTCGCCCTCTGCGTCAAAGACTTTCACGACCAGATCGGTGGCTGTTTTCCCTCTTTCATTGAGTTGCGCTGCGGAGTAGGGAATGTCGTAGCAGCCCATGGCGTTGCTCAGCCCGTCGCCCAGCTTGATTGGCTCGCCGATCAAGTCGAAGTCAAACGCTTTCACGCTGCAATTTACGGCGGGTGTGCCATTCGAGTACCTGACAGCGCCGGATATGCGATTCGGTGTCGCGTCACTGGTTTTAAAAATATCGACCATACATCTCTCCCTTGCGAACGTTCAATCTCGAACGACAACAGTCAAATGGTCCAAGCTGGCCACACTACCGTCTTTGCGGTGCAGATCGCTGTCGAACAGCTCGACTCTGGTTTTTGCAATCTGCCAACGCAACCGCAAGACTCATCTATTCAAAATAATGCGACGCTGGCCCCTTTACTTAAATTGCTCCTGCACGTCGTGAATCATCGCCGCAGCGTCGCAGTCACCCGCGTCGATCTTGGGTTTGCGGTCAAAATAGGTAAAGGAAGCCACCGACACCAAGCTGGCAGCCCCGGCTGCGACCATGGGAATACCCGCCTCGGCGGTCGCCAGTCCGATCGCAGTGGGTATGGCCAGGAAAGCGAACCTCCAGTAGGTGTCGATGCGGGCCTTGTGGGCAATGGTTTCGAATTGCTTGAGCAGTTCCTCCATTTCCGCGATCGCATCCGCGGGCGCAATTTCCTGATCAATGATGTCTTCTTGCCATCGATGAAACTTGACACGCCTTTCCCGGAAGTCTTCGCGGCGGGCCAATTCGACCGCTTGGGCCAGTAGTTCATCGTCTGTCTTGCCCTTGCACTCGGGCACCAGAAACTTGTGCCGCAAGACAATGGCCAATATTTCTTGCCGGTCTGCCTTTGATGCACTTGCCTGGTCTTCCTGATACGCAAGCAGGGATGGGAAGGCGGCGAGCGCCCAAACCTTGGTTACCCCCTTGGGCAGTTGCGGCCGGCAGTCCTGAGCCAGGACCATACGGGTCATGTGGAACGCATCGACCCTGCCCTGCTCTGCAACGATGTGGCTGCCGTCGAAGCTGACGTCCTTGGCGGCGTCAACACGTGACTTGTAGCGCTCCTGCACAGATTCGTTCCACGGCACTCTGACGACCATTTCTTCCGGCAGGACATCCAGCTTGGCGTCGAGCAGATCCGGCCGCCATTCCTTTTCGAACCACCTTGTGCGCTCATCCGCACTTGGTGGATAGGGCAATACCAGCCGGTCATACAACAAGATCTCGGCGACGAACGACCGCGGCCGGAGATGATCAGCCACAGAGAATGTTCCCCACCGTTCTCGACCCATGACGACCCAATCAAAAGTTGATTAATCACTTGTCGCGACGGCGACCCATTTCGTGCGATTTGAAGCCCAACACAGTTCGACCCTGACCTCTCTAACACTTGCAAAGCACAGCCACATCAAATCAGTCCAGCCTCATCTCAAGACAATTCGACCCTGGCCCCTTTGATTTCACGCGTCGCACCATGTCGTTTGCCGTTGCTCATATCCGTGGTCTGTCCCCTATTTCCCACCATCTCCCCAACCACCGTGTTGGCTTCCGGTGTGAGGAAGACCCGTATCTCCGAAACCTGATCCGCGAGATCCTCCACCGTCACCGATGGCGTGGCGGTCGGACGTCGCAAAGCGGCCCCGAAATGCTGCTGGAACGCGGCGGCGTCCATTCCGAAATTTCGGTTCGCCTTGCCTAGCTGTTCCAACTTCGCGTCTTGCGCCATGACGACACCTGATGTGCTGAGCATCACCGCCAAGAAAAGTGTTTTCGTCCTGCCGTTCAGTAAGGAATTGCACATCACGACCTCCCTGTGTTTTGAAAGGCTAGAGCCCGGAACGGCCCGCCTCCCGCTACGCTTTGCTGCTACGGTCAACGCAAATAAACGATTGAAAAGCCCTTTTCGCCGAGTAAGAACCGTTAGCCTCTGCTCCAAAAAATGAATAATTCGTGGTCTGTCCCCTAATGTTGCATGCGCTCGATCCTCGCTTCTCTAGCTTTCTGTCTCTCCTCACTGCCAGTGGCTTGATTGAGTCGGGCGGTAAAGCGCTGCACTTGTTCCGATCCCTGATCGAACTGCTTAAATGACCATCCCATCTCCTTTCCGATCTCAGCCTGAACCGCATTCAGGTACTTGGCCGTCAATTCTGGGGTCCAAACGGTGTCCGAGCTGATCCCCAATGTGGCACCTACTCGCTCGCCGATGTCCTGTCCGTAGAGGTTATTTACCATGTCGGCGTAATTATCGATTGCCTGACGTTCCTCAGCCTTGCCGATTGCACCTGAGATCAATGAGGGCTGATCTCGCTCGTGGAGGTCGCCCGAGTAGTCCGCTGCGTTGCGGCCATACAGACTGGTCAACAACGCCTGTCCAAACACGTGCAGCATCATGTTGCGGGTCGCATCGGCCATCGTGACAGTCTCCGTTCCGATCTTCACCGTACGGCCGACAGGTCTGTCTCTGGTCGAGAGGTTGTCGTACATCATGTCTGACATGTGGCCAATCGCTGTGCCCTTTATTCCTTTGTTTTTGTCGTCCTTTTGAGCTTTCGCAAGCTGCTTGATCTCATTCAACTCACCGAAGTAGTAGATCAGTTTCGGCTCACTCAATGCCAGGCCGACTTTCTCCAAGAATGTCCCTTTCACCCCACGATCTTCGACTTCCTTCTGCCCGATGGTCGCTTCGGCGAGCTCATTCGTGCCTTTGCCGGATTTGTCTCGGACAGCAACCTTCCCAGGTACGTAGACATCGTCATAGGTCTTGTCCGCAGCATTGAATTCACGTTTGTACTTGGAGGGGGTGTATTCAATATCCACGGCCTTTTTCAACGTTTCGAGATTCGCGAATTGATTTGCGATCAGCGGCTTCTTACCGTCCGGATCTACCATGACAACCGGCGAGTCCGCGAACGAAACATAGGCTGCCCGTTCGTCCCCACGCCATAGCAGCGGATCGCAGCAGATCCACCTCCCCAACCACGGCGGGTAGTACCTCGCCCCGTGGTAATACAAACCGCTCTCCTCATCCCGCTCCTTACCCGTATTCCGATACCGCTTCGCGGTCTCCGTCTGGCTGCGCACCGCCTGATAGGTCGAACTGCCGTAGGGTGCATATTCCTCGTAGGAAATGATCTGCGCCTGCTCGTCCAACTCCAGGCTGGCCGAGCCGAGGTGGTTGCCGAACTGGTAGCGGATCAGTTGTCGTGGCGCCAGATCATTGCCCATCGTGTCGAGCGTGCGCGTCTCCACTAGGGCGATGCGCTGCTTGTCGTCCATCACATGCAGAGTCTCGCGCTCCAGCTTCACAGTACGCTCATTCGCTGGACCTTCGTGCGCGCGGAATATCTCGAAGCCCCCGAGGTAAATGCGTTCGTCCTTGATCCCGCCGTTATTGGCGAGCTCGGTCACCTTGCGCACGCGCTGGCCCGCTGCGTCATAGACATAGTAGGTGCGCTCCCCCTCGCGGGGGATTCCGTCGGCATCGTCGTTGTTGACCCGCTGCCGTCGTGTCAGGCGCAACTGGTCCTTGAAGTCCCACTGCATCTCTTGCAACTGCGGCATGCGCAGCATGTTGCCGTGCGTGTCGTGGGTGTAGACCTCGTCGGGCTGGGCGCCGACAGTGGTGCTGCTCAGGCGGTTGCTGAACTTGCCGGGGTCGGTCAGGCTGTCTTCGCTGTAGCTGTAGCGTCGTGTCCAGCCGGCCACGATGGCGTCGGTGCGCGCGTGCTGCATCTGCAGAAAATTGCCGACCGCGTCATAGACATAGCGCTCGACGTAGCGGCCCATCGCGGCATGGTCATTTGCCGCAAAGCTGCCCACTGGATTGGCGCTCAAGATGCCGGAGCGGCCGGCGTCGTTGTAGGAATGCGGCGCCGGTGCGCCGCCTTGGCCCAGGTGCTCGCGGCCGCTGGCCTGGATCAGCCGGTAGAGGGCGTCGTAGGTGTAGTCGTTGCTTGGCTCGACACGCTGGTTGCTGAAGTAGATGGTCTGCTGCGCGTCGTCCTGAATGTGGGTGATGTTGCCTGCCGGGTCGTAGGAGTAGTGCAGATTCTGAAGCCCGCAGGGCTTTCCTGCCGGCGGCTTCTCGGGGGCGGCGATGGTGTCTGGCGGTGGTGGATCCGGGTCGTCGCAATCGTCGGTGAAAGTCACCCCTCGCGCGGTCTCGGGATCCACGCCGCGCCACGTGTAGAGATGTGCGAGACGGAAAGTCTCCTTGTCGTAGGTGTACGCGGTCCTAATGACCTGCGCGCCTTGGGTCTTGTAGTCGATAAGCGTGCGCTGGCCCTTGGCGTCGTAATCGATGTTGGTAACGCCAACCGGCGACGGAGGCGTAGCGTCGGGGTCAAGCAGTGCAGAGGGTTCGGCGGCGCGTCCCAGCCACACGTCCACCCGCTCCAGCAGGTTGGCCTCGTTGAACACCGGCTGGATGACATTGCGCTTGGCACGCGCCACGCTGCTGTGCGGGGCGATGGACTGGACGGGGCGGTTGAGTGCGTCGTAGCGGGTGCTGCCTTCGAAAAATTCGGTGTCGAGTTGTGGCTCGTGCGGCTGTGACCAATCGGGTATGGCTGTGTAGTTATGGGCAAGACGGCGGGTGCTTCGCAGCAGGTTGCCCTTGAAGTCGTAGGCCTCGGTCGGCTTGCCGGTGTCATCAAGTCGCGCATTGGTAGCGACGCCCGCGGAATCGAAGTGCCGGTAAATGCGCGTGCGCAGGTTAAGGCGCTGAGCCGCTTCTTCCTCAGCCAGAGTGGCATTCAGCGGCGGCTCACCGTATTCGATCCTGTCGACCAGCAGACCGGCTGGATCCGAAGGGTTCAGCGTACGGGGGTCGGAGTTCGGCTTGAGTGGATCCGGGTCGCTGAAGAAGCCGCGCACGGACTGTTTGATCGGGCGGCGCAATGCGTCGTACTTTGTCGTGAAGTTGTGACCACGGCTGTCCCAGGCGCGGATGGGCTTGCCGGCCACGTCGTTGAGCATCCAGCGCGCCCCGGCTTCCATGCTGCGCTGGCGGATGCGGTTGCCGAGCATGTCGTAGTCGTAGCGCATGACGACGCGCTGCTCAAGCGTACCGGTTGGCATGCCATCTACGGGCAGCTTGCGTTCGTCGAGCACCGCACGCTGGTTGCCTTCGATGTCCAGCTCGACGCGGGTGGCGAAGCTGTCCTCGCTGCCGTCCAGGTCGTGGCGGGCGCAGACGACGCGGTTGCGCGCCACGGTCAGGAAGGGACGACCGAGCGCGTCGAAATGCGCGGTGGTCGGGGTGTCAGCATGGGCGGCTGCGCGTAAAGCTGCGTTGCGCTCGTCTTGTCCGAGGGCGCCGCCGATGCGCTGGGCATGCCAAGTTTGCCAGGTGACGGCCAGCGTTTTGAAGTATTCGGCAACGTAGCCGCCGATGTCGGGGTCGGTGCGCGGGTCGCCGGTCTGGGCGTTACGGGGGGCGACCGTGTCATTTACATCGTAGGTGGTCTGCTGCCAGGGGTGGAAGACGACCTTCTCGTAGGTGTGGTTCGGGTGCAGCGTGGCGATCACGCGCTCGGCCGGGTCGTAGAACAGCACTGGGCTGACGCCGACCTGTACGCCGAATTCGAAGCCGTCGGTGGCCGAGAAGAAGGGCTCGTACTGCCGCACCGGCTTGCCCTTGTTGTTGAAGATGGTCCAGCCGCTGCCGACCCAGCGCGGATTGACCATGGGGCCACCTTCTACCAGCGTCCCGGGTTCGGCCTGGATCTTTTTCTGGATTTCGCGGCCGAAGCCGTCGGAGTAGGAAAAGCTGATCTGGATCTTGAGGCCCTGCGGCGGCAGCGGGGCTTTCGCGTGAGTCTCACGGGCGAGCGTTGCGGCGCAGGCTGCTTGCCACTTCGTCGGGTCGTCGGGGTTCGCCTGCTGCGTGCGGCGGAAACGGTCGAGGTCGTAGACGATGCGCGTGGTGGCGTCCCGCAGCAACGCTTCGGCATTGGTGTGCGGGTCGGCCGCGCCGAAGAAGGCGTCGAGCTGCGCTTGCGTGAGGTCGGTGACGAAGCCGCTGAGCGTGTCGCCTTCCGCGTTGGCGGGCTGCGGCTTGCCCATGACGGCGGTGCCGACGACCATGCCGAGCGTATCGAAGGCGACTTCGGTCTGATTTCGGTTCGGGTCGCTAACGAGGCGCGGCTGCAAGACGCGATAGTTGTTGGCTTCCACCGTGACGCGGTTGCCGAGGGCATCGCGGGTTTCGGTCATCAGCAGGTCGTTGGCGTCGAAGTCGACGAAGGCGTCCTGGCCGAAGGGGTCGCGGTAGCGGCGCGGCAGAAAGAAGTGCTGGCGGCCTTGCGTGGATTCGGTGGCCGCGTTGTCAGCGGGATTCGTGCAGAAGAAGGACTGTCCCGAGGGGATCCACCAATGGTCGTCAGCATCGCTAGCGGGGAAGCTCCCATCCGCCTTGAGGGTCTGGCTTTGCAGGTAGCCGCCCCGGTTGCCGAGCACGGCCGCCGGGGCGGGCAGTAGTACTTCGGGCGGCTGGCCCGTGAGCGAGCGTTGGAAGACCTCCGCGAGCAATCCGGGTGTGAAAGCGAGCTTGTAGCTTTCTCCCGGAAGCGCCAGCGGGTGCAGTTCACCGAGCGGTAACAGGCTGGCAAGATCGTCGCGCCGGTAGAGCGTGCGCAGCCATTCGATGGGGCGGCGGCGCTGACTGCCGGCGGCGGTGGCTTCGTAGGCGACTTCCGGGGCAGTGAACTTGTGCCGCAGGCGCCCGGGATTGGCAGGGGCGGGCTCGACCAGATCCGACGCCTGGAACCGGCCCGCCGGTCCGGTAGCCGCGTAGCCGGTCAGCTCGAAGGTGAGTGCCTCGCAAGGCAGTGGATTGCGGTGCGTGTCGGGCGATTCGATCGCGTTGGTGACGCGGTTTTCGGTAAAGGTGAGCAGTGGCGTGATTTGTTTGCCTTGGTCAGCCGCGTCAAGTCCGGTGAGGCCGGGGTTGGGCACCAGTTGGACGTTCCCCTGCTGGTCGATGACGTGGATCTGGGCGCGGCGCCCGTAGCCGATGGCGGCCTGCTTCAGCACGTTGCCGTAGTCATCCACTTCCAGCGTCAGCGCGTGCTGGATGCGAGGATCCGCCGGGTTGCGCTCGTAGTGATAGCTGATCGCCTCGCAGGCATGCGTGAAGAAGACGGCGTGGCGGTTGGCGCCCCGGGGCTGCAAAGCGCGGATGCTGAAGTTCTGTTCGGTGACGGTGTACGGGTTGCGGGTGCGCTCGACCTGTTCGGGCGTGGCGCTCGGGCCGGCGTCATCGGCGTAGACCTCCTGGCGCAGCATCGAGCCCTTGAGAGCGCGGCAGGCTTCGCGCTCTTCTTCCAGGCTCAGGCCCGTGGGCAGGATCGTGTCCTGCAGCAGCTGTGCTCGAACTTCGGCATCGTTCAGGCCGGGTTCGCGGAAATACTCTCCGGGGTCGGTGGCATTGAGCAGGCCCGCGAAGTAGTCGGAAACGTGATCACGACCGAGGTAGACACCGGTGTGAAACCAGGTCTTAGTATGGACCGGCGGAACGTGTGATGCGGCGGCGATGTTGTCGGCCGGCGCGTTGCCGTCGGCTAGGGCCGCGAACTGTTCTGTGTCCCACTGTTCGACCATACCGAAGCCGCGGAACTCGCGCTCCTCGCCATCGAAATAGCCGTGGTGGTAGGCGTAGTGGCTGACGAAGTGGTTGCGGCTGATGTGGTCGTAGGTTTCGACGCGTTCGACCACGAGCACCGGAAACGGCAGCCGGGTGATCCAGGGTTTGCCGTCCCGCTTGTCCTGCAGGTAGAACTTGGTCGAGGGGGCGTAATCGACGTGGGTTTCGGCGCCGAGGTTGTTGACCGTCTTGACCAGCAGGTGCGGTTTCTGTCCGCCCATCAGGTTCACGTAGCGCATCGGCCGCCTTGCATCGCCAGGCAAGGGCGATGACCAGACGAGGCAGGCGGTGCCGTTGCCGAGCAGGTCGGTGGGCACGATGCTCACAATGTCATCGATGCGCGGGAACACCTTCAACACCTGCGGCTGGCTCCAGCCGTTGCCCGATTGGTTAAAGTACAGACGCACGCCGTCGCGGTGCAAGTAGATGATGTCCGTCGTTCCACTGCCGTCGATGTCTGCCAGGCGGATGCGCTTGTGATCAAACTGGTCGGGGTGGTCGAACCATGGCGCGTTGTCCATCGTGACTTTGGCGCCGAACTTTCCATAGCCGAGATTGGGCCAGTAGCAGACTTCGCCATTGCGGATCCGCACGATGTCGGTCAGGCCGTCGCCGGAGAGGTCGGCCAGATATATGGATTGGGTGCCGTCGGCAAAGACGATGCGCGGTCCCTTCTCCTCGTCGAGTGCTTTCGCAACCCGCCTGGCGGGGCCGAAGCCTTCTTCGGACAGCGAGGCATGCCAGACGAAGGCGTCGTCTTCGGTGATGAGCACATCGGCATGGCCGTCGCCGTCGAGATCAACGAACTTGAGGTTCTGGTCGCGGAAATCGCGGTTCAGGCGCGAGGTAAAGGGACGGAAGTTCTGCCAGCCCTCGGCCTCGTCGTGCTCGTATATGCCGGGCACGGGGCCGTCCATGACGACCAAGTCGGGCTGGCCATCGCCGGCCAGATCCATGAACTCGGCACCGGCGCTCAGAGCCTCGTTGGGCTTGAGAGAAACGGTTTCGAGTGGGGCGAACTTTGCCTTCACCTGTTCCCTGCCGTCGGGCCGCTTGTCCGGCATGGGGCTCAGGTTGCGTTTGTAGAACCAAGTGCCGGCCTGCTCGGAGAGGATGCCAGGAATGCCTTCACCGTGGAGGTCCGTCCAGCGGTAGGCGCTGCCGTCCAGACCAATGGGCAGGTTTTCGATACTTTGCGGATCGACTTCTTCCACCGCGTCCTGGACGATGGGTTCGGTGTATTCAAATTCGACGGGCGGCAGACTGGCCCTGTAATAGCCGCCGTTGTTGCGGCGATAGCCGGTCTGAGTGACCGAGTGCAGAAAGGTGTAGACCGGGTTGCGGACGTCCGTGGGGTCGACTTCGTCCGAGTACGTGAAGTCTGTAGAGCGCACCAGGCAGTCGCGCTCCACCCCCGCCTCGCCCGGGAAGTGGTGAAACATCAGGACGCGCTGGCAGATGCGGTAGGTGCGGACCTCGAAGCCAGCGCGGTATGAGGAAAACGGGTCGTGGCGTGCAGGCCATGTCCCTGCATCGTTGGGCGTCGGTGCGTTGGCGTCGTGCTCTCCGTAATCGAAGACGGCCTCGAAATGCCAGCCGTTGCTCCCATCTCGCGCCTGGGCATCCGGAGGTTCGGGCCAGGGGGCATCGTCCTTCAACGCTGGAAAGTATGGGGATCGATTGCCGTAGCGGATACGCTCGATGTAGCGCTGCGCTGAGCGAGATGCGTCCGTGCGGTTGCGCTCGTGGGCCTTGGCGAGGCTGTTGCCGGCCCCGTCCTCGAAAATCCGCGCCGAGTCTTCGGATTTGTAGCGATAGACGACGACATTGCCTTTGTCATCGTGGCTCTGACAGATCAACCAGCTGAAGACGTGACTCGGGTTGGCCGGGTCTGCTATGCGGCTCTCTGCCGTTTTGCCGTACCAGGTGGTAATGTTGTCCTTGGAAATAGAGCGCCAGAAGACGTCGGTCGCATCTCCGGTATTCGTCCAATGCTCAATGCGCGCGAATAGACCTTCGATGCGCGGGCGGTAACGGTCAACCCGATAGGTCACGCCGTTTACCGTACGCTCGTGCAAGTTCTCTCGCTCCCACTCCCCTTGGGCGTCCTGAACGAGCATTGGCACCAAGTCTTCAGCGCCGGACAACACGAAGACATCCGAATCTATGACGTCGTGGTGATACTGCGGTAGCCCTTTGTCGGTCTTGCGGGCAATCGACGGAAGGGACAGGCTCCAGCCGAAGCCGAACGGACCGTTACCAGCACCTGAGTCGTATGACAGAGACAGCTGTGGGCCGAAGTTAGAACGGCCGGGACTCGTAGCGATAGGCACTGACATCGAACCGGTACCGGTGACCGGGTTCGCGGCGAACTTCTCGCCCACCCCGCGGATGGCACCGCCGCCTTTAGGCAATTGAAGCGCAGGTGTGGGAGACGATGCGTCGCCCCTGGCTTCACTTGGGTGCTTTGAGTTTTCGAGCGTCATTCGTCCCGCCTCTGCCTACAGCACTCTCGGCGTGGCTACCAGAGGCACGAATCAAAAAGGCACTTTCGAGGTGGTGCCAGCGGCATTGTCTTCTCCAGGTTGAATGGATTGATGAATGAGGATACGCGACCCTGCGCCACTCACTTGGCATGCAGCATATCGCATGACATATACTGGCCACATCATCCAAATAGATGATGGCTGCTGACGGGGATTATTGATTGCATGTCGCCTCGCAGTGCTTTGTATCGACGGCCGTTTGAACGTTATAGCCCACCAACCCTCGACTGGTGCTGGTCGCCATGGCGCGGGCATCCGGATCGGTGAGCGAGATTTGCCCGATGGGCGACTGATCCAATTGAGACTGAATTTCCTTCAGCTGCGCCATGCGGCCTTCAGCGTGGCCATCTTCTCCTTGAGGCGGGTCGTTCTCGCTTCGGCAATCTCGGCTGGTTGACGATCAGCGGTATCCATCGCCGTCAGATAGCGCTCGATGCGACGGTCGATTTCCTGCATCCGCTTTTCCAGTTTGCCCCGCGTGAAAGTTGCGGTCATGAGCGTTGACCGCTTTGAACTTGCTGCCATCAATGGCCACGACCGCTTGGGCAAAGAGATTCAACTGGCGGCACAGCACCATGAACTGACGGCAAGCGTTGCGGATGCCTTTGCCGTTGTCCCGCCTGAAATCAGCGATGGTCTTGAAATCGGGAAAGAGCCGCCCGAGCAGCCACATCAATTCGATATTCCGCTGCGCTTCCCGCTCCAGCCGGCGGCTCGATTGAATGCGATTCAGGTAGCCGTAGACATAGAGCTTCAGCAGCGTCGATGGGTGATATGAAGGCCGTCCCGTAGCGGCTGGCTCGACCGAGAAACCAAGGCCGCCAAGATCGAGCTGATCGACAAACAGATCAACAACACGGACCGGATTCTCTGCTTCGATGTACTCATCGAGCGATTCCGGCAAGAGCGTGATCTGCTGCCGGTTATCACCTTCAATGAATCGCTTCATGCCAGCCCCCAGGTTTTGGGATGTCCGTACGAATGGTTCAATGTCGCTTCCGGTTTTTCATCTGCCTGTCTGCGTCAGCGGTCGAATCCGCAGCAGACTGCTGCCACTTGGGCAAGATGTTGTTCCCTTCCTTAATGCCGATGCCTGGCCTGCCAGTGATCGCAATGGATCAACGCTCTTTTAGAGCACAATTACAAGGATTGCTTCTGGGCGGGTCTAGATCGCCACCTTAGTCAAATCAATCCATTGGAACGGGAGGTTGACTGAGTAAGCCGCTGCGCAGAACCCTGCCGTTTAAGAACCGCCAGTGACTGTTCCCGCTACGAAAGTGCAGTTCAAGCCGGAAATGTGGTTTCACAATTTGAAGCGTAGCTTTCCAATTCGCGGCGCCATGTGTCAATGGCCGCTTCCATCTTCCTCAACTGGCCGGTTTGTTAAGGGTTGTCCGATACCGGCCCCTAACTAAAACCGGCCGCCCGGGTTTGCTGGTTATCAGGCCTTTG
>Ga0075152_10000377_pt1 | contig 33776 bp, 30 predicted proteins | sample JI61114C2DNA_FD_70964 | JGI IMG/M metagenome (GOLD analysis project Ga0075152, IMG submission 70964) | Wastewater effluent complex algal communities from Wisconsin, to seasonally profile nutrient transformation and Carbon sequestration -... | ecosystem: Engineered > WWTP > Effluent > Algae...
CTTTGTGCTCAGATAATGGCACTAAAGCTTCACCAGTCTTGAGTCCGACTAAAGCACCATCTTCCATCTGACGTCTCCATTCATATAAACAGCTAGGCGCTATGCCATATTTACGTGAAACCAACGACATCGTGCTACCAACACTGCTGGCTTCTGCTATAAACTGACGTTTTTGCTCCACACTGAACCTTTTATATCTAATACTTCGCTCGATTATTAGCGATTCTTTATTGCTTACTTCACTCACTCTAAACTACCTCTCTTAGTTAGCTAGAGTGTCCGGTCGAAACAGGGGCTACACCAGTTCATTCATACCATGCATGATAAACTCATTGCTGAGGCAGTTTTTTAAGTTGCACTGTTTTGAGCTAAGTTTAGGGTTTTCTGTTAGACAAAGATCGATGGCCTCTTGAGCCAGCTCTTCTTTAAACATGAGGTATTTATCTGATGATAGTCCACAGCACATGAGAAACACTGATAAAATAGCTATTAAAATAGTTTTATAATTTTTCATTAAAATAACCACTGTTTAACTGTAGATGGTGAAATACTCCACCATCGGCCAGTGTAACAGTGATGGGAATAGCAAAATCTAGCGCTAAGTAATTGCTAATATGTAATAGAAAACCTGGACCAATAAAAACATCATATAAAGCCGATTCATTAATAGCGTTATGCATACTAAATTTGCTGCCAGCACCTAGGTAAAAATGCCAGGTATTTGCAATGGGGAAATAATATTTTATTGCTAAACCAAGACCCCAAATTACTTGATTAGATCGCCCGTCATACCTGGTAGAAAAGAGCTTGGCTCCTATATCGGTCGCAAGCGCAAGCTCTAAGTTATCATAGACAAAGTATCCCAATGATGGCTTGAGGTTGAGTTCGAGTTTAAGCAAGCCCCGGCGGTCTATATTTAGAGGTAGTGAAACAGATCCACTCGGCGCCATAATACCCATGCTTAGAGGCTGGCAGATATACTATATTCACATATTAATGCTGAAAAAAATAATAAAAATTGTTTTAGATTGATCATGATTAATTATAAATAAAATATAATGCTTTAAGCAAAAAAATAAAGTTTATTTTACGCAAGAAAGCCCGTCATAGATAGTAGTTAGTGCCCAGTTAACTTCTTCAGGGCTTGAGCACAAAGGCGGCAAGAGGTAGACCACGTTACCCAAAGGACGAATAAATAGGCCTTGATTTAGGCAGTGCTGATGAACTTTTTGGGCAGCCTTTGATAGGTAGCTATGTTCTGGTGAGATGAGCGTTATCGCGGCAATAGTGCCTAGGCTTCTAGCGTTTTCTACTTCTGCTAAAGACGAGAATAGTTTGATACCGCTGCTTATTGCTTGGCAGATGGCGGCAATATTTTGTGTGACTTCTGGTTGGTTAAATAGCTCAAGGCTGGCCAGTGCTGCGGCACAGGCCAGCGGATTAGCACTAAAAGAATGGCCGTGCATTAGGGCGCAGGCTTTATCATCACTTAAAAAGGCTTGATAGATTTTTTCGCTGGCCAAAGTAAGAGCCAAGGGCAGGTAACCACCGGTGAGGCCTTTAGCCAAACACATAATATCAGGAGCGATATTTTCATGCTGACAGGCAAAGAGAGTACCAGTTCGATAAAAACCAGTGGCGATTTCATCGGCGATTAATAACGTATCATATTTCAGGCTGAGCTCTTTGATGCCATGCAAAAAGCCTGCTGTGAACATACGCATGCCGCCAGCGCCTTGCAGCATCGGTTCGATAATAATGGCGGCAACAGTGCCTAGGTTATTTTTAAGAAGCTCTTCCAAATAACTAAGTGCTTGGGCGCTAAGCTGGTGTTCATCTTTATCACCTATTTCTGAGCGGCAGGGGCTTTTGCTATGAAGAACTTTAAACAATAAAGGCTCAAAGGCCTTGGTGAAAATAGATGGTGCGCTCGCTGACATCGCACCAAAAGTATCGCCATGATAACCGTGCTCAAGGGCGATAAATAAGCTGCGGCGCTGATGGCGGTGAAGCCAATATTGATAGGCCATTTTAAGTGCTACTTCGACAGCTGTTGAGCCATTATCTGAATAAAAGACTCGACTAAGACCCTCTGGGGCAATGCTGAGCACTTGTTCGGCCAAGGCTACTGCTGGCTCATGGGTGAAGTTAGCAAACATGACATGCTCAAGCACTTCAGCTTGACGTGCTAAAGCCTGATTAATATGGGGATGAGCATGGCCATGAGCATTGACCCACCACGATGAGATGCCATCAAAAAGCGGTGTGCCATCCTCAGTATAAAGATAGGCACCTTGAGCTCGCTTAATGGCAATTGGTGGCGGTGCTGTTTGGGCCTGCGTGTAGGGATGCCAGATAACTTGTTGGTCTCGGTAAGCGAGTGTGCTCATGGCTGAGGCCAAAGCTGGTCAAGATTTTTTGGGTCTTCAAGTGTGATAACTGTGCTTAATCGTCCAAAATGAGCAATGGATAGTTGATTGTCACAATTTTTCGGCCCGCACATAACAACACCAGCGATAGCTATGTGGCGTTTATGCAAGGCTTCAAGGCTAAGTAAGCTATGATTGATGGTACCCAAACTTGAGCGGCTAACCAATACAACAGGAACTTTAAGTGCTGCTATCAAATCAATCATGAGATAGCGCTGATTTATGGGAACCAATAAACCGCCAGCTCCTTCGATAATATTCATATCAGCGCTCATGGCTTTCTTGGTTGTTCTTAGCAGTTCACTAAAATTAATCTGGGTATTTTCTAGGTATGCTGCTCGATGAGGTGAGAGCGGATGTCTAAAGCCTAAAATCTGAGTTACTTCAGCATGCTTAACTAAAGACGAAATCGTGTCGGTATCGCAGTCCTGATCAAGTCCGGTTTGAATCGGCTTGATATATTTGACACTGTCAAATTTTAGTTGGGCTCGACTTAAGAGCTGGGCCGACACGATAGTTTTTCCCACACCTGTGTCGGTGCCTGTGATAAAGAGGCCCTTCATATTGAGTGCTCTAAGCTTCTAAGCAAGCGGTCGATCAGTTCAGGCGTGTGGCTAAGATTGACGCTTATACGTAAACGTGAGCTGCCGGCTGGGACTGTGGGCGGTCTAATGGCCCGAATATCAAAGCCGTCGTTTTGTAAGTATTGCGCACTCTTAAGAGTAGCACCGGCATCACCAATATGAACGGGCATAATAGGACTTGGAAAATCACGTCTTGGCATGAGGTTTTTTTCCAGCAGCTGCCCTGAAAAATAATCAATCGTTTCAAATAACTTCGCTCTTAGCTGATCACCTTGCTCGATAATATTTAGTGCCGCTTCAATAGCACAAAGAGCAGCTGGAGGCAGGGCGGTTGTGTACATGAGGGTGCGAGCTTTTTGTTGTACCAGCTCGACAACCTGCGCATCTCCGCCAATAAAAGCACCTAGTGCAGCAAAGGCTTTGCCCAAGCCATTGGTTGAGCATAAAAGCTGTTCGCTGATACCTGCATGATCAATGAGACCAGCACCCTTATGTCCATATAAACCAACACTGTGAGCCTCATCAATAATCAAGCCCAGATCATACTGGCGAGCTAACTCAGCATAGATGGTAAGTGGGGCCTTGGTACCGTCCATGCTAAACATAGCTTCAGTGACAATAAATTTAACTGTTTTCTTAGGCATAGTTTGTAATGCCCGAGCAATAAAATCAGCATCACGATGGGGAAAGATTATGATTGTGGCACCGCTTAATTTTAAGCCATCAATCAAACTTGCATGGTTTAGACGATCAGAGAAAACAATGTCGCCTTTATTGATTAAACTGCTCAGCACGCCAAGATTAGCGGCATAGCCCGAAGTAAAAATCAGCACTTGCTCGCAGCGTTTAAAGTGGGCAAGTCTAGCTTGTATTGATCCATAGAGAGTCCGCTCTCCGCGAATAAATCTTGATGAAGTTGAGCCATAACCGTATGAATCTAAGCTTGATTTAACAGCATCGATTATACGTGGATGACCAGCCAACTGAAAATAGTCATTAGAAGAGAAATCATAGCCACAAGGTGGTTTTAGCTTACGTTCAAGATTTTGGCTTCTAATCTCAGTTAAGCCCTTGTTAATGCGAGAGCGAATGATCGACATGAGTAAGCCTGTCTTTGGTGAACCGCCGCTGACTAAAGCGCATACCTAACAAGCCTAAAATTTCTTGATCGCGGTCGAGTTTGGGGTTAGGCGTGATAAACATCTTTTCGCTGGCCATAAACACGGAGTTGGCACCGGCAAAATAACATAATGCATGCAGTTCGTCAGACATAGCAGTACGGCCGGCGCTGAGCCTGATAATAGATTTAGGCATAATCAGCCTCGCCGAGGCTATCATACGAACCATTTCATAGGGGTGAGGAGGCTCTACATGGTTAAGCGGCATATTATCAAACTTAGCCAGGAGATTAATCGGTACGCTTTCAGGGTGGGGCTTTAAAGCGGCAAGCTGGGCCAAGAGGCTGATTCGATCAGTGCGCGACTCACCAAGACCGATAATACCACCACAACAAACGCTGATTCCTGACTGACGGACATGGTTAATGGTATCGAGGCGCTCCTGATAGGTGCGTGTGCTAATAATTTTATCGTAATATTCAGGCGAAGTATCAAGATTGTGATTGTAGGCAGTACAACCAGCTTGTTTGAGCTTATTAGCCTGCTCGCTTGTCAGCATGCCTGCAGTCAGACATACTTCTAGACCTAGCTCGTCAATTTGTCTGACCATTTCTAGTACCTGGTCAAACTGAGCGTTGTGGGGGATTTCTCGCCAGGCTACTCCCATGCAAAAACGAGTAGCGCCCTTGGTTTTGGCATCCTTAGCAATAGCCAGAGTTTTATCGAGCGAATAAAGCCGCTCCTTTTCAATCTTAACCTGATGATGACCTGACTGGGGGCAATATTTACAGTCTTCCGGACAGGCACCGGTTTTAATACTTTGAATACGGCAAGGCTGGATTTCATGAGGGTCGTGACATTGGCGATGTACCAGTTGAGCCTTCAGCATGAGGTCGACTAAGGGTTGCTCAAAAATAGCTTTGATTTCTTCATGACGCCAATCATGGCGCTCTGTTATATGTTTATCGCTGTTCATAATTGGCTTTCTTAAGGTAAGATATAGCTATCGCTAGTAAAAATATTTTGACAATACCTGGAAGTATAAATGGTGTCAGACCTAAAGCAATAGAATTTTCTACACCGACAAAGCGTGATAGCCAAATTATACCGCAGGTATAAAGCAGGGCCGAACCTAGTATACTAATCAGGCTCAGCTGCCAGATTTTTTCAGCTTTAAAATATTCTCGCACGCTAGTCATGGCTAATACGGCGAGAAGATAACCCGCTAAATATCCACCGGTAGGCCCACATAGCTTCCAAAATCCACCCGAAAAATTAGCAAAAACTGGCACTCCTGCAGCACCTAGAGCTAAAAAAGACATGACGGCATAAACTGCTGAGCGACGGTCATAAACCAGACCGATAATCATCACCGCCAAAGAACCTAAGTTAATTGGTACGGGATTAAGAGGAATTGAAATTTGTGACATGGCAAATAACAACATGGCACCAGCGATAATTTTTGCCGCTTGCGTAATTAACTCTTGCTCACCAGACCAACTAATTACATAAGTTTTTAATCGTTTCATAGTGCTCCCATTATTCTGTTAGCTTATTAGGATAGACAATATCAAAAGGCAAACGGGATTGGGGAACGCCGCTTAAGCGATAGCTGTCGAGAGCTTTGAGGTAGGGCTGTGTAAGAGGCAGCAGGGGTTTTAAATCGGCCAGTCCCTGACTTATGCCTAAGTAAGGTGCGAGTTTGCTACTAAAACTAAAAGATTCGCTTTTTCCGGGAGTATAGATATCAATCTCTAGCTCTTCATCTTCGGGAATCTCTGCTAGCATGCGAATGCTATCGATGGCTTGAGAAAAACCACCCATTTCATGAACTAACTTTCTTTCAAAGGCTTCTTGTCCGAGCCATACACGGCCTTCAGCATTGGTTTTGAGTGTTTCTAGATCCAGTTCTAAGCCATTGGCCACCGTGTTTAAGAAGCTTTGATAATACCAATCAACGATTTTTTGTGCTTGCTCACGTTCAATGGGACTTAAAGCTCTCAATAAAGTAGGGCCTGGGTTTTTAATAGGAGCCAATTCAGTGCTGTTTAGGCCAGTTTTTTTGGCAAGCTCTTCAGCTGAAAAATAGAGTGAAAAGACACCAATAGAGCCGGTAATCGTATTGGGCTGGGCTAAAATATGACTTGCTCCTGCGGCGATCATGTAGCCACCTGACGCAGCGACATCGCTCATTGATGCTACAATCGGTTTTTTAGCTTGGGCTTTGGTGAGAGCTCGATTGATGTGGCTACTGGCCACAGCATCACCTCCGGGTGAGTTTATTCTCAGCAAAATACCGGCAACATCATCATCATTCACTGCTTGATTAATGCTATCAACGATATCGTCAGCTCCAGTTTTAGTATTGAGAAAAGGGATAAAACTTGGGTAGACCCGGCCTGCAACAATTTCACCCATAATAGGAATAACTGCGATTTTCTTAATTACTCCCCACTGATTTGATTTAATATGCCGGTTTTCATAGTTAATCACTGTTGCCAGCTTGCCATCTTCTTGGCCATTGATCGATTTACCTAAATCATCGGCATAGATAGCATCATCAACCAGACCCATTTCTTTGGCCGCCTGAGCACTAATCTCGCCACCATCAAAGAAGCTTTTGACTTTGTCTTGATCAAGGTTTCGGCTCAAAGCTATTTTATCGATCAAATCAACATAAAAGCTCTGTAGTAAATTATTAGCCACTTCGAGTTCTTCTTTCTGAGCTTGAGAATTGGTGAACTGTCGTGGAGCAGTTTTATATGATCCGGCTGTAACAGCCTCAGCTTTTACACCTATTTTAGCGAGCAAATCAGCAAGATATACTAAGCTTGCTTGAAAGCGTTTAAGAGACAGTGTACTATTAATATTCATAAAAATTTTATGAGCTGCCGTAGCAATATAATAATCACGTTCAGAAGGGCCATGAAGATAGACAACAACATACTTATTGGCTTGTCGTAGCGCCACTAAGGCATCGCGCCATTCTTGAGCACGCCCATCACCAAAGGCAAAGCCCTTAAAACGTAGAACCACTCCACCGATCATTGGGTCATTTTTAATGCGCCGCAATAAAGCCAGTATGGCTAAAGGACTCGGTTCATTGCTAATAAACTGTTCAATAAGCGTGCTGCGTTTATGCTCAATCGTACCATTACTATCGATGCTTAGTTGCACCCATAAGCCCTCAGGCTTATCGAGTGAGCGCCACTCTTCAGTCGATGTTCTTATACCAGCGCCTACACCGTAGATTTTTTCGCTAGGGTTAAACAAACTGACAAAGGTGAAACCAAGATGAGCAAAGTTAAACTCGAGGCCGGCAGCCAATATCGGCTTAGTCCAGCCATCTTTGATTCCAGGGATTTCGGCTGAGACGCTTGCTCCCACACCCCCAACAACACTGGCAATGCTCAGTATCGGGTCGATACTATATCCCAGATCCCACCTAGGTGAGCTCGGTCTTAGGCGACCATCAAGACCAATCGTAATAACATCACCCCATGGTCTAAAAGCGGCACCTGCTGTGATTCTTGGTGCTTTAAAAAAGCCACTATAGACCTCTTGGTAAAAACCACCGAGCGCCAAATAATTGGTGGGCCTAGTCTGTAAGCCAAAGCTGACCATGGCGCTTTCAGCTTGGCTGTGTAAAAAATTACGAGTTTTCAAAATCGAAAGACCAAAGGCACTTTTATCGCCTAGGCTTAGTGCGGCGCCAAACATGGCATTGACATCTGATCCTAATTGTTTTTTGGCGAGATTATCAAAAGCAAGCTTAGTTTTAAGGCCAGTGGCAAAGGTTATGGTATCAAGAAAGTTATAAGCGATACTAAGTCCACCATGGTGGCGATTACCGAGCGGATTAAACTCGTAGAGATAGCCGCCTAGGCTCTCAAGCCCGCCCATAAAAGCCAGACCGGCCGGATTTTGCCATAGAGCTTCGGTGCCGGTGATACTGGCACTGCTGGTAATGGGGGCAAAGCGGGTAGTAATCGTCGCTGCCAAGGCTGATAAAGACCAAAGACCAGCAATTAAGATCCTAAACATCGTTTTCATAGTTTACCTAGTTGGGGTTTACTTTGATCAGTTCGTTGAGATCGTCTTCGCTAATCAGATGGCTATCGAGTGATTTACGCAAGGAATCTTCTTCGACCTCTGATAAATGGCTCTCAATAAACTTGATACGCTCTTCTTTAGCTTTGATAAACTCAGGCTCGTTCTCACGCTCTTTGAGTTCAGCGATAATCAGCTGCCGCTCTTCGTGCAAACGCTGGGCAATATTGGAGTTTTCATGCACGCCTTCTTCCATTGCCATGGTCGCGTAGACTTTTTGCTGCGCTGAAATAGCCCGCAAGCGCGCCAAACTACGTGACATAAAGGCCATAGCTGGGCTGCGTGTTTCTACTAAACCCAGTGCTTTGACTAAAGGTCCCATGGTTGAACCTTGGACCAGCACAGACAGCACCACTACACCAAAGGTCATAGCAATCAACTCAGCTCTGCCAGCAATATTGTCAGGAATAGATAAGACTAAAACCATTGACAAACTGCCCCGTAATCCACCCCACCAAATGGCGGTCGCACTTTTAATTGTCATCGGCTGGCCCATGCGTGATAGCAAACCGAGCGGCAAAAATACACTGATCGCTCTCGATGCCAGAACGGCTAAGAAGGCAAATAAAATAAGCTCTGCATGTTCAACCAAAAATAACAAGTTAACCTTGAGACCAATTAACAAGAACACAATACTGCTGACGAAAAACGACAAATAACGCCAAAAACTAATAACTGCCATGCGGCTCGAAGGCTCAATTCGGCCACCCTTGCCCATGTTCGCCAAAAAGATTCCGGCCGTGGCAGTTGCTAACACGCCTGAGGCATGAAAGAAATCAGCCACTAAATATGATCCGTAAGCTGCAACGGTAGTGATACCAATAGTAATCAAAGGATCTTTAGCGAATGGAACAATAAAGTTAGCAAAAGCTCCAACTACGGCTCCTAATAATATACCAAATAAAGCTTCAGTAACAAAGAGTGAAAGACCATCGGTAAAGCTAAATACTCCCGAGGTTAGTGCAGCAAGCACAACCGTGTACATGACGATGGCTGTACCATCGTTAAATAAGCTCTCACCTTCAAGCACGATAGCAAGCTTGCGTTTAACCCCGAGTTGCCTAAATAAAGCAATAACTGCGATCGGATCGGTGGCCGCAATAATGGTACCAAAAAGTAAGTAGTGCATGAAAGTCATGCCCGACTGGATGCGAAAGGTAGAAACTTCCACCACCAACACGGCAGCCGTTGCTAATGCTGTTAAAATCACTCCTGGAGCAGCCAAGGTTGCAATAGTTGGTGCAAATTTCTTCAGTTCGTAAAAGGGAAAGTGAATAGCTGCTTCAAATAAGAGCACGGGTAAAAATACACCGATCAATAAATTTTGTGTAAGCTCAATATTTGGTACCAGGCCAATAAAAGCCAGACCAATACCCACCAGCATTAATAAAACCGTGTAGGGTAAGCGTGCACGGTGGGAAATAATACCAACTGTTGTTGCCACTACTAAGAGTGCAACCATCGGTTCGATCAACGAGGATTGGGCGTGAGTGCTAGCGCTAACATGATCCATTGTTTGCGGCCTTTGGGAATCAGGAATCAAAAAACTCAATAATATCTGAGCTTATGGGCTTGAAACTTGAGCACAAGTGGTCTTGGCTTTTTTTTATGAGTTAGGCCTAAGCCTTGGCACAGGGATAAATCAAACATTAAATCTAAAATGCATGACATCGCCGTCTTGCACAATATATTCTTTGCCCTCGGTACGGATCTTGCCGGCGGCTTTGGCCTTAGTTTCACCTTCGTAGGTGATAAAATCATGGCAGGAAATAACCTCGGCTTTGATAAAACCACGCTCAAAATCGCTATGAATTACACCTGCGGCTTGGGGAGCTTTGCTGCCTTTGTGGAAGGTCCAGGCGCGAACCTCTTTGACTCCAGCCGTAAAATAGGTGCATAGACCGAGTAAATAATAAGCTTTTTTGATCACACGTTCTAAGCCAGCTGATTCCAGGTGAAGGTCGGCAAGAAAAACCTTACGATCTTCAGGGCTTAAATCTTTGAGTTCTTCTTCAATCTTGGCGCAGATGCATACGACCTCATCTCCCCGTGAGCTGGCAAACTCTTTGAGGAGTTTTACGTGAAAATTATCCTCTTTGAGGCCTTCCTCAGACACGTTAGCAATAAACAAGGTTGGTTTGCTGGTAATCAAGCAGAGCTCAGTAAGGCTATTTTTTATTTCGTCATCAGTATGGTCATAGGCAAAAGTTCGCGCCAGCTTGCCTTCATGTAGGTGCTTAAGCAGTGCTTCTAGCACTGGGGCGATTTTTTTAGCTAACTTATCCTGGCCACGAGCATTTTTAAGGGCTTTATGAACTTGCTTTTCAAGTGTATCTATATCTTTTAAAACAAGCTCAGTTTCGATAATTTCTACATCATGAAGCGGATTAATTTTGCCCTCAACATGGATAATATTAGGATCTTCAAAACAGCGTACCATGTGACAAATGGCGTTTGTTTCGCGAATATGGCTCAAAAACTTGTTACCTAAGCCTTCACCAAGACTCGCACCCTTGACCAGACCAGCAATATCAACAAAAGACACCACTGCAGGAACAATTTTCTCAGGCTTAACAATCTGTGATAAAGCCCCTAAACGTTCATCAGGTACACTGACGATACCAACGTTGGGGTCAATAGTACAAAAAGGATAGTTAGCAGCCTCTGCTTTGGCGGCAGTCAGGCAGTTAAACAAAGTACTTTTTCCCACGTTAGGTAGGCCAACAATGCCGCAGGATAAACTCATGACAGGCTCCACATAATAAAAACATGCTGTAAGCCTATTTGAGTTAAGTGGCAAGCACCAGAGGTGATGGGTTTCTATGGTCTTTTTGTTTCTCCACCCTCTCCCTAAAAAAGTTAGATCAAATCCCCCAAGCTAAGCTGGCTTGGTTTAGTGGATTTTTCAAGCTTAGGTGCGGGCTGCTTAAAAGTATCAAAAGCTTGTTGTACGTGAACTGAAACGACTTTACTCATGCCAGCGTCTTCCATGGTTACACCGTAGAGTTGGTCGGCCGATTCCATGGTTTTGCGGTTATGGGTGATGACAATAAACTGAGAGAGCTCAGACATTTCGCGTATCAGTTGACTGAAGCGTGCAACATTGGCCTCATCAAGGGGCGCATCTACTTCGTCTAATAAGCAAAAAGGTGAGGGTTTGATCAAGAAAATCGCCATAATCAAGCTGATTGCTGTAAGAGCCTTTTCACCACCGCTCATCAGCTCAATACTACCAATATTTTTACCAGGTGGCTTGGCGATAATATCTACGCCGCAGGTTAATAAATCTTCATCGTCAGTAAGTAGTAGCTCTGCTTTACCGCCATTAAATAAGCGAGGAAAAACTTGGCTAAATTGTTTGTTAATACTAATAAAAGCTTCATTAAATCTAATTATTGTAGTTTTATTAATTTTTTTAATCGCGCTTTCTAGCTGCTCTAAAGCCTGTTCTAAATCGTTGATTTGTATGTCAAGAAAATCTTTACGAGCTTTAAACTCGGTGTATTCATTAATAGCATTTTCGTTGACGGAACCCATACGTTCAAGCGTGCGTTTTAAATCTTCAAGTTCTTTTTTAGCGCTGTTTTCATCTAATGCTAGATGATGAAAATCGCAAAGTTGATGAGCCAAAATCAGTCGGTGGCGTTCCCAGATGCGTTCGCTTAGCGAGTTTAAATCATGTTCAAGCTTGTTTTTTATCAGTTCGCTTTCATGAAGTTGTTTATTAAAGTTAGCTTTGTGCTGAGCAAGTTGACTGAGGCTCAGCTCAAGCTGATGTTTTTTGGTGCTAAGTTCTGTACAGTTTATGTTTAAACTTGCTAGATGCTTCTCACATTGGGCAATCTCACGAACTAGAATTTCAATTTTTTTATCCGTTTGGCGAATGCTTTCTTTGAGTTTTAGCTCCTCGTCATGCTTAGCGCTAGCCTCGCTGCTGAGAATTTCTTGTTGGGCGACAATATGATCTTGAGTTTTCAAGGCCTGATCACAAGCTTTTTTGAGGCTACTCAGTTTTTCTTGGCTGCTCGCATGGCCAAGCTCAAGCTTGCGGAGTTCAGCTTGGTATTCATCATAGCTTTGCTCGGTTAAAAGTCGGGCTTTTTTAATATCTTCAAGAGAGTTCTCCAAAAGCCGATGTTCATGTAAAGCTTCGGACCATAGCTGTTGTAGCTGAGCTTTTTTTTCATCGTTATTAAGAGCAGAAGCTTTTAGCTTGGCCAGTTTGTTATTAAGAATAATTAGATCTGCATCTATGCGCTCAAGCTCGCGATTTCGTTGCTTGATACTTTCATCCAAACGAATAAGACCGAGACTTAAGGGCTTAATTTCTTGGCTGAGTGCTTCTTTTTGAGCCAATATTTTGCTTAGGTTTTCTTTGATAGCTTGAGAGAGCTGACATTGGCGGTCATGCTCAACTAATAATAGCTCTTGCTTATGCGCGAGATCTATTTGTTCGTTTTTTCTTTGTAAAACGCCTTGATTATTAGAAACTCCCAAAATGCTCGCCCGCCCGTCAGGCATGAGTAGCTCACCAGTCGGTGTTACAATAAAGGCTTGAGCAAGGCGGCTGGCTGACCAATGTTCAAGAGCAATGCTAAGATCGTCAGCCACAAAATAGCGTGATAATTTATGGCTAAGCCTTGGATTATTTTTAACGCTAATTAAATCACATAAGCTTTTTAGACCTAAAGGCTTGGTGTTGTTGTTTGAGTTGTCGCTATCTTCTAAAACATAAAAATTAGTGGTTGAAGAAGATTTACTACGAAGTAAGTGAGAGGCTTTTTTTAAGTCGTCTTTTTTATTGAGTAATCCAGTGTCTAATAAATGGCCTATACATTTTTCTACTAAACTTTCTTGGCCAGGTATAACAGAGATAGCATCAGCTACTACACCTTTGAGGAAGCCTAGATCGGATGACAAAATAGTGGCAATGCCGCTATTGCTCCATTCAAGTTTGGAGTCGATTTCTTTGAGTGAGTCTAAGCGTGAGCTAGTTTGTCCTAAGCTGTCGCGGCTGAGTTGGAGTTGTTTACGAGCTTCAAGATCTTCACTTTCAAGGGTCTTATAATTTTGTTCGTGATTGAGAAGGTTCTGTTTGAGCTGATGTTCACGATCTAAACCCAAACTGTATTCACGCATGATAGCGCTATGGCGTTCTTTAAGCTCTTGCACTTCGTTGCTTTTGTGTAAGAGCTCCTGCTCTAGCGAACGGATATTTTGGGTGCGCTCACTCTCTTGGTTTGTTAATGCATATATTTCTGCTTGTGTCCGGGCGGCAGTTGCCGCTGCGCTGACCAGCTTGCTTTGCACATCCCGTTCAGCAAGCAGGTTTTGTTGCCGAGCTTCAATGACTTTAATCCCGCTGGTTTTCTTTTCGTTAATAAGCAGTTTTAGCTCGCTAAGTTCTTGATTATTCTCCTCATGCTGAGTTTGATAACTTATAATCTCTTGGCCAAGCTCTGTCTTATGTGTTTCTAAATCATGGTTTTTTGTTTCTACACGGCTTAAGAAAGCATGGTTATCAGCTAGCGTTTGTTTGGTATATTCAAGATCCTTGGCTAATAAGGCATGCGAGCTTTTATGCTGGGCTAATAAATCTTCTAGTACACGCTTTTGCTCATGATGATGAGAATAGTCAGCAATAACTTGGGAAAAGCTGTGCTCTATAACTGCTTCCTCACGGCTGAGCTCGGCTATTTTAAGCTCTTGAGTGCTTTTTAGCTGAGAAATGTAAGTTTGCTGAGCAAAAATCGCCAGATAGTGATGGGTGGAGATATGAGTATCAAGCTTACGAATATTTTCTTTGTGGCTTTGTAATCGTTCAAGCTTTTCTTTGTCACGCATGAGGGCACTTACGCGCTTGTCTATTTCGTTACGTATATCAATAATACGGTTTAAGTTGTTCCTAGTCGCTTCCATCCGCCGTTCGGCAGCGGCTTTTTTGGATTTATATTTAGTAATACCCGCTGCTTCTTCAATAATAGCCCGACGATCTTGTGGTTTAGCTGAGATTACCTCGTTGACACGTCCTTGTTCAATGATCGAATAGGCTCTAGTACCAACGCCGGTACCCATAAAAAACTCGGAAATGTCTTTTAAACGAGCTTTTTGGCGATTTATTTCATACTCTGATTCACCGTTTTTATAGAGCCTACGGGTGATTTGAATTTCGCTATAGTGATTGTAATCAAGCGGGGCGTCTTTACCGCTGTTTTCTAGGGTGAGTGTGACTTCGGCAAAGCCCAAAGCGGCTTTTTTTTCGCTGCCGCAGAAAATAATATCCTGCATGTGGCCGCCGCGCAGATGCCTGGCATTTTGCTCGCCCATTACCCAGCGCAAGGCATCAACGACGTTTGATTTTCCGCAGCCATTGGGCCCAACAATACCCGTCACACCTTTGCCAAAGTTGAGAAACTGACGGCTGGCGAAAGATTTGAAGCCAAAAATTTCTAGTTTCTTAATATGCATATAACCTAAGCCCACTCATAAGTCTTCGGTCATATTATATTAATATGAACTAAGAATAGAGTGGCTTATTAAAATAGTTTCCCTAAAAACTCATCATCGCTGATAAAATCTTCACTATGACTAGCATCAATCTTCATGGCGAGTTTAACCAGGTCTTTTGCTTCATGGCTGCGTTTTTGTTGCTGAAGTAAAGAGGCTAGCGTTAAAATCGCCTCCAGATTCTTGGCATTAAGCCGTATGGCTTTACTTAGAGCTTGTTCAGCTTCGCCCAAAAAACCTTGCTTGATATAACAAGTACCTAGGCGCAACCAGGCATCATCATGCTTCGGGTTATCTTTGACAATAATCTTAAGCTCTTTTAGGGCTCTAAGATTGTGACCGAGAGCGATTAGTGAAAGGCTTAGATGATAGCGTACCTCTGGATCGGATTCGCTTAAGATCAAAGCTTTTTCAAAATGAGCTAAGGCTGCTTCGTGCTTGTCCTCTCCTGCCAAACAAAGGCCAAGATTAAACCGGGCCTCATAAAAATCTGGTTCAATCTTAAAGGCCGCCCTAAAACAGGTCGTAGAAAGTTTGCTGGCATGGTTAGATAAAAAACAACCTAAGTTATGTAAGGAATAAGGGTTGTCAGGCTCCAGCGAGAGCGCTTTGCTGTAGGAGGTGAGCGCTGCTAAAAAATCGCCCTTATCGGCATAGACCGTACCTAGGTTGTCGTAACCCTGAGCTGAGTTAGGGGCATTCAAAATGGCCTTGTTAAATTCGCTGACCGCCTCGTCGAGCCAGCCACGACTAGCTAATTCAATGCCGCGTGAGTTATGTAGATCAGAACGAGTTGTATTATCTATTTGATCACGACTAGTTGACATTTTAGCACCTCTATTAAGGGCCGATCCTGTCATCTTTCACTGGTTTTGCAACTCCCTCATCCATGCCTTCAGCTTTTCCTAAAATGGCTGAGAAGATAGTTGTTATAATACTTATTATAGGTACAGCTACTAGAGCTCCTATTATACCATAAAAGTGCTCTCCAGCTAGCAATGCTAAAATAATTAAAACTGGATGTATTTTAGCTGAATCACTCATTATTTTAGGGTTTAATAAATTAGCTTCTAAAGCATGAATAGCAATAATCCATAACAGGGCGGCCAAGCCAGTCATGGGTGAAATAGTCAAAGCCACCAACACAATCGGCACGGTGCTTAAAATGCTGCCAAAGATGGGAACTATACTGAAAACTCCGGCAATAGTAGCTAAAATAAAAGCAAATTTAATATGAAATATTATTAGTCCTACTAGTGTTAATAGTGCGTTTATTAAGCATATAGTAAGTTGGCCTCTTACGACACCAGAGAGCCTTTGATCGAGCCTTACTAATAAAATATTAAATTGTTCACGGTCATTAAGAGGTACCAGTGTAAAGGCGAATTTCTTAATCGAGTCAAGATCAACTAGGAGAAAGCCTGTGATCATTAATACTAAGAACATCATAAATAAAAGTGATATAAAATCAGCGATGATATTTTTAGCGCTTGAAACAATATTTTTTGCCTCAGATTTTAGGTACAATACTGTATCGTTTATTAAGCCATGAGAAATATTAACTAAATCAATCGATATCCAACTTGGTCGGTGAGGTGCCACGGGAGCTTGGTTTGCATCAGTAATTGGGGCAACGATTTCAACTGGTAATTGGTAGTCACGAAAAAATTGTTCAATAGTTTTACCAAACTCGTTAATAGTATGGTCGTCAATGGCATTGATAAGCGTGGTGGCATCTTTAACCAACCGAATAACTTCTCGGTAAAATTGGGGCAAAAATAGTGTGCAAAAAATGAAGGCTAAGAGCGCAAAAACCAGATAAATAATCAACACCGACGCTGCTCGAGGCAGAGGTCGACCTTTTATTTTAATCTGGGCCAGCCAAGAAACGATAGGGTGAAAGACATAGGCCAACAAGCTAGCCAACACGAAAGGTAGAAGCACTGAGCGGATTAACAAGATTCCCATAATGATTAACAACCATAAGCTGAGTAATATCGTGCGATGGCGCCAGTTTTTGCGTGAAATATCAATGAATAAGGGCACAGGCAATTCTCCACTGCTTTTTGTCATGAGTTGCTAAGATTGACTGATTATAGCATCTAAGCTTAGTTGTCCAAACGTGGAGATAAAGATGTTTACGCTGTTTAGATGGTTGGTAATTATGACAATGCTTTCCGGAGTATGGATGATTTACGACGTCTATCGTGATATGAGCGAACATGACCAGCAAACTATGCTAGACAAGCTTAATAAGAAAAAAGTTACGCTCTATGAACGAGCTAAAGCTTATGTGCATGAACTGCTTGATTGATTAGTTACTAGCAATAGCTTTGAGTGTCGTAAACAAAGCCTGATTAGGCTCGAAGTTGGCAACCATAATGGCCTGAGGATGGGCAATGGCGCCAGAAAAACTTAAGGGACTACCATCAATAAAAGACATCATGCAGCCATGAGAGGCTAAAATAGCGGCCGGTGCGCAGGTGTCCCACATTTTTACACGCATGGACCAGCAGACATAAAAATCAACGAGCCCATCTAAAATCATCATCGCTTTAAGACCGATCGAGCTTGCTTGCAAAATTTGGCTGGGCATCAGTTTGTCAATCAAGAGGTTTTGTTTTTTAGAACGAGAATGGCGTGATACTACCATGCGAATGTATGGAGGTTGTTGCTTGTGGCTTATTTTATTGCCTAATACGCCGCTCCATAAAGCATCACTGCTTGGGTGGTAAATAAGTCCTAAAACAGCCTGATTATTGATCACAAGGCCTATCATCACCACAAAATCACTGCCGCCAATAATATAATTTGAGGTGCCATCAATGGGGTCAATAAACCATACACGCCGTGCACAAGAATCGAAAGCTTCACCCTGATAGCTTTCCTCGCTAATCAATTGGTCATCAGGAAAATGCTTTTTCAGTTCGGTACAGATAAAGACATCAAGTGCGAGGTCGGCATTGGAGACGGGGCCTTCTCCAGCAGGTTTTTGCTGTACGCGTAGCTGAGGCTGCATCGATATGGCCATGTGACCCGCCTGGCGGGCCAGGCTTTCAGCGATAGCCAGTTCTTTGGCAAGATCCATAACAAACTTACAACGACGAACTATGATTAGCCAAATAAGTAGCCACTCCACCAGAACTTGGCTTCATACCTTCATGGCCTTTTTGCCAGCCGGCAGGACAGACTTCACCGTGTTGTTCGGTATATTGCAAGGCATCAATAACGCGTAGTGTTTCATCGACATTACGTCCAATCGGCAAATCGTTGAGAGTTGCATGGCGAACGATGCCGGCTTTATCAATGATAAAAGTTCCCCTGAGTGCTACCGTATCGTTGATGAGTACACCATAGTCACGTGAAATCTCTTTGCTTAAGTCAGAAATGAGCGGGAATTCAACCGGGCCAATGCCACCTTTTTCGATCGGTGTATTACGCCAGGCCAAGTGAGAGAACTTGGAATCGACCGAAACACCGATAATTTGGGTGTTACGTTCTTCAAAGGCTTTGGCGCGCTTGGAAAAAGCAATAATTTCAGAAGGGCACACAAAGGTAAAATCTAGGGGATAAAAAAATAGGGCGACATATTTTTGGTCACGAAAACTCGACAGCGTGATCTCTTTAAAATCACCATTTTTGAGAACCGCGTCAGCGCTAAAATCAGGGGCAGGTTTTTGAATCAGGGTATACATAAAGACTCCTTGATGCAGTAGGTTTAAAGCTTCTAACAAAATGCCCGAAGCTGTGCTAGGGGGCGTTTAAGAACCAGGAGTCTAAAAAATTTTGCCTGGGTTTAATAGTTGATGGGGATCAAAAGCTAATTTTATCCGTTTTTGTAAGCTGATCAGCTCTGGCGACTGCTCAAGCGGCAAGTAAGCCTTTTTTTGTAGGCCGATACCGTGTTCAGCACTGAGGGTGCCACCGAGCTTAAGCACTGTCAGTAAAACTTCGTGCCTGATGTCTTCGGCTTTGGGCCTTAGAGCTTCGTTACTAAACATAATTTGGACATGAAGATTACCGTCACCAGCATGGCCAAATAAGCTGCATACTAGCCTCTCTTGGTAGGATTGGCTTTTAAACCAGGTGGCAAAGTTCTTAAGTTGGCTTAAGGGCAGAGCAATATCTTCGCTCAGTTTAAGACCTAAATAATTAGTACAGGCCTGGCTTAAGCTGTAACGAGCCTGCCATAAGCTTTCTGATTCAATATCGAGTGTGCTTACTGAAAGCAATTGTTTGATGGCTGCCAAGTCTTTAGCGGCACCATTATCAAAACTCGCATCGCATTCAATCAGCAAGGCGCTTTGTTTAGCTAGGCTGTGGGGCAAAAGCTGAGCCTTAATTAAAGCCTTGATGGCTAGGTTATCAATATACTCTAGCGTGCGCGGTCTATGCCCATGGGTAAAAATACGGCCAACATGTTCCAAAGCCAGCAAGTCATCATCATATAGAAATAAAGCCGAACAGATATCTTTGGGCAAGGGCAAGAGACGTAGTGTAAAATTGGTGAAAATAGCCAGCGTTCCCTCGCTGCCGCATAAGAGCGAAGCAAGATCATAGCCAGCAACACCTTTGGGGCAAAATTTGCCAAAATCAATCAGTTCGCCTGTACCAATCACTGCTTGGCCACCTAAGAGATAATCTTTGGTGGTGCCATACTTAAGAGTAGATGGACCGCCTGCGTTTTCGGCAACGTTGCCGCCGATCGTACAAGTGGCCCAAGAAGCTGGATCAGGAGGATAAAAGAGGCCAACTTTTTTGAGTGCAGACTGAAAATCACCCAAAATTACCCCAGGTTCAACCTGAGCTGTGAGATTTTCTTGATTAATTTCATAGTGATTTAGAGCGCAGGTATCAATTATCACGGCATTAGATTGAGCAACCGCACCACCCGATTTACCCGTGCCTGCTCCACGCATGACAATAGCTATATGATGCGACAGTAAATACTGGCTTACCGATACCAACTCATGGCAGTTGGCGATTTTTATCACCAGCATGGGTAAAGAAGGTCTGACGTTGCTTGATTGGTCGAGTGCAGCATATGAGATGTCATGTGTAGCGCTTAGTACTTTTGATTGAGGTGCTAATAGCTTAAGTTTTTTGATGAGATGATTTAAGACGGAATCATTCATAGCGATGGACCCCATAAAAAACTATCAATCCTAAAAATATGCTACTGCCAAGCAAAAATAACAGTATTTTTACAACAAGTTTTAGCCAAAACTGCCGACGATCAGCAGGATCAGCATCGAAGGCTAGTCCTTTTCTTCTTGGTCCAATCATTGCTAATCTCCTTGTGTGGCTTATTATTACTAAAAACGGTGAGTTATGCGAAAGTTCTTAGCCCTGGTTATTTTATTATTGCTCGCGAGTCTTGGCTATTTAGGCTATGCCCACATTAGCGGTGGCGCTGTGCCCACCTTCGGTTTGCCCATTGGTGGTCAAAAAGCTCTTATTCGCCAGCAAGCTTTGCGTTTTTTTGAGCATATTAAGTTTAAAAATACCAGCGCCATTAAAGATTTTGTCAAAGAAGATGCTAGCAACGAAGATATCAATACTTTTATGAGCAAAACCTTTGGCCAAGATCCGGCCAATATCGATTTGCAGTCGGTGATGGTTGAAAACGTAGAGCTTGATTCTTCTAAAAAACGGGCTCGTTCTCGGGTAAGCTTGATTGGGCGCGATTTGCTCGAAAGCCGGCCTATTGTGCTTAGTAAAGTTATTTTCTTATATCTTGGCGATAAAAACGATTGGCTGATCGATATCAGTAATCTCTCTCCCTAGACTATCGTTCGTTTGATGCGGGCAGCTAGTGAAGTGAGAATCTCCCAGGCTATGGTGTTACAAGCTGCAGCCATTTCACTGGTGCTCATCATGGTTACCATATCACCTTCAGCCACATGACCTTCTATGTTAGTGATATCAATGGTTGTAGAATCCATAGAAATAGTACCAATTATATGAGCTTTTTGCCCATTAACCAGCACATGGCCGCCATTACTGAGACTACGCCTCAGACCGTCACCGTAACCAATTGCAATCAGGGCCACTTTCTTCTTGCTGGGGCTGATGTAGCGATGGCCGTAGCCAATACCCTCACCTTCGTTAAAGGATTTGATGGCGAGTATTTGGGCCTTAATAGTTAAAATTGGTTTGAGATCTATGTGCTTAGATTCTATAGGTGCAATGCCGTAAAGGGCGAGTCCTGGTCGATAAGCGCTTGGGTGTAGGCTTTTTGAGTTCAGCGAGCGCAAAATCGCCGCACTATTAGCCCAGTGAATCATATTAAACTTGATGTGCTTAGCTTCTAAATAGCTGAGGACCTGCTCAAAGCGTTTGATTTGTTGAGCACTAACATTATCTTTCGGTAAATCAGCTGAGCAAAGATGGCTAGTCAAGCCCTCAAGCTTAAGTTTTGAGTTTTTTAAAAGATCTAAATCTTGGTCGTACTTACCGGCTAAAAGCTCATCCCATCTAAAACCGTGACGGCCAAAACCAGTATCGATTTTAAGGTGAACATCGATATTTTGTTGTGCTGAGACTAAGCAGTGTAGAGTACGAAGATTAGCAATTACTGGGCTAACTTGATAGGTAAAAAGCTCGATTTCCTCACCAATAAAAGCTCCGCCATCAAATAATAAAATCGGATTTTTAGCTCCCAGCTTGCGTATAACTTTGGCTTCGTCAAGACTAGCTACCCCAAAACTTAGATCTTTATCGTCTTTAAGAAGATGGGCGATTTCTGCTAAACCATGGCCGTAGGCGTTGGCTTTGACCATCGCTATCATGTGCGAGCCGCTTAAGGACCGCAGCAGGGCCAGGTTGCTGATCAGAGCTTGACGATTTATTTGAGCAATACAGCGATTCATCATTATTTCCATCTAGAGCCTTGGCTTTAAAGCTCCAGCTCGTTTTTAATAGCCCCCTTAGCTTTGAGCGATTCAAGCATAAAGGCAAAAGCTTCGTCACTTTCCATGAGGTCCATCCCCTGGCTAACCAGCCGACTTATTTGTGCTTTATCTCGGCCTAAAAACTCAGCTACTTCAGTGATGCTCCGTGCAGCACCTATGACCGATGCGGTAGCCAGTAAACGCCGAGCCATGACCAGGTCCTGACGCTTAGAAGCGCTCAATAACTTGCTGGCTGAGATACTTAGTAATAGGCTTACCCGTTCGGCTAAAATTTTGAGGGAGGATTTTTTGCTGTGGAGCAATTTTGGGCCGTGAGTGATTATTTTAACAGCACTAGTTGCCAGCCCTGGTTTTTGCTCCTCAAGCCCAAAGTCGTCTGGATCAAGGGCTGTTAGCTCTACATAGCGGCCAAAAGCACGTCTTTTAAGCTCAATCTCACCACTAAACTGATTGAGTACTTCTGTGCTGGAAATAAAATCGGCGTGCACTGTTGCGCTACCGAGATACGAAGCATGAGAGCAATAAGGATAATATTCTGGCCGACGCAATAACCCTTCACGCACTGGCCACAGGTGTACTGAACGCACTACACTGAGTAAGTCTTCAGGTCCAAACATGATTGAGCGAAAGCGTCCGCGAAATAAATGCCCTGCTCGGTCAAGCTTTTGATTAATATGGGCGGTATGTTTACCATGCAGCCTTTGCATGATGCGTGAGAGCATCAAACGTTTAGGTTGAACCACCAGGCGGAGCTCTTTTTCCAAGAGCGCAAAGGCAAAAACTTTTAATAGCTGATCACGCGCCATTTGGCGTAAATGGCCTAGATAATACTGATAATCACTATCATCATAGAATAGTTGATTTCCACCATTGGCTTCAGCAATCACTAAATGTGGAACATTAAGCCAACTAACGCGAGCATTTCGTGGCAAAGGCTCACCTCTTGATACTATGGTTTATGATTACTATGGCATAAGAATATCTATGAAGTGCAATAAGTGGAAAAAACTATGCGGATTATCTCTTGGAATGTTAACGGCATCAGAGCAGCCCTTAAAAAAGGCTTTTATGATAAAATCGCTGAGTTTGGAGCTGATATTATTGGTGTTCAAGAAACCAAGGCTCAAACAGGGCAGGTGCTCGATCTTGGTCAAAATCTAGCTGGCTATTATTGCTATGCCAGTTCAGCTCAGCGAGCTGGCTATAGTGGCGTAGCACTATTTTCTAAATTGGAACCCCAAAAGATTGTTACTAGCCTCAACGACGATGACTTTGATCGAGAGGGCAGAATAATTGCTGCTTTTTATAATAATTTTTTGCTACTTAATGTCTATTTTCCCAATGGATCAGGCAAAAATGGTGATAACAGCCGTGTTCCTTATAAACTAGCTTTTTATGATGCACTCTTTGCTTTTGCTGATCAGTATCAAGGCCCTAAGCTGGTGATGGGTGATTTTAACATTGCTCACCAGGAGATCGATTTGGCTCGGCCTAAAGAAAATACCAACACCAGTGGTTTCTTAGCGATTGAGCGCCAATGCTTTTCTAGAATCTTAGAAAGAGGCTATACAGACACTTTTCGTTATTTTAATCCATCATCTCAGCTTTATAGCTATTGGAACATGCGTTTTAAATCCCGTGAGAGAAATGTTGGTTGGCGTATCGACGGCGTCTTGGCCAATCAAGAAGCTTTGCCGCTGGTAAAAAATGCTTTTATCTGGCCAGAAATAGCTGGTTCAGACCATTGTCCGGTTGGGATCGAGCTTTATTAATCAACCTCTTTGCTGAGGCATTTTTTTGCCCTAGCGTGCTTTCATGGCGCAACAATTCATCGATAGCTGGCAAGAATATTGTGAGACTCTGTTAGATGACGATGTCAAAGCTCGTATCAACGAGATTGAGCGTAATCAGACTAATGAGTTTGGTGTTGATCAATTTGGTTTTGATGCTAAAACTTTGCGCGCGGTGGCGCCGGTTATGGTTTGGCTTTATCGCCGTTATTTTCGTGTAGAGACCTTTGGTAGAGAAAATATTCCCACTGGTCGTATGATGGTTATTGCTAATCATTCAGGTCAGTTGCCTTTTGATGCGGCAATGATCGTGACTGCTTTTATGCTTGAAGCCAAGCACCCGAGGCTGTTGCGTAGCATGGCTGAGCGATGGAGTGCTGAGATTCCTTTTGTTTCGACTTTTTTTGCTCGCTCAGGACAAGTGGTTGGTACCCCGTCAACCTGCAAAGCCTTGCTTGATCGAGATGAAGGCGTCATTGTTTTTCCCGAAGGGGTGGCTGGTATCGCTAAGCTTTTTTCTGAGCGCTATCGGCTTAGTCGCTTTGGCACGGGTTTTATGCGCATTGCTTTACGCTCGAAGGCACCTATTGTGCCGGTGGCTCTTATTGGCGCAGAAGAGCAGGCGCCAGCGGTGGCTAACTTGATGCCCCTGGCCAAATCGCTTGGTTTGCCAGCTTTACCGATTATTTTTCCTCAGCTTATACCTCTGCCTTTGCCGGTTAAATATAGAATTTACATAGCTAAACCGATGATCTTTAGAGGCGATGGCACTGAAGACGATGATGATATCCTTGCTATGGTCCAAAAAACCAAAGATGATATACAAAGCATGATTGACCAGGGATTAAAAAATCGTAAAAATATCTTTTTCTAGGAAATTATATGATTATAAAAAAGTCTCGTGTTTTATCTGGTATTCAGCCGACCGGCGTTTTACATCTGGGTAATTATTTAGGTGCTCTTAGTCAGTGGGTGCAGCATCAGGCTGAACATGACAATTTATTTTGCGTTGTCGATCTACATACTCTCACTATACCTGAAGCCATGAGTCCGATTGAACGCTATCAAAAAACCCAGGAATATTTGGCACTTTATATTGCCTGTGGCATCGACCCAAACATATCGACTATTTATATACAATCTCATGTGCGCGAGCTTTGTGAGTTAACCTGGATCTTAAATTGCGTGACACCAGTTGGCTGGCTGGAACGCATGACTCAGTATAAAACCAAGGCCAAAAACCTTGAGAGTGTTGCTTGTGGTTTGCTTGATTATCCGGTGTTGATGGCATCTGATATTTTGATTTACGATACTGATTTAGTGCCGGTGGGCGAAGACCAAAAACAGCATTTAGAGCTTGCCTGTGAAATCGCTCGGCGTTTTAATGGCTTATTTGGTGAGACTTTTAAGATTCCCAAAGTGATGATCCCTAAATTAGGCGCCCGTATCATGGGCTTAGATGACCCCACACAAAAAATGAGTAAAAGTGTTGGTGCCGAAAAAACCGGTCATGCCATCGGTTTACTGCATAGCGAGGCTCAGATTAAAAAGACGATTATGTCATCAGTAACTGACTCAGGCCAAGAGACTAACTATGAGTTAGCATCACCCGGGGTTAAGAATCTGCTTAATATCTATTGTGCTATCAGCAAAGAGAGTTCTGAACAGGCATCATTAAGATTTGCTGGTCTTGGTTATGGTGCGCTTAAGAAAGGTGTTTTAGAAGTCGTATTAGAAACAGTTCGTCCGATTCAGTCCCGCTTTAATCAGCTGACTACTGACCAAAAATATTTGACCGACATCGCCATCAAAGGTGCTGAGCGAGCGAGGGCTTTAGCCGCTACCAAGATGATCGAAGTGCGCACCCGAGTGGGTGTGCATTAGTGCTTATTTATTCCATGGCGCTCTTGCAGTGACATCACGCTCAGTAAGCTGTCATCGACCGGCTCTACTAGGGCTTTGGCGATAGCCTTGGCTGCTGACACCGATGTGAAGTAGGGAATATTTTTTAAGAGAGCTTTTTTTCTGAATAAGTGGCTATCATGTACGCTAGTTGAGCCTAAGATAGTATTAAACATGATATTAATTTTATTCTGATCTAATAAATCTAATACATGAGGATTGCCCTCACGTACTTTATTTATTTTTACTGAGTTAATACCATGAGCTTTTAAAAACCAGTGGGTACCGGTAGTGGCTAAAATTGCGAAGCCAGCTTGCTGCATATTGATGATTGCGGGTAGCAGCGCTTCTTTATCGCGGTCAGAGATCGACACGAACAAACTACCGCTAGTAGGCAGTTTGGTGCCAGCAGCCAGATGGCTTTTTAGAAGAGCCCATTCAAAGCGTGAGGCTGTGGCCATTGCCTCACCAGTTGAACGCATTTCAGGGCCTAAAAGCGGATCGGCTTCGGGAAACTTAGCAAAGGGCATCACCGGACTTTTGATGGCAAAGCTATTGGCGGGTAAGTGCTTAATAAAGCTGTGTTGAGCCAAATAATCAGGAAGCTTTGCTCCACACATGACGCGTGCTGCCCATTCGGCTAAGGGAATATTAGTGGCTTTACTAATAAAAGGTATGGTGCGTGATGCTCGAGGGTTCGCCTCTAGGATGTAGAGCGTATTATTTTTTAGGGCAAACTGGATGTTGATCAAGCCAACAATATTGAGCGCCTGACATATTTTTCTCGTGGTCTCATCTATTTCTGTAAGCATGCCAGGACTCAGGTCATAAGGCGGTAGTACGCAGGCTGAATCACCTGAGTGAATACCGGCTTCTTCGATATGTTGAAGTATCCCTGCTACATAGATATTTTCCCCATCGCTTAAAGCATCAACATCAAGCTCGATAGCTCCATCGAGGAAACGATCGATCAAGATTGGTTTATCGCCAGCAAGCTTAAGGGCTTTTTCGATGTATTGGCAGAGTTCTTGGGCATTATAAACTCGCTCCATCGAGCGGCCACCGAGCACATAGCTCGGTCTTACCATCAGCGGGTAAGCTAAGTGAGCAGCACCAGCTAAGGCTTCGGCAATTGATTTAACGCTGATAGCCTCTGGTTGTTTGAGACCAAGCTCACTAAAAAGCTGGGCTGCACGTTTACGATCTTCGGCTTGGTCAATATTATCAGGGCTCGTGCCCAAGATAGTAACGCCGGCACTTTGTAATGCTTGAGCAAGAGCAAGCGGGCTTTGGCCACCCAGCTGAATAATCACACCTAGAGGTTTTTCCAGCTCAATAATATTTAAGACATGCTCAAAACTAATCGGCTCAAAATAAAGGCGATCGGCAATATCAAAATCGGTGCTAACTGTTTCTGGGTTGCTGTTGATCATGATCGCTTCAAAACCCATGCTTTTAATGGCAGCGATGCTGTCGGTTGAGCAACAATCAAACTCTATACCTTGGCCGATTCTAATTGGCCCTGAGCCGATGACAATAATTTTTTGCCGTGTCGTAGGTTTAGCCTCGCAGGCATGGTGTTCGATCAGCTGCTGATTATCAATCTGATAACTGGGGTTTTCGTAGGTGGAATATAAATAAGGAGTATAAGCAACAAACTCAGCAGCACAGGTATCAACCCGTTTATAAACGGGTTTGATACCATTAGATATGCGCGTACTTCGTACCAAAGACTCTTCTACCCCTAAGAGCTGGGCTATACGTTGATCCAAAAAACCGGCTTGTTTAAGCTCGCGAAAATCAGTGGCAGATAGGTTTTTTAGTGAGCTATTAGCTAGTTTTTGCTCGAGTTGAACCAGTTCTGAGATTTGCGATAAAAACCACGGGTCAATCTGAGAATAGTTAGCTACCTGCTCAAGGTGATAGCCACGATGAAAGGCGGCCGCTAGTCGCCATAAACGCTTGGGAGTAGCTTTAGCTAGGGCTTCAGTGAAAAAGGTTGAGCTGGCGGGCTCGTTTTTGATCATGCCTGCATCAAAGCCTGCTAAGTTTTCTTCTAAAGAAGCCATGGCTTTTTGCAGGCTTTCTTTAAAGCTTCGCCCAATTGCCATTACTTCGCCCACCGAACGCATTTGAGTGGTGAGTTTGGGGTCCTGGGCGGAGAATTTTTCAAAGGCAAATTTAGGAATTTTTACTACCACATAGTCAAGCGCTGGCTCAAAAGCCGCCGTAGTCTTTTTAGTAATATCGTTGGTGATTTCATCTAAGCTATAACCAACCGCAAGCTTAGCGGCAATTTTCGCAATCGGATAACCAGTAGCTTTACTAGCGAGCGCTGAGCTACGTGAGACTCGCGGATTCATTTCAATAACATAGTATTGACCAGTTTTAGGATTGACACTGAACTGCACATTGCTACCACCGGTTTTAACACCAATCGCACGCAGAACTTTTAGGCTCGCATCGCGTAAAACTTGGTATTCGATATCGCTCAAAGTTTGTGCGGGAGCAACCGTGATCGAATCGCCGGTGTGTACACCCATAGGGTCAAAATTTTCGATTGAGCAGACGATTACTGCATTATCAGCACCATCATGCATAACTTCAAACTCATATTCTTTGTGGCCGATCACACTTTCTTCGATTAATACTTGCTGATTAGGGCTTAGACTTAATCCTGAGTTGACCAGCTTAAAAAGCTCTTCTGCGCTGTAAGCAATGCCACCTCCTGTCCCTCCTAGGGTAAAGCTTGGTCTTACAACAATGGGTAGGCCAAAATCTTTTAGAGCATGCTCAGCATCGCTTAAATTATGACAGATGTATGAGCGCAAAGTAGGCAAGCCTGCTTCGGTCATCACCTGTTTGAATAGTTCACGATTTTCGGCCCGTTCAATGGCCTTAATATCAGCGCCAATTAGCTCAATGTCTAAGCGTTTTAATACGCCATGCTGATGAAGCTCTACCGCTAAATTGAGGGCGGTTTGGCCGCCAACTGTTGCTAAAAGCGCACAAGGCCGTTCGCGTTCAAGAATCTTGGTCACATAACTAAGATTTAAGGGTTCGATATAGCTTCGATCGGCCAGATTAATATTGGTCATAATTGAAGCTGGATTAGAATTAATCAAAATTATCCGATAGCCATCAGCTTTGAGGGCTTTAATAGCTTGGGTGCCAGAATAATCAAATTCAGCCGCTTGGCCAATCACCACCGGACCAGAGCCTAAAACACAGATGGAGATTAAGTCACTTCGCTTTGGCATCGATACCCCTTGACGTGCCAGCTATAACTTGGCACCAGTAGCAACTCGTAAGAGTGGAGCGGTGGCCGAGTGGCTGAAGGCGCACGCCTGCTAAGCGTGTATAGGAGAAATCCTATCCCGGGTTCAAATCCCGGTCGCTCCGCCATTTTTTAGCCTTACTTAGTATAAACCGGCACTTTTGGATCTATTTTGCGCGACCAAGCGTCGATGCCGCCAGTGAGATTATAAAGATTATTAAAACCCCATGAACGCCAGGTTTCAGCTGTACGTCTGCTTCGACCGCCATGATGACAGTGAAGGACGATCGGGTGGTTTTTATCAAGCTGGGCAATATCTGCTTTAGAGAGCTGCTCTAATGGTTTGGCTGCATTAATATGTGCCAGGTCCCATTCTGAACGAGGGCGTACATCGATTAAAAGATGGGGATGAGCGGATTTTTGCCAAGCAGCAAGCTCTTCTACTGAGATTTCCTTAACCAGGGGTGGTTCATTGGGATTGTCAAAAGCAAAGCCTGCGTCAAGCTTATCGCTGACAAAGCCGATTTTTAAGTTGTCAGCACGGTGTGCACTGTAAGGGTCAATAACAATGGTGAGGTCTGCAATGCTGATAATAAAATCATCAGTTCTAGCTTCGTCAAACTCTAAACCATGGTCAAAATTGGCTGATACGCTGATTCTGATCGCTTCTTGCACACCTTTTTCATGGGTGGCATTTTTGAAGGCAGTCACGGCTTCAGGGCTGATTTCTAAGTGTGGTGCTTTAGTTGCTCGGGAAATTTTCAGTAATTTTGGCAGTTCGCCTTGTTTATCGAGATCGAGCACGATATCGCAGCCACCGATGAACTCACCATCAATATAAAGCTGGGGAATAGTTGGCCATGAAGAATATTCTTTGATGGCTTCACGCATTTCTTGATCGGCCAAGATATCGCAAGTAGCAAAGTCAGCTAAAATCTTGCCCAAAACCTCGACGACTTGTTTAGAAAACCCGCATTGAGGGTGTTCTTTGCTGCCTTTCATGAACAGCACGACAGGGTTATTTTTGATCAGCGAGTCTATCTTTATTTTTACTTCGTTTCTCATAATCCACCAAGGAGAGCATCTTGATGTCTTAGATATCAATCTAATAATTTTAGGCAACGTAGTGTGACTTAGGGCTGTTCCCAGTCAAAATCAAAGGACCAGCCGCGGTTGATTTGCAGGTGAAAGGCAAAGTTAAATGTGAACTCATCGCCATTTTTAAAGAGTTCTTTGGGGGGATAGGGAAAGGGGGCGGCCGCTCTAAAAGTACGGTCAGCTTCCTCATCTAAATAAGCCACTTCACTGGTGTCAGCAATAGCAAGATCAGTGATCGCACCTTGCTGGTTGATGGTTACACTAACAACCGTGACGCGGTTTTTTTGACCGAGCAGGGCGCCTTGAGGATCATAGCGAGCAATTTGTAAGTTAGGGGCCCAGACTTTGGCGACACGGGCTTTGATACGGTTAAAAAATGGTGCATGCCGCCATTGCCAGGCATTAAGCTCGCTATGATCACCCTCTTCTACACCTGGTAGATGATCAGAAAAAGGCATGGCGTTAACACTGCCCAGTCCGGCTAAAGCACTTTTTAAGCCGAGCGGGTCTTTAGGGTCTTTTTCGAAGAAATCATCGATAGCAGGTGGCTCAAGACCATGATCGCTCTTAGCTGAGTTGACTGCTTTGGGCCCGGGGTCTTGAGCGCGAGCGCCTTTTATTTGCGGTGACGCACCGAGATTTTCAGGATTAAGGCTAGTGATGGCTGATTTCATCTCCCGATTGGTACTTTGGTCGTAGGCGGCCAAGAGCTTGGCTTCTTTGGGGCGTATTTGAGCCGCATCGGGTGCAATAGTGACAAACATCTTATCGTCGGCTTTTTTTTCGTCGCTTAACTTAAGCTTGGTGTAGTGAAATCGCTCAGGTGCAGGTGATAAAGCTTTGATGGCAGGCACTAGGACTAAAAAACTGGCATGGATAATAAAAGCTATTCCTGCAGCCATAGCAAAGCGAGTACGTACTCGTTCATTGCTTGATGGGCTAAGCGAACTTAAGCTCGATACCGAACGGAGGTTTTCTAAACCGTATTTATAGTATCGCCTCACGCTTGCTTGGTCCTTGGCTTAAGAGCCCTCACCTCAAAAACTACCACGCTTATTTAGCGATTTTTTGATTTTTTGATATAGCCCTTAAATATGGTATTAATTTAGTGAGATAAGTAAGCGCGGAGATTAAATATGGCAAATCGCTGGACAAAATTGGCAAAATATCTATATAGCATTCCATTAAGTATTACCGGGTTAATATATTTGATAAATCCCCAGGGCACGGTGGAAAGCCTGACTAGTTTTATCCCCGGTGGTCTAGTGCTGATTTATCTAGGTGGTTTTTTGTGGTTAGCACTTGGTGTTGCCATTGCTCTTGATATTAAAACTCGCTGGGCTAGTTGGGGAATTATCAGCTTATTATCAGCTTATTTAATTATGATTCATATACCAGCAGTTACGAGCGGCGAATATTTAAATATCGTTTGGTTTGAGCTTTTGCGCAATGTGAGTCTGATGGGCGGCGCCTTCTTTTTGTTAGCCGCAGATGAAATACAGCCATCGAGACCAAGCTAATATGGGCTGTTGTCATTTGTCACGTAAGTATGTCGCTTGCTGGGAAGTTCTTTATTAGAACGTACAATTAGTGGAGGTTTATTATGTCGGCGGTCGCGAAAATGCTCCCTATTTAAAGGGTAAGAATAAAAATTGGACAAGGTCAAGAGTAGGTGGCGCTGGTGATACGCCTTTTGCCACTATGGTGTCTGGGGTTTTACCAGCCGGCGATAGAAGAAACTAAAAATATCATCGATGATTTATTGAATAGGGTCAAATCTGTTGCTGGGGTTGCCGGTGTTACAGGTATTAAGTCGAAGACAGATAAAAACGGCCATACGGCCCTCCAAATCCTCACAGGCTTAAGGCCAGCGGGTGATGACGCTAATGTTTTGAATGCAATGAAAATCTTGGTGACTCCGTAGCCCCTTTTTAATTGAGATTAGCTAGTTAAGCTCGGTTGGTGCTAGTTAAGCTTAGGTGGAATTATGGCTGCAGAGCCGATTGAAATTTTGAATGCAAGTGAACTTAAAGGCATGCGAGCTGCATGTAAACTAGCGGCCGAGATGTTGTCTCATGTTGGTAAGTTAGTGGCCCCGGGTATTTCTACCCAGGATATTGATGATGCTGTGGTTAAGTACGCCAAACAACATGGGGCTACCAACGGTCCGCTCGGTTATCATGGTTTTCCTAAATCAGTGTGTACCAGCATTAATGAAGTGGTTTGCCACGGTATACCGAGCCCTCAACGTATTTTAAAAGATGGCGATATTATTAACATTGATGTGTCTCCTGTGCTCAAGGGCTATTTTGGCGATACATCGAAAATGTTCTTTGTCGGTAAGCCAAGTACGCTTGCGCGTGAGTTGGTCGCTGTCACTGAAGAATGCCTGTGGGCTGGTATTCGTGAAGTGGCTCCTGATAAGCGTATTGGCGATATTGGTGCTGCTATTCAGGAGATCGCTGAAGGCAACGGCTTTTCAGTGGTGCGCGACTTTGTCGGCCACGGTATTGGTAAGATCTTTCATCATCCAAGCTTGCAAATCCCTCATTTCGGTAAACGTGGCACTGGTCGACGTTTAGTGGAAGGTATGATCTTTACCATTGAGCCGATGATTAATGAGGGTGTCTGGCAAGTAGAAGTACTCGCCGACGACTGGACCGCTGTCACTAAAGACCGCAAACTATCGGCTCAATGTGAGCATACTGTACGAGTTAGTGAGATCGGGGTTGAAGTTTTGACCCTAAGAGAGGATGAGACACTCAAACTTTAGCTGGAGTTTGGGATGTACGCATTGCAATCGCTGATCGTTCTCCTGATGGCCACCACCTGTTTTTATCTTTCTTTTAAAGCATTGGCAGGAATTGTTGCCAAAGTCCGATCAGGAGCACCTGAAGATAACTTTAGCCAAGTTAAGCGGCGTATAGATAGTGTTATCCACTATGTTTTTTTTCATAAACGAGTCCTCGATGATAAAAGCTATGGCTTTATGCATATGTTTTATTTTTATGGCTTTTTGATTCTAGGTATTGGGCATTTAGAGCTGGTTTTATTTGGATTAACTGGTTTCTTAAAAAGCTATCATATTAGCCCATTCTTATACCGCAATTTTTTGCCAGCATGGCTGATTAATATATTTGAGTTAACTCAAGATGTGATGGCTTTTTTGGTGGTGCTGGTAGTTGGTATTGCCTTATTTAGACGAATATTCATACCCAAGAAACGCCTGCTACCTCGTTCTAGAGATGCCGAGACTATTTTATGGTTGATTGGTGCTCTTTATGTCAGTTTTTTCATGTATATCCCCAGTGAAACTCTTGAACGGGTGGTCAGTGGTGAGCTTAGTGCGGGATTTTTATGGTATCTACCGCTTAGTTCTTATCTGGCCTCTGTCTACGCACAGCTTTCACCGCTCGGTATTAGTTTGATGCACCAAGCTGGTTTTTGGTTACACTTAAGTATATTTTTAGGTTTTGCTGTTTATATACCAAGATCTAAGCATCTACACCTAATCGCAGCTGGTCCCAATATCTATTTCCGCCACTTTGATGCTGTAGCCAAACCTGCTGTCATCGATTTTGATAAGTCTGAGTTATTTGGCGCTGACAAAGTTGAAAGCTTATCGTGGAAAGCCTTACTTGATACTTTTGCCTGCACTGAGTGTGGCCGTTGTGATTCGGTGTGCCCAGCTGCTTTGACTGACAAATCTTTGCATCCCAAAAAGGTTCTGCACGATCTTAAAATCAATTTGCGTACAGATCCTCAGTCACGAGAGCAGCTGATAGCTCGTGATAAACAGAGTCCAGCTTTAGAAGGCCAAGTCCATCTCGATGATATTTGGGCTTGTACTACCTGTGCGGCATGTGTAGAGGTCTGCCCGGTTTTAATTGATTCAGTGCCAACCTCGCTGATTAACCTACGTCGGCATCTAGTGATGATGGAGGCGAGTGATTACCCAAAAGAGCTTAATTCTGCCATGAAAGGTATGGAAGTGCAGGGAAATCCGTGGGGTGTTAGTCAAGACCGTCGTACTGATTGGGCACAGTC
>Ga0075152_10000379_pt1 | contig 33586 bp, 32 predicted proteins | sample JI61114C2DNA_FD_70964 | JGI IMG/M metagenome (GOLD analysis project Ga0075152, IMG submission 70964) | Wastewater effluent complex algal communities from Wisconsin, to seasonally profile nutrient transformation and Carbon sequestration -... | ecosystem: Engineered > WWTP > Effluent > Algae...
CCAGGCGTGCGGGGTCGATCGCCGCGCAGTGCGGGGTGTGCGTGCCGCCGAGCGCCCCGGCGATCAGGGCGTGCTCGGCGACGCCGGCGGCGTCCAGGAGGGCGAGATCGTCCTCGCCGAAACCCCACTCGCGCCAGGTGGCGACCTCGTCGCGGGCGTGCTGCACCTGGGCGGGGTTGCGGGCGGCGCTGAGGTAGCCGCCCTGGACGAAGCGGCAGTCGATGCCCTCGTCAGCGGCGACGCGTCCGATGTCGGGGACGAGCGCGTTGAGGGTCCGCTGCAGCCGGACGGCGGCGTCCCGGCTCGACAGCCGGGCGACCTTCGCGAACGAGGCGGGGAAGATCGCCGAGCACCAACCGCCGTTGCGTCCGGACGCGCCGAACCCCGCGATCTCGGCCTCCAGCAGGACCACGCGCAGCCCGGGGTCGGACTTCAGGAGGTGGTACGCCGTCCAGAGGCCGGTGTAGCCGGCGCCGACGATGGCCACGTCGGCGTTCCGATCGCCGGGCAGGGCGGGCCTGGGCGTGAGCGGCTCGTCCAGTTGGTCGAGCCACAGGCTCGTGGTGCGGTAGCGATCATCGGGCGGGGCTCCAGCGCTCACCCGCGGAACGATAGGGGCCGGGCGGGGCGCCGCCAAGGTCAGCGCAGGAACAGGGTGCGCAGCCGCAGGGTCACGACGACGATGCCGACGGCGCTCATCACGACGAAGTACGCGGCGTGCCCCAGGGTGGCCAGATCGAGGTAGCCGACCGACAGCTGCCGCATCAGCTCGACCCCGTGCCACAGCGGCAGCGCCGTCACGATGACCTGGACCCAGTCCGGGTAGACCGTGATGGGGTACAGGGTCGCCGAGAACAGGAACATCGGCAGCAGCACGAACTGCACCAGATCCAGCTGCTGGAAGCCCTTCATGAAGCTCGTCAGCGCCATGCCGAGGGCCGCGAAGCCCAGCGCGATCAGCAGCGCCACCGGCACCATGGCCAGCGCCCACCACGACGTGACCAGGCCCATCGCGGCGATCACCCCGAGGAAGCCGAGGGCGTACAGCAGCCCCCGGAACAGCGCCATGAAGATCTCGCCGAGGGCGACGTCCATGGGGCCGAGCGCGGTGGCCAGCATGCCCTCGTAGAGGCGCGCGAACCGAAGCTTGAAGAACACGTTGAACGTCGAGTCCAGGACGGCGCCGTTCATCGACGACGTCGCCAGCAGGGCCGGCGCGAGGTAGGCGGCGTAGGCGATCGGGCGCCCGTCCGGCCCCGGCACCGTGCCCACCAGCGCGCCCATGCCGACCCCCATCGCGAGCAGGTAGAGCACGGGCTCGAGGAAGCCCGTCGCGACCACCAGCCAGTTCGTGCTGCGCAGCGCCAGGAACCCGCGCTCCACAACCGCGCCCGCGTTGCCGGCGTAAAGGGCGGCGAGCCGCCCCGGACGCCGCCGCAGCCGCTCCAGCGTCGGGCCCATCACGTCGCTCGCGGGGACGGTCGAGCCGCCCCCCGCCCGGCCGCTCATCGCGTCAACCTCACGTGGAAGTTGCGGCGAGCCACGGCCAGCCCGCCGACGGCGCAGGCCAACAGAAAGGCCAGATGCCCCAGGACGCCCGCGACCGGATACGGCAGGCCGAAGCCGGCGACCCGGGCGAGCTGGGTGCCGTGCCACATCGGGGAGCACCAGCCGATCCAGCGCAGGTACACCGGCATCGACTCCAGCGGGAAGAACGTGCCGGCGAACAGGAACATCGGCATCACGACCAGCCGCTGGAGGACGTTGAACCGCGTCCCCTCGTCGTCGACCGTCGCCGAGAAGGCCATGATCGGGGTCAGGAACGCCAGCCCCACGAGCGTCGCGATCGGGATGATGAGCAGCGAACCCGGGCCCCGCCAGGCCCCGAACGGGACGCCGATGGCCCAGAACGCGACGCTCTGACCCAGCAGCATGAGCCCGACCGCGAGCGTCTCGCCCTCCGCGACCTGGCGCGGGGCCACCGACGTGGCGGACGCCGCCAGGTAGTACTTCTCCCACTTGAAGCCCGCCAGGATCGCCCACATGCCCCAGCCGGCGCCCGCGGCGCCGATCGTCGAGACCACCAGCCCGGGCGCGACGAAAACCAGATACGGGACGCCGGCCACCTCACCCCTGACCAGCGATCCCAGCCCGATCCCCATGGCCACCAGGTACATCAGGGGGTTGCCGAGCGCGGTCAGCAGGTAGGTGTGCAGGAACGGCACCTGCGACCGGAACCGGCGCTCCGCCACCTGCCACGCGCCCCACCGCCGGGACCGGGCCGCCAGCGTCCCGTGGTCGACCGCCGCGCTAGTCAACGAGGCTCCGTCCGGTCAGCCGGAGGAAGACGTCCTCCAACGACGACCGACGCACGAGCGAGGTCAGCGGCGTCAGGCCGCGCCGGCGGATCTCCTCCAGCAGGGCCTCGCCGTCGTCGGCGTACAACAGGACGCGGTCCGGCAGCACCTCGATGCGCTCCGCGAGGCCGCGCAGCTCGCCCTCGACGGCGGCGTTGCGGTCGGCGCCGAAGCGCACCTCGGCGACTTCGCGCGTCGAGAACTCGCGGATCAGCGCCTGGGGCGCCCCCTCGGCGACGATGCGGCCGGCGTCCATGACGATGAGGCGATCGCAGAGCTGCTCGGCCTCGTCCATGAAGTGCGTGGTCACGATGAGGGTGACGCCCTGCTCCTTGAGGCGGAACAGGCGGTCCCAGAGAATGTGCCGCGCCTGCGGGTCGAGGCCGGTGGTGGGCTCGTCCAGCAGCAGCACGCGCGGCTCGTTGACCAGCCCGCGCGCGATCGTCAGCCGCCGCTTCATGCCGCCGGACAGCGACGCCACCTTCGCGGACGCCTTCTCGGTGAGTTGGGCGAACGCCAGCAGCTCGTCGGCCTTGCGCCTCAGATACGGCAGCGGCATCCCGAAGTAGCGGCCGTAGACGATGAGGTTGTCGCGGACGCGCAGCTCCTCGTCCAGGTTGTCGGTCTGCGGGACGACCCCCAGGGACGCCCGCACCTCCGGCCCGCGGGTCTCCGGGTCGAGGCCGAGGACCTCCAGGACGCCGGACGTGCGCAGCAGCGTCCCCCCGATCATGCGCATCGTCGTCGACTTGCCGGCGCCGTTCGGCCCCAACAGCCCGAACGACTCCCCCGGCGCGACGTCGAACGAGACGCCGTCGACGGCGGCGACGTCGCCGTAGACCTTTCGGAGGTCGGCAGCATGGATCACGGGCACCCCAGCAACCTAGCGGGGGCGCCCGACAGAACCACAGCCGAGCCCCTGGCCCGTCGGGCATCCGGGTGGCAGGGTGTGCCGCATGCCGAGGTTCGTCTTCCACACCGCCACCACCGCCAACGGCTACCTGGCCACGCCCGACGACTCGCTGGCCTGGCTGTTCGAGGTGCAGGGCGAGGAGCCGGACCTGAGCGGCTTCATGGCGGCGGTGACCGTGCTCGTCGTGGGTTCGACCACCTACGAGTGGCTGCTGCGCGAGGAGAATCTGCTGGCCGAGCCGGCGAAGTGGGCGGGCTACTTCGGGGCCAAGCCGATGTTCGTCTTCACCACTCGGACGCTGGCGGCCCCCGAGGGCGCCGACGTCCGCTTCGTGGGCGGGCCGGTGGCCGACAACCTGCCCGCGCTGCGCGAGGCCGCGGGCGAGGGCACGGTCTGGGTCCAGGGCGGCGGCGACCTCGCCGGGCAGTTCCTGGACGCGGGCGCCCTCGACGAGATCGTCCTGGACGTGGCCCCGGTGTTCCTGGCGGGCGGGCGTCCGCTGCTGCCGCGCGAGGTGCGCTGCGACCGGCTGCACCTGGCCTCGGCCGAGAAGGTGGGCCAGTTCGCGGTGCTGACCTACGCCGTCCTCGGGGCCTGACACGGACGCCCCGCCCCGGCCACGTCGGACGCCGTCGGCGCGCGACCACGACGTCCTCCTGCGCACGACCCTGGACGACGCCGTCGCCGGCCTGGCGCCCGGCAGCTCCGGGGTGGCGCGCGCCGCGCTGCGGCTGGCCCTGACGCCGTTCGCGCTGCGGTTCCGCCGCGAGGTCGAGGACGCCGACGCCGCCACCGGACGCCTCGGGCTCGCGGCGGCGTCCGAGCTGCTGCTGGCCGCCCACTCGGGTCCGGTCGAGGTCCGCGGGCTCGACGGCGTCCCGGCCTCCGGGCCGCTGCTCGTCGCCGCCAACCACCCCGGCGGCGTGGACACCCCCGCGCTGATGGCCGCCCTGCGGACACGGCCTGACCTGCGGGTGCTCGCGCTGGATCGGCCGTTCCTGCGGGCCGTCCCGCACATCGCGGCGCACCTTCTGTACGTGGGCGACAGCGCCGAAGGGCGCGGGGGTCTGGTGCGGGCGGCGGCGTCGCACCTGCGGGACGGCGGGGCGCTGCTCACCTTCCCGGCCGGCGGGATCGAGCCGGACCCCGCCCTGAGAAGCGCGGACGCCGTCGCCGCGGTCGCGCGGTGGTCGCGCAGCCCCGAGCTGCTGGCCCGGCTGGCACCCGGGACGACGGTGCTGCCGGCGGCGGTGTCGGGCGTGCTGTCGGAGCGCTGGCTGGCCCACCCGCTGAGCCGCGCGCGGGCGTCCGTCGAGGACCGGGAGCTGGCCGCGGCGACGCTGCAGCTCGTGCGGCGCGACCGGAGCATCCGGCCGCGGGTCGCGTTCGGGGAGCCGCTGCGCGGGCGTCCGGACGCCGTCACCGCCGGCCTCGCGGAGGCGATGGGCGCCCTGCTCAGGTGAGGCGCGGCGTCCGTCGGCTCAGCGGGCGACCTTGTTGTAGCGCAGGGAGTTGGGACGGCAGGGTGCCTCGAAGGCGATCTTCAGGTTCTGCGCCACGAGGCCCGCCGCGCGCAGCTTGAAGAGTTCCGTGACCACCCGGTCGCGGACGGTCGCCGGGTCGATCGTGTTCAGGTAGATCTTCGTGGCACCCTCGAAGCCGGCCAGCGTCGAGACGCGCCACTTGAGCATGACCCGCCACGGCATGGCGAGGTCGACGTCGGCGGGACGGTAGTGCCACTCCTCGTTGCAGGGCACGTCGCGTCCGGTGGCGGCGTGCGCGGCGTGGATCAGGTCGGACATGGCGCGCACCTCCTCCGGGGTCTGCTCCCACGGGTCGGAGCACTCGCTCTTGGAGTAGATCTCGATCGTCGGGTAGCGGTGCCCGAAGCCCGCGAACATCACGGCGTGGTCGTTCTCGGCGATGACGAGGTTCTTGTAGGAGGCGTAGTTGACGGCGTCCTCGTTGAAGACGTTCGGGTTGAGGCGCAGGCGGGCCAGCGCGTTCTCGTGCTGGACGCCGCGCTCGTCGATGGCGACCAGCTGCTTGTGGAGGTGGTCGAAGGACGCACCGGCGGGCTTGAGCCAGTTCTGGAAGACGGCCACGTAGCGGGCGTAACGGTTGAGGTCGTAGAGCCCGCGCGCGGCCGCGATCGTGAACTGGGTGAACTGGTCGTGCTCCTCGGTGGTGAGGGTGCCCGAGGAGGCGGCCTGGGAGTCGTCCACTGCGCCGTCGACGTAGTGGCGCCGCGCGACGACCACGTCGTGGCCGCCGCCGAAGAAGCCGGTGGCCGCGGCCAGCTTCTCGTCCTGGGTGAGGTCGTCGAGCTGGGCCTGGGTCTTGCCGGAGGCCCGCAGCTTGGTGTCGACCACGCTGAGGACGTGGGCCAGGCCGGCGGGGTCGGCCAGGTAGGCGGCCTGCCGCTCGGCCACCCGGTCGGGCAGGACGTAGCCGTAGTTCTGCCGCCAGTAGTCGAAGCTGAGAATCTCGAACAGGTTCGGGACGCGCCGGAACTCGGCGACCGTGTCGAACAGGTGGGCGGCGCCGACGTGGTGGAGCGTGTCCCAGGAGCCGCCCTCGCCGCGCACGACCCGCGACTTCTCTGGCGGCGTCTCGAGGTAGCGCTCGGCGCAGAAGGCGCAGTGGCGGTCGTGGTCGGCGGGGTCGAGCGGCCGCGGGTCGGCGGGCTTGATGCCGAGCGGACGGTTGCCGCGCCCCGGAACCGTCCACACCTCCGTCCCCGAGAAGGGGTTGAGCTGCTTGATGGTGCCGTCGGCCATCTGGCTCAGAAACTCGGGAGAGTGTCGGAAGGGCTGGAGCATCGGTGATCCTCGGGTCGTGGTGCAGCGGCCACGCTAGCGCTCCGGGGTGGATCCGGGCGGCGTGTCAGAACCAGCGGCGCAGCTCGGCGGCGGTGCCGCCGTCGGCGAAGGGGACGACGACGGCGTCCGCGGCGTCGATGACCTCGGGCGGGGAATCGGCGAAGGTGACGCCGCGCCCGGCCCAGGTGAGCATCTCGATGTCGTTGCGGCCGTCGCCGACGGCGAGGACGTCGGCCGGGTCGATCCGCAGTCGCTCCGCCACGGACGCCAGCCCGGTGGCCTTGTTGACGCCCTCGGGCGCGATGTCGAGCCAGGCGGTGTAGCCGATCGAGTAGCTGACGCCCGCCATCCCCATGCGCTCGGCGAGGCGGATGAACTCGCCGTCGGAGGCGTCCGGGTCGCGGACGACCAGCCGCGGGCCGTGGTGCGCCCCCAATTCCTCGATGCTGACCTGCTCGACCTGGCCGCCGAGTTCGCCGGCCGGGAAGTGGTCGGACACCAGGTAGCCCTCCCCCACCTTCTCGACGGCCAGGAGCGCCTGGGGGTGCTCCTCCAGGACGCGGGCGATCACCGGGGCGAGGTCGAACGTGATCAGGTCGTCGATGTGCAGCGGCGGGTAGCGCACGACCACCGCGCCGTTGCTCACGACGTGCGGACCGGCGGGCAGGCCGAGGGTGTCCACGTGCGGGCGGACGGCGTGCCAGCCGCGTCCGGTCGCGATGACGATGCGCGCCCCGGCGCGGGCGGCCGCGCGCACGGCGTCCGCCACGTCGTCAGGGATGCTGTCGTCGGTCGTGACCAACGTGCCGTCGAGGTCCAGGGCGACGAGTTTCGGCTTCCACACCCCGCCACCGTGCCACGCCCGCGGGCCGCGCGCGAATCGGACGCGGTCAGGCCTTACTGACCCCCGCCCAGAGGTTGATGCCGCCCTCGGTGGCATAGGCGTCGATGGCCGCCAGCTCGTCGGCGGTGAAGGCGAGGTTTCGGACGGCGCCGAGCGAGTCCTCGAGTTGGCGGACGCTGGAGGCGCCGATCAGCGCCGACGTGACGCGCTCGTCGCGGAGCACCCAGGCCAGCGCGAGTTGGGCGAGGGTCTGGCCCCGGGTCTGGGCGAGCTCATTGAGCGCCCGGATGTGGGTCAGGTTCTGCTCGGTCAGCAGGCCGGTGGACAGCGACTTGCCCTGGGCGGCGCGCGAGCCGTCCGGGACGCCGTTCAGGTACTTGTCGGTGAGCATCCCCTGGGCGAGCGGGGAGAAGGCGATGCAGCCCAGCCCGGTGTCGCCGAGGGCGTCCAGGAGGTCCTCCTCGATCCAGCGGTTGAGCATCGAGTAGGAGGGCTGGTGGATGACCAGCGGCGTCCCCCACTCGGCCGCGATGGCGACGGCCTCGCGGGTGCGCTCGCCGGAGTAGGACGAGATGCCGACGTACAGCGCCTTGCCCTGCCGGACGGCCGTGTCCAGGGCGGCCATGGTCTCCTCCATGGGCGTCGTCGCGTCGAAGTGGTGGTGGTAGAAGATGTCGACGTAGTCGAGCCCCATGCGGGCCAGCGACTGGTCGAGGGACGCGAGCAGGTACTTGCGCGAGCCCAGGTCGCCGTAGGGGCCGGGCCACATGTCCCAGCCGGCCTTGGAGGAGATGATCAGCTCGTCGCGGTACGGCTTGAAGTCCTCGCGGAAGTGGCGTCCGAAGTTGGTCTCGGCGGCGCCGTAGGGCGGGCCGTAGTTGTTGGCCAGGTCGAAGTGGGTGACGCCCAACTCGAACGCCCGGCGCAGGGTCGCGCGCTGGGTGGCGAACGCCACGTCGTCGCCGAAGTTGTGCCACAGGCCGAGCGAGACGGCGGGCAGCAGCAGGCCGGAGGTGCCGACCCGGCGGTACGGCATGCGTCCGTCGTAGCGCGCGGCGTCCGGGACGTAGGTGTCAAGAATGGGCATCGTCGACCTCTCTGAGATATGCGTCCTCAGCATCCCTCACCGGGCGGGCGGGCGCCAAGGCGACGGCAACACGAGCAGAGCCCGCTCAATGAGCGAATCGGGCCCCAAACGCCCCGAATCCGACGTTGAGCGGGCTCTCGTCGAGTTCGGGCGCGTGAGCCAGGTCAGTAGGCGCCCGGGGCGACCGCCTGCATCGCCTTCGCGGTGGTGACCAAGCGGGTGATCCAGTCGCGCTGGGCCGTCGTGAGCGGGCGGCCGAGCGCACGGGCGTCCGCCACCTCCCACGAGACGCCGATCATCGAGCGCACCACCACCCAGTCGCGGCAGCGGCGCTCGTCGAGGCCGGCGGCGTCCACCAGGGCGTAGAAGCGCTCCCGGAGGGCGGCGCCGATGTCGCCGGACGCCGCCAGCTCGTCCCAGCGGTTCCAGAGCATCGGGGCGGGCTCGTAGCAGGGGTCGCCCGCGAAGCCCTTCGGGTCGATCACGAGCCAGGGCTCGCGGCGTCCGGCGAGGACGTTGCCGAAGTGCAGGTCGCCGTGCACGACCGCGTTCGACGACCGGTCGGACGCCAGCGCCCGGCCCGCGCCGAGGGCCTGCTGGACGAACCGCGGCGGCGCCGGGACGTCGCGGCCGAGGGCGGCGAGGTCGTCGAGCCAGCGGGTGACGAACGCGTTGAGGCGCGGCAGCCGCGGGCCGGCGGGGACGTGCAGCCGGGGGTAGAGGCGTCCGACGATCGCGCAGGTGTCCAGGGGGTCGAGGCTTGTCAGGTCGGTGGTATCAAGCCGTTCGAGGAGCAGGGCGCCGCGGTGCGGGTCGGCCCGCTCCAGCCGCACCGCCCCCTGGCCGCGCCAGGCCTTGAGCGCCTCGATCTCGCCGGCGTTGTCCGGCTCGCGGTGGGTGAGCTTGAGGGCGAGTCGGGCGCCGGACGCGTCCCGCACGGGCAGCACGATCGATGTCGCGCCGCTCATGGGCTCGTCGTCGGGGCTCAGCTCCCACTCGGCGAGCAGCTCGGACGCCAGCGCCGGCAGCCCGTCCGCCCAGGACGCCCATGCGGGTCCGCGGTCGGCGAACGACTGCGCGACGCGTCCGAGGTTCTGCACCGACCCATCTTCGCCCATGCGGCGCGCCAGGTGTGGGGTGCAGCCGCGTCCAGGACGGCCGTCAGCAGGACTCGGCGAGGCGGGCCAGGGTCCTCGCCGCCATCGCGGAGAAGGCGGGGTTCGAGTGCTCGTAGTACGCCAGTCCGAGGATCGCCATCTCGAACGCCCAGCCCCGGCCCCGCTCCCAGGCGGCGGCGTCCTGGCCCGTGGCCGCGCGGAACGTCGTGCGGGCGGGCTCGTCGAACAGCGTCCAGGCCGGTGCGAGGTCGGACGCCGGGTCGCCGAACACTGGACCCGCGATGTCGACCATCCCGGCGAGGCGCCAGGTGCGGACGATGAAGTTGCCCGGCATCGGGTCCCCGTGGATGAACACCGCGGGGCCCACGTGCGGCGGCGCGGCGAGGGCACGCTCCCACAGATCGGTCGCCAGGCCCGGGTCGAACAGGTGGGCGGACGCGGCGATGGCGTCGCGGACCCACTCGGTGTCGGCCAGCGGCTCCCCGCCGCGTCCGGCGCCGTTCCAGCCCGCCCCGCCGGCCGGGAGTCGGTGGAACGCCAGGAGGAGGTTCGCGAGGTCGCGGGGCAGGTGCTCGGGGTCAATTTCGGACGCCTGGTCGAGTGAGACGCCGTCGACCCAGGTCCAGACCGACCAATACCCGGCATAGCCGTCGAACGGCTCGCAGACCGCGACCGGCCGTGGCACCTCGACCGGGACGCGACCCGCGAGGAACTCGGCGTGGTCGGCGTCGGCGACCAGCGCCGCCCGGGCCGCGGTCTCGGCTGACGGAACCAGCGGGACGCGAGCGGCGAACGCCTCCCCAATGCGGAACGGGGCGACCACCGTGCCCGCGGACTCGACCCGCCGGATCGGCAGACCGGCCAGTTCAGGGACCTGCTCCGCGACCGCCCGCGCCACATCGTCGGCCGCCACCTCGACCTGTCCCGGGTGCATCAGCATCGGGCCATCATGCCTGGCCGCACTGATCTGGGTGGCAGTTGGTGAGCCACCACTGAACAAGAACCACCCAGATCATGGACGCCGCGCCGGGCACCAAGGCGACGGCAACGACCCGGCCCCTTCTCAGGCGATCGGCGTCAGCACCTCGCGCCCGCCGAGGTAGGGACGCAGCGCCTCCGGCACGCGCACCGACCCGTCGGCGAGCTGGTGGTTCTCGAGGATCATGATGATCGTCCGGGTCATCGCGCAGAGCGTGCCGTTGAGCGTCGCGATCGCGCGGACGCCGTCGGCGTCCTTCATGCGGGTGTTCAGCCGGCGCGACTGGAACTCGGTGCAGTTCGAGGTCGAGGTGATCTCGCGGTAGCGATCCTGGGTGGGCAGCCAGCCGTAGCAGTCGTACTTGCGTGCCGCCGACGAGCCGAGGTCGCCCGAGGCGACGTCGAGCACCTGGAACGGGATCTCCAGCGCGGTGATGAACTCCTTCTCGAAGCCCAGCAGCTTGGCGTGCTCGGCCTCGGCGTCCTCGGGACGGCAGTAGACGAACATCTCGGCCTTGTCGAACCAGTGCACCCGGAAGATGCCGCGGGTGTCCTTGCCGTACGCCCCGGCCTCCTTGCGGAAGCAGCTCGACCACCCGACGTAGCGGCGCGGCAGGGTGGCGGCGTCCAGCACCTCGCCCGAGTGGTAGGCGGCCAGGGCCACCTCGGACGTCCCGACCAGGTACAGGTCGTCGTCTTGCAGGTGGTAGACGTCGGACGCCGCCTGCCCCAGGAAGCCTGTCCCGGCCATCGCCTCGGGACGCACCAGCGACGGCACGATCATCGGCGTGAAGCCCCAGCCGGCGGCCTTCTCCATGGCCAGGTTGAGCAGCGCCAGTTCGAGCTGCGCGCCGACCCCGGTGAGGAAGTAGAACCGGCTCCCCGAGACCTTCGCGCCGCGCTCCATGTCGATGGCGCCGAGCAACTCGCCGATCTCCAGGTGGTCGCGCGGGGCGAACCCCTCGGCGGCGAAGTCGCGCGGCGTCCCGTGGGTCTCGATGACGTAGAGATCGTCCTCGCCGCCGCCGGGGACGCCGTCGATCACGAGGTTGCCAAGGCCCATCATGAGTTCGTCGAAGCGCGCCTTCGCGGCCTCGGCCTCGGCGGACGCCGCCTTGACCTCCTCCGACAGGGCCTTCGTCCGCGCCAGCAGGGCGGGCCGCTCCTCGGCCGACGCCTTCGGCACCTGCCGCGACAGCTCCTTCTGTTCGGCCCGCATCGTCTCCGAGCTGGCGATCAGGGAGCGGCGCCGCGCGTCGGCGTCCAGGATCTGGTCGACCAGCTCGACGGACTCGCCGCGGGCGGCCTGAGAACGGCGGACGCGGTCGGGGTCGGTGCGCAGAATCCTCGGATCGATCACCCGGGGATTCTATCGGCCGGACGCCGCCGCCCCCGTCGCGCCCGCGCCCGGCGCCGGGGGCGTCCGCGAGTGGCAGGCTGGACGCGGGCGTCCACCAGAACGCCCACGTGCACGCTACTCAGAAGGGACGCCGATGCGCCGGTTCGCCACGACGGGCGTCGCGACCGCGGCGTCCGGGCTGGCGTTCGCGCTGTGGACGTTCCTGACCTTCAACACCACCCTGCTGGCCGGCTGGGACGCCTCCGCGCTCACCCCCGGCGTCGACCTGGGCACCGGCTGGGGGCAGCTGACCGCCGCCTGCTCGTTCCTCTTCCACCCGGTCGTCGACTACGTGGTGCTCGCGGGCCTGGCCGTCTGGGCGTGGCGGCGGCGCCTGCGGAACCTGGCGTGGGCGCTGGTCCTCGCGGTGCCCCTCGCGTCGGCGTCCGACCCGATCCTGAAGGCGCTCGTCGGACGCCCGCGTCCGCCGACCGTCGTCCCGCTGGTCACCGCCGAGGGGCTGGCGTACCCGTCCGGGCATCTGGTCGGCGTCTCGACCCTTATCGTGCTGGTGCTCGCGATCACCGTGGTGACCAGGCGAAACGGCCCGCTCGTGTGGCCGGCGCGGGTCGGCCTCCTGCTCTTGTGGTGCGCCGTCGCCTACAACCGCTGGGCCCTGCGCGCGCACTACCCCACCGACATCGTGGCGGGCGGGCTGTGGGGGGCGTTCGTGGCGTCGGGGTGCCTGCTCGCGGCCGGCGTCCACGTGGTCGCCCCCTGGCCCGGACGCGCGCGTCCCGGGGTGCCGCCGCGGGTCGCCGTCGTCGTCAACCCCACCAAGATCGCCGACTGGGAGACGCTGCGCCGTCACGTGGACGGCGCCGCCCGCGGCCACGGCTGGGGACGCCCCCGCTGGCTGGAGACCACCCCCGGCGACCCCGGCCGTGGCGCCGCCCGCCGCGCGCTCGCCGAGGGTGCCGACCTGGTGCTGGCCTCGGGCGGCGACGGGACGATCCGGTCGGTCTGCCAGGCCCTCGCCGGCACGGGGGTCGCGCTCGGCATCCTGCCCGCCGGCACCGGCAACCTGCTGGCCCGCAACCTCGGCGTCCCCCTCGACCTCGGCGACGCGCTGGAGGCCGCGTTCGACGGCGTCCCGCAGCGACTCGACCTGGTCGAGGTGAGGGCCGACGACGGCGAGCCGACGGCGTCCGTAGTCATGGCGGGAATGGGCCTAGACGCCATCATCATGGGCGAGACCGACCCCGACCTGAAGCGGGCCGTGGGCCCGGCCGCGTACGTGGTGTCGGCGGTCGGCGCCCTGTCGCGTCCCCCGTTCAGCGTGCTGACAACGGTGGACGCCGCCGCGCCCGTCCGGCGCACCGTCGCCCTCGCAATGATCGCCAACGTGGGACAGCTGCAGGGCGGCATCCAGCTGGTCCCGGACGCACGTCCCGACGACGGCCTCGTCGACCTGCTCTTCGCGGACGCCCACGGCGCCGGCGAGTGGGCCGAGTTGGCGGGCCGGATGGTCGCGGGGGCGTCCGAGAGCGCCCGGATCGAGCGCGGCCAGGGCCGCAGCGTCCTGCTCGAGACCGACGAGCCCGTCGCCTACCAGGTCGACGGCGACACCCTGGGCACCTGCACGCGGCTGCAGGCGACCGTCGTGCCCGGCGCGCTCGCCGTGATGGTGCCGCGCTAGCGGCGGATGCGCAGACTCCGAATCTCGAAGGGACGCAGGGCCAGGGCGACGCCGTCCTCGTCCGGCTCGTCCGGGCCGACCCGGCGCTCGAGCAGGTCGACGGGCCAGACCGCGCCGTGCTCGAACCCGATCGCCAAGCGCGTGGACGCCCGCCCGCCCCGCGACTCGTAGAGCCGCACGATGACGTCGCCCGAGCCGTCCTGGGCCAGCTTGACGGCCTCGACGAGCACAGCCGGGTGGGCGACGACCACCAGCGGCGCGACGGGGCCCGCCCCCCGGACCCGCCGCAGCGGCAGGTTCAGCCGGTAGCCGGCGGCGACGGCGTCCCCGATGCCGGCCCCGATGACGAGGTCGAAGTCGAACCGGTGGCGTCCCTGGTCGGCGTCCGGATCCGGGAACATCGGCGCCCGCAGCAACGACGCCCGCACCGTCGTCACCACCCCGCCGCCCTCCCGCGGGCCTTGGGCGATGTCGTGGCCGTAGGTCGACGAGTTGGCGAGCGCGACGCCGAAGCCCGGCTCGCCGACGTGCACCCAGCGGTGGGCGACGGTCTCGAAGCGGGCGGCGTCCCAGGAGGTGTTGGCGTGCGTCGCCCGGTGGACGTGCCCGAACTGGATCTCGGACGCCGCCCGCTCGGCGGCCACGTCGAGCGGGAAGCTCAGCTTGAGGAGCTTGCGCCGCTCGTGCCAGTCGACGTCGAAGCTGAACCGGACGGTCGGCGACGCCGGGTCCAGCCACACGCGTTGCACGACGCGCGAGGCCCCGAAGCTGCGCGTGATGAGCAGGGCGGCGCCGTCCGGCTCGACGCTGTCGACGGCCACCAGATCGTCGCGGTGCTGGCGGTAGAAGTGGTTGAGGTCCCAGGCCTCCCACTCGTTGGGGAAGTCCCGGTGCACCTGCAGCAGCCCGCCCCGCTGCCCGGGCGCGAGCACCTCGCGGCCGGCGGCGTCCCGGATCGAGACCAGCAGGCCGGCGGCGTCCACCCGCACGGTGAGGTGCCCGTTCGCCAGCAGCCAGCCGTCCGCGTCGGCGACGAGGGACGCCGCGACGTCCGTCGCCGGGGCGGGGCCGGCGGCGAGCGGGGCGACGCCGTCGATCGGCACCGGGGACGCGTTGAGCGCCAGGTCGGCGTCCCCCTCGCCGACGAGCGTCGCGATGGCCTGTGCGATCAGGCCCTCGAGTTCGTCGGACGCCGCCGCGTACATGCGCTCGGCCTCGCGGTGGACCCACGCGATGGACGTCCCGGGCAGGATGTCGTGGAACTGGTGCAGGAGGACGAGCTTCCAGATCCGGTCGAGGGCCTCGGCCGGGTAGGGGACGCCGCGCCGCACGGACGCCGTCGTCGCCCACAGCTCCGCCTCGCGGAGCAGGTGCTCGGCCCGGCGGTTGCCGGCCTTGGAGCGCTGCTGCGAGGTGTAGGTGCCGCGGTGGTACTCGAGGTACATCTCGCCCGACCATGTCGGCGGCGCGGCGTACTCGGCCTTGGCCGCGTCGAAGAACGCCTGCGGGGTGGAGAGCAGCACCCGCGGGGAGCCCTCCAGGTCGGCGGCGCGCCGGGCGGCCGCGAGCATCTCCCTTGTGGGGCCGCCCCCGCCGTCGCCGAACCCGAAGGGCAGCAGGGCGGTGTTGGCGCGTCCCCGCTCGGCGAACCGGCCCTCAGAGCGGGCCAGTTCGGCGCCGCTGATGACGGCCCCGTAGGTGTCGCCCGGCGGGAAGTGGGTGAAGACGCGGGAGCCGTCGATGCCCGTCCACCAGAAGGTGTGGTGCGGGAAGCGGTTGGTGTCGTTCCAGGACATCTTCTGAGTCAGGAACGACGTCTTCCCGGACGCCAGCGCGAGCTGCGGCATCGCCGCGCTGTAGCCGAAGGTGTCGGGCAGCCAGACCTCCCGCGGCTCCACCCCGAACTCGTCGAGGAAGAAGCCGGTTCCCAGCAGGAACTGCCTGACCATCGCCTCGCCGCCGGGCAGGTTGGTGTCGGCCTCCACCCACATGCCGCCGACGGGGATGAAGCGTCCCTCGGCGACGCGGGCCTTGATGCGGGCGTAGAGCTCGGGGTAGGCGTCCTTGATCCAGGCGTAGTGCTGCGCGGACGAGCACGCGAACGTGAGGTCGGGGTCCTCGTCCATCAGCGCGAGGACGTTCGCGAAGGTGCGCGCGCACTTGCGGACCGTCTCCCGCGTCGGCCACAGCCAGCCGGAGTCGATGTGGGCGTGCCCGACGGCGTGGACGCGCTGCGCCGACGCGTGAGCCGGTTGCGAGAGGACGCCGACGAGCGCCGCGCGCCCGGCCCCGGCGGTGCCGGAGACGTCGGCCGGGTCGACGGCGTCCAGCATCGCGTCGAGGGCGTAGAGCACCTCCTGTCGCCGCGGCGACGTGGCGGGCAGGGCTGCGAGCAGCCCGCTCAGGGTGTCGACGTCGCGGGCCAGCTCCCAGACGGGCAGGTCGAGCAGGCCGAGTTCGAGGGTGCGCAGGCGGTAGATCGGGTCGGTGCCGGCGGTGGCCGGGTCGCCCATCGGGGACGGCCGCGTCCAGTTCTCGCGGCCGGTCACGGGATCGATGGTCGGGACGCCGGGGTTCGCGGCAGCCTCCAGCCAGACGACGAACGGCTCGTCGGCCGGCACCGGCACGTAGGCGTTGCGGGGCTCGACGGCCTTGATCAGTGTGCCGTCCGGACGCCACGCGAGGGCCTCGGCCTGGAAGCCCGGGCCCAGCCCGGTGAAGCCGAGGTCGACGACCAGCTCGGGGCGGGCGGCGTCCTCGGTGGCCCACGTCGTCGGGACCCGGCCCTCGACCCGGAACCACGTCGTGCCCCACGGCTTGCCCCAGTGGTCGCCGGGGCTGACGGGGCCGAAGGGCTGGCCTGTCGCGTGGGCGAAGCTCACCGGCTCGCCGGGCACCTCCCAGGCCGCGACCGTGACAGGGGCCCGGTCGCGGTAGGTGGCCGGGGGCAGGATCTCCCGGACGAAGCGTTCCAACCGGCGCTCGATCCGCGCGGTGAAGTCGTGCATGACGCGACCCTAACCCCGGCCGTCGGCGTCGACCCGAAGGGGGTCGATGACGGCGCGTCCGCGATCAGCGGAGCTGGCGAGGCCATCTCGGATTGACGAAGTGGTGCGTATCCGCACCGGCTGACGACCAACCGACCGCATGGAGATGGAGCGGCTCCGCCGGCGGTTGCTAATGGTGCGTATCCGCACCACTGCAGCGCGACGACACCCCCGACCCGCGCTCCGAGCGAACGCGCCACGCGGCGTCCGGCGTTGGCTGTGCGGCGTCCGCGCTTGTCGCGAGGAGGATCAGGCGCCGGAGATGCGGGCGAACCAGCGCTCGGCGTCGTCGAAGTCGTCCTCGGTGAAGCCGCGGGCGATGCGGGGCATGACGGCGTCCGCGCGGGGGTAGGAGCCGAGGAACGTGACCCGCCTGCACACGCGGTGGAGGCCCTTCAACGCCTCGGCCATGCGCGGCTCGGCGAGGTGCCCCTCGGCGTCGATGCTGAAGCAGTAGTCGCCGAGGTTGCGCTTGGTCGGGCGCGACTCGATGCGGCACAGGTTGACGCCGCGATTGGCGAACTGGTCGAGGAGTTCGAGCAGGGCGCCGGGGTGGTCGGCGTGCATGTAGGCGACCAGCGTGGTCTTGTCGGAGCCGGTGGCCGGGGCGGCGGGGCCGGGGCGTCCGACGAGGATGAAGCGGGTCACGGCGTGCTTGTTGTCGGCGATGCCGTCGGCGAGCACCTCGAGGTCGTACAGGTCGGCGGCGATGCGTCCGCAGACGGCGGCCTGGAAGTCCGAGTCGGGGTTCGCGACCTCGGCGGCCGCGGCGGCGTTGGAGCCGCCGTCGGTGAGCTGGGCCTTGAGGTGCTTGGCCAGCCAGTGGCGGACCTGGGCCGAGGCGTGCGGGTGGGCGATCACCCGGCGGACGTCGGCGAGGGTGGTGCCGGAGCGTCCGGCGAGCACGAACTGCACGGGGATGACCACCTCGCGGAGGATCATCAGCGGGTCGTCGGCGGCGAGGGCGTCCAGGGTGGCGGACACGCCCCCCTCGACCGAGTTCTCGATCGGCACCAGCGCGGCCCGCACCTCGCCCGAGCGGACGGCGTCCAGCGCCTTGCCGACGGTGTCGAAGGGCCGCAACTCCTCGCCGTCGTTGATGCGCAGGAGGGCCTGATGAGCGAACGTCCCAGCGGGACCGAGGTAGCCGAGCACGCCCGCAGTCTAGGGCGCGGACGCCCTCGCCCCGCTCAGGCGTCCGCGCGACGAAGGCGCATCCACCCCCGACGGACGAAGTCGCGGGTCGGCAGCTCGTGGCCCCCATCCCACCACCACGCCACGACCGCGGCCAGGACGCCGACCGCCACCACCGAGCACAGCACCTCGCGCAGCAGCCAGGTCGCCCACTGCATCGACGCCCCGAACTGCACCGACCGCGCGGTGACGTGGGCCACCGACAGCGCGGCCCCGCGCCAGATCAGCAGCGTCGACAGCCGGTTCCGCGCCACCAGGGCCAGCGGCGCCCAGGCGATCAGGTCGTACCAGGGCAGCGACCACGGCGTGGTGATCACCCAGGCCGTGCAGAGCACCAACGCCGTGCGAACGGCGATCGTCAGCGCGTCATCGCGCGCCGGGACGCGAGCGCCCGGCACCGGCTCCCAGTCGAGCACCCGCGACAGCATCCACGCGATGACAACCAGCAACACCCAGCCGAGCTTGGTCACCACCCCGCGCGCCGCCTCGCCCCCCAAGACGGGCTCCAGCACGAACACCACCGGCAGCCCCCAGGACCCCTGCGAGATGTAGCCCAGGTTCCGGGACGCCGCGAACAGCGCCTGCGGCGCGACCAGCCCGTACGCCACCACGAGAGGCACGGCCGCCCCCGCCACCAGCGACAGCAACTTGCGCGGCTCGCGCCGGTACCCCCACACCAGCGCCAGCCCGTAGAACACCAGCGACACCTTCACGGCCCCGGCCAGCCCGATGAAGACCCCCGTCACGAAGGGGCTCCGCCGAACGAACGCCAACGCGCAGATCGCGAACACCAGCGTCAGCGCCTCGTTGTGCGCCCCGGCGACCACGGCCCACACCAGCAGCGGGTTCGCGACGGTGAACAGCACCGCCCGCGTCTGCCGCGCCTCGTCGCCGTGCGCCAGCTTCACCACCACCGCCCCGACGACGATGAACGGCACCACGCACGCCACCTGCAGCCAGAACACGATGTCGTGCATCGACTCCCCGCCGAGCAGGTTCGCGAGCAGCTGGGACGCCGACGCGATCGGCCCGTAGACGCTGGGGGTGTCCTGCCAGGGACGCTCCGTCCACACCAGCACCGGGTCGTACGCCTGCCGGAACACGTCGGCGGGCGAGAGGGCGTACGGGTCGAGGCCCAGCCGCTGGAGGCGTCCGTACGCCGCGTACATCAGGACGTCCGCGGACGTCAGCGGTGGTACGCACGCCGTCGCCAGGCTCAGCCCCGCGCCGACCGCGAACAGCCGCCGCACCCCTGGACGCCACCCGGCAGCCACCGCCCGGGACGCCACCCACAGCCCCAGCCCGCCGGCCACGATCCCGACCCACAGCACCGGGACGACCAGCCACTCACTGGGCGGCAGGCCCAGCCCCTTCCCGGCCTCGGCCGGGATGAACCACGGCGGCAGCAGCCCGGACGCCGGCCCGACGTTCAGCGTCACCGAACTCGGCCCGAGCGCGGCGACGCCGATGGTCAGGGCGCACGACAGCGCGATCAGGAGGAGCCCGAGGCGTCCGCTGCTGGCCCAGGCGGCGGCGTCCACCCGGCGCCACGTTCGCTCGACGCCGGCGCGCACCGCCCTCACTTCAGCAACTTCGACAGCCGCCGGTCGGCCAGGACCTTGCCGCCGGTCTGGCAGCCGGGGCAGTAGTCGAGGAATGAGTCGGCGAACGACACCTCCGCGACCGGCGTGCCGCAGACGGGGCACGCCTGCCCCTTCTTCCCATGGACGCGCATGCTGTTGCGCTTGTCGTCCTTGAGCTCGGACGGCGGCTTGCCGCTCGCCCGCTCGATCGCGGACGCCAGTTCCTCGCGCACGGCCGCGTATAGCCGCTCCGTCTCGTCGGAGGAGAGGGTGCCCCCCAGCTTGAACGGGCTCAGCCGCGCGGCGTGCAGGATCTCGTCGGAGTACGCGTTGCCGATGCCCGCGAAGATGCGCTGGTCGCGCAGGACGCCCTTCAGTTGCGTCCGCCCGTGCCCCTCGATCAGCGCCGCGAACGCGTCCAGCGTGAAGTCGGACGCCAGCGGGTCGGCCCCCAGGGTGGCGATGCCGGGCACCTCCTCCAGCGCGCCCACGACGTAGATCGCCAGCTTCTTCTGCGTGCCCGCCTCGGTGAGGTCGAAGCCGACCGCACCCGCGGCGTCCGGCTTGGCGAAGGCCATGCGCAGGGCGATGGGGCCGCGTCCGGGCTTGGCGACGCCCGCGGGCACCGCGTCGTACCACCGCAGCCACCCGGCCCTCGCCAGGTGGAACGCGAGCCAGGCGCCGTCCACGCCGACGCACAGGAACTTGCCGCGCCGTTCGACGCGCTCGACCTCCTGGCCGAGCAGCGACGACAACGGCAGGGCGAACGTCTTCAGCGCCGAGAAGGCCGCCAGCTCGGCACGGGCGACGGTCGCTCCGACGAGGGCGTCGCCGAGGAAGCGGCGCAGGCCCTCGACCTCGGGCAGCTCAGGCATTCGCGTTCCTCCAATCGGGCGGGGGCACGTCCAAAGCCTCGCTCAGGAGTCGGAGGTAGTCCACCCGGTCGACCTCGACGGCCCCCAGCGAGGCCAGGTGGCCGGTCACCCACTGCACGTCGAGCAGGCGTCCCTCGACGCCGTCGTCCAGGAACTCGACCAGCCGCGCGAGGGCGACCTTCGAGGCGTCCCGGCCGATCACGGGGTCGTGGAACATCGACTCCCCCGCGAACAGCCCCCCGAGGCTGACCCCGTAGAGACCGCCGGCCAGGTCGCCGGACGGCGTCCACGCCTCGACCGAGTGCACGAAGCCGGCCGCGTGCAGCTCGGTGTAGACGCCGGCGATGTCGCCGTCGATCCAGCCGTCGGGACGCCGCGGGTCACCGCAGCGCGCCAGCACCAGCCGGAACGCCTCGTCGAACGTCACCCGGTAGTGCTTCGCGGACTGGCGCAGCGAGCGGGTGACCCGCAGGTCGGACAGCGGCAGGACGCCCCGGTGCATCGGCGACCACCACCCCATGACGCCCTCGGGCAGCCCGGCGTCGTGCAGCGGCATCGGGAAGGCGCCGGCGGCGTAGGCGTCCAGGGTGAGGGCGGCGTCGAACTCGGCGGTGAGCGCGATGAGGTCCTGGTCCGGCCAGAGGCTGACCGGCCCGAAAACCCCCGAGAGCCGCATACCTGAATCGTGGCACGCGCGTGCGACAAAGCGGGACGCCGTCGGCGCGCCTTCCACGGGACAGGGGCGCGACCTACTCTTGGGCGCATGGACGCGAACGAGGCCGGCAAGATCCTGGCCACCCGGGGCCCGGGCATGGGCGGCTCCGCGATGCGTCAACTCCTGGACGCCGCCATCAACGGCATCGGCAAGGTGCCCGGCGCGAAGGCGACGGCGGCGAACGCCCTGCTCAGGAACGGGTCGGCCGAGCCCGCCATCGACTCGTTGGTGACCCTGCACGTCGGCATGGCGACGGCCCAGGGCGTCGTCACCAACCTGGGTGGCCTCTGGACGGCCCCCCTGCTGCTGCCGGCCAACATCGCCGGGCTGGCCATCGTCCAGATCAGGCTGGTGGCGTCCATCGCGCACCTTCGCGGCTACGACGTGGACGACTCGCGCGTCCGGACGGCCATGGCCCTGTGCCTGGTCGGCGAGGCCGGGGTCGCGGCGCTGATCGAGCGGAACGAGATCCCGACGACGCCGATCGCGATCGCGACGGCGCCGGTGTTCGACGCCTCCTTGGACCAACTCGTCGCCGAGAAGGTGTTCGGCGAACTCGGCGGACGCCTCGGCGGCCGCCAGGCCGTGGTGCTGCTCGCCCGTCGCATCCCGGTGCTCGGCGGCGGCGTCTCCGGCGCGATGGACGGCTGGTACACCAATGCGGTCGGCCTCTACGGCCGCACCCAGTTCCCGACCCGGCGGCGGCTGACCGCCTGAGGCTCCCACTCCGATGGCCGCTACCACTCCTCCCGCTCGAGGGGTTGCGAGACGGCGTCCTGGTGCTATCTTTGTGATATCACTTTATGAAGGAGCGTCACCATGCCGACCACGGCAGAACCCGACACTATCCCCACCACCCCCGCCGGACGCCCAGTGGGCCACGACGGCACCCGAGTCGACGTGGACGAGAAGAAGGCTTGGTCGGTCGGCGGCGCGCCCGCCCTGATCATCCTGCTCGCGCTGCTCGCCGCGGCCGTCTACCTGTTCGTCACGGGCGTGCAGGCCGAGTCGGCGTCCCTGATCATCGCAAGCATGCTGGCGCTCCTGGCCTTCGGCGTCCTCGGCTCGTCGCTGACGATCATCAGCCCAGGCGACACCAAGGTGGTCCAGCTGTTCGGCGGCTACGTCGGGACGCTGCGGCGCTCCGGGCTGCAGATGACCATGCCCTTCACGACGAAGAAGCGCGTCTCGGTGAAGGTGCGCAACTTCGAGACCCACGAGCTGAAGGTCAACGACGCCGACGGCAACCCGGTCAACATCGCCGCGATCGTGGTGTGGCAGGTGGCCGACACGGCCAAGAGCGTGTTCGCGGTCGAGAAGTACGACGACTTCGTCGCCGTGCAGTCGGAGTCGGCGCTGCGGCACGTCGCCACCTCGCACCCCTACGACAACGCCGCCCCCGGCGAGGAGACCCTGCGCGGCTCGACCGAACTGGTCGCCAAGGAACTAGCCGAGGAGGTCGCCGCCCGCATCGCGATCGCCGGCCTGGAGGTGCTCGAGGCCCGCATCAGCTCGCTCGCGTACGCCCCCGAGATCGCCCAGGCGATGCTGCAGCGCCAGCAGGCGACCGCCGTCATCGCCGCCCGCGAGAAGATCGTCGAGGGCGCGGTGAGCATGGTCCAGAACGCGCTCGCCAAGCTCGAGGCCGAGGACATCGTCACCCTCGACGACGAGCGCAAGGCCGCCATGGTGTCGAACCTGCTGGTCGTGCTGTGCAGCGACTCCCGCGCGACGCCCGTCATCAACGCCGGAAGCCTCTACTCCTAGTGCCGAAGGCCGAGCGCAAGGCCGTGCTGCTGCGTCTGGACCCGGCCGTCCACGACGCGCTCGCGCGGTGGGCGTCCGACGACCTGCGCAGCGTCAACGCCCAGATCGAGGTCGTGCTGCGGGAGGCGCTCGGCAAAGCCGGACGCCTCCCCCGCGACCCCGCTCCCCTGCCGCGCCGGGGGCGTCCCCCGAAGACCGACGCTCCCACCTCGCGTTAACAGCACGTTCACATGGGCATATGCCCATGTGAACGTGCTGTTAACGCGTCTCTTCGTCGGACGCGCGCGCCACCCGGGGGTTGATCAGGCAGGTCACCTCGTAGGTGATCGTGCCCATGCGGTCGGCGACCTCCTGGCAGGTGATCTCGTCGGTGCCCGAGCGTCCGATCAGCACCGCCTCGTCGCCGACCCGGACCGACGGCGTCCCGGGGCCGAGGTCGACCATGGTCTGGTCCATGCAGACGCGTCCGACGATGGGGTGGGCCCGGCCGCCGATCAGGACGCGTCCGTTGGAGCTCTGCAACCGACTGAACCCGTCGCCGTAGCCGACGCAAAGGGTGGCGATCCAGGTGTCGCGGGGGGCGATCCAGGTGCGTCCGTAGCCGACCGTCTCACCCGCGGCGACCGGCTTCACGAACGTGACGGCCGTCGTCCAGGTCAGGCCGGGGGCGAGCGGCACGGTGGCGTCCGAGGTCGGGTCCGGCAGGTAGCCGTAGGCCATGATCCCGGGACGCACCAGGTCGAACCACGAGTCCGGGTGCATCAGGACGCCGCCGCTGTTGGCCAGGTGCTTCAACGCGATCGGCCCGCGGGCCGCCTCGGACGCCTCCGCCGCGGCCCGGAACCGCCCGATCTGGGCCTGGGTGAACGCCCGGCCGGCCTCGGTGTCCGAGATGGGCAGGTGCGAGAACAGACCCTGCAGCGACAAGGAGCCGGCGGCGTCCACCCGTCGGCAGAGGGCCGGGGCGTCCGTGGGCTCGGCGCCGATGCGGCGCATGCCGGTGTCGATCTTGAGGTGCACGAGGGCCGTCCGACCGACCGCGCGGGCGGCGTCCGCGACCGCGTCGATGTTGGCGGCGTCGGTCACGGCCAGGGTGAGGTCGGCCGCAACGGCGGCGCGCATCTCATCGGGCGCCAGCGCCCCGGACAGCTTCAGGATCGGCAGCCGGACGCCGGCGTCCCGGAGTTCGAGACCCTCCGGCACGGTGGCGACGCCCAGCCAGTCGGCGCAGCCGGTGCGCTCGACCATGCGGGCCACCTCGACCGCGCCGTGCCCGTAGCCGTTCGCCTTGACGGCGACGAGCACCCGGCGGTCGGGCCGGTCGGCGGCGACCCGGGCCCGGATCCCGTCCAGGTTGCGCCGGATGTTGCCCAGGTGCGTGCGGGCCGTGGTCGCGTAAAGCATGAGGTCAGTTGTAGCGCGTGGGCCGACCCGCTGCAGGCCGCGTCCGAGGAGGTCACGACGACCCTCAACACGACGAGAGCCTGCTCAGCGACCCGATCGGGCCAATTTCGGGCCCAAACGGCTGTTGAGCGGGCTCTCGTCGTGTTGGCACGCCAGACTGGCCCCCGTGATCCGCTGCGTCGTGTTCGACCTGGGACAGGTCCTGTCCTCCCCCGCCGGCCTCTACACCGAGCCCGCCGCCCTGCTGGGCGTCGAGGCGGCCGCGTTCGAGGAGCTCTATTGGCAGAATCGGGTCGCCTACGACGCCGGCGGCAGCGACACCGCCTACTGGACGCCGCTGCTGAGGGCCCTCGGCAGGCCCGCGCCCCCCGAGACCGTGCGGGCGCTCGCCCAGCTGGACGCCCGCCTCTGGGTCGAGGGGATGCGCCCGGAGGCGCTGCAGATCGTGCGCGACGTCCGCGCCGCCGGACGCCTCGTCGCCATCCTGAGCAACGCTCCCTTCGCGCTCGACCTGGCCCTCGTGGACGCCCCCTACGCCATGGACGCCGACTATTGGTTCGTGTCGGCGTCCATGGGCGTGACCAAGCCCGATCCGGCGGTCTACTACCGGGTCGAGGAGGTCACCGAGCTGGAGGCGTCCGAATTGGCGTTCATCGACGACCGCCCGCGCAACGTCTACGGCGCGCGCCAGGCCGGCTGGGAGGCCCACCTCTTCGTCGACGACGCCGACACCCGCGCCTGGCTGCGCGCCCTCGAGGTGCTGTGAGGGCTACCGCCCGATCGTGGCCACCATCACGGCCTTGATGGTGTGCATGCGGTTCTCGGCCTGGTCGAACACGATGGACGCGTCCGACTCGAACACCTCGTGGGTGACCTCGTAGCCGTCGGCGCGTCCGGTGAGGTCGAGCATGTCGCGCGCCACCTTGGTGTCGAGGTCGTGGAACGCCGGCAGGCAGTGCATGAACTTGGCGTGCGGGTTGCCGGTGGCGGCCATGACGGCGGCGTTCACCTGGTACGGCGCGAGCAGGGCGATGCGCTCGACCCAGACGTCCTTAGGCTCACCCATCGACACCCACACGTCGGTGTGCACGAAGTCGACGCCCTTCACCCCGGACGCCACGTCGTCCGTCACCGTCACGCGCGCGCCGGTCTCGCCGGCGATGGCCCGGGCCTGGGCGACGACGTCCGCCGAGGGCTGTAGGGACGCCGGCGCGACGATCCGCACGTCGGCGCCCATGAGCGCGCCGAGGACGAGCAGCGAGTTGCCCATGTTGTAGCGCGCGTCGCCGAGGTAGGCGTACGACAGCTCGGAGCCCGTCTTCCCGGACGCCTCCAGCATCGTCAGCCCGTCGCACAGCGCCTGCGTCGGGTGCCATTCGTTGGTGAGTCCGTTCCACACCGGGACGCCGCTGGCGGCGGCCAGCGCCTCGACGGTCGCCTGCGCGGATCCGCGGAACTCGATCCCCTCGTAGTAACGCGCCAGGACGCGTCCGGTGTCGGCCGTCGACTCCTTGTGCCCCATCTGGGAGCCGCTGGGGTCGAGGTAGGTCGACCCGGCGCCCTGGTGGGCGGCGGCGACCTCGAAGGAGCAGCGCGTGCGCGTCGACGTCTTCTCGAACAGCAGCGCGACGTTCATGCCCTCCATGCGGCGCACCTCGCGCCCGGCCTTACGGTCGGCCTTCAGCTGCGCCGACAACTCGAGCAGGTAGCCCCACTCGGCGGGGGTGAAGTCGACTTCCTTGAGGAAGTCGCGTCCGTGCAGGTCGATCGTCACGTCGGTGCCCTTTCCTGTGCCTGTGCGCTTAGGGTCCGGCGATTCTCTCACGGACGCCGTCGGCCCCGGTCACCCGCACGGCGGGGAGAACCCGACGCCAGATCGACGACACGCCGCGGCTGCGGGCCGACGTTCGGATCCCGCGTCGGGTTCTTCCCGCTCCGCCCCCCGGAACGGTCCATCGGCGCGGCGCTTGCGGCCCGCCGTGGGAGGATGCAGCCCATGCTCATCCGCTTCCTGGCCAACGTGCTCGCGCTGGCGCTGGCGACGTTCCTCGTCCCCGGCATCTCGATGACCTCGAAGCAGCTCTCGACCGACCTGGCCGCCATGGTGGGTGTCGCCCTGATCTTCGGGGTGGTGAACTCCGCCGTGAAGCCCCTGTTCCGCCGGGCAGCCCACGCCCCCCTCGCCCTGGTGGCGCTGGGCGCGGCCCTGCTGGTCGTGAACGCGATCCTGCTGATGGTGACGTCCTGGGTGTGCGGGGTCGCACACATCCCCTGGCGGGTCGGCGGCTTCGTCCCGGCGATCGAGGGCGCCCTGCTGGTCTCGGTGGTGTCGTTCCTCGTCAACGCCCTGTTCGGACGCCGCGGGGAGGAGCACCGGTGACGCCGGTGCGGGTGATCTTCGTCTGCTGGGGGAACATCTGCCGCTCCCCCATGGGCGAACGCGTCGCGCGCCGCTTCCTCGACGAGGCGGGCCTGGCCGACGTCGAGGTGACCTCCGCCGGCGTCAGCGACGAGGAGCGCAACAACCCCATCGACCCCCGGGCCCAGCGCGTCCTCGCCAAGCACGGCTACACCTCGGCGGGCCACCGCGCGCACCGGATCACGGCGTCCGAGATCATCGAGGCCGACCTCGTCCTCGGCTTCGAGCCGGTCCACCTCTCGCGCATGCGCAAGCTCGCGCCGACGGCGTCCAACCTGCACCTGATCACCGACTTCGACCCGGACGCCGCCCCCGGCTCCGGCGTCGACGACCCCTGGTACGGGGGGCCGGAGGGCTTCGAGGAAACCCTCCGCGCAGTGGAGGCCGCCATGCCGGGCGTCGTCGCTCGTCTGCGGGAGCGACGCTTGTAGGCTCACGCCATGCACATCCTCGTTGTCGACGACGATCAGGCCGTACGCGACTCGTTGGCGCGCTCGCTGCAGTACTCCGGCTATGACGTGGTCACCGCCTCCGACGGCGTCGAGGCCCTCGCCAAGCTGGCGGGCGAGAAGGCGGACGCCGTCGTCATGGACGTCATGATGCCCCGTCTCGACGGCCTGGAGACCACGCGCGTCCTGCGGTCGACGGGCAACGACGTGCCGATCCTGATCCTCACGGCCCGGGACGCCGTCGGCGACCGCGTCGACGGCCTGGACGCCGGCGCGGACGACTACATGGTCAAGCCGTTCGCCCTGGACGAGCTGCTGGCCCGCCTGCGGGCCCTCACCCGGCGCAACAAGCCCGAGCCCACCGACGGGACGCCCGCCCACCAGGGCACCCAGGTGCTCAGCTTCGACGGGCTCTCGCTCGACCTGCAGACCCGCGAGGTGACCCGGCACGGACGCCGCATCTCGCTGACCCGCACCGAGTTCGCGCTGCTGCAGACGTTCCTGGAGAACCCGCGCCGCGTCCTGGAGCGCGGCTGGCTGTTGAACGAGGTGTGGGGCTTCGACTTCCCGACCACGGCGAACTCGCTGGAGGTCTACATCGGCTACCTGCGCCGCAAGACGGAGGGCCCGGGCGAGTCCCGGCTCATCCACACCGTCCGCGGCATCGGCTACGTGCTGCGAGAAACGGCGCCGTGATCGGTAGGCTGCGCGCCCGACTCGCGGCCCATCGGCGAGCACTGCAGGACCGCCTGGCCCTGCTGATCGCCGTCGCCGTCTTCTGTGCCGTGGCCGTCACCGGCGCCGCCGCCTACCTGATCACGCTCACCGCCGTCTACGCCCAGCTCGACAACGAACTCACCACCGTCGCGTCCGTCACCTCGACGATGCTCAGCGACGACATCGAGAACATGGGCGGCATCAACACGTCCGCCTTCCAGGCCGCGAACGTGAACGTCGAGGTGCTGAAAGCCGACAACTCGGTCTTCCAGCTCCCCAACAAGCCGAGCTTCGTGTCCCCGACGGAGCTGGCGATCGCGATGACGGGCGAGGGGGCGTCCGCCCGGACCGACTACGCCAAGGACGGTGCCCCCTACCGCATCATCGCGGTTCCGCTGATCGACCAGACGTCCGGAGCGCACTACGCGCTGGTCCTGGCGCGTCCGCTGTCGTCGACGCTCGCGATCATGAACAGCCTGCTGTTCTCGCTGCTCCTGGTCGGCGCCCTGGCGATCCTGGCGGCCGCGGCGGTCGGGTGGGTCATCGCGCGGGCGTCCATCGACCCGCTGCGGCAGCTCAGCGGGGCGGTCGCCAACGTCACCGCCACCATGCGCCTAGCCCCCGTATCCGTGGACGGCAACGACGAGGTCGCCGACCTCGGACGCGCCTTCAACCGCATGCTCAAGGCCCTCGACTCCTCCCGCGAGCGCCAGCGGCGCCTCATCGCGGACGCCGGCCACGAGCTCCGCACCCCGCTGACGTCGATGCGCACCAACGTCGAGCTGCTCGTCGCCGACGACAAGGCCGGCATGCTGCCCGCGGGGGCGCGCGGCGACATCCTCCGGGACGTGGCCGCCCAGCTCGGCGAGTTCACCACGCTCGTCGGCGACCTGGTGCAGCTCTCGCGCGAGGACGCCGTCCAGCCGCACCCCGAACCCATCGACTTCCGCGACGTCATCAACAGCGCCCTTTCCCGCGTCAAGCGTCGCGGGCCCGGCATCACCTGGGACGTCCAGCTCGCCAACGGCCTCTACCTGCTCGGCGAGCCCGACGCCCTCGAGCGCGCCGTCACCAACCTCCTCGACAACGCCGTGAAGTTCTCGCCGCCGGACGGGACCATCCACGTCTGGCTCTCGGACGACCGGCTGCGCGTGGCCGACGAGGGCCCGGGCATCTCCGACGACGACCTCCCGCACGTCTTCGAGCGCTTCTTCCGCTCCGACAAGGCGCGCACAGCCCCCGGCTCCGGCCTGGGCCTGTCGATCGTCACGCAGACCATCGAGGCGCACGGTGGGTGGGTCCGGGCGGGGCATGCCCGCGAGGGCGGCGCCGAGTTCGTCGTCCGGCTGCCCGGCTCCACGACCTCCCCCGAGGACGCCGCCGCCCAGACCGAGGACGCCACCGCCGACTGACCGGTCAATTGGCCGATTCGCGCACTGAAGGCGCGAAATTGCTTGCCTTCACCATGCGCGGTCGGCAATAGTTCACGTCAGAGCGACCCCCCGCGAAGGAGCGACATGAGCGCCATCCCCTCCGAACAAACCCTCAGACAACGCATGTTCCGCCGCAAGGCCCTGGTGCCGGGCGGCCAGGATTCGGGGCTGAAGCGCTCGATCGGGCTGTTCCAGCTGACCGGCTTCGGCGTCGGCGCCACGATCGGGACCGGCATCTTCTTCGTCCTCGGCACCAACGTGCACAAGGCCGGCCCCGCGATCGTGTTCTCGTTCATCATCGCGGCCATCGTCGCCGGCATCACGGCCGTCTGCTACGCCGAACTGGCCAGCTCGGTGCCGGTCTCCGGCTCGTCCTACTCCTACGCCTACGCCACCCTCGGCGAGGTCGTCGCGATGGGCATCGCGGCGTGCCTGTTGCTCGAGTACGGCGTCTCGTCCGCCGCGGTGTCGGTGGGCTGGTCGCAGTACCTGAACGAGCTGCTCCGCAACACCGTCGGGGTCACCGTCCCCCACGTCCTCGCCGCGGCCCCCTGGGACAAGGACCCGGGCTTCGTGAACCTGCCCGCCATGGTGCTCGTCGGCCTGTGCGTGCTGCTGCTCATCCGCGGGGCCAGCGAGTCCGCGACCGCCAACGCGGTGATGGTCTGCATCAAGATCGCGGTCCTGATCATGTTCGTGGTCATCGGCCTCCAGGGCTGGAACTCGAACAACCTGGCCGACTTCGCCCCCTTCGGCGCGCAGGGGGTGTGGGCGGCGACCGGCGGCATCTTCTTCTCGTTCATCGGCCTGGACGCCGTCTCGACGGCCGGCGAGGAGGTCAAGGACCCCACCAGGACGATGCCGAGGGCGATCATCCTGGCCCTGGTCATCGTGACCGCCATCTACGTGGCGGTGGCGCTGGTCGGGGTGGCTGCCCAGCCCTGGCAGGAGTTCCAGGGCCAGGAGGCCGGGCTCGCCCAGATCCTCGCGAACGTCACCGGCCAGACCTGGCCCGCCACCGTCCTGGCCCTCGGCGCCGTCATCTCGATCTTCTCGGTGACGCTGATCACCCTGTACGGCCAGACCCGCATCCTGTTCACGATGGGGGTCGACGGCGTCGTCCCGCCGGTGTTCAACAAGGTGGACCCGCGCACACTCACCCCCGCGACGAACACGCTGATCGTCGGCGGCTTCGTCGCCCTGATCGCCGGGTTCGTCCCGCTGGACGCCCTCGCCGACCTCTGCAGCATCGGGACGCTGGCCGCGTTCACGGTCGTCTCGCTCACCGTCATCCTGCTGCGCCGCCGCGACCCCACGCTGCACCGTCCCTTCAAGGTGCCGGGCTACCCGGTGACCCCGATCCTGTCGATCGCCGCGTGCCTCTTCGTGATGTCCGGGCTGCCGCTGATCACGTTCGCCGCGTTCGTCCTCTGGGTGGGCGCGTTCCTCGTCTTCTACTTCTTCTACGGCATCAAGCACTCCACCCTCGAGCCCTACCCGCGCAGCGACGAGAAGGTCGAAGCGTGAGCGTCGTCGTCGGCTACGGTCCCGAGGCCCGCGGCAACGGCGCGCTCGCCCTGGCGCGGCTGCTGGCCGAGTCGGCGTCCGAGCCCCTCGTGGTCTGCTGCGTGCTGCCCGACCGCTGGGAGCCGGTCTCGATCGCCCGCAGCTCGGACGCCGAGTTCGACGCCCACCTGTCCGGCCTGGCCCGGCACGCCCTGGACGTGGCGCGCGCGGCCCTCGCGGGCTGCGACGGTGTCACGTACGAGGTCGTCAGGGCGCGGTCGGGCCCGGCGGGCCTGGTGGACGCCGTCGAGCGGCACGGCGCCCGGTACCTGGTGACGGGGTCGTCCGGCGACGGGGCCTGGGGCCACATCGCGCTGGGGTCGGTCACCGACCGGCTGCTGCACAGCTCCCCCGTGCCGGTGGCCGTGGCGACGCGCGGCCTGCGCTACGCGCCCGGCACGCGGATCGGCCGGATCACGGTCGCCCTCGACGGCACCGCGGCGAGCCGGGAGATCCTGGCGGAGGCGGCCGACCTGGCGGCCTCGGTCGGGGGCACACTCCGGATCGTGAGCTTCGGCGTCCGGGCGGGCGAGATGTACCCGCCCGAGGCGGGCCTGCGGGTCGAGGAGCGGGTGGCGGACGCCTGGCGCGTCCAGGTCGAGGCGGCGATCGCGGACGCCGTGGCGGCCGTGCCGTCGGCGTCCGGAATGCGCCCCGGGATCGTCCTGGCGGAGGGGGCGTCCTGGGGTGAGGCCCTCGACGTGCCGGACTGGCACCCGGGTGACATGCTGGTCATCGGGTCGAGTTCCGGCCAGCGGCTGCTGTCGCGGGTGTTCCTCGGCTCGACGGCCGCCCGGATCGTCCGGCACTCGCCGGTGCCCGTGCTGGTCACCGGCTAGGCCCCCGGCCAGAGGAGTCGTCATGGAGTACACCCGCCTCGGACGCACCGGCCTGCGGATCAGCCGACTCGCGCTCGGCTGCATGAGCTACGGGGACGCCGCCACGCCCGGCGCCCACCCGTGGGCGCTGCCCGAGGCGGACGCCATGGCGTTCTTCCGCCAGGCCGTCGAGCTGGGCGTCACCCTCTGGGACACGGCGAACGTCTACCAGGCGGGCACGTCCGAGGAGTTCGTCGGACGCGCCATCACCACCTTCTCGCGCCGCGAGGACATCGTGCTCGCCACGAAGGTGTTCGGGCGGATGCACGACGGGCCGGGCGGCTCGGGGCTGTCACGGAAGGCGATCCTGGAGCAGGTGGACGCCTCCCTGCGGCGCCTGGGCACCGACTACATCGACCTCTACCAGATCCACCGCTTCGACCCGGCGACGCCGGTCGAGGAGACGATGGAGACGCTCCACGACGTCGTCAAGGCTGGGAAAGTGCGCTACCTCGGGGCGTCCTCGATGCACGCCTGGCAGTTCGCGAAGCTGCAGCACGCCGCCGACCTCGGCGGCTGGACGCGGTTCGTGTCGATGCAGAACCAGTACAACCTGCTGCGCCGCCAGGACGAGCGCGAGCTCATGGCGATGTGCGGCGACATGGGCGTCGGGCTCGTGCCCTACTCCCCCAACGGCAAGGGACGCCTCGCGCGTCCGGTGGGGGCGCAGAGCACCCGGTCGACCACCGACCACGTCGTGCAGGCCTTCGACAGCCCGCGCGACGAGCCGGTGATCGACGCCGTCGAGAAGGTCGCCGCGGCGCACGGGGTTCCGATGGCGCAGGTCGCGCTGGCCTGGGTGCTGCGCAACCCGCTGGTCTCGGCGCCCATCGTCGGGGCGACCAAGCCGCACCACCTGGCCGAGGCGGTCCAGGCGTTGTCGCTGACCCTGTCGGACGCCGACGTGGCCGCCCTCGAGGCGCCCTACGTCGACGCCGGACCGTCCTGGTTCTGACCGCTACTTGATGCCGCAGGACGCCTCGGCGGCCTGCACGTCGGCCTTCAGCTTGGTCTTCTCGGCCTCGGTGAGGCGTCCGAGCGGACGGGTGATTTCGGCCTTCGCGATGCACGCCTGCTGGTCGGGGGTGAGTCGGGCGAACCCGACGAGGAAGCGGCCGGGCGCCTTGACCCTGGCCGGCAGCGTGACGCCGCACTTGTCGGCGGCCGCCTTGCCGGCCTTGACGACCTCCTGGCGCTGGGCCGGGGTCAGTTGGCCGGCCGGCGCGGTCAGGCCCTGCTGGGCGAGGCACGCGCGCTGCGCGTCGGTGGTCACGCGGAGGAAGACGCCGATCCCGGCGCCGGCCTTCGGCTGCTGACCAGCGGCCGGGGACGCCGTCGGGTCGGCCTGTGCGCTCACGGCGAATCCCACGGACGCCACGGCGGCGACTGCGATACCCGCGACTGCTATGCGAGTCTTGGTGATGTTCATGATGACTCCTTTGCTCTGGTTGTCTCCACCTTCCCGGGCGCGGCTGGAGTCGGCTTGACCGGTTCCTGGGGATTGGCTGGCTCCGGCGGCGTCCAGGTAACGTTCAGCAACCCTCCAGGATCCCGTGGGACGCTGGCGGCGTGAAAGCCCGGATCTTGGTCGTCGACGACGAGGAGAACATCGCGTTCCTGGTGCGCTCGGCCCTCGCGCTGGCCGGGTTCGAGGTGCGCGCGGAGGGCACAGGCGCCGGGGCGCTGGAGGCGTCCGGCACGTTCGACCCGGACGCGATCATCCTCGACATCGGCCTCCCGGACGCCGACGGCGTCGACCTGCTGCGCCGCCTCCGCGACCGCGGCTGCCAGGCGCCGGTGCTGTTCCTGACGGCGCGCGGCACCACCGAGGACAAGGTCCGCGGCCTGACCGCAGGCGGCGATGACTACATCGTCAAGCCGTTCGCGCTCGAGGAGCTGGTCGCGCGCGTCCAGGTGGCGCTGCGGCGCGCCGGGCGGGCGGCGACGGCGTCCAAGCTGGTGGTCGCCGACCTCGTCCTGGACGACGACAGCCACCGGGTCTGGCGGGCCGGGGCCGAGGCGTCGCTGTCGGCGACCGAGTTCAAGCTGCTGCGCTACCTGATGGCCAACGCGGGGCGGGTGCTGACGCGGGCGCAGATCCTCGATCACGTGTGGGAGTACGACTTCGGCGGCGAGTCGGCGATCATCGAGAGCTTCGTGTCGTCGCTGCGCAAGAAGGTGGACGCCGACGGCGTCCGGCTGATCCAGACGATCCGCGGGGTCGGCTACTCGATCCGGGAGCCGTGATGAGCCTGCGCCGCCGGCTGCTGCTGGCGCTCGGCGGGATGCTCCTGGTCCTGGCATTGGCCCTTGTCGGCGTGCGGATCGCGCTGGCGTCCTATCTCACGAGTCAGGTCGATGGCCGGCTGCTGACGCTGGCCG
>Ga0075152_10000380_pt1 | contig 33581 bp, 26 predicted proteins | sample JI61114C2DNA_FD_70964 | JGI IMG/M metagenome (GOLD analysis project Ga0075152, IMG submission 70964) | Wastewater effluent complex algal communities from Wisconsin, to seasonally profile nutrient transformation and Carbon sequestration -... | ecosystem: Engineered > WWTP > Effluent > Algae...
ACCACTTCCTGACATTCGCCCCGGCCCTTTATTACTTTTGGCATCCAGCTGGCAAACTGCCCCAGTTTGGGAAGCAGCTTTAGTTTTTCCAGTATGTTTTCTTTTGGGGAAGACAGCAGGTGAAAAAGTTGTTCAATATCCCTGGCCACGTCATCCAGTTCCTGTACTCCTAATGCCATGCACATCCGGCGTTCACTGCCATAGGCATTCATTAAGACCGGGAAATCATACCCGGTATTTTCAAAAAGAAGTGCTTTGCCACCATTCCCGGATTTACTGATCCTGTCAGTAATCTCCGCGATCTCCAGTTTGGGGTTTACGTAACTTTTTATACGGAGTAACTCTCCGGCACGATCCAGTGCATCGATAAATTCTTGCTGATTTTTCCAGGCCATATTGTACGTTAATGCGTTGCAAATGTACAACACCGCCTGTGACCAATGGTTCAGAACCACGGAATATCAATAGATATTTACCGGACAGCCATTTCTGTTCATACGCAAGGGATTCGTTCCCGCACCCGCATTGAGCCTGTAGGTAAGATGTAAGCCACTGAAGTAATAGACGTCTTTGTATTTGGGACTGCCCCGTTGGGAACCTTTTGCCGGGTACGCCAGACTGCCACCTGCGGCATCGTCACCCCGGTAAGCCATTTCGGCTGCCAGGGCTCCCCTGGCATTGATCAGGTCGGTTTCGTCTGCATAGTTACCACTGACATCATCCAGAAAATCGGTAAATAATTTACGCATACCGAGTTCCAGCCCGATCCGCAGATTATTATTTATTGCATATTTTATACCACCTCCAAACGGAATGGCCAGTTGAGTCAGACTGTAAGGTTTTGTGGTGTATCCGGCGATCCCCTGCCCTTCTGTACTGAGCGGTTTCAGAAAAACCCGCTGACCACTGCCATCATAGGTATAGGGATTGAATCTATACACAGCCAGTCCGGCAAAAGCATAGGGAGACATTTTAAATTCATAAAGATTCCGGAGGTAGAATTCACCTGTAAAACTCAGTTCAGTAATACTGCTTTCAAAGGAAAGATTACGGGAAACCAGGTCCGCTGATTTATTATACCGGTCCGCCCCTCCAACCACGGCATAGGTAAGACCCGACCTGATCATAAACTGATCACTTAGTTCATAACTGGCAGTAATACCAATAGCACCATTGGTTAATTTTCTGGGGAATATTTTTTCAGTCAGGTCTCCGTTGTAGGCGGATAAACCACCAAAAAGGCCAATATGCAGCCGTTGTGAAGAGGCATGCAGGCAGAGCAGGCTGATGATGATCAGCAGAGGTGTTTTTTTCATAACTAGTAAGGTGGTTTACACAAAATTCAGGCCGCAATACTGATATGACTGCTGATCAGATGAAAAGATTAATCCATTCACATGTAATAATGTATTAATATGTCGTAAAGCGGGGACATCTTTGCCCGGACAAGGCTTTCCGTTGTAACCGTCCGGTAAACAAATGGCTGCTGTTCAGCTTGTATTCAAGGTTTACACCCAGGTAATAGTACCAGTCCATTTTTGACGGTGAACCCCGCTGATCACCTGCTGCCGGATATAAAGGCTGTCCCAACGAGGATTGCCCGCCCCGGTAAGACATTTCAACCGCTTTCTGACCTTTGGCCTGAAATAAAAGATCTTTGTCTGCATAGTCGCCGCTGACATCATCAATGTAATCAGTAAATGTTTTTCGCTGGCTGAAATCCAGGGATAACAGAAAGTGGTCAGATACCGCAACCTGTAATCCAGCCCCAAAAGGCAATGCAACCTGAGTAAGTGAATATGGTTTTTTTGAAGGGTATGCGGCCAGCCCCTGCCCTTCTGTACTTAATGGTTTCAGATAAGTTTTATTACCGTTATTATCGCTGGCCCATGGGTTAAAATGAAAGAGCGCAATCCCTCCATAGAAATAAGGGGTGAATTTTTTTTCTTCAATATTAAAAATGGGAATTTCAGCGGCCGTATAAAATTCCTGTATTGTACTTATGAAGTGCAGGTTTCTGGGTCTCAGATCTTCCCTGTTATTGGCATCTGCGGCTTCCAGTGTACCCATTGAAAACCCGGCCCGCAATGTCAGCCATCTGTTTATTGGTTTACGGAAAAGAATGCCATACGCGGAATTAGACTGTTTCAACGAAAATTTACTGGTATTCAGGTCTCCCTGATAATTGATGATTCCGGTAAAAAGGCCAATGCCCGGATTGAGGCCGGTTTCCTGAGCCTGTACCTGCAGAGATATACAGGTACACAAAATCAACAGGGTGGATTGGGTGGGTTTCACAAAGTTGGATTTAAACCTGTGGTGGCAGGTTTAACCAATAACGTTATTAAAACCCTGTTCGTATCAGACTATTGGTTTATTTCGCCAAATTGAAGAAAATACTTACACCCTTTATCTACTTATGAAACAATCCTTTATAAGAAATGCCCAGTCCCGGTTCCCCGGAATAACTGATTTTTCCCTGTTCATAGCCGATCCCGGTGGCCAGATCATCCCTGAGCAACAGGGGGCCGTCCATATCCACGTGATCAATAAAAGGAAGCAGGTGGGCAATGGCAGCGGCTCCCACAGTGGATTCATTCATACACCCGATCATGACCTGCATGTCCAGTTCCCTGGCTTTTTTAATCATACGGCGTGCGGGAGTAATACCGCTGCATTTGGTAAGTTTGATATTGATACCATGGAAATGATCTTTACAACGTTCCACATCACTTTCCAGCACACAGGCTTCATCCGCGAACAAGGGTAAAGAGGATGCCTTGTAAAGAATTTTCATTCCTTCCCAGTTGTCTTTTGCCAGTGGTTGTTCCACCAGCTCCACGCCCAGTTCCTTTAATTGCGGAATCAGTTGTAGAGCGGTATCCAGATCCCAGGCGGCATTAGCATCCACGCGCAATACGGCATCGGTATTGGCGCGCAGGGCTTTTACATTGGTGATATCTTCAGCGGTACCTACTTTTATTTTATAAATGGGCCAGGGCATTTCCTTCATTTTGGCCACCATTTTGTCCGTACTGTCAATTCCGATTGTATAATCGCAAACAGGATTTTTACTGATATCCCCTTTCCACAACTCATACAGTTGTTTCTTTTTCAGTTTGCCCCAGATATCCCAGGAGGCTATATCGAGTGCACAGACCAGGAAATTATTCTGAGGAAACAAGTGGTGCAGATAATGCCAGTATCGTTCGGGATCCGTGTAGGCGAATTTTTCAACAAGTGCCCTTTTGCTTTCAAGGTCTTCGATCATTTTCTCCACCGGAATATTATAATAGGCAATGGCCGGGGCTTCTCCGTAGCCTTTAATCCCCATGTGTTCCAGTTCCACTATCAATGTGGGCTGATGGGTCTTTGTACCTTTTGAAATGGTAAAAGGATGCCGGAATTGTAAACTGAATGGCCAGTATTGAAACTTCATGTATACAAAGATAACCGCAAAATCAGTCATCAAACCACACCCGTTTCTGTACTCCGTTAACCGCGTCCGCTATTCTCTACATATCCCTTCAGTTCCTCATTGAAAGCATCTTTTTTCAGAAGATCTTCAAGGGTAATATGCATACGGTACTGCCAGTAGTTCTTAGGATTGGCGGGAATATTAATGCGTTCATCATGCGGATTTTCACGGCGCAGGGTCTCGCTCATGCCAAACAGATCCTGTAGCTGGAAGATACTCCACATAGCCGGAGAATAAAGATGTTGCATTATTATTGCGCGGCTGACCCAGGCTTCACAATATTGTGGTGCTTCCCCCCATTGGCCCATCAGGTGATTATAGAAATGTTGTGTTTTTTCCCGGTTTTCTTCCCACCAGCCACGAATGGTACTCATATCATGTGTGGAAGGAGTGATCACCGACATATAGGGTGCATCATTGGGATGAAAAAATTCCTTTTCCGGATCCTTGGGCATCCGCTGAATTTCCAGGCTGAGAATACCCGTCTGTTTCATGACATCCGGTACACAATCTGGTACCATGCCCAGATCTTCGCCGCATACCAGCATATTGGTGGCGGATTTGAGCATGGGCAGTTTATGCATGGCTTCCCTGAACCAGAAATCATCCTGACGGCGGAAGAAATAATTGATATAAAGCGACTGCATTTTTTCCTGCACATGCGGAATCAGGTGACGGAAAGAAAAAGTCTTATCCATCGCAATCCGGAAATGATATTCCTGTCCCATGGAACCGGGCTCTTCAAACAATAACACATTTGAAACCAGATCAAATAACCCCAGTTTTATCCGGTCATTATCAGTTCCTGCTTCCAGTGAAGCGAAGTGTTTTTCAATTTCCAGCTGGGTGGTGAAACCGGGAGCCAGGTCATAGCTGCCCTGTTCGTTGGTTACCAGGAATTGTTCCTTTATCTGGTGTGTGAGTTCGCCGAATACAGCAAACAATACTTCATCAATAATAAAGGGCTTACAATACCGCTGGTAATCGAACCAGATACCGCTTTCCCCGAATTCATTTATGTGTACAGGCAAGGCGGGTACAAAACGGCCCATGATGCCCTGTATGGCATGAACAGGAATGCTCCATATCCGGAAGAAGCCCAGAATATGATCAATCCGGAAGGCATCAAAATAATGGCTCATCTGTTCAAACCTTTTTTTCCACCAGTCAAAACCATCTTGCTGCATCCGTTTCCAGTTATAGGTGGGAAACCCCCAGTTCTGACCTACGGCTGCAAAGTCATCCGGAGGTGCACCGGCCTGCCATTCCATATTGTATAAACCGGGTTCTACCCAGGCATCGCATCCATGACGGTATATCCCGATGGGAATATCGCCTTTGATCACAATACCTTTTTTATGGGCATACACCACCGCCTCTTCCAGCTGCAGATGCAAATGGAATTGTACAAAGCACCAGAATCCCAATTGCCGGGAAATGGCATTGGAAGCGGAGAATATTTTTTCTATTTCTGATTTACGGTATTCACTGTTGGTTTTCCATTCTTCATACCGGGAATGACCATTCTTGTCCCTGAAATGACAAAAAGCCGCATAGGGCATCAGCCAGTGCTGATTCGTTTCCAGGAAGGATTTATATTCATCCGATGCCAGGCACTCTTCGCCCATGTCTTCATACAATTCCCGCAAAACGGAGATTTTCAGTTTCATTACGGTTTCGTAGTCGACAACCGCCAGTTCATTCAACTGTTGCTGCTTTTTACGGAGACCGGTGATTTTTCCCGCCTGTTTTTTCCCCGCCACTTTGGCCAGATTAATATATACCGGGTGAAGTGCAAAGGCGGATATGGCGGCATAGGGATAGGAATCCAGCCATGTATGGGTTGCCGTGGTATCATTTACCGGCAATAACTGAATTAATTTCAGGCCGGTCTGTTTTGACCAGTCCACCAGTAATTTAATATCATTAAATTCGCCAACTCCAAAACTGTTTTTCGTACGCAGACTGAATACTGGTATGGCCACACCGGCCCCTTTCCATACATTATTGGGCAAATGAGCGAATCCGTCATGCTGAATGCTGATCCGTTGGCTAACCGCGGTTGCAGAAATCAGCCTGTTGTCACCTTCTTCAAAACGGATAAAGGTTTTTTCTTTACTGTTAAACACCGCATATTTATACGGTAACGGAAATTGTTCATCCGAGAGGTTCAGCTTTATTTCCCACCAGTCCCCATTGCGTTCCATCTGCAAGGGATTTGTATCTGACCAGTTCCGCAGTTTTGTACCGGCACCGGTCAGGGCCATTACTTCGTGCTTTCGTAGCAACGGTGCTTTAATTCTGAATATATGTGTGAACTCCTTATCGGATTCTGCCTTCCCCCGTGTATGTTCACTTTTCAACAGAACATTATTAAAAGGGGCGGTAAAAAATGCATTTTCGAATTCGCCTGAATGATTCCAGGTATCTGTCAGCTGTATTTCGGAAGTTCCTTTGACCGGAACGCAGCACTGACGGTCGTTCCCCCATTCATGGATGATTTCCCCGTCTTCTTTCCGTAGAAAATAATGATACCTGAGGTTGGCGGGTATGGTTTTTTTATCCAGTTCAATCGTTCCCTGCCAAAACTCTTCATTCAGATAGTTCAGAGCGAGGGCGTGAGCCGGATCGTTATTACCTAATTCATCTGAATTACCCGTAATATGAAGGCTTTGTCCATAACGGGTATTAAACCGTATGTAAAAATGTAACTTTATCACAATCGTTAGGTGTGGGATTCTGAAACCCTTTTATTGTGTTTCACGCACACATTAGTACGAAAGTAATTAAAATCAGCATTCATTCTCAGAAATTTGGTTGATTTTTTAGAAAAAACGACAATGCAAACGTATGATTTTAAGCAGTAAAGGTTGGAAAAATGTGTTTTTGTTCTGTCTTGGACTGTTTCTGGGCACCACTTTTTGTATGAAATGGCTGGAAACCGGTTTTTTTTGCAAGGGTGAGCTGTTTACAATTATCGGACTGGAAATCTCTTATTCAGCAGACCGGATCATGGACATTTTGCATCAGCTGGAAGAGCCCGTTATCACCCGCCTGGAAATGCACTTGTATGTTGATTTTGTTTTTATGGCAGGTGCTTACGGAGGTATTGCGTCACTGCTGATGATGGCCTGTTACCGGGTTACCGGCAGGAGGCTCCGTCAATTGTTGCAGCTGCTGGCGATATTACAATTGGTAGCCTGGGGTTGTGATATCCGGGAAAATGGCTACCTGCTTGACTGGTTGAATAATAAGCCGGATATCCGCTCTTCCATGACGGCCTATCACCTGGTTGTACTGGTTAAATGGACCCTGGCCTTGCTGGGCATATTGCTGGCCTTGCCCTTTGTGTTCAGGAAAACTATACAGGATTAGAAAATCGGTTTTTTGGTTTACCGTCCGGGCCTTATTTTTGCGTAAAATTTTTAAACATGGAGCAAACCAAAAAGTACAGAGGTATCTGGTGGTTAGTATTTTTTGCCTCAACTGCCGCCCTTCTTTTCGCTATTTACTCTCATTGGGAATGGCTGACCCTGATCCTTCCTTTCCAGACCACTGCTTTTGTTAAGGCAATGGACATTATGTAATATTCTTCTTTCTTATATATTTTTTAATAGTCCCGCCCCGAGCGGGATTATTTTTGTGAATCCGGCAAATTATTTGTGACAATAACCAATAAAATTCTGAATGTATGAAACAAGTAAGTTTACTCCTGTTGTCATTTATTTTAATATTTACCGCACCGCAACATACAGCGGCCGCCCTGGTGCTGCCGGTTACCGTATCCGGAGAGCCTGATCCTGCGGTGGTAAAAGCGGCCGTGGATGAATTCAACAGCCTTTCCCGGAAGGAAAAGCGCAGTCGTATTAAAGAAGTAAAGAAAGAATTAAAGGCTATGAAAGCCGCGAAAAAAGCCGGAAAACAAACGGATATGGATATGGCATTAATGGTTGTTCTGGCTATTTTATTACCCCCGCTTGCCGTCTATCTCTATGAAGGAGAAATTAACAGTCGCTTCTGGATTAGTCTGATTCTTACACTTTTAGGTTGGTTACCTGGAATTATTTATGCGTTAGTGCTGATACTTGGGGAACATTGAAAATGAGCAATGAGTGATGAGTAAATGTGGAATACCCTGAAAAAAAATGCGCACGCTGATATTCGGCGTGCGCATTTTTTTTCAGACTATCCGATCAGCTACTCATTACTCGTTATTGATTATGGATTGTTCATTCCATCCTGCTCATAAAAAAAGCCCGGAATCTCCGGGCCATTTCTATAGAATCTTTTCAGCTTACTTTACTGAATTCACCAGGTTTTTGAACGTCTCAGGGTTGTTCATAGCCAGGTCAGCCAGCACTTTACGATCCAGCTCAATTCCTTTCTGCTGCAGTTTATTGATGAAAATGGAATAAGTCATTCCTTCTTCACGTACGGCAGCATTGATACGGGCGATCCAGAGTGTGCGGTATTCACGCTTTTTCAGTTTACGGCCTACAAACATGTAGGTCATACCTTTTTCCACTACGTTTTTCGCTACCGTTAAAACGTTTTTACGTTTGCCATAGTAACCTTTGGCTTGTTTTAATATTTTTTTGCGGCGGGCTTTGGAAGCCACAGCATTTTTTGAACGAGGCATATCTTAAATTTTGAAGTCAGCAGATCCTGACTGATGATTAATTGGGATTACAACAAACGCTTATTTCAGGCGCAGCAGGCGTTTTACAAAATCAATGTGTGATTTTGCAACTGTACCATCAAGGCGCATGTTACGTTTACGTTTTTTGGATTTCTTCGTCAGGATGTGACGTTTGAAAGCTTTCTGATGCATGATCTTCCCGGTGCCCGTTACTTTGAAACGTTTTTTGGCACTGGAGTTTGTTTTTACTTTAGGCATGTGACCCAGTATTTTACTTTTACACCCTTGAGGCATTCCCCACAGGGGGACCTTTGTCGAACCTCTTCAGGCAATAGTTGTCCGCATGGCGGACTTTTGAAGAACTTCCCGTTTTTCAACGGGTTGCAAAGATACTGTGATCAGCCGATATGGCAAAGAGTGTGGTAAAATAAAAAAAGGGCCCCGGCTGGAGCCCTTTTTTACTATATATCCCAGTTTAGTTCTTGGGATTCAACACTTTATTAATTCTTTCGGCGAGATCTGCCAGATGGTATTTTGTCATAGTATCGGTACTCCGGGCTGCCGCACCAGTCATTTCAGTACGAAGGGAAGTCAGATAAGCCCGTACAACGCTTTTCGTGTCTGACTTATCATTCATGCCGCCACTGGTAATGGTGATGCCGGGTGCCAGCTGGGTGCTGACTGCCGGAGTCAGCAGACTGATCAGTGACATCGTATATGATTTCTGCAGGTTACGACGATAAATATCAACCGGCTTATTTACCGCGAGTTCACTGAATATTCCCTTTTTAAGATCAGAGAGTAATTCGGTTACCTGATAAGTGCTGTTTCCCATTAAAGCCTCTGCATCCGTCATTTTTGATAAAATACGGGGATTAATCAGGTTATTGATAGCCGCATCCTGTACCTGACCGATTATTGTTGTACCTGTAAGACCGGTCCGGTTAAAAATATCCGGATGGATCAGCCAGGTCGGTGTGGCAAACAGGTTTTTATTCAGGAAGTCTACGGCTTCTTTTTGTTTGGCTTCAGCAACCATTTCATAAACCGGACCGGATTCCTCTACCATTTTAGGTGTCAGCATCTGTCCGCCCACATTACGGGCAATATGGAGCATATAACGCGCGAATTGTCCCTGTACTTGTTCGTACATCTGCTGTAATCCGGAATAATCTTTGTTCGGTTCTTTTGTCCACTCCATAAGATTAGGCAAAATACGCTGCAGGTTTTTAATACCATACATACCCGCTTTCATCGCATCATCGCCCAGGTCTTCAGTCTGATTACGGGAATCATTCTGTCCCACTTCACCATCACCCCACCAGAGACGGCGGTTCTTAAGTTTTCCGATGATCCAGTTATTCAGGTGACCTTTTTCCGCTTCCGGATCTTTATAATCCATGAACCGGCGATAGCCCCACTCGATTGCCCAATGATCATAATCACCGATACGGGGAAATAATCCGGCCCTGCCGATTTTATCTTCCGGCTGCGCCACATAGTTAAAACGGGCATAGTCCATAATAGAAGGTGTATGTCCGTTGGCTTCCACCCAGGCTTTATCCCGGAGTTTTTCCACCGGCACTGTGGAACTGGATCCGAAATTATGCCGGAGACCCAGTGTATGTCCTACTTCATGTGATGAAACAAAACGGATCAGTTGCCCCATCAGTTCATCATCAAAAACCATTTTACGGGCTTCAAGGTCAGAGGGTGAACACTGGATAAAATACCAGTCGCGTAACAGCTCCATAATATTGTGGTACCAGTTGATATGGCTTTCCATAATCTCTCCACTGCGGGGATCGGCAATACTTGGTCCGCTGGCATTGGCGATATCGGAAGGTTTGTAAACAATGGCCGAATTACGGGCATCATCCAGGCTCCAGGTACTGTCTTCATCTTTAGTCGGAGCCATTTTTCCCATAATGGCATTCTTAAACCCGGCTTTTTCAAATGCCGCCTGCCAGTCGTTTACACCCTGGATCAGGTACGGAATCCATTTTTTAGGAGTGGCCGGGTCGATATAAAAAATGATCGGTTTTGCGGGTTCAACCAGCTCGCCTCTTTTATATTTTTCCAAATCTTCCGGTTTTGGTTCCAGTCTCCAGCGTTTGATCATGAAAATATTCTCAACACCCTGCGGGTTTACATCATAATCAGTATAACCCGTGTAGAAGTACCCTACCCTTTTATCATAATAGCGGGCCTGCATTGGTACTTTGGGAAGCAAAACCAGTGAACTGTTGATTTCAACCGTCATATTACCGCCTGCAGGTGCTTGGGGAGCGAATGAAAGTCCGGTTGATGGAGCCGGTGTGCGGCTATATGTTTTTACTGCTTTAATCTCAATATTGATCGGGTAAGAACGGACATTTTCGAGGTAGGATTTATCCGGCTGAATCATCCCCACCCGGTAAGTGGATTTGGATCCACTGCTGAAGTGCAGGATATCATTGTCCCCGCTCATATAATCAGTCATTTCAATCACTACACCAGCAGAATCCTTTGCCAGCGCTTTTATATCAAATGAAGCCGCAATCGGCTGGATATTTGATTTTTTAACCGATGTATACATGGAAGAAGTGGAATCCTTTGCGTATTCCTGAAAGGACATATTCCGAAGGAACAATTTGTTGTTGGGACCGCGGTGAAACTGAATGACATTACGGCTGATATCATCTCCGGCATATCCGGAAAATCCGCCAACACGCATACCCGCCGCCGCTTTACTCAGCCTGTTTACTACCAGGATATCCCGGTTCATCAGGCTGTCGGGAATTTCGAAATAATATTTATCATCCACTTTATGAACGGTAAATAAACCGGCATCGGAAACCGCCTTGGCGGTAATCACATCTTTATAGGCTTTGGGGCCGGTTGATGGTCCGGATGGCATGCCATTCATCGGACGTTTGGTGGTGTCCGGTTTTGGTGCTCCACCGGGTTGGGCCAGGGCAACAACTGACATTCCCGAGAAGAGCAACAGGAAAATTGATTTTCTGATAATCAACTGCATAATTTGTTTAATTTTTAGATGTCTCAAGATACGGAAAGCAGGGATGTAACCCGTTTTCCATGCGAAATTTGGATGAATGGTTATCGGCAGATTTCAATACCGGATATTACAAAAAAAAACCCGTCTTGTTTAAAGACGGGTGGTAAGTTTATTGTTGAGGTCAGGATTTCTTTTTACCCTTGGGGGCAAACATAGCCAGCATACGGCGACCTTCCATTTTAGGCATATTCTCCAGCACACCTATTTCAGCGAGCCGTTCAGCAAATTTCAAAAGGAGTAACTGGCCCCGGTCCTGAAACTGGATGGCACGTCCCTTGAACTGCACATAGGCTTTCACTTTATTTCCTTCTTTTAAGAATTCAATAGCATGTTTGGCCTTGAAATCGAAATCATGATCATCGGTATTGGGTGTAAACCGGATTTCCTTTACTTCAGAGACTTTGCTTTTGGCTTTCATCTCCTTTTCCTTCTTCTTCTTATCGTACAGGAATTTATTATAATCAATGATTTTGCAAACCGGGGGATCTACTGTGGGGGAAATTTCCACGAGATCCAGTTGCTGATCCTGTGCCATTTTAAGCGCTTCCTGTGTACTGTAAATCCCTACTTCCACGTTCTCTCCCACCAGACGTACCTGGGGTACACGGATAAAATGATTGATACGGTGTTCGGCTTCTTTGCGTGGGGCAAAACGACCCCGGTTAAATCCGCCTTTGTTAAAACCTCCGCCACCGCCTGGACGAAATCCTCCTGCGCCTGGTGGTCTGCTGAACCCGCCTCCGGGTTTTTGTGGTACTGCCATTTAGTTTCTTTAAGTGAAGCTTCACCTCCTGCGGGCAAGCGTTTTTACAATTAACGGTGAAGCCGGTCAGGATCCGGCTGTGCTAAAATACGGTTTATTCGCTTTTGCGGTCTTTTATTTCTTGTACGGCTTCGGCCATGAACTCGTCAACCGATTTCACTCCGGCATCGCCTTTTCCCTGCCGGCGTACAGCCACTTTGCCTTCGCTCATTTCCTTCTCTCCCACTACCAGCATATAGGGAACTTTCATCAGTTCAGTATCACGGATTTTCTTCCCGATTTTTTCATTCCGGTCATCTACTTCACAGCGAATATCCGCCTTTTTCAGCTGATCAGACACCTGTTTTGCATAGTCCTGGTACTTATCGCTGATGGGCAGCACTTTTACCTGCACCGGTGCCAGCCACAAGGGGAATTTGCCCGCATAATGTTCCAGCAGGAAGCCGATAAACCGTTCATGTGTTCCCAGCGGTGCGCGGTGAATAATCAGGGGCACTTCGGGCTGGTTATGCTGGTTGGTGAAACTCAGTTTGAACCGGCGGCCCTGGGCAAAATCCACCTGATTAGTGGCGAGGGTGAATTCCCGGCCAATAGCACTCCATATCTGCACATCTATTTTAGGCCCGTAGAATGCTCCTTCCCCTTTCACTTCCACAAAAGGCACTTTGGTATCAATCAGCACCTGGCGAACGAGTTCTTCCGTCTCCAGCCAGAGTTCAGGTTCGTTGATGTATTTCTGTCCGAGTTTGGCCGGATCGTGGAGGGATAAACGCATCACGTATTTTTCAATCCCAAAAATCTTAAAATACTTCAGGTACATTTCATTCACCGCCCTGAATTCTTCCGCAAATTGTTCTTTGGTGCAATAAATATGGGCATCGTTCATGTGCAGGCAACGGACCCGCATCAGACCGAATAATTCACCGCTCTGTTCATAGCGGTAACAGGTACCGTATTCAGCGAGGCGCAGCGGCATATCCTTATAGCTCTTTGGCTCCGCGTCAAAAATCTTATGGTGATGCGGACAGTTCATGGCTTTCAGGTAATATTTTTCACCGTCCATTTCCATGGCCGGGAACATACTGTCTGCATAATAAGGCAGGTGACCACTGGTGAGGTACATACTTTCCTTGGCAATATGAGGTGTTACCACCCTTTTATATCCACCAGCCTGTTCGGTTTCCTTGGCCAGTCGCTCCAGTTCTTCAATGATGATTGTTCCGTTGGGCATCCACAAAGGAAGACCAGGTCCCACATCATCGTCCATGGTAAAGATGCCCAGTTCCTTTCCGAGTTTCCGGTGATCCCGTTTTTTGGCTTCTTCCAGCATGGTCAGGTATTCATCCAGTTCTTTCTGAGAAGGGAAAGTAACGCCATATACACGGGTCAGCTGTTTGTTTTTTTCGTCGCCTTTCCAATAGGCTCCGGCTATACTCATCAGCTTAATAGCCTTGATGAACCCGGTATTGGGAATATGCGGACCACGACAGAGATCCGTAAAATTTCCCTGGCTGTAAAAGGTGATTTCACCGTCTGTCAGGTTGCCCAACAGATCAAGCTTATATTCATCGCCTTTTTCCGAGAAATACGCAATGGCTTCCGCTTTTGGCATTTCCTTACGGATATATGCATTGGCCTGTTTGGCCAGTTCATTCATTTTCTTTTCCAGTGCCAGCAGGTCTTCTTCCGTCATTTTCCGGTCGCCCAGGTCCATATCATAATAAAAACCTTTCGGACTTTCCAATGCCGGTCCCACCCAGAATTTCACCCCGGGAAAAAGAGTCTCCACGGCTTCAGCCATCAGGTGCGCGGAAGAGTGCCAGAAAGTCATTTGACCATCTGTATCGCTCCAGGTCAGGAGTTTCAGGCTGGCATCCGTGTTTATGGGCCTGGTGGCATCCCATACCTCTCCATTAATACTGGCTGCAAGCACTTTTCTGGCTAAGCCTTCAGAAATGGATTTGGCAACATCCAGTGCGGAAACGCCTGGTTCGTATTGCCTGACTGCTCCATCCGGCAGGGTAATATTAATCATTTGGGTTACTTGTTTTTATCAGTTGGCAAAGGTAACGAATAATGCCTAAAAAAGCCGCAGGATCTGCTGGTCTATCCAATCCTTATGGGCCTGGGTTTTACTACGTAACCGTATAGACTTTTCCGGGTTTTTGAAATGCAAAAGAGCAATTTTATACTGTCTTTTACGCCAGCGGGACATCATGGATGACCCATAACCCCTGGCCAGGTTAAAGGGTATATTATCCAAGAACCGGGTAAACCAGATAGCTTTTTTATTCAACTCATAAAACCGGAAAAACTGACTTTTCAGCCCCTGTTGAAAACGCAGAAAGGCTTTTTTATTGGCTTTCAACTCGGTCAGACTGAACGTGTGGATCAGGGCGGAAGATAAATCGGCATTAATGTGGGCGTTAATCCCGAGCAACTGATACTGCAATGCATTTTTTGAACGGTCATTGAAGTAAGTTAACCAGGCAGCAGCTTCCGGGTCTCTGCCCTGGCTCCCCGTAGCCCGGAAAAAATGTTCAGCAAATGCCACTTCAAAACGGTGGATAAAGTCCAGATGACCGGAATCCGATTGTGCAAAATGCAGCATCGAAAGCTGCATGGTTTCCAGATAGAGACTGGCAAAATGCCGGGAAGGGGCTTCTTTTTTCGACAAGGAATCCATTTTAAAGAGAAGTTCCACCTGATAAAGAGATGCCTGACCGCTTACAGATAAACGGGCCAGCAACAGCAAAAGCAGTAAAAAAGGGGTTTTATACAGCATTCGTTTAGACTCTGTTAAAATTAAGAAAGTATTGTTCTTTCCGCCCCGTTCTTTCATCTGTACTTTCAGTAAATTTGCATCTTGATGAAACAATCAGCCCGCTGTTATTTTTTTACTATTTGCCTGCTGGCCTTCACTGCTGGTACTGTAAAGTCACAGGACCTGACTGGCATCTGGAGAGGCTATTTCGTTACTGCAAATTATGACCATTATAAATTTGAAGTCCAGTTGCGGCAGAATGGCAACGGCGTTACCGGTGTTTCGTATTCTTACCTCAGCACGGTTTTTTACGGGAAAGCCTCATTAACCGGCACCTATAATAAAGTGGGGAAAAAAGTACTGATTCAGGAGATCCGTACAGTGGAACTGCGGATGACCAGCAATTCTCAGGCCTGTATCATGAAATGCAGTTTCGAATACAGCAAATCAGGACAAGAAGAATTCCTGGAAGGTACGTACACCAGCAAATTTGAAAAAAACGGGCTGATGAATAAAAAAGGGGATGACTGCGGTGGAGGAAAAGTGTATCTGCGGCGTGTCACTACTTCTGATTTTTACGTGGAGCCCTTTCTCCGCGGCAAAATCAAACCAGGTCCCGTTCTGGTAAATAAAGCGCCTGTCAGGACACCCGATAAAAGCACGCCTCCGGTAACGGTAAACAAGGCTCCCGTGAAAAAGGATACGGTGAAGGGTAAAACGAATCCGCCATTGGTAAAAAAACCGGTCCCGGTCATCAAGCCGCCGGTAAAAAAAGACAGCAGTATACTCAAACCGGTTGAATCCGGTATAGCGAAGACGGATAGCGCAATGAGAAAAATTAAGCCAGCTGTGCTGATTCCGGCGCCACCGGTTATTAAAAACCGGTTGAATGAACTGGTAAAGACGCTCACCATCCGCAGCAATAACGTCATCGTCAAATTGTTTGATAACGGGGAAATTGACGGAGACACCATTTCTGTATACCTGGATAATAAACTGATGCTGTCCGGTAAAAGGTTAACCGCTTCTCCGCTGGTACTGAATTTTTCCCTTGACGAGGAAAACAGCGAACATGAGCTGACCATGGTGGCTGAGAACCTTGGCACCATTCCTCCCAATACCTCTCTGATGATTGTGGAAGCCGGTACGCAACGGTTTGAAGTACGGATTACGTCAACAGAACAGAAGAATGCGGTGGTTAAATTCCGGTACATGAAACCATAGAAATGAACGGCAGGCGCGGGATTTCTTATTTACCGTTGCTGTATTTTTTTCGTGACCGTTTTAATTTTCCTTACTTTTCCAATGTTATGGCAAGAAAGTTTTTGTTTTTACTGCTGATTTTATCTTTTGGCAGCCTGTCTGCGCAGGATATCAACGGCATCTGGAAGGGCAAACTGGTAATGGCGCCATCCGGTTGTTTCCCGGTTTATAATATTGAGATACAGATCCAGGGTGCCGGCAGCCGCATCTCAGGTACTGTATATCATTTTTCTGATTCGATGAATTATGTGAAAGAAAATTTCGAAGGCACCTATAACCGGGACAGTAACCAGATCAATATCCGTGAGATTGGCATTACAACATTTAAGATTAAAGAGGATTGCGTTCCTTGTATCAAAACCTACCTCCTGACTTTTCATAAAGGAAGCGGGAATGTGGTCACAGAAGAACAGTTACGCGGCACCTGGTCAACCCCTACCGGTAAAGCTATTGACGGCAAAACAGTTTGTGAACCGGGATCCATTGTGCTCAACCGGTTTGACCGGGCTACGTTTAAGCCGGAAATGAAACTTCCGGCTGCGCTGACCAAGCGGAAAGCCGAACTGGTAAAAGAAATAAAAGTGGATACCGGCAATATTAAGATTGAGTTTTTTGACAACGGTCAGATAGATGGCGATACCATTTCAGTATATGTCAACAATATGCCGGTTGTGTCTAACCGGATGCTGAAAACGCAACCGATACATGTCAACATCCGGGTAGATGAAAAAAGAAATGTACAGGAGGTGATAATGGTGGGTGAAAATTTTGGAACGATACCTCCCAATACCGCACTGATGATTGTAACGGCCGGCAGCAAACGATACCAGCTTTACCTGACATCGGATGAGCAAAAAAATGCCATGGTACGTTTTGTATATGAAAAACCTGTGCCCGGCATAAAATAGCTGATACTATTTTATCTTCTCCTGATACTTTATTATTTCATTCTTATAAGAATATATTACTATAAGATTGTAGAGGTCAAATTTAATTTAATAAACTGTAGTTGAAATTCGACAGTCATTAATTTGCCGGCAATGAAACTATATGTACCTTCATTGTGAAAACAATTTTAAATTCCTTAATTTATTGACGCAAGGAAACCTGGCAATTGCCGGGTTTCTTTGTTTTTGGTCAGAATTTAAAATTCCAGGTGACAGACGGCAGAACGGGAAACAGGGATACCTGCTTTGTGGATACCTGCAGGTCGTTGTTTATGATACTTCCTTCCTGGTCAAAATAAAGGAAATAAGGATTCATCCTGCTGTACAGGTTATATACACTGAAGACCCAGTAGCTGCTGATTTTCCTTTTTTTCCGGGGTACCGGTGTATAAGTGGCCGAGAAATCCATCCGGTGGTAGGATTTCATCCGATATTGATTCACCCGGCTGTATTCCTGTGTTAATGTACCATTGAGTATATAGAAACGTTCAGGCAACGTTATGGCATTACCGGTTCCAAAAACGAATACGGCACCCAATTTCCATTTTTTATTCAGCTCATAGTTGCTGACAACAGAAATATCATGGCGCCGGTCATACCGTGCCGGATATCGTATTCCTTCATTTAAATCCGGGAACTTCCGCCAGGTGCGCGAAATTGTATACCCTACCCACCCCGTCAATCTGCCTTTGACTTTATTCACCAGCATTTCAGCCCCGTAACTCCAGCCTTTTCCAAAAACAAATTCTTCCTCCGGATCGGCCAGCGAAGGCGTATATCCTTCTTTGTACTCAAGCTGGTTACGCATGTCTTTATAATATACTTCCAGGGATGTTTCGTATGTATTATCCCTGAAATTGTGGAAATAACCAGCCGAATACAACCAGCTCACCTGTGGTCGTACGAGGTAAGTACTGGGCACCCACAAATCAGTTGGCAAAGTTGTTCCGGCATTGGTCACCAGGTGGATGTACTGGTAATTACGGGTAATAGCCGCCTTTACGGAGCTGGATGCTGAAATTGAATACCGTATGGTAATCCTAGGTTCCAAACCACCGTATTGCTTTACAGGAGCCAGGCTGGCGTATACAGTGCTGTCTGTTTTATTTCCGTTACTGTCCCGTATAAATTTGGTATATGGCCCGGTCTGGGTAAAACTGCTCCAGCGCAAACCGTAATTAATCTTTATTTTCTTCCCGATTTCCCAGTCATCCTGGATATACAAAGCGGCTTCCGCTGCATATTTGGCCCCTTCGTTATTGGGTGAAAACACGACTGAATCCTGCCGGCCGGTAACCACATTGGGAATAAATTTATGGAAGGTCAGCAGGCCGCCGAATTTGAGCTTATGATTGGGTAACGGATAATAATCAAAATCCGTTTTCAGGGTCATGTCACGGATACCGGAATACAGCCCCAGTTCAAAGTTTTCCTGGCTGGCGGAAAAACTGAAATTATAATCATTGTAAACCGCTGTGGTATTGGCAAAAAGCCTTGGACTGAAAACATGGTTCCAGCGCAGGGTGGCAGTGGAATTGCCCCAGGGTATACTGGTACTGAAGGATCGTTTGGCATTTTTGAAATCAAACACGTCCCGCCCAAAATACCCGCTCAGGTAGAGGCGGTCTTTTTCAGAGAAGCGGTAATTTATTTTGGCATTTAAATCATAGAAATAATAGCCCGACCCGTAGAAGCTGCTGGACTTACTGACGAAGGGACGGACCAATGCGTCAATATACGTACGACGGGCGGAAACAATAAAAGACGCTTTGTTTTTTACCACCGGGCCCTGAACCGAAAAGCGGGAAGCAATCAGTCCGATCCCTCCTTCTGTCTGAAACTTATTGATATTGCCATCTTTCATGGTAACATCCAGTACCGAGGACAGGCGACCGCCATACTGAGCGGGCATTCCTCCTTTTATCAGGGAAACATTTTTTATTGCATCTCCGTTGAAAATGGAAAAGAAACCAAACAGGTGGCCGGTATTATAAACCACCGCATCATCCAGCATGATCAGATTCTGATCCGGCCCTCCGCCCCGTACATAAAAACCCGCATTCCCTTCCCCGGCACTTTGTACTCCCGGCAGTAGCTGAATCGCTTTCAGAATATCCACTTCTCCCATAAAGGCAGGGATGGCCTTTATCTGGTTCATGGATAAATCAACACGGCCCATCTGGGCATTCCGTACATTTCCGTCTCTTTTTTTACTGTATACCACCACTTCACCTATAGAGGCGGTTTTGGAAAGCAAATCAAAGTTATGGGACTGATTGCCGCGTAAATCCAGCTGCAATGACACACCAGCATACGAAACATGTGAAACCTGCAAGGTGTAAGTACCTTCTTCCAGGGTAATGGAGTAAAAACCATATTGATTACTGGTTACCGCTTTTGACTGACCGCTGACAGAAATAGTGGCTCCAATTATGGATTCACCGGAAAGGCTGTCTTTTACATAGCCGTTTAAAGTAAACCGGTTCTGTGCCATTCCGGCATTAACCAGTAAAAGGGAAATCAGAACGGCATAAATTTTAAACATAGTCAATATAACAATTGGGTTATTGATTGGTTGAACCCATATCACTTCGTTTTTTTACCAAAGGTTCCCCTGTACAGCCATACGGATCCGGGCTGGCAGTCGTTTCTCCGATCCAGCCCCCTTCTTTACCATTGCCAAAGGCATCAGGGCAGGTCAGCCAGTAATAAACGGGTTTTCTGATCCCCAGGTTGGTCAGTATTGTAAACAGTTCTCCGGATAAAATATTTATGGAAGCCCGTTTCTCCTTCATATCCGGGTCTGAAATAATAGCAGCCGTTTCTGCTTTGACGTTGTCCAGTGCAAGGTATATGGCATCATAAAGAACCGTATCTGTTATCAGCTCTTCAATTTTAAAACTGTCCAGACTGGCTTTCAAGGCTGTGCCGGATGTTTCCATTTTTTCCTGGTTTCCGTCCACTGAAGATTCAATGAGCAAAAAATAATCGGCCATGCTCTTTTTCAGGAAACGGTTGAATTGGTCGCTGTATTTGCCTACATGCTGAAAAGCGGTATCAGGCGGGGCTGTACCCGGAGTTAAATCTTCATTTTTCAACAGAAAACGACCAAGTCCCGAGAGCAGGCACAGGAATACCATAAAAAGGCTCCAACGTCTGTATTTCAGGTTGTTTTTCCGGGTAAACGCCAGGTAAACAAAGCCCGTGAGGAGCAAAAGGGAAAGAGGCAACAGTATATTCAGGAATTGTATCAACCGGAAAAAATTATTTCAGCAAAGATAAACGGCCCTCACCTGAACTGCTAATCCGTTATTTTTGCAGCCTGTTAAATTTTTCTTATGCTCGCAGGATTTCAGAATGTGACTTTTGAGTTTGGTGCCCGTGTTATTGTTGAAGACGCCACCTGGCATATTCAGCCGGGAGAACGGATTGGCCTGATCGGCTATAACGGTACCGGTAAATCCACTTTACTGAAACTGCTGGTGGGGCAATACCAGCCATCGGCCGGTACGGTGGAAAGAAGCCGGACCACATCCATCGGATACCTGCACCAGGATCTGCTTAGTTTTGATACCGAAGAGTCAATTCTGCAGGTGGCATTGGGCGCATTTGAACGGGTATTACAGCTGGAAAAGGAAATTGAAGAACTGGGACATGAACTTGAGCGAACCGGAGATGAAAAAACACTTCATGAATACAGTGACCGGTTGCATGAAATGGATACGCTCGACGGGTATAATATTCATCATAAAACAGAAGAAGTGCTACAGGGGCTCGGGTTTGCGAACGTTGACCTGCAGCGGCCCTATAAGGAATTCAGCGGGGGCTGGAGAATGCGTGTATTGCTGGCCAAAATGATCCTGCAACAGCCTGACCTGCTCCTGATGGATGAACCGACCAACCACCTTGATCTTCCCTCCATTGAATGGCTCGAAAAATACCTGCTCCACTATCAGGGCTCGGTGGTGATTGTAAGCCATGATAAATATTTCCTGAACAGGATGGTGACCAAGATTGTGGAAGTATACCAGCAACAACTGCATATTTATACCGGGAACTATGATTATTATGAAAAGGAGAAAGCTATCCGGGTGGAAATGCAGCAGAAAGCCTACGAAAATCAACAGGATTATATCCGGCAAAATGAGCGGCTGGTAGAACGTTTCAGGGCTAAAGCCAGTAAGGCGGCCATGGCACAAAGTATTATGAAAAAGCTGGATAAACTGGACCGGATTGAAGAAGCTGAGATTGAACGACCCGATATCCGGATCAATTTCAGAGTGGATAAACAGCCCGGGAAAGTACTGGTGGAACTGCATAACGTATCTAAGGCATATGGCGACAACGTGATTATTGAAAAAAGCTCAGTGGAAATTGACCGTGGCGACAAAATTGCCCTTATCGGCGCGAACGGTAAAGGAAAATCGACCCTGCTCCGGATCATAGCCGGTGTGGAACAGTTTTCGCAGGGAGAAAGGAAATGGGGCCATAATGTGGAAGAAAGTTTTTATGCCCAGCATCAGCTGGAAGCGTTGAATATAAACAATACCATCCTCGATGAAATGAAGGAATGCGGTAGTCAGATGACGGAACTGGAATTACGCGGACTGCTGGGTTGTTTTCTGTTCAGCGGAGATGATTCAGATAAAAAAATCAGGATATTGAGCGGAGGGGAAAAAGCCAGGGTGGCTTTGGCTAAAGTAATTGTAAGCAAGGCCAATTTCCTGATGCTGGATGAACCGACCAACCACCTGGATATGCACAGCTGTGACCTGCTGATTGAATCCCTGAACCGGTACCAGGGCAGTATTATTCTGGTCAGCCACGACCGTTACTTTGTATCTAAAACGGCCAATAAGATCTGGGAAATTGTGGATCACGATATCAAGGAATTCAAAGGAGGCTATGAGGAATGGGTGGCCTGGAAAGAACGGATGGCTAAACAGGAACTGGAGAATAAAAAGCAGGAAAAAGGCGGCGAACCAGCCAAACAGACTGACGTAAAAAAAACAGTGCCACCACCTCCGCCGCCGGTGGCAGCAAAAGCGGTACCGGGTGCAGCCATAGATAAGGATAAAAAGAAGGAATTGCAACGGGTACAAAAACAGTTTCAGCAACTGGAAGAAGAAATTGCACGACTGAATACCAGAAAAGCGGCACTGGAAGCATCCCTGTCTGATCCGGCTACCTATTCAGATAAAACAAGGTTTGTGGAAGCGGAAACGTCCTATAAAAAAGCCGAAACGGAACTGATTCAGTTGAATAAACAATATGAGCAGCTTTTTGAAAAAATCATGGAGCTGGAAAACTGAATGAAAATTCAGGATCAGGTAACCGAATTTCCTTTAATAAAATCACTCACCAGGTAGCTGACCAGTTTTCCGCTACTGCTGTCTGTCCGTCCATCTGCGAGCCGGGAAGCGCCTTCACAGATATATAAATAAGCGGGTTTGGTATCCGCTGCCGCAAAGGATACAAATTTTCTCGCATGAACCGGGGTAACGCCAACAGGTGTCATGGCACTGCTCAGGGTATGTTGAATGGCATCCAGATCCACATCAATACCGGTGAGCGTATCTTCTGTAAAACCGGTCGCGTGTGCCACCGCCTGCAGAAAAGTCCGTTTATCGTGTACAAAAATGTCTTCGAACGTAATACAATCAAAAAACGGATTATTAACAATGTCCACCCAGCTGTTTTGCGGAATATAGTTTTCATGTAAACCGATCACACAGTATTTCTGCAGGTAACCGTCTTCCTCCGCATAGCGGAAAGCATTTCCGCTGTGACGTCCTTCCAGCGGCCGGTAATCCGCATGAGCATCCAGATTGATACAATTAATCTGAGCCAGCGGTATTTTTCCGGCTTTATACCATCCTTTGGCAGCTCCTTTTATCAATGGATAGGAATTATTATGCCCGCCGCCGACAGCAATCGGTATCTTCTTGGCTTCAGTAATGATTTTGACGAGTTTCTCCACTTCGTCATCTATCGTATGAACAGCGTGCCGGTAGGCTTCAATTCTTTCTTCATCTCCTTTGGCCGTGGTATCAATCAGGTATTGAATATCGCCAAAGTCGAAATGCCCCAGTATCAGTACTTCATTGCCATCGAAAAAATCATTGCTTTGCAGATTGAAAAAACTCTGCAGAAAAGGAATCCAGAGCGTATCAGCCCCGCCTGTTCCGTAATTTCCTTTAGCACCCAGGTCTTCCGGAATCCCAAACAAGACAAACCGGGAGGCGGATCCTTCTATGGAATTGACCAGCTGTTCCGGATCGAAAATGGTATTCAGCCGCTCCCCCACTTTGGTTTCAAAGCGCCGGATCCTTGTTAATGAAAGCACATCCTGTTTGGAATAAATCTTAAGGTGTTGCATAGTTCTTTCTGAGTTTTACGCCGGAAGTTAAATTCCGATTTTCGCATTCACCATATCCAGTATCTCCCTTTCTAAAGCTATCGTTTTCTCCTCAATTTCCTTTCCTTTCTGTACAATTTCAGTTACATAATTTTTATCCTCATATCCGGCCGCGTTAATCCGTACATTCATGAAAGCACCCATCACGGCAGTACGGGCGCAGAGGGCTCCCACACCTGCATCTGAAACGGAATTGGGGTTTCCTGTTTCAGCCATGGTTTTAATTATTTCCAGACTAGTACAGGCCGTTTCCATGACTTTGAAGGGTATCTCAATGGCATAGCGTGTGGCAGCCTGTATGGCCTGTTGCCTGATTGTTTTTTCGGCATCCGTTGCTTTGGGTAACCCAAATGCTTCCATGATCCGGTTGAATGCTTTCGTATCTGCATCCACCAGTTTTATTAATTCATTTTTGAGTGTTTCTCCTTTATCTGCCTGGGTGCTGAACTCTTCCCATCTTTCATCCCAGCCTTTTTTATGTGATGACAGGTTGGCCACCATCGTTGCCAATGAAACACCCAGAGCCCCCACATAGGCGGATATGGAACCGCCACCCGGTGCCGGGCTTTCACTGGCTGTTTCATCCGCAAAATCCGTCAGCGACATTGAAACCAGCTTACGGTCGGCCGGTTGCCGGAGCAGGTATTCGATCACCCGCTCTTCCGGTTTAAAAGGCCCGAGTTCATCCAGTCCCATTGATTTTACCGCTATTTTAATCAGTTCTTTTTCCGACACCCCGGTTGAACGTTTCTGTTTGCGCAGAAAATATTTTCCGGCATCCAGTAAGCATTGCAGCGGTACCAGACCTACCAGTTCCGATCCTGTTACCCGTACCCCCCTGGCGTCGGCTTTCCTGCATACTTCATCAAAGGCGATATGCACGGGTGTAACCTGAATATTGGTCAGGTTCATACTGATCTGGGCCACCCCGTATTCGTCTATATACCAGCCAATGGCTTTTACCGATTTAAGTGAACCGGGCTGGTTGATTTTTATTCCGTTTTCCACCACATTTCGCCCGGCTTCCCGTACATCAAACGCAATGGCATTGGCCCGTCGGGTACTCGTTGTATTGAGGTTGATATTATAAGCGACCAGAAAATCGCGGGCCCCGATGACCGTACCGCCTCTTTTTTCATCAAATTCCGCCGGTCCGAAATCAGGCTGCCATAACGGGTCCTTGATCTTTTTGAAAAAACCCTCATACTCACCCGCACGTATAACCGATAAATTGCTTCTTTTTTTATCGGGTTGCGCGGCTTCATACAGGTAAACCGGAATCCCCAGTTCTTTACCCACCCGGCTGGCCAGTTTCACGGCCCATTCCGCCGTTTCTTCCATACTGATACCGGAAACGGGGATTAACGGGCACACATCTGTGGCCCCCATCCGCGGATGTTCCCCTTTGTGTTTGCTCATATCGATGAGCTCGCCGGCTTTTTTTATGGCCAGGAAGGCCGCTTCAATCACGGCTTCCGGATGACCCACAAAGGTTACTACAGTGCGATTTGTGGCTTTTCCAGGATCCACATTCAACAGGCGAACCCCTTCCACCGATTCCACCTGGCTGGTAATTTGTTTAATGAGCTGCAGATCGGTTCCTTCGCTGAAATTGGGAACACATTCAATGACAGGTTGCATACCGGATGATTTAGTTGCTAAGATATTGTTTGTTCAGTAAACCACCAGTTGCCGTACCGTTGAATTCACGGACCGGAAAAGGTTTATTTACCCGTCAGGGCCGGACGAACGGACCAGCTGTTTTTCCGGTTGTTCCGGATCAGGATCCACCAGCAGAAGAAAGTAATAAGTAATAGAGCAAACAGTGTTATAACCCAATGAGGTATTGACTGATGCAGGTCAAGCAACCGGCTATGTGTATCCTGTTGATCAAAGCCGAATAATAAGGGCAACCGGAACCAGTAATAACAGGATACGGCACTGGCAGCGAAAGCCCTGATGATCCTGTTTTCTTTAGCCGGGAATAGTTTTCGCAACAGCAAAAATAAAAGACCAGTAACCAATCCGCCAATAGCCGGCCACCCATAAATTGTTCCGATATGTGCCCAACCCTCATTTCCCGTATAATCCAGTGTCTGGAACCAACCCCATATATAACCCGGAAACGCACCCACGAGCAGAAACGCGGTAAATTGTTGCCCTTGCAAAAAGGGTTTACTGACCGGCGTGGAATCAGGACAAGGAACAGAACAACGGATACAATCAGCACAATGAGCATTGATCATGCTGGCTGATGGATTGCTTCCATATAATTTTTCAACAGGATGAACCGGGCATATACCGGAACACCAGCCTGATTTTCGGGTAAAGAAAAGCCCGGAACCAAAAGCGGCAGCCCCCAACATTAAAAGTATCAGACCGGTTGCTATGCCATCTGTATTAAACAGAATATGCCGCATGGGAATGATTAAAAATAAAATCAACACGCCTGCCAGGTGGAGTTTTGCCTGGTCAACCGGACTGAGTTTCAATTTACCTGCAACACCAAAACGATCTGCCAGCAAGGAAGTAGTGCCCAGCGGGCATATATTCCTCCAGATTCCGGGAGCCAGTACGAGTATTGCAGGCGCCAGCGGGATCAGCCCGTTCCAGAATAACGTGATCCCCAATCCGGGGTTAATAAACAAGGTGATCAACAGGGCAAAGCCGGCTACCCAGCACAGTTGCTGTATTCCTTTCCAGTAAATCCAGGCAATATCATATCCGGTCTTATGCTCTTTCAAATATGGTTCTGTTATCATGCGGGTGCAAATAACCGGCATAATTAATTTCCGGTAAATGAGCACTGTCAATTAAAAAACTGATTCTGTTCAATTATATTTCTCCTTTTTTTAATGCCTTCACTGCATAGTCACAGGCCCTCGCCGTGAGTGCCATATAGGTCAGTGACGGATTCTGACAGGGCGAAGAAACCATACAGGCCCCGTCGGTGACAAAAAGATTTTTTATATCATGGGCCTGATTCCATTTATTCAGCACGGATGTTTTCGGATCGTGCCCCATCCGGGCTGTACCCATTTCATGTATCACGGTTCCGGGTTGTAACCCGTAATCGAATGGCTCGACCCAATCCATATTGGCGGCCTTCAGCATTTCCACTGCGGATTGCTGCATGTCTTTCCGCATGTTCACTTCATTTTCACCATACTCCATGGAGAGAACCGGCAACGGAATTCCCCATTTATCTTTTTTCTCTTTACTGAGTGTGACGGTATTAGTAACGGCAGGCAGGGTTTCTCCATACGCTTCAAAATAAGCCCACCAATCACCCGGATGCGTAAGATTTTCTTTCCACGCCGCCCCGATACCCGCCATCCCAATTCCGCGGGACCAGTCTTTGCGGCCGGTATAGTTTTCATATCCGAATCCACGCAGGTAATTCCGGTCATTTTTTTCAACGTTCCTGAACCTGGGTATATAAACACTGGCAGGCCGTTGACCATAATAAAAATGGTCTTTCAATCCGCTGAAACTGCCATTGGCCCCGATCAGGGCATGATGATCCATCAGGTAATGCCCGAGTACCCCGCTGTTGTTGGCCAGACCGTCCGGAAATTCAGGGATGGCAGATTGCAATAATATCTGGGTACTTCCGATCGTGGAGGCATTCAGGAAAATAATCTTTGCAAAAAACTCAATCTGATCCTTCGTTTCCGTATCAATGATTCTGACACCTTTCAGCTTACGGGTTCCCGCATCATACATCAGTTCCTGCACGATCGAAAAAGGCCGTATCGTCAGATTGCCGGTTTTTGCTGCATCAGGCAATGCCGCTGAATTACTTGAATAAGGTGCTCCATAAATACAACCCCTGTAACAGAGATTGCGTGAATGACATTTATTCCGCCCGTTATGATCCTTTGTAAGAATGGCCATTCGCCCGATTATCAGATCACGCTCCGGGAATGAACTGCGCAACCGTTCCCTGATCTGTTTTTCAAATACATTCATCTCAAAAGGTGGCAGAAATTCACCATCAGGCAAATGGCTGATTCCATCCCTGTTTCCACTGATGCCCACATACTTTTCTATATGGTCATACCAGGGGGCAATATCCTTATACCGGATGGGCCAGTCAATCGCCACCCCATCCCTGAGATTGGCTTCAAAATCGAGATCACTCAGCCGGTAACAATGCTTACTCCATAAAAGAGAACGCCCGCCCAGCTGATAACCACGGTGCCAGGTAAATGGCTTTTCCTGCACATAAGGATGGTCGGTATCTTTTACCAGGAAATGCTTGCTGTCCTGCCCGAAGATGTAAATGGATTTCTGAATTTCGTACTCCTTCTGTTCTTCCAGGCTTACCATATTCCGCAAAGGCAAATCCCATGGATCGGTCAATACTGTTGGATAATCCTTGATATGTTCCACCATCCGGCCCCGTTCCAATACCAGTACTTTCAATCCTTTTTCCGTCAGTTCTTTGGCGGCAATTCCGCCGGTTATGCCTGAGCCGATCACAATCGCGTCATAACTGTTTTGTTTGGCTGCTTTTTCAAGAATGTTGAAACCGGGCATGACGCTGAAATTAAAAATGAAGAGATGTGTTGGCGTAATTCAATGTATGTTCATCGGCCCTGATATCCGCTTTGTATTCATCGGGAATTTTGACATAACTGGATGCTTTGGTGGAGCCTTCCGCTGACGTGAAATATCCGATCAGGGTATATTTCTTCACCGCCCGGTACCAGGAGAGCGATTTGTTGTCTTTTTCAAATGATTGTTTATCTGTTTCACTGACAAAAGCATGTTTGTCAGCCGCTGATGCCAGTAAGGGCATGAATTCATTAATTCCCACATGAATTTTTGCCTGCATTTTGTCATCCAGACATTGTTTAAACACCTGATCCAGGAAAATATGCGTATTGACAACGGAAGCAGATGCGGTTGTAGTGGCCGGAATAATAATATCAATCAGTTCTTTAATGGCTGCAAACTCTTTTTCTGTAAAAAAGACGGGGGTATAGCCGCTCATGTCACGTCCGCGGCATCCGGAAACAAAAGAGGAAAGTACTGACGGAAATAAAACATGGCCGCCGATAATCCCCAATGAGCGTATCATTACTCTTCTTTGCATAGCTTGAAAGATTACTGAATGGATACCGGCAAATGTAAGGGAAACAACCCCTGATTTTCCTGATTCTGCGCAGTGTCAACGATCACCGTTTTCGCCGGCCGGCCCCTTTTCAAGTGGCTTAAACTGGGTTTTGCTGACGGTCCTGGCAGGCAGGAAAAATTCGCGGGGATGGCGGAAAAAGTAACGTCCAATCACATGCAGTAAACGGGGATATTGCGAAAGGTGAATACCCCGGGATTTTACAGCTACTAAAAAGGCCAGGGTAAAGCTGACCAGGAAATTCATCAGCCCAATTCCGAATACGCCCAGGAATACGGCCGCCAGGAAAAAGGGAGGCAATTGATCAATTCCCGCTCCGTACACCGCTATAGATACATTACCTGATGCAATGGTTATGTGACGGATATCAAAGGGGATTCCGAATATTTTACCCACCACTCCGGAAAAGCCAAGAAAGAAACCAAGTGCAATACTTCCCATTAATGCCCCTGCATTTTTCTCCACGTAATTGGCGATGCGGTTTAGCCTCCCGGGCGAAATGGTTTCTTTTAACAATGGATGCCTGATCAGCCGTTCCCTGATGCGCCCGTATTGAATTTTATTCTGCCAGTATCCGGCAATAATACCACTGAAAAACAGAAACATGCCGGTAAAACAGGCATACAATAAGGCGGCACTGTGCCAGGGATGCTGATCCTTCAGCATCTTGAAAGCGATCTCTCCTTCTGCGATTTTATACCCCATTACCTGGTGATAACCCCAGGCAAGCAGGTAGGTCATAGGAAAAACAATTATGAGGTTGCCGAAAAATGAAGCAATCTGACTACGGGAAACCTTGGCTACTGTTGCAGCCAGACTATCGAGATCCGGTTCTCCCGCCTTTTTAGTATCCAGAGAACCGGCCACCGCACTGGCCGTAAACGCCGGCTGCTTGGTTGCCAGGGTGGAATGAGTTTCTTCTATCAGAATAAAGCCCGCACTGTAATTCATACTATACAAAAAACCCAGGGGAAAAGGAGCCAGTTTCAGACGGCCAATCATATTTTTGAGCAACGCGGTAAAGGATATAATCAAACCGCCCCACATGGCTGAACGGATCATTTTATAAAACTCAGCACTGTTTTCAGTGATGTATTTATGTCCTTTAGAGCCTTTGTGTTCGGTAATCTGGTAGGCCAGGTATCCCACACCTTGAGAAAAAAATTCGAGTATACTGTTTTTTCTTTTTTCATTTCGTACCAGCAAACGAAAAATATCCGTGAAACGTCCGGTATCAAAATGCTGGTCACCATCCAGCATATCGGTTATCAGCCGGATTCTTTCCAGCCGGTTAGTCAGTATCATCAGCAGGTACGTCTGCTGTAGACTGGCCCCTTTTTCTGAATGACTTTCCTGTATATACTTAACCAGGCTTTCACAGTCATCCACACTTGATTTCAGGGATGCGGCAACGGCCGTAATCTGCTCTCTTGAAATCCCGGTGAGCAGCCCTTGTTCAAGGGTATGAACAAAGTAGTGCTGGCCGACAAAAGCATTTCCGGTTTGTTTCTCTTCGGGCAGGTAATTGAGTACATCACGCTCCAGCCCCAGCTGGGCTACATGGAATGACAACTTCTTTAAGGCGTTTACCAGTTCTGCACGGAGCCTGCCATCCCTGGTACTGAAGCGGATCCCGATTGTGTCAAAAAAAGAAATCCAGCTGCTGCGGCTGATCATTTCCACCCATTGATAATCATCTTTCCGGTAAAACACACTGTTAATCACGTAAAGAAAATCATGCTCATCCTGCAGCTCGGGAAGAAATTTATGTTTCAGCCGGTTAGCCAGTTCCTGCCAGAAACCCCTGGATAAAGGAATGCCGCTCTCGGTAAGGGCCGAACTGAGTTTGCTGTTGACTAACTGGGAAAAAATCGCCTGTTGCAGATTCGCGAGCAGAACAGGATGCTGCTTTAACTGTTCGGTTATGTCTTGCAGCGTTTTGTCCGCTTTTTTCGTTGACCTGCCTGTGGTTGGGCGCAATTGGTTGATAAAAGATACAAGAAACTGTAGTCCGGCAGCACGGTCATCCGCCTGCAGCATCTCATTATTGCTTATAATTGTTTCGAAAAAACCGGGATTTTTTTTCCGTAACCTGAACATTGCTTCGAATATACAACATGTATGCCGGGATGAGATGAACAGGCTGTTAATTTACAGCCCTGACTACAGTACCTTGAATGGAAGGGCTCCCTTTACAGATACAACTGTATGAATAACTCCCCGCAGTGGTGCTCACAATCTGATAAGAAAAGTTGGCCCGGTTCCATTTCCGCATGGACCGGTCACTGGTCCAGACCTGGGTGAGTCTGTATTCGCAGGCACTGATCCAGATTATTTTGAATTTTATTACCACACCGGTTCGCATGCTTTTTTGCACCTGCCGGTGTTTTGTCCGTTTCAGGGTCCAGGTAACTCCAGCCGTATCCGTATACAGGTAATCACCGGTTCTGAAAGAATCACAATCGGGTATGGTTAACTGTGATTGACCCGAAACGTGGAAAAAGAACAGGAAAAATATCGCTGTCAGAAAGATTTTTATTTTCATATGAATTCCCCGTTTATCATTACTTTATCAATATGCGTATTTCCAAAAGCATAAAACAGGTAAGCCAGTGAGGGAACCTGTTTTGTAAAAATCAGGTTTGCCTTTTTCCCGATCATAAGGCTGCCGGCTTCTTTTTCTGCTTCCATCGCAAATGCCCCGTTAATTGTACCGGCATTGATCACTTCTTCGGGCAGCATTTTCATTTGAATACAACTCATAGCTGCTGCCAGGTTCATATTACCGGATGGCGATGAACCTGGATTGTAATCAGTGGCAATTGCAATCGCACAACCGGCCTCAATCAATTGCCTTGCGGGCTGGAAAGGCATCCGGAGAAAAAATGCGGCCGTGGGTAACAATGTCCCGATGGTGTTAGAAGCCGCCAGTGCCTGTATCGCGTCATCATCCATGGTCTCCAGGTGATCCACGCTTAACGCACCCAATGCTACGCCCGCCTGTGTACCGCCAGACAAATGAAGTTGATTGGCATGAATCTTTGGCTTAAGTCCAAGGGCCATCCCTGCTTTGCAAATCGTGATTGTCTCCGCCTGGGAAAAAAAACCGGTTTCGCAGAACACATCAATGTAATCAGCCAGTTTTTCCCTGGCTATTACAGGAAGCATTTCTTGTATAATAAGATCAATATACCCCTGGTGATTATCCTTATAAGCCGCAGGATAGGTATGTGCCCCAAGAAAAGTAGACCGGATAATTAAGGGAGACTTTTCCTTCAGTTTTTTTATTACCCGCAGCATTTTTAATTCTCCTTCCACGCTTAACCCATACCCGCTTTTAATTTCCACGGCCCCGGTGCCGGTTTTGCTGATTTCCTCCAGACGTTTCCAGGCACTGTTAAAAAGCTGTGATTCTGTGCTGGCCTGAAGTTTTGCTGCAGAATTCAGTATGCCGCCCCCCTTAGCCGCAATGTCAGCATAACTCAGTCCCTTTATTTTATCTATAAACTCTTCCTCGCGGCTGCTGGCAAAAACCAGGTGTGTATGGCTGTCGCACCAGCAAGGCAGTAACAGCTGGCCGGTTGCGTCAATTGTTTTGCTGAATTGTTTTTCAGGATGTAACAGCTCATGCATCTCCCCCAATCCTGTAATCAATCCGTCCTCCACCACCAGGAAGGCATTATCAATACAGGGAAGTACGGATAACCGGCTGCCCCGTAACAAGTTGTTTTCCGCTGGTGTATTGACCAGTTGTCTGATATTCTTTATGAGTATGGCGGACATACAGCAAAGTAACAAAAAAAGGCCGGCCTTTTCGGGCCAGCCTGGTTTAATGGTTAATGCTTCTTTAATAAGGGAGTATGACGGTGCGGGTGTTGCCGGCAGGGCCGGTCCAGCTTATTTTCATATAATAGTTTCCGGTTCCGGGACAGGATGTGGCATTGCCAGCGGCATCCAGGCCGAAAATGGTGGATGCGGTATAGGCCGTAGTGCTGTGAACCACTTTTCCACTGCCGGCACGGAAGCTGCAATCCGACTTCAGTACAATAGGTTCTGCAATTACCGTGGTGAAACTCCGGCCAAAACGGTTAGTTCCCCATTCTGCTATACCGGTAACACCAGCTTCCGAATGGGTACCACTGATGCTGATGGTAACGGCGTTGCCGCCGAATGTAAATGTACGCTGACGGGCTACCTGCCAGGTACGCTGACTGCCATCATCAAAAGTGACCGACATGTTACTGCTGGTAATAGTATGGGTGATGGTCCCGCGTACAGGAAGTTCAACCAGTAATCCGCCACTGACATTGGTGAATGTTTGTGTGCCGTTTACAGTTATGCTTTTATTATCCCGGGTACGGGTTACTTTATAATTCTGATATGTTACATTGATGGCCGCTCCTGCATTTCTCCAACGGGTGGCTTGTGCCATGGATATTACAATGGACCCTGTTCTGGTCCGGTTGCCAAGACAGGTATTGCCATTATAGGTAATCGTGATGGTCCGGGGATTACTGGCTGTGTCCACACTGATGTCTGCATCACAAATCAGGCTGTTGAGGTCCCCCGGTCTGCCGGAGAAACTAAGCGTGCTTTCCAATAATACGTTGGCGTCATTGGCTACCGCATCCACTTCCGCAGAAAAGCGTGACTGGTCGTCGGAGTGTGTGGATGTCTCCACCGTAAAATCTTCACTGGAACGGCCTTCCTTTTTACAGGAAGTAAAAAACATACTTACAAAGAGTAAGCTGGCTGCAAAGGATAAAAGAGTAGATTTCATAAACGGGCTTTAGATGTTTTATTTTTTCGGGTTACGGTAAATAGACATAAAACGATCCGGCAGGTTTAACCGGGAACGGATAAATTTTCATTTCCGCCTGTTTTATACCATTAAACGAATGCAGATATGGCTTAGTGCGTATGAAAGACAGAAAAAATACGAATGAAGGCAGGGGAAATTACGAACAGGCCCAACCGTTAAAGGGTTGAGCCTGTTCTGCCTTTTTATTTTTTTTATGTATAATCAGCTGATATTTTCAATCACCATGGCACTGGCGCCTCCACCACCATTACAGATGCCGGCGGCACCATATTGTGCCTTATTTGCTTTG
>Ga0075152_10000382_pt1 | contig 33547 bp, 30 predicted proteins | sample JI61114C2DNA_FD_70964 | JGI IMG/M metagenome (GOLD analysis project Ga0075152, IMG submission 70964) | Wastewater effluent complex algal communities from Wisconsin, to seasonally profile nutrient transformation and Carbon sequestration -... | ecosystem: Engineered > WWTP > Effluent > Algae...
AAAAAGGGGCCGAAGCCCCTTTTTCCTGAATTAATGCCCGGACTAGAATTTCGCACGGCTCTTGCGGCCAATGCGTTTTTTGCCGCGCGACCAGCTGTTGCGCTGGCGGTAGAAGTTCGACTGTCCACGTAATACGTAGCTATACGTAAGGGTCATAGTGAGGTAGCTGTCGTTGTGCGTGGGGTCGCCGCGCTTCAGGCCCTCAGTGTACTGAATGGGGTCGGGGATGGTGTTGTCAGGGTCCTGTACGAAATCGCTTTGGCTGGCCAATTGTGCAGCCAAGCCACCTGCTCCTCCTGGCAATGCCGACGGGTCGGCATAAACGCCACTGGCGTCGTCGATGTAATCGCTGAAGGTGGTGCGCCAACCGAAATCCCAACCGAAGCGGTGCTGCCGCTTAAAGGTGAAATGGAAGCCCATGCCTGCGGGCACGGCGAAGCCTAGACTGGAGTAGTTCTGTAGCTCAGTGGTCTGCTCCCGGAGTGCGTAAAATTCGCCGGAATGGTTGATCTGGCCTTTCGGGTTGCTGAGGTAAACGGCACCACCCACATAGGCGAACAACCTGAAATCCGTTTTGTAACGGCCACGGCCCCCTAAGTCATTGTCCTGGAAAAGTGTGAACTCCGGACGGACATAGAGTTCCATCATGTCGTTGCGGAAGCTCAGGTTCCGGCCCACACGCTCCGGATTGGTGCTCAAGTAATCGCCGCCCTGGAGACGATAGTAAAGGATTCCCGTATTAACCGAGACCATGCGGTTCAGCTTACGGCGCGCAAAAGCACCCATGGCCCATCGTGTTTGCCCCAATTTCATGTCCCAGATGAAATCCCGCCGGGTCTTTTCATTCCCGCCGAACTCGCCGAGATAATTTGCGCCACCAAGGTGTACACCGATGTCCCAGTCGTACTGGGCCTGTGCGGCGCCTCCCATGGCTGCGGTCAAAGTGACCACTATGGCTGTGCGTAGTATTCCTAGCTTCATGCGCTCGTCTTTCCGATTGACCGGCAAACTTAGCGAAATCAAACGCACTTCTACGGTATTTCTCCTAAAAGGATATGAACGATCGCCAATGCCTTCATATTCCGCTACTTTCGCCGCCCACCGAACAACTCAAACTTTCAGCCTTGCAGAACCGCATCACATCGCTTTTCGGCATCCGTTTCCCCTTGGTGCAGGCGGGTATGATCTGGAATTCCGGCTGGCGCTTGGCCTCTGCAGTAAGCAATGCTGGCGGATTGGGGGTCATCGGCTCCGGGAGTATGTACCCCGAGGTGTTGCTTGAGCATGTGCGCAAGTGCAAAGCCGCAACGGACAAGCCTTTTGCGGTGAACATCCCCATGCTTTACCCCGACGTGGAGAAGCACATCGCAACGGTGATCGAGCAACAAGTGCCCATCGTCTTCACCAGTGCCGGTAACCCCGGTATTTGGACACGCCGGCTAAAAGATGCAGGCATCACCGTGGTGCATGTTACTGCCAGTGTCAAGTTCGCCAAAAAGGCAGAAGATGCCGGGGTGGATGCCGTGGTGGCCGAAGGCTTCGAGGCAGGCGGCCATAACGGTCGTGAAGAAACCACCACCATGGTGCTCGTCCCCTTGGTGCGCGCCGCCGTGAAGGTGCCGGTTCTCGCCGCAGGAGGGATCGCTACGGGCAGCAGCATGCTGGCTGCTTTCGCCTTGGGCGCGGAGGCCGTGCAGATGGGCAGCCGCTTTGTGGCCTCTGATGAATCCAGTGCGCACGACGCGTTCAAACAGCACGTTATCCACAGCCAAGAAGGCGACACATTGCTTACGCTGAAGGAGTTGGCCCCTGTGCGCATGATGCGGAACGCATTTTTTAGCGAAGTGCAGCAGGCTTATGCGCGTTGTGCCACTCCGGAGGAACTGAAAACTTTGTTGGGCCGCGCCCGCGCCAAACGCGGCATGTTCGAGGGCGATTTGGAGCAAGGTGAACTGGAGATCGGCCAGGTGGGCGCCGCGATCCGCGAGGTGTTGCCTGCGGGTGAGATCGTGCGGCAAGTGATGGCCGAATTCAATGTGGCTCGAGAAGAACTGGGGCAACTTCGGTTTCCGTGACTTTGCGATTTTTTCAGATTCGCTCCGCAAACCGAATGACACTGCCAAGCGTCACTATATTGATGCCGATACCGATCCGGATGCTGGTGCGTTGGAATAGCGTGCACTATCTTTTTGCCATCCTGCTTGCTGTAGGTCCGTTGCTGCTGCATGCCACGGAGCTGGAACCGCCATCCTTGCGATGCACCGCCGTGGCCGCCAACGGCGATGTCACGCTTACATGGGTGGTGCCGCCAGACCCCACGAACGAGTTCCTGCAATATGAAGTGTTCCGCGCAGATGCTGCAATTGGACCGTTCACCTTGGTGACCACCATTCCCATTTACGCCCAAACCACTTTTTCGGATGCTGGTGCGAATGGCAATAGCGCTTCCCGCTTCTACTACCTCACCACGGTTTCAACATCGGCCCCGCCAAACACTTCGGTGACCAGCGACACGCTTGCAACTCTGTTCGTCCAGGTTTCCCAAAGTGTGCCCCTTGGTAGCGCCGTGGTGGATTGGAACTTGCAACACGACCCGCCGTTGGCCACTTCTACGACCGAAGTTTTGATCGACATGGAGTACCCCGTTGGCACATGGAATTTGGCCGATACTGTGCTTAATCCGCTCCATCATTGGTCGCAGGTGGTGAGCGTTTGCGATGATTCGCTGAACTTCCGCGTGTACCAGCCGGATGCCAGCGGCTGCTATTCCACCAGCAATGCCACCGGCGCGCAGTTCCAGGATATTACGCCGCCTTCCATCCCCATCATGGTAACGGTTACCGTGGATACCGCCACCAACCAAAGCGTGCTGAACTGGGACCCCAGTCCTGAATTGGATACCCAAGGCTACATCGTAGTGCAGTCCACGCCGGGTGGAAACGTGATCATTGATACGGTTTATGGCCGGTTGAACACTATTTACCCCTGGCTCGGTAGCCAGGCCGGTGCCGGGGCTGAATCCTTCACCATCGCTGCCATTGACAGTTGCAGCCGAGGCACCCCGCCGAGTCCAAACACCAGCGCCACCTTCGATCCGCATACCACCGTTTTTCTTTCTACGGAATACGACCGATGCGCGGGCACCATCACCATCGATCGCACGCCCTACGGGGGCTGGCCTGTAGAGCAATACCTGCTTTTCGGATCCATTGACAATGCGCCGTACACGCTGCTCGCAACGCTTGGCCCGGGTGATCTTTCATTCACTGTGGATGAAGTGCAGGCCGACCATGTGTATTGCTTCGTAATGCGGGCCATTGGCGCATCGCCCGAAGAGACCTCCCTTAGCAACAAGACCTGCCGCACTACCGCCTATCCGCAAGTGCCCCAATGGAATTACCTGCGCGTGGCCACCGTGGTCGCGAAGGACCACATCACCGTTGTTGACAGTGTCGACTTGGGTGCCTTCACAAGTAGGCTGACACTTGAGCGCACCTTCAACGGTGAGCCTTGGGAAACCATCGCGGAAGTTCCGGGTGGCACCGGACCGGTGGTGGTCTTTGAGGATTTCGATGTACAGACCAGCGAGCGGTCCTACACCTATCGGGTGGCTGCGGAAGACAGTTGTGGTGCGCGCACCGCCATCAGCAATGTGGGTAACACCATGCTGCTTAATGTTAGCGCTGACCTGGATGGCTACAATCACCTGTACTGGAACGGTTACTCGGAATGGGCAGGCAATGTGGCGGGCTATACCGTTTACCGCAGTATTGTGGATGGTCCGTTTGAACCCGTGGGCACTACCATGCCTAGCATTTGGGAATTCCCCGACAACGTTGAAAGTTTGTTCGAAACACCGGGCAAATTCTGCTACTACGTGGTTGCCAACGAAGCTGGGAATCCGACCGGAATCGATGCAGTTTCCACCAGCAACATTGCATGTGCCGTGCAGAAAGAGGAGGTGTGGATTCCGAACGCTTTCATTGCAACTGGCTACAATTTTGAGTTCAAGCCCGTACTCGCTTATGCCGACATCAACCGCTACGAGTTCACCATCTTCAACCGCTGGGGCCAGCAGATCTGGACCACCAACGACCGTGACCAAGCATGGGACGGTCGCGTGAACGGAGGCTACGTGCCGCAAGGCGTTTATGCCTACTACTGCTCCTTCCTGAACGGAGCCGGTAAAACGGTGGAGCGAAAGGGCACCGTGACTTTTTTGCCGGGTTAGTCAGTTGGAGCGAGCCGAATCGGTGAAGTTTGCATGGCTATGCAAATGATATGATTTCATCCGTGTGGAACGACTACTTACTGCAGCAATACGCTTCAGGTCCGAACCTCATCGCGTTGATCTAAAAGTTGAACTGTACGAAAACACCTATCGCCTCTTCGGAGTACTTTTGTGCATGGAACGATCCACCACCGCCGTTGCCCCAGGGCAGCGCGAACGTGCCGCCAATGGCACCGCCCCGGCAACAGACCGCTTTGCCGCCCAAGGATTCACGTACGATGACGTGTTGCTGGTGCCCGCATACTCCGAGGTTTTGCCACGTGCCGTGGACATCCGGTCACGCTTCAGCCGCAACATCGTGCTGAACTTGCCCATTGTTTCGGCCGCCATGGACACGGTGACCGGCGCTGAACTGGCCATTGCCATAGCGCAACAGGGCGGCATCGGCGTGGTACACAAGAACCAAACCATCAAGGAACAGGCCGAGGAAGTGCGCCGCGTAAAGCGAAGCGAAAGCGGCATGATCACCGATCCGGTGAAACTGTTGGAAGGTGCCACCGTGGGCGATGCGATGCGCCTGATGGCCGAGCATGGCATCGGTGGCATTCCCGTGGTGGACAAGGCGGATAAGCTCGTCGGCATCGTAACCAACCGCGATCTGCGCTTCGAGAAGAAAATGGCCAAGCCCGTGGCCGAAGTGATGACCAGTGAAAACGTCATCACCGCGAAGCCGGATGTCACCATGGCCCAAGCGGCCGACATCCTTCAGGAATTCAAGATCGAAAAACTCCCCGTTGTGGATGCCAAGGGAAAGCTCGTTGGACTGGTGACCTATAAGGACATCATCAAGCTGAAGCAAAGCCCCAACGCTTGCAAGGACAACCTCGGCCGCTTGCGCGTGGCTGCCGCTATCGGCGTTACCGGCGACAGCTTGGATCGCGCCAAAGCACTGGTGGCCGCCGGCGTTGACGCGCTGGTGATCGACACCGCACACGGCCACCACATCGGCGTGCAGGACACGCTGCGCAGCGTCCGCAAGGCCTTCCCGAAGGTCGATATCGTAGTGGGCAACGTGGCCACTGCCGCCGCCGCGAAAGCCTTGGTGGATGCGGGCGCCGATGCCATCAAAGTGGGCATCGGTCCGGGCAGTATTTGCACCACGCGCATCATTGCCGGTGTTGGCGTGCCCCAGTTAACCGCTGTGCATGATTGCGCGCTGGCTATCGCAGGCAGCGGCGTACCGGTGATCGCGGACGGCGGCATTCGCTACACCGGCGACATGGTGAAGGCCCTCGCCGGCGGTGCCGACTGTGTGATGATCGGGTCGCTCTTCGCAGGCGTGGAGGAAAGCCCCGGCGAAACAGTGATCTACGAAGGCCGGCGCTTCAAGACCTACCGTGGCATGGGCAGTATTGAAGCCATGCAGCGCGGCAGTAAGGACCGCTACTTCCAAGACATGGAAGACGACATCAAAAAGCTAGTACCCGAGGGGATCAGTGGTCGTGTTCCATACAAAGGCCCTTTGCAGGAAGTAGTGGTGCAGCTCGAAGGCGGGTTGCGCGCAGGCATGGGCTATTGCGGAGCCCCGGACATCGCCGCATTACAAAAGGCCACGTTCATGCGCATCACTGCGGCGGGCATGAAGGAGAGCCATCCGCACGACGTGTTCATTACGCGGGAAGCACCGAATTACAGTGTAGGGTAGAGCTTGCTCTCCACGCCCAAGCCGAAAAGCGCAATATCGTATTTCACCGGGTCCGTCGCGTCAAATCCGCGCAACACCTCGGTGAGTTCCTGAACACTTTTCCAATCGTCCTGCTGGCGGCGCAACAAGCCCAGCTCGCGCGCCACGCGGCCCGTATGCACATCCAAAGGCACGTGCAACGCACTGGCCGGAATGCGCTTCCACAGGCCAAGGTCGATGCCACGGTCGTTCGGGCGCACCATCCAGCGCAAATACATGTTGATGCGCTTCGCATTGCTGCCCCGTGCAGGGGAAGCCACGTGCTTGTGCGTGCGCGGCTCGTGCGCAGGCTCGAAGAAGCGTTCGCGGAATAAGCTGATCATGTCCACGACAGGAGGGAGGGCCGCACTTTTTCCCGCTGGAAGAAAGGCCGTTTCCAGTCCACCGTGCGCGTTGTAAAGGTGACGTAACCCGAAAACGAATTGCCGCAAGTCCACTGCGTTGAACGTGCGATGCACGAAGCCGTCCAAGCGTTGCAGGTCTTGTTCGCCTGCATTCATCACGAAGTCGAAAGGCGCTTGGTCCATCAAGTCGGCCAGTTTCCACGCGTTTGAAATGATGGTCTTCCGTTGGCCCCATGCGATCGTCGCAGTAATGAAGCCGATGGTCTCGGCATCTTCCCGCGTGCTGAATGACCGCGGCACTTGCACCGGGTCGTTGGCGATGAAGTCCGGAGTTGCCAAACGTTCGTAGGCATTATCCAACAAGCTGCGCACTTCGCTGGACGAGGGGAACGTGTTCAGTGTGCGGGGCATGTGCAGCTGCGATTTCAAGCAATGCTCCTGCAAAGATCAGGGATGGAGCTTGATGGTAAGAATCACATCGATATGTGCGAAAGTGAAAAGTCGATTTTTTTTCTGACGCTACCCAACCCGGACCGCCATTTACACGTGTATCCGAATAACCAACAACCCATCAACATGAAGAAGACCCAAATGCTGTTCCTCGTTTCTGCCATGGCCATCGTTATCGCGGGCTGCAAAAAGGAGGAAACCACCGGCTTGCCCAATACACCGGTCGCACCGGGCCAACATGCTTTGTTCCAAGTTTTTGAGGATAATCTCACCAATGCCACGCAGCATTTTACGCTGAACGTGGACGGCGCGCCCGGCTACGTGCAGGGGGCACACGGTTTCTATGGTGCATTCGCCATTAACGCCTTCCGACATGCGGATGGAACCGCTGTAACCGGCAATGTGGACATTGATCTGGTGGAAGCATACACTGTGGGGCAGATGTTGTTGCTCAACAAACAGACCATGGGCCTCGATGGCGGACAGTTGAAGCCGCTTGTGAGCGGCGGCCAGTTCCGCTTGCGTGCCTTCCAAAACGGCAGTGCGCTGAAGTTGGCGCCGGGCGGTGCGTACATCGGTGTTCCGACAAACAATGTCCCCGACCCGAACATGAGCGTGTTCAGCGGGAATGTGGACGATGCAGGCACGATCACCTGGTCGGAATGGCCCGCCAACCCTATTGTGGCATTGGATTCGGTTCCCGCGGACAGCACGGGCGGAAATTATTTCTACTACAATTTTCCATCGGATTCACTGGGCTGGATCAACTGTGACTATTTCTCCAGTAGCTCGCAACCTCTAACCGGCGTGCAGGTAACCTGTCCTGTGGATTACGATCATTCCAACACCATGGTCTGGATCGTCTTTCCGGACTTGAACTCCATGACGAACGTGTGGGAGGGAGTTGACAATGTGTTCGCGACCGGGAGCTGGTATACAATTCCGGTGGGTCTCAATATCACAGTGGTGGCGTTGGCAGAAGTGGATGGGGAATACTTCTCGTCGTTCTCCAATGCGGTGGTCTCGGACAACCTCAACTTGAACATCACGATGCAACCGACGACATTGGCTGCGTTTGATCAAGTTGTGGGCGGACTTTAACCACGTAAACGCACTCAATGAAAAATGGACCCTTAATCGGGTCCATTTTTCGTTGGGTGCAATGCTGTCTTATTGGCGCGGTGGCGAGGTAGTTCCGCTGGAACCATTGCTGCCGCCCGTGTTTCCGTTGTTTGGCTTAGTGGTCCCGTTGCTGGTGGTATGCGTTCCAATGGTATTGCCCGTGGGCCGGTGCGTGCCGTCGCGGTTCGGGCTTTTGCTGGTGGGCTTCGGGCGGTGCGTAGGGCCGGGATTGCGCACGGGTGTCTTGGTGGTGGTAACTCCGCCGGTGGTTGTTCCGGTGGTCACTTCCACGGGGTCATTGCTCACGGGTTTCACCGGGCCAGTGGTAGGACCCGACTGGGCTTCGGTGGCCGGCTTGTTTACCTCCGAATGCCGCTTTGTTGGGGTTGAAGGCATCGGTTCGTTCGTTTCACAATTGAAGGGCACGTCGACCTTCACTACACCTACAACTCCACAGCCAGTAGCGGTCTGGCCTTCGGCATCCATTACCGTTATGCAGCCGCCCATGTTGCCTTGGGCCGGTCCGCTAACCACCGTGTATGGTGCCGTACCGCCCACGGCATGCCACACGAAGCTGCCTTGGGAAGCCATGGAACTGCGCACCACGGTGCCGTTCTCTGTGCCGTTAAGGCCATCGGAACAGACGTAGTTTTTTACTACCGCATCCGTAGTATGCACCACCACGAACAACTTGCCCGTGGCCATGGCCGGAACAGTGGCAATTAAGAGCGGAAGGAGTAGTGCTTTCATGGGTTGTGGGGTTTTATTCGGCAACACAATGTACGCAATGGCATTACCTACATGTAAATTTATTGCCAAATGCGAAAGTGGCGATCCACCCCCGCTGGAGCGGAAAAGCAGGAGCGGTAAGTTGCTCCGCAACTCAATCCTGCCGCTGCCAGTTCTTTTCGATCACCTCCAGCAATTCTTCGTGTATCGCGCTGTTGCTGGCCACGATCTCCTCGTCGAACACCGGGTCTTTGCTGGGGCGGAAGCCGCTGACCTTACCGCCTGCTTCGCGCACTAAAATGATGCCCGCGGCAACGTCCCAACTGTTGAGACCGTATTCGTAGAACGCCTCGAATCGCCCGCAGGCCACGTAGGCCAGATCGGCGGCCGCGCTGCCCAGCCTGCGGATGCCGCGCGTGCGGTGCATCAGCTCGCGCAGCAAGTCCATATACTCGCTTTCGAAACCGAAGTCGTCGTACGGGAAACCCGTGGCGAGTAAGCTCTCCTGCAATTGGCTCCGCTTGGAGACCGCAATGGGTTTGCCGTTCATCGTGGCCCCGCCGCCTCTGTAGGCCGCGAAGCATTCATCACGGGTTACTTCCACCACCACGCCGAGCTGGATCTCGCCGTCTTTGATCAACGCCACGCTGGTGCAGTAGCACGGCACTCCATGCACGAAGTTGGTGGTGCCGTCCAGCGGATCAATGATCCAGTTCAGCCCTTCCACCTTTTCGCCAGTGCCTTCCTCAGCGATGAAGCCTGCTTCCGGTAATAGGTCCTTCAGCCCGTCCACGAAGCGCTGCTCGGCCGTGGTATCCACGTGGCTCACCAGGTTGTTGTGGCTTTTATTCGCCACGTTGGCCTCGGTGATGCCCGCACTTTCAATGCGGATGAAGGCGGCGATCTCCCGACTTAGTAATGCGACTTCCTCAGTGAGTTGTTTGAGTTCCATTTGTATGCTGTTTGCGGAGCCAGAGCATGCCTCCGACGCCAAGTAGGATGAGGCCCAATGCGATCAACTCGGCTTGAGTCCAATTGCCGAGGAACAAATTGTTCACCCGGATCTGCTCGATCAAAAATCGTTCCACACCATTGAAGATGAGGTAAACACAGAACAGTATCCCCGGCAAGGTGATCCGCTTCCGAAGCCACCACAGCACCGCGAACAGCAACAAACACATCATGACCTCATACAACGGAGTGGGGTACACCCCCGGCACCAAGTGTGTTCCATAGCCGGGGAAGATGGTGCCGCTGGTCATAGCCTCACCCACATATCCGCCCCGGTGAGGGCCGAGCACGGCATTCACGTTGTTGGGGTAATCGTAGCTCCAGAGCCACTGTGGGATCCAGCCCGGCTTGGCCGCCGTGTTGGCAATGCCCCAGTCCCCGTCTCCCGCGACTTGGCAGCCCAACCGCCCGATGCCGTAGGCCAGCATGAGGCCCGGCGCGGCGGAATCCATGCTGGGCAGCACGGCCATGCCGTTTTTCTTGAAATAGCGGATCACCATGAAGCCCGCTACGATGAGGCCGCCGTACATGGTGAGACCGGAAATGATATCCTTGATCGAACCGGTGGCCAGCAAGTCCAAAAAGTCTTTCGGACTTTCCAGCCAATGGAACACCTTGGCGCCAATGAAGCCCCACAAGGCCGCAGTGAGCGTGATGTTGCCGCCGTGCTGGGCGGGATGGATCGTCACGGTCTGTTCTTTTGGCTCCTTCAGCCGGTGCTTTTCCTTTTCGCGCCAAAGCATCCACACGAACAAGGCCGCCACGATGATGCCGCCGATAATGTTGCCTGTGCCGCTCAATAAAAACGCAGGTGGATCGGCTGTTACCTCCGCCGTGTTAAGCAGGATGTACAGCCCTTTCCAGCCTACGACAAATCCCACAATGCCTTGCATGATGAGTTCCGCTGGCTTCGCGCCTTCGCCCACCATCATTTTGCGTGTGGTGGCCTGGATCAGGCCTTGGCCTTCCTTGCGCTTCAGCTCCAGCACCAGCGTCCAATAAGCGCCCATAAAGGCCAACGCCACGAAGAAGCCGAAGCTGTTCAGGAATTTCAGGACTGGCCAATCCAATCCGGTGAGGTCGAGCAGCGCGTGGTAAAGGGTGGGGTACATGGTGCGATAGTTGCCAGGTGTTAGTTGGCAGTTGTCAGGGTGGAAAGCTGAACTATTTCTGCGGCGGAGGTGGAGTAGGTGGCTTTCACATGGCCATCCGGATCGATATGCCCTAATTCCACGGGCACGACGCGGCTCACAAGGTCTGGATCATACGGCATGGCCACGCGGATGTAGTTATCCGTGTAGCCGAGCAATTGGCCATCCGCGTCTTCAGCCTCGAACAGCACATCGCGCGCCGTGCCGAGGTGCTTTTCGTAAAACGCACGTTGCAACTTGGTGCTTAGGATGCGCAATTGTTTGGTCCGCTCGCGGCGGATGTTCACCGGAACGACTTCTTCCATGCGCACCGCCGTGGTGTCCGCGCGTTCGCTGTAGGTGAACACGTGCAGGTAGTCAACGGGGATGGACCGTAGGAATGCATGTGTTTTCAGGAACTCTTCCTCCGTTTCGCCCGGCGTGCCGGTAATAACGTCCACGCCGATACAGGCATGGGGCATTAAGCGTTTGATGTGCGCCACGCGATCCGCATACAATGCTGTGTCGTAGCGACGGCGCATGCGCTTCAAAATAGTGTCGCTGCCGCTTTGCAGCGGTACGTGGAAGTGCGGTGCGAAACGTGCGCTTCCAGCGACGAAGTCGATGACATCATCGTTGCACAGGTTCGGTTCAATGCTGCTGATCCTGAACCGGTCGATGCCTTCCACGTGGTCCAATGCTTCGATCAATTGAAGGAAGGTTTCGCCGTGCGTTCTACCGAAATCACCGGTGTTCACACCAGTGAGCACGATCTCCTTCACGCCCGCCGCGGCGATGGTGTGCGCTTGCTTCACCGTTTCGGCAATGGTGCCGCTGCGGCTTCGTCCACGCGCCAATGGAATGGTGCAGAAGGAGCAGAAGTAGTCGCAGCCGTCTTGTACTTTCAGGAAGGTGCGCGTCCTGTCGTTGGCGTTGTACGAAGGAACAAATTGCTTCACGTCCTTAATGGCTCCGAACCGTGTTTGTGCCACAGCTTGTTTGCCTTCCATCGCTTCGATGTGAGCTGCCAAGTCAAATTTCTCGTTCGCGCCGAGCACAAGGTCAACACCTGGAATGGCGGCAATTTCCTCCGGCTTCAGCTGCGCATAACAACCAACAACTGCGATAAATGCATCCGGGTTGATCCCTTGGAAACGGCGCACATGCCGGCGGCATTCCCGGTCCGCGTTTTCCGTTACACTGCAAGTGTTCAGCACGAAAACCTCCGGACGCTCATGCTGTTGCACGCGAGCATAGCCCGCGTCTTCCAGTGAGCGCGCCAACGTGCTGCTCTCCGCGAAATTGAGCTTACAGCCCAATGTATGGAATGCGACGGTGCGCGGGGTGCTCATGCGGAACGGCAGATCAGCCAATGGCAGGGTGTGAGGGTTCACTTCCAAGCCAAGGAAAGGCTGCGAAGTTACCGACGCGGGGAGAACAGCCCTTTTTCACGTGAATCGCTGCAAACGGGGCAACCCTTTCCGTGGTTTTGCGTCTTACAATCCCATACCAACGCAATGGCCCATACCATACCCGTAAAGCGCTCTCGCGTCATCTTCTACGCCGGCTTGATCAGCGCTGTGCTCGCCTTGGTGTTCCTCACCTTGGCCTACACGCCCCTGTAAAGAAGGCTGCTAACTTGCGGCCATGCGCAACTGGTGCATTGCCGTGGTTTTAGCTCCGCTTTTTGGTTTCGCGCAAGCGGACGGAGGCGGGTTACTCTGGTCCATTTCCGGCAATGGCCTCAGCCGGTCGAACTATGTGCTGGGAACCGTGCACAGCCGCGATGCGCGCGCTTTCCGGCATGCAGCGGCACTTTTGCCTTTGTTGAAAGGCCAGGATGCACTGGCCGGAGAACTGGACCTCACCGACGGTGCACTCGCGGACGGAGCATTGATGAAGGCCATGTTGATGCCTCCCGGTAAAGAACTGGCGGACCTGATGCCCAAACGCAAGTTCAACAAGGTAAAGAAGGCGGTGCAGGATGAATTGGGGGGAATGGCTTTCATGGCCATGCGCCTCAAGCCGTTCTACCTCATGGCCGTGTTAGGCGAAACGGCCATGCACGCGGACAGCGCCGAAGTGCTGGACCAATACCTGCAACGGCAGGCGAGGGCCATGGGGAAAGAGGTCGTGGGACTGGAAATGCCGGCTGAACAGATGGCCGCAGTAGAAAGTCTACCATTGGAGCAGCAGGCCGATATGCTCTACGACCTCGTCCGCAGCGACCTATACCGGGGCGACATGGAGCGGATGCTCGATGCCTATGCAGCCGAAGACCTGAAAGGCCTTACCGACATCGCCGGCATGGGCGGGCTGCCTAAGGATTTCAACGACCGCTTGATCGATGAACGCAACGGTACCATGGCCCTGCGTATGGACAGCCTGATGCAGAATGGACGTAGCTGGTTCTTTGCCATCGGCGCAGCCCATTTGCCCGCTACGAACGGAGTGCTGGAACGCATGCGGAAGATGGGTTATAAGGTGGAGGCGGTGGAGCCGTAGAGGCGCTACATACCCGCCTTTACAGCTTCAATCCCCCACCTTCAACCCCATGGAGCTGATAATGGCGCGGTGGTCGCTCAACTCGTCCGGCAACGTGCGGAAGCCCCAAGCTTTGAATTGTGGCCCGTGCATGATGTGGTCGATGCGGAAACTGGGCACGTTGCCAATGTAGGTGTGACCCAAGCCTTCGCCGCTTTCGCTGAAGGCGTCTGTCATGCCCGCGCGTAGCAATTCGTGGTAGCCGTAGCCCATGGGACTGTCGTTGAGGTCTCCGCAGTACACCACCGGCCACGGGCTTTGCTTTATGTGTGCGGCGAGCGTTGTGGCTTCGCGCCCTCGGCGGATGAAGGCATCTTTCAACCGGCCCAGAATGCGCGTACCCGCCGTACTGATGGAGTCCGCGCCGCCGCCCTTTTCCACATTCCGGATGAAGTCGTAATCCTGATCGCCGAAGCGTAGGCTGGCGAGATGTGCGGTGTACACGCGGATGGTATCGCGGCCTATCGCGATGTCTGCCCACAAGGCCAAGTTGTTCAGCTCGTCGGGGAAGTGGATGGTGCCTTGCGCAAGCACCGGCCAAGTGCTGAAGATGGCGATGCCGATGTGCTGGTTGCCACGGGTGTGAACGGTATACGCATCGGCACAGGCGGTGTACCGGTAGGCCGTGAGCAGGGTGTCTTTCACCTCCAGTTGGTCGCCACTGTCCACGTCCAAAAACTCTTGCATGCAAAGAATGTCCGGGTCTTCCACGCGGATCAAGTCCATCATTTCATCGCGTGTTTGCTGGTTGTGCGTCCAGTTGTACAGGTCGAACAACCGCACGTTCCAGCTCATTACGGTGAAGGCATTGTCCACTCCGGCGGGTGGGGCCAAGCGCCCGGACAGTTGCATGTATTCACCGAAGTGGGGAACAGCCAAAGCCATGGCCACCGCGCCCAGCACGTGTATCCGGCGGCGCACTACGCCATGGAACAATAACACGGCGGCAACGGCAACCACCAAGTAAGGAAAAAGCATCCCGAACAGCGCCAGCGGCCAGAACTGCACCGGTTCCACTTGTGAACTGAGGCAGGAGAGGAGCAAGGCCAACGCTGCGGGAATGCCCAACCACCAGACCAAGCCGCGGCGGCGCTTGGGCTTTACGTCTTCTTCAGCGGTCATTTTCCGGCCTTGAAAAGGTAGTCGCGTTCATCCTTGCTCAAGCTGCCATAACCGGACTTGGAGATTTTGTCCAATATGGCGTCGATGCGCTCTTGTTGCTGCTTTTTCGCGGCGTTGTATTCGACATCGTTCCGCGGAACCGAATTTCCGGTAGGCCGCTTTTCCACGCGCATCCGGCTCTTCTTTTTCGGCTTCAACTTTTGGCCTAAGTTTTCCAGCCAAGTCACAAAGCCCAGCGACCAATCCTTGCCTTGCGCCAGTTGCCGCGCTGCCACAAAGCCGTAAAGTGCGCCGCCCAAATGCGCCAAATGCCCGCCCGTATTGCCGCCTTGGCGGATGGCGATGAGGTCCAGCACCAGTACCGCCAACGCGATGTACTTCAGCCGCACGGCACCCAGCAACATCAAGTTCACCAGCATGTCCGGCCGGTATGCCGCTATGCCGATGAATACGCCCATCACCGCTGCCGAAGCACCAAGGATGGGACCGTTGCTCGCCAAGCTCAAATGCGCCGGCATGAAGCTTCCCAACGCGTAAAACGCAAAGCCGCACAGCCCGCCCAGCAAGTAATTGCCCAACATGCGCTGACCGCCCAATAAGCTCTCAAAAAGCTGCCCGCTGAACCACAGCATCACCATGTTCCAGAACAAATGCATCGGGGCTTGATGCGTGAACATATACGTGATGGGCGTCCACGGATGCCACGCGAGCCAGGCCCAGTTGTTGGAGCCCATCAGGTTGTTCAGGAACAACGCACCGATGCCACTGGTGCCCACCAACCAACCGAAAAGCTCAACTGCCCAAACCACCAGGAAAACGCCGATGTTCACGATCAGCAGCTTCTTGGTCATGCCGCCGGTGGCCCATTGGTTTTTTATATCGGTTGTGAGGGACATGAGTTTGGGGAGAAGGGGAGAGGGGAATGGACGCGGAGGCGCAGAGGCGCGGAGAATTTTTAAGTCTTGAGTCTTGAGTTTTCACCACAGAGGCACAGAGGGCACAGAGGGCACAGAGAAGGAATTATTATTGAGTCTTGAGTCACCTAGATGTTAGAATTCAGTTGGTAGAAGCAGTTGGCAGTGGCAGTTGGCAGAAGCAGTCGGCAGTGGCAGACGGCAAACGGTCGGCAGTACCCGGTACCCAATACCCGATACCCAATACCAGAAACTTGAATTACCATCCACCAATCCCTCCTTCGCATTTCTCTGCGCCTCAGCGCCTCTGCGTCAAAATTCATAGCACTCCTTTCTTCTTCCAATACCTGATGATGAAGAAACCGAAGATCAAGCCGCCCAAGTGGGCATAGTGTGCTACGTTGTCGCCTGCGCGCTGACTTACGCCCGAATACAGTTCCCACAATCCGTAGAGCACCACGAAGTACTTCGCTTTGATGGGTACCGGGAAGAAAAGCAGCATCAGCTCCACGTTGGGGAAGAGCATGCCGAAAGCCAACAAGATGCCGAAGATGGCACCGCTGGCTCCCACCATTACACCGGCATAATCCCAGAACAGGGCTTTTACCGCTTCGTTGCTGCCGGGGTGCTGTTCCACGATCTCATTCATCACTACGTTGGCCTCGTCCATGGAAATGTGGCTGGCTTCCACCATGCGCCGCACATCAGCCACAGCCACGCCCGCGCTCTGCACATGGGCCACCAAGTCCTGCGTTCCCACATAGGTAACGCCCATTTGCAGGGCAGCCGCACCCAAGCCGCACAACAGGTAGTAGTTCAGGAAGCGTTTGGCGCCCATTACGCGCTCGATCGGCCCGCCGAACATGTATAGTGCGAACATGTTGCTGAGGATGTGCCAGTACCAACTGCCGCCGCTGTTCGGCCCGGCGTGCATGAACATGTGTGTGACCACCTGCCACGGCTTGAAGTCCGGCGAGCCGATGGCGTGCAGCCCCAGCCAGTTGTCCAAAATGCTTCGGCCCAGCAGGTCGGAACCCATGGCGATCTTCAACAGCAGCATGAGGCCGTTGATGATCAACAGGTTTTTTACCACCACGGGCAAGCGGGATGCGGCGTTGCCGAACATGTTCATCAGCGTTCAAATCGTTCGTCGAGCTCGTGTTGCCCGTAGGTGATCAAGACGGGCTTTCCACCCGGAGTGAAGTACGGCATTTCGCAGGCGAATAGCCGGTCGATCAAGTCATGCATTTCCACCGTGCCCAACCGTTTCACGGGTTGGCTCATTACACTGCGGGCCATGCCACGGGCCAAGGTGGCGTGGCGTTCGGCCTTCAGCGACCCGCGCTCGTTGTGGACTTGTTCCAGCAGTTGGCCAAGCAATTCCGCAGGGTCCTCGGCACCGCTTTCCGCCGGCATGCCGTTCACCGCCACGCTGCGTCCGCTCAATGGTTCCAACTGGAATCCCAAGGCATGGAGTTCCGGCAAAATGGCCAGCAAAAGCGCATGGTCCGGTGCGTTCAATTCCATCGTGACAGGGAACAATTGCGCCTGGCTGCTGCCGCTGCCTGCTTCCAATGACCGCATGGAACGCTCGTACATGATCCGCTCCATGGCCCGTTGCTGGTCCACAACCACAAACCCGCTCTTGAGCTGCGCCAGCATGTAGTGACCAAGCAATTGGAAAACGGGCCGGTTGCCGGTGACTTCCGTGTGCAACGGTAACGGATGTTCCTCCTCCTTCGGTGCAAAACCCGGAAGCATTTCGTCATGTTGCGTTACCCGTGCGGTGCCCAGGTCGAACAGCTGTTGCCAACCGGCGGAAGAGGTTTGCGGCGGAAGGTCCGTTGGCCGCCAACGACCACTTGAAACGGGCGGTTCGCCCCGCACCGGGCCGGTAGCGGTAGCACCCATCAGCAATGCTGGCTCCGGCTCGAAATCGATGCTGGGCGTGATGTTGTGCCGTCCCAATGCCCGCCGCACCGCTGCGTGCACGATAGCATACACGGTGCGGTCGTCCCGGAACTTGATCTCCGTTTTCGTGGGATGGATGTTGATGTCGATCCAAGCCGGGTCCAATTCCAAAAAGAGGAACCAGCCGGGGTAATTGTCGCGAGCGATGAGCTCTTCGTAAGCCCGTCGCACGGCATGCTCCAAGTAGGGACTGCGGATAAAGCGGCTGTTCACGAAGAAGTATTGCTCGCCCCGGTTTCGCTTGGCAAATTCCGGCTTGGTGACGAAGCCTTCCACGCGCACGAATTCCGTCGCTTCTTCCACCGGCACTAAGCGTTCGTCGAACTTTCTGCCGAAGACGCCCACGATGCGCTGCCGCTCGTTGCCGGGCTCCAAGTGGAACAGTTCCTGCTCGTTGTGCAACAGCCGGAAACGCACGCCCGGATGCGCCAACGCCACGCGCTGGAACTCCTCGATCACGTGCTTCATTTCCACCGGATCGCTCTTGAGGAACTGCCGCCGCGCGGGCACGTTGTAGAAGAGACTACGCACATGCAACGACGAACCCACTGGACAGGCAATGGCCTCTTGCGCCTGCACGCGGCTGCCCTCGATCAGCACGCGGGTGCCTAAGTCTTTCCCTTCCTGCCGCGTCTTCAACTCCACCTGGGCTATGGCCGCGATGCTTGCCAATGCTTCACCCCGGAAGCCCTTGGTGCGCACGGTCTGCAGGTCGTCCGCCAAGCGGATCTTGCTGGTGGCGTGCCGTTCGAAACAAGTGCGCGCATCGGTGGCGCTCATGCCCTTGCCGTCGTCCGTTACCTGGATCAACGTGCGGCCTGCGTCTTTCACTACCAAGGTGATCTTTCCTGCGCCCGCGTCCACACTGTTCTCCAGCAGCTCCTTCACCACGCTGGCCGGGCGTTGCACCACCTCACCCGCAGCGATCTGGTTGGCCACATGGTCGGGAAGAAGGCGGATGATGTCGCTCATGCAAGTACACGTGCGCGCTCACACGGCGCGGGGGCTGCAAAGATGCGGGGCATTCCCGGAGTGGCAAGGTGGTACTTGTGCAGAAGGACGATTACCGGTGTGGAAGGCGACGTTTCAACCACCTATATTGCCGACCAAACAAACTCCCCATGAGAACACCCGTACTCTTTTCAGCGCTCGTTGCCTCCACTTGTCTGTTGGCGCAACCCACTTTCCAGTCTGCGCAATTAACGCCCGTATTTGGATCGACCGTAACCGTACGCAATGCCGACTACCGGGCACCGGGTCCGGCTACGAACGGTTTTACATACAACGTGGGTGATCTAACCTTGGGCTCGGCCAGTACTTCACAATACTCCCAACCTTCCTCAACGCCGTACGCAAGTACTTTTCCCAATGCTACGTACGCTACCGGCAGCTTGACCAATCCCGGCAACTACGGATATGTGCAAGTAACGTCCACCCAGGAATTACTGCTTGGCACGAAAAGCCCGGATACCGAGATGATCTTTACAGACCCCATGCAAACATTAAAGTTCCCACTTGCTTTGGGAACCACTTGGAGCGATAACCTTGCGGGATCCACAACAAGTTCTGGCTTTACGTTCAACCGCACTGGAACGAGCGTAGGAAATTACAACGGCTATGGCACGCTCGTTCTGCCATTCGGTACATTCACCAACGTTGCCCGCGTGCAGATCGACCAGACTTTCACAGATGAAATTATGGGCTTCACCACGGAATCGGAAACACATACTGTGAGCTATATCGCCCCAGGATACTCGTTCGCGCTGTTTACTACTTCAGTTGTGCTGGTCGATGCCGGCTTGGGACTCGACACGGCTGCCAGCTATTCGATCGTTATTGACCCCAGCATGGTGGGCATCCGGGAGAACCCCGCCGCCATTGGCGCGGTGCTGGCCCCGAACCCAGCCACCGGTTCCACAAGCCTTAAGTTGGCCACCCCCGCCCCCGGCCTCGCCGTTAATATCATGGATGCCGCAGGCCGCGTAGTGCGCCAAGTGGCAACAGCCATCAACGAGCAGCGCATCGCCATCAACGTGGAAGGCTTGGCTCCCGGCCTCTACCATGTGCGTGCCACCGACAATACCGGCGCCACCGGAAACTGGCCGCTGATGGTGGAATAGTCGCTTTTGCTGAATTGCTTTTGCCAAGGCCGCTCCTTTTCGAGCGGCCTTGGTATTTTAGTTGGTTGCTACGGGTTTCCTTCGGAATACCTCGGAGAGTCGAATAGTTAACTTGGTTAGCTCAATGTCTCCGCCTTTCGGCGGAAGACCTTGAGCGAACGCTCACCAGATCTTCACCCGCAAACTATCCGGACGCCACATAGCCTGACCTTCCTTAATGTTGAAGGCCTCGTAGAATTCCGGCACGTTGGCAAAGGGGCCGTTCACGCGGTATTTTGCTGGGCTATGTACGTCGCTCAGCAAGCGGCTGCGCAAGCTTTCCTCTTTTTGGTGGCCTAACCAACCAAGCGCGTACCCTAAGAAGTAGCGCTGCAACGGCGTGTAGCCTGCGATTTTCTTGCCGCTTTTGTACTCGTCGGTCTTTTTATACGCTTCCAAACCCAATTCAATGCCGCCAAAGTCCGCGATGTTCTCGCCCATGGTGGCGTGCCCGTTGATGTGGATGCCGGAAATCGGCTCGAAGGCATCGAATTGCTTGGCGATCACTTCGGCGCGTTGCGTGAAGTTGGCGCTGTCTTGGGGTGTCCACCAGCTTACCAAGTTGCCCTTGGCATCGAACTGGCGCCCTTCATCATCGAAGCCGTGGGTGATCTCGTGCCCGATGGTGCTGGCTGCTGCATAGCCGTATACCATGGCATCATCGGCAAGCGAATCCGGAAGGCCAGGCAGCATGAAGATGCCGGCGGGCAGCACGATTTCGTTATTACTGGGGTTGTAGTAAGCGTTGTACGTCTGCGGTGTCATGTCCCACTCGGTGCGGTCCACAGGTTTGCCCCATTTGCTCAACATGTCGTCGAAATGCCAACGGTTGCAGGCCAGCACATTGGCAGCATAACTCGCGGTGTCCACCTGCAGGGTGCTGTAATCCTTCCACTCGTCCGGATAACCCACTTTCTTGGTCATGGTGTTGAGCTTCTCCAGGGCTTTTTCCTTGGTGGCGGCGCTCATCCAATCCAGTTTTTTAATGCGTTCGGAATAGGTGCTGCGGATGGCTTCAACCAAACCGTCGTAGCGCTTTTTGGCGCGCTCCGGGAAGTAGTCCTTCACGAATACATGCCCAACGATCATGCCGATATCATTGCCTTCTTCGTCAATAACTCGTTTCCAACGTGGGCGTGGCTGAACTTGCCCATAGAGTTGTTTGGCATAAAAGTCGAAATCCTCCTGGTCGATTGCGTTGCTGAGGTTGCTGGCAAATGTCGAGAGCAGGTGGAAGCGGTAGTAGTTTTTCACGGTCTCGATCGGTGTGGACTGCAACAGTCCATCAACGGCGCTGAGGAATTCGGGCTGGCCCACGATCACCGTGTCGCACAGGGGAAGGCCGTAGCTGTTTAGCAACGTGCGCCAATCCAAATGTGGCATTATCTTCTTCAACTGCCCGTCCACCGCCATTTTGTTGTAGTTGGCATAAGGGTCGCGCTGTTCATCCAACGTGCGGCTCTTCTTGGCGAGCGCGGTCTCGAAGGACATAACGGAGGCACCGGCCTTGGCCGCTTTGACGCTGTCTTGTCCGAGCAAGCCAAGCATGCGTGCGATATGACCCGGATAAGCCGCGCGGTTCTTCGCAACGCCCGCTTCATTGTTGAAGTAGTAGTCGCGGTCCGGCAGTCCCAAGCCGCCCTGCCAAAGGTCCACGGCCATCTTTTCGCTGTTCTTGCTGTCTTGGCCTACGCTGAAGCCGTAAAGCACATCCGAACCGGCACGCTGCAATACCCCCGCCATCGCAAAAGCATCCTGTGCGTTGGTGATACCGTCGATTTGCTGGAGAAGTTTGTTGAGGGGCGTGGTGCCCAAGCGGTCGGCCTTGGCGCTGTCCATGCCGGTAGTCCAAAAGTTGCCGATCTTCTGCAAGTCCGAACCTGCAGGCGCATGGGCTTTGGCAGCTTCCTCATTGATCGTGCGGATCTTATCACGAAGTCCATCCACCACCAAGTTGCCAATGCTCCAGCCGGATTCCGTGGCGGGAATGGGGTTGGCCTTGATCCAGCCGCCATTTGCAAAAGCGAAGAAGTCGTCGCCGGGGTTCACCGTGCTGTCGACGTGGGAGGCGAGCAGGTCGGGGATGGGCGGGGCGGTTTCCACGTGTTTGGTTTCCGTGGAATTGCCGCAGGCTGCAAGCAGGAGCAGTGCGAAGAGGGGCAGGATGGGCTGGCGCATAGGGCGAAAGTAGCGGCATCGCTCGTGATGCGTTACTTTCGCGCTCCCAAATTTCCCTCATGAAGCACTTGCTTTTTCTTCTCCTCGCCCCCGCCGCCCTCACTGCCTGCGCGCAAGCTCCACAAGTCACCGAGACACAAACTGGCGCTTACGTCAGCTATGGTGACAGCATCACCGCCGACGGTGCCATTTCAGTGGCGGAATTCGAAAAAGCCGCGGCCAACATGGATTCCATGAGCGTGAAGGTCCGCACGGAGATCCAGCACAGCTGCGCCAAAAAAGGTTGCTGGATGGATGTGAAATTAGCCGACGGCAGTGCCATGAAAGTGCGCTTCCGCGATTACGGATTCTTCGTGCCCACCAGCGGTTTGGAAGGCAAGGAAGTGGTGATGCAAGGCCGCGCCAAAAAGGACGTGACCGATGTGGCCATGTTGCAGCATTACGCTGAAGACGCAGGAAAGAGCAAGGAGGAGATCGCCACGATCACCGAGCCGGAGATAAGCTGGACCTTTGAGGCCGACGGTGTGCTGATCAAGGAATAACGGCACCGCGCGTGCAACTTTCGTTTCCTTCCGCAGCGCGGACCGCCGTCATTGCGGCGATTTTCGTCATGGTGCTTAAGCCGTGCGCGGCTCAATCATCTTACGAATTCACAACCGGTCGCGAGCTGGCCATCACCTTGCCGGGCCTTGCCTGTGAAGGTGTCTCGCACTTGATCAACCCGGATGTGGCCAGCCTGTGGCAGAAGGCACAAACCACCGACCGCAGTGAGCTGTGGTCGTTCGATCGGCAGGCGGCATTCAACTGGAACAGCACTGCCGCCCGCACAAGCGACATATTGCTGGTGGTAGGCATCGGCGGAGCTGTTACCATGGCGTTGATCGACAGGCCAACGCCAGGAATGGTAGCGCCATTGGCCATCATCGGCGAAACTGGTTTGCTCACCGTAGGCCTTACCGACATGGTGAAAGACCTTGCCCACCGTGCCCGGCCATACGCGTACAACCCGGACGTGCCTGACGAAGTGCGCATGGGCAACGATGCTTACGTTTCTTTTTGGAGTGGACATACCGCGAACACCGCCGCCATCACGTTCGCTTGCGCCCAATTGGTGCAACAAAGCGATGCCAGCAAAACCGCAAAAACCATTACATGGTCCGCTGCCGTTGCTTGGCCCATGGCCGTGGGCTTGTACCGGGTAATGGCCGGGAAACACTTCCCCACGGACGTCATTGCGGGCTACATCATTGGCGCCGGCATCGGAATGGCGGTGCCCCACCTTCATCAAACCAACCGGAGAAATTCGGCACCTTGACATGGAAAAGATCGCAATTGCAATTCACGGAGGTGCAGGAACATTGGATCCTTCAGCTTTGACGCCCGAAAAAGAAGCCGCCTACCGGGGGGCGCTTTCCGCCGCCGTGCGTCGCGGGCACGCCGTACTCGCCGCCGGTGGTGCGGCCATCGATGCCGTGGAAGCCGCCGTGCGCGTGCTCGAGGATTCACCGCTCTTCAACGCCGGGAAGGGCGCGGTTTTCACAGCGGAAGGAACCCATGAAATGGACGCAGCAATTATGCAAGGCAGCGACCTGCGCGCAGGTGCCGTGGCCAGCGTGCAGAACGTGAAAAACCCCGTGGCTTTGGCCCGTTTGGTGATGGAGAAGAGTGGCCACGTGCTCCTCAGCGGCAGGGGTGCGTTCGAATTCGCGCACACGCAAAAAGTGGAGTTGGAAGACGACGAATATTTCTTTGACCAGCTGCGCTACGACCAATGGCAAGAGGTCCGCGGCAGCACCGAAACACGTTTGGACCACAGCACTGGCGAGAAGAAATTCGGAACAGTGGGAGCCGTTGCACTGGATGCGCAAGGCCATCTCGCAGCGGCCACCAGTACAGGCGGCATGACGAACAAGCGCTGGCAACGCATCGGTGACAGCCCCGTTGTGGGTGCCGGCACGTATGCCAACGATGCCACCTGCGCCATCAGCTGCACCGGAAACGGAGAAGCTTTTTTGCGGGCTGTGGCCGCGCACGATGTTCACGCGTTGATGGCTTACAAAGGACTTTCGTTGGAAGAAGCCGTGCGTATCGTAGTACACGAAAAGCTGCCCCCGCTGGACGGTGAAGGCGGCATGATCGCCGTGGACAAACACGGCCATATCGTGCTGGACTTCAACTGCACCGGCATGTACCGCGCACGGATCGACAGGCGCGGGGAGGAGGTGGGGATTTTCAAATAAGTGTTTTTCACCGCAACGGCGCAACGGACGCAAAGGGAACGCAACGAAATTCAAATGCGGCACGACCGCACCGACGCGACAACTACAATAGAAAAACGTTGCGGAACCGTTGCGTCCGTCGCGCCGTTGCGGTTCATCAGACACACCGCTATTCACCTTCCCCGACCGTTCACCCCGAAACAGCAGCAAATTCCCCGCTACCGTGCATCTTTGCATTCCCTGAACCATCCGGGCAAAAAACACAAAACCACTTTTCCATGAACCGTACCCTGCTCATCGTACTTGGCGTCGTTGCCGTTATCGCCTTCTGGGCCATCAGCTTCCAACGGGGCATGGTGGGCATGAACGAAGGCGTGGCCGCACAATGGAGCAACGTGGAAAACGCCTATCAGCTCCGTGCTGATAAGACGAAGAACATCGTCGAGATCATCAAAGGGTCAGCGGATTTTGAAAAATCCACGCTCACCGAAGTGATCGAAGCACGCGCAAAGGCCACTAGCATCCAACTGAACGCGGGCGATCTCACACCTGAAAAAATGGCCCAGTTCGAGGCCGCGCAGCAGCAGCTCACCGGGGCGCTCAGCCGCCTTATGGTCACGGTGGAACGTTACCCTGACCTGAAGACCACCACGGCTTTCCGCGATTTCCAAGCGCAGTACGAAGGCATGGAGAACCGCATCGGTGTGGAGCGCCGCAAGTTCAATGAACTGGCACAAGCCTACAACTCGAAGATCAAGCAGATCCCCAACAACATGCTCGCCGGCTTCTTCGGCTTTACCGAAAAAGGCTACTTCAAGTCTCAAGAAGGAACGGACGTTGCCCCCGACATCAACTTCGGCAAGTGAAAAGTCGGATTGCGATTGAGGATTGGCTCACACGTGACGAGCTGTACCGCGTGCGCGATGCCGTGCGGGCCGCGGAAAAGCGCACCAGTGGCGAGATCCGCGTTCACCTCGATGTGGCCATCATGGATGATGTGCTGGACCATGCCGCTTTCGTGTTCGACGAGCTCGAAATGGGCAAAACCAAGGACCGCAACGGCGTACTGGTTTACGTAAGTGTGCCAGGGCGGAAGGTGGCCGTACTAGGCGATACCGCCATCCACGCACACCTCGGGCACGACTATTGGCAAACCGTGTTGGATTTGATCCTTGGCCATTTCAAACAAGACCAATTCTGCGAAGGATTGTGCGCCGGTGTTGAGGCTATAGGCGAGCAACTGCGCACGCATTTTCCCTACCAGCGCAACGACGTGAATGAATTAAGCGACGACGTGAGCTTCGGAAAATGAAACAGCTGCGGTACTTTTTCCTGCTTGCGTTCACTGTGCTCTCCGCGTGGAGCTTTGCTGCCAATGTGGACCCCTGCTTCCCGCCGAAGCCCGCCAATGAGGACCAGCTCGTTTTTCAATACACCAATTTCCTCAGCAAGGAAGACGCCGCGAACCTGAACAACAAGCTGGTGAATTTCGCCCGTGAGTCCAGCAACCGCATCGCCATTGTTGCAGTGGACACACTTTGCGGTTATCCGCCGAGCGACTTTGCTTTTCAGCTTGGCCAGGCTTGGGGCATGGGCAAAAAGGGCATCGACAACGGTGTGCTGATCCTGGTGAAACCCAACGGCACGGCAGGCGACCGTCACATCTTTATTGCCGTGGGCTATGGGCTTGAAGGTGCGATACCGGATGCGATCGCGCACCGCATTGTTGACGAGGAAGTATTACCGCGCTTCCGCGAAGGGGATTTCTACGGCGGCATGATCAAGGCCACCGACGTGCTGATGGGCTTGGCCAAAGGCGAGATCGATGTGAACAGTTATGGCCAAGAACCATTTCCTTGGGGACCGGTATTATTTTTCTTGCTGTTCATAGGCATCATGATCGCATCAGCAACTTCCCGCGCCAAAAAATACGCTCGGGTCAACAACATCGACTTCTGGGCCGCATGGACCTTGCTGAACGCTGCCAGCAACAGGCATTCCGGCCGTTGGGGCGGTTTCTCCGGCGGCGGCGGAGGCGGCTTTGGCGGCGGAGGTGGCGGCGGCTTCGGCGGTTTCGGCGGCGGTGGTTTCGGCGGCGGCGGGGCCGGTGGTTCCTGGTAACAAAAACGCATGGCCGGTTTCAATAAGTGGATCTTTGGCAGCTTGGGCTTTGCGCTCACCGGCACGCCCATCGGTGCAGCCATCGGTTTCGCCCTCGGCGCGCTGATGGACAATGCCAGCGGCGTAGTTCCCGCGCAACCCGGTGGTCAACGCAGAACTTACACCTTCAACAATACGCGCTCCGCAACTTCCGGCGATCTGGCAATCAGTTTGGTGGTGCTCACCGCCGCCGTGATGAAAGCCGACGGCAAACCGTCGCACGGTGAACTTGGCCACGTACGCAAATTCTTCGCGCGCCAATTCGGACCCGCCCACAGTGCAGAACTCCTGCGCCTGTTGCGCGATGTGCTGAAACGCGATGTCCAGCTGCGCGAAGTTTGCGCACAGATCCGCGGACACCTCAGCCATCCCGAGCGTTTGCAGATCATGCACTACCTCATCGGTCTGGCACATTCCGACGGCAACATTCACGTGGCCGAGCACCGAGTACTCGAAGCCATCGCCGCAGACCTTGGCATCAGCGCCAAAGACCTTGCCTCGCTCGATGCCATGTTCCGCGGGCCAAGTACCTCAAGCGCCTACACCATTTTGGAAGTGGATCCCAAAGCCAGCGATGACGAAGTGAAGAAGGCCTATCGCCGCATGGCCATGAAGCACCACCCGGACCGCGTTGCACACCTCGGCGATGAGTTCCAGAAAGCCGCTTCCGAGAAATTCAAAAACGTGCAGCAGGCCTACGAGCGGATCGAGCGGGAAAGAGGGATGAAGTGATCCATCGTCCGATCGGAGGACGGGAATTGATCAGCGGCAAGTGCGGATGGTCAGCCTATTCCATCTTCCCCCAGTCGCGTCATACTAACACGCTTTAACGGAATCTCCCTTGCGGACTGCAGCACTAGTGGCACGTGCTCAACTACGGTAACATTCGGGTCCAAGCCCATGGCTTCCCGATCGCTCAGTGCCAGCTTTTTCACGGAGTAGTACACGTCCAAAATGAAGTTGTCGCGAACGCTGAACTCATTCTCCACGGAAAGGACCCGCTCGGTTAATACATAACAGATGTCCGTGTGGAAATCGCCCTTTTTGATGCTCTCGTACTTGTTGCGGAAGTTGAGCTCATGGTCGGCGTCCAGCTCTTCCAGGACGCGGCGGAAAAGCAGGTTGACGCGGGGCTGCACACGGAAGCCGAGGTCGAAGTCCACACGGATCACCTTGTCGTCGATCAGCTCCGTGACGCGGTATTCCATGGTGTACGGCTCATCGGTGTAATTCACGTGTACGAACCAGTAGATCTCGGCGCGCTTCACCTTGCGGGCCATTATGCTGTTGATGATCTGGCTTTCCACATGCGTGGGGTCGTTGGCCTTGGTAAGGTAAACCAAGTGCGTGGCGAACTTCGGCAGGTCGCGGTCCGCGCTAACGTCGCGCAGTGCTTGGGCGTATTTGGTAAGCGGTACGAATTCGATAAAGCGGTTCACGATCTTCCGGGCACGGTACCAAGTGAACATGATGCCGAACACCAAGATCACTGCTACCACAAGCCAGGGCCGGTGGATGATCTTCACCGCGTTTGCCACAAAATTGGCCAACTCGAGGGTGAAGAAAATGCCCATGACCAGCAACACGAGTGCCAAGTGCCAACGGCGCACGAAACGTAGATAGCCGAAGAGCAAAACGGACGTCATCAGCATGGCTACCACGATGAAGAAGCCGTAAGCCGCTTCCATGTTTCCGCTGCTGCGGAAGTAGAACATTACGCCCACACAGCCCGCCCAAAGCAGCCAGTTCACGCTGGGGATGTAGATCTGTCCACGCACCAGGGTAGGGAATTTCACCCGGACGCGCGGCCAGAAATTCAATGTGATGGCCTCATTGATCAACGTGAACGAACCACTGATCACAGCTTGACAAGCCACGATGGCCGCTAAAGTGGCAATGCCGACCCCCGTGAGCAGGAACCACTGCGGCATCACTTCATAGAACGGGTTGCGCCCTTCCAGCAGCATGCCTTGGTGTTGCAGCAGCCACGCGCCTTGCCCCATGTAGTTGGCCACCAGCGCGGTCTTCACGAATATCCACGTGGTCTGGATGTTGCGCCGGCCGCAATGGCCCATGTCGTTGTAAAGCCCTTCGGCCCCCGTGGTACACAGGAAAACCGCGCCCAGCAACCAGAAGCCGCCGGGATACTTGGTCAACAGGTCCACCGCGTACATGGGATTGAGGCATAGCAGCACGTGCGGTGCATGCACCACCTGCAATAGGCCCAGCACCAGTAGCATGGTGAACCACACCAACATGATCGGCCCGAAGGCAAAACCGACCACCTTGGTGCCGAACCGTTGGAAAAAGAACAACAGGCTGATGATGGCCACCACGACCAAAATCGTAGTGGTATTTCCCGGACCGATAATGCCTGCGAAGGCTTCCACGCCTGCCAACCCTTCAATGGCGGAAGCCACAGAGATCGGTGGTGTTAGAATGCCGTCCGCCAACAATGTCGCGGCTCCGATGATCGCTGGAAGCCAAACCCACTTGCCAAAGCGCCGGACCAGCGTGTAAAGCGAGAACACACCGCCTTCACCACGGTTGTCCGCCCGAAGGGTGATTAAAATGTATTTGAAGGTGGTCTGTAACGTGAGCGTCCAAAAAATGCAGCTCAAAGCACCCAACACCAACTGCTCGCTGATGGCGTTCGTTTCGCCTACAACGGCCTTGAACACGTACAAAGGCGAAGTACCGATGTCGCCGAAGACGATCCCCAATGTGACCAGCATGCCCGCCCAAGACAGGGGATGCGTGTGCTGTTTTTGCATGCGGCGTGGTATACGGGAACTAAACCCGGTTCACCGAAAAGGGGGGCGAATGTAGCACGATCAACCTGCCCGCTGGTTAACATAGCTTACGGTAGCCGACATGGCTTTGTTTCACTACTTCGCCTTATGCCGCCGGGGAGACAGGCCTGCCCCTGCGCACCAGCGGCAGTTCGCGCGCCGCTTGGAGCACTAAGGGCACCTTTTCAACCAAGGTGACGTTGGGGTCCAATCCCAAGGATTCACGGTCGCTGAGCGAGAACTGCTTCAGGAAATAGTAGATGTCCAATATCAGGTCATCCCGCAAGGTGAATTCATTTTCCACGGAAAGGAATCGCTCCATCAGTACGTAACAGATATCGGTGTGGAAATCACCCTTTTTGATGCTTTCATATTTGCTGTTGAAGCTGATCTCATGGTCGGCATCCAATTCCTCCAGCACGCGGCGGAAAAGCAGGTTTATCCGGGGCTGAACGCGGAAGCCCAGTTGGAAGTCCACCCGGATCACCTTGTCGTCGATCATCTCGGTAACCTCGTACTCCATGGTATACGGCGCATCGGTGTAGTTCACATGCACGAACCAATAGATCTCTGCCCGACGCGGCTTTTTGCTGAGGATGCTTTGGATGACCTGCTCTTCCACTTCGTTCATGTTGTTGGCCTTGATCATGTAAACCAAGTGCGTGGCGAACATGGGTATCTCCTTGTCCACGCTCAGTTCCCGCAGTGCTTCCGCATAGTTCACCAGTGGCACGAACTGCAGATAGCGGTTGGTGATCTTTCGCGCCCTGTACCACACGTACATCACCGCTACCAAACCCACGGCGAATACGATGAACCACGCCCGGTGTGTGATCTTCACTACGTTGGCCACGAAGTAGGCGCTTTCCACGGCGAAGAACAGGCCGATAACTGGCAATACCAGCAGCAAGCTCCAATGACGCACGTGGCGCAGGTAACCGAACATCAAAGTGGTGGTCATCAGCATCGCCACACAAATGAAAAAGCCGTAAGCAGCTTCCATCAATGAGCTTTCACGGAAGTACAACATCACGCCGATGCAGCCCGCATAGAGCATCCAGTTTACGCTGGGGATGTAGATCTGCCCACGCACTTCGGTAGGGAAACGTACCCGCACCCGGGGCCAAAAGTTCAACGTGATCGCTTCATTGATCAACGTGAAGGCTCCGCTAATCAATGCCTGGCTGGCAATGATGGCTGCAAATGTGGCAATGATGATACCGGTCAAAAGGAACCAGGACGGCATCATCTCAAAAAACGGATTACGGCCCAAAAGCTTGTCATCACCCAAGCCCAAAAGCCAAGCACCTTGCCCCATGTAATTTACCACGAGCGTGGTTTTTACATAGACCCAGCTGATCTGGATATTCCGCCTGCCGCAATGCCCTAAATCGCTGTAAAGTGCTTCAGCGCCGGTGGTGCAGAGAAATACTGCGCCCAAAAGCCAGAAACCGCCGGGGTAATGCACCAAGAGATCATAGGCGTAATACGGGTTCAAGCAAAGCAGAACGTGCGGGAAGCGCACGATATAAATGGCCCCCAAAACCAGGAGCATGGTGAACCAAGCCATCATGATCGGGCCGAACGCTAAGCCAACCACTTTAGTGCCGAACCGTTGGAAGAAGAAGATGCCCGATATGATGATGAGCACCACCGTTACGGTGAGCGTATTGCCCGGTTCAATGATGCCGCTCAGCAAAGGCAGGCCGCCTAAACCTTCAACGGCGGAACTTACCGTAATGGACGGCGTGATGATGCCGTCCACCAACAAGGTGCCTGCGCCGATGATAGCAGGGAGGTAGAGCCAATTACCATAACGCCGGACTAGAGCATAAAGTGAGAAGATACCACCTTCCCCGCGGTTATCCGCGCGCAACGTCAACAGGATGTACTTGAACGTGGTTTGAATGGTGAGCGTCCAGAACACGCAACTGACGCCGCCAAGGATAAGCTGATCCGTAATGGCGCGTTCACCAATTATGGCTTTGAATACATAGAGCGGCGAAGTTCCAATGTCGCCATAAATGATGCCCAACGTGATCAACAAACCGGCCCATGAGAGCGGGTGCGTATGCGACTTCTGCATGGAACACGAATCCCGGAGCTTAAGACCCCATTACCGGAAAGGAGGGCGAAAGTAGTTGCGGGATGATATGAAATGAACCCACCTCAGATGGAAGTGGCAGCCGGCAGTAGCAGTCGGCAGTCCGGCAATGGCAATTGGTCGGCAGCCGTCTAATCACCAATAACCATCCACCAGTCACTTCTTAGCATTTCTCCGTGCCTCTGTGCCCTCGCCTGGGCGTAGCCGCTTCGGCGAAGCACGGTCTGTGGTGAAATCGACTCTCACTTCTCCCAATCACCGCATATCATTCACCTCAACCCCAGGGTATTTCGCCTTGTCGAAGCTGAACAGTGCATCCACCATCTCGGCATTGGGCTTGAAGTTCTTCAAGATGTACGTCACTTCGTTGCCGTCTTTGTACTTCATCACCACTTTGCGCGGCTCAACCTTGTTCCTGTCCACGGTTAGAATTATGGTGTGGAAGGCTTTTTTGGTCGGGTCCAGCGGAAAAAGCTTGATGGTCTCCACGGCCACGCCGTCTTCGGTGCTTGCACCGACGTACTGGCTCTTGAAGCCTTTTTCGTAAACGTTGAAGAGGTTGGCAGGATCCAGTGTTTCGTCCATGTCCTTGGGGTCGCTGATGCTCACTTCGTTGCTCTTTTTGCTGTACGTGTACAGCGCAGTGCCGTCGTTGATCACGACATTGTCCAACAACGTGAGCCGGAATTTGCGGCCTTTTACCTTGATGTTGCCTTCCTGTTTCACGTCCAATTTGCTTGCGGTGTTCACTAAACGGCTGGTGAAATCGGCATCGAAGCTGGTGTAGCTCTTGTTCTTCGCGATCAACTGGTCCACTATGGCGCGGCTCTTGGGGTCGTCCTGCCCGAAGCTGTGCAGCACAATGGCGAGGAAGGAGAGGAGAAGCAGGGACTTTTTCATGGGAATGCGTTGTTTACAGGTTCGGAAAGGCAAGGCGCGTGCCAAGTTCAGGGAATAACGCGTTCGTGGGTCTTGGGCTGAAGCATGGTGCCGGTACAGCTCGGGGCGCCGCAGCGGCATGCCCAGATCTTTTTCAACCGGGCGGTGTAGGGCACGTCGAAGCTGATGCCGTAGTCGTAGTTGAGCTCTTCACCTTCTTCAACGTCCCGCAAAGTCTCAATGATCACACGGTCTTTCTTCCGGTCGCGCGGATGGGCATGCAGGTAAGGGATGCAGTTCGGTTCGCAGCCGTGGTTGATCCAACACGCGTCGTTGCCGTTCACGTTGCCGTCAATGATCCAATCGTCATTCAGTGCGAAAAGGAACGTATGGCCGGTATAGATCTCGTCGTACTGTTCATCGGCCTGTTCGGTGGTGATCAACCGGCCTGTGTATTCAATAAGCTCGGTGCCCTCAGGCAAATCGCGCGCCGCGAACACCCCGTTTCCATGGATCCGTGAACGCTTTACAAGAATGGGAGAGGCCATGCTTCAAGCCAGAACGGCCTTGCTTTTTTTCCGCTTGGCCGGTTTGATCATGGAGCCGTTGCAATTTGGCGCGCCGCAGCGGCAGGCCCACAAATGCCGCTCTTCCGCAGTGATCGGCTCCTCGATGCGGATGTCGTAGTCGTAAGTGAGTTCTTCGCCCGTTTTGATGTTGCGGATGGCCTCGATCACCACCTTGTCTTTGCGCGGATCGCCGCTTTCATCTTCGATAACGAAGGCTTGGCAATTGGGCGCGCAGCCGTGGTTGAGCCAGCGTGCCACATTGCCGCCGATGTTGGCATCGATCACGTAGGTATCGTTCAAGATGAAGAGGAAGGTATGCCCGGTGTCCTTGCCGCCGTATTCCTCGTCCACTTCTTCGTGTGTGCGCAGCTTGCCCTTGTACTCGATCACATCTTCTCCTTTCTTGATGGGCGCTGTGGCGAACACGCCTTGGCCATGGATCTTGGAGTTGCGCTGAACTATTTTGCTGGACATGGGTGCGGAAAAGAGGCGCGAATTTAAGGTGTCGTTGATACGGATAATGAGAATGGTGAGGACATGATTCTTTTCTACAGGATTACAGGATTGACAGGATTGATCTGCCTGCGGCCAGGAAATGGGGTAAACCGCTGATGAACGCTGATAAACGCAGATGAACGCCGATGGGATCAGTTCATCCAAATCCAAGCGCTACACCCGCGACGCCACAACCGCATACACCATTGGCAACTTGCCTTCCATGCCCGCAATGCGGAACATCCCGTCTTCGCCTTTCACGGTTTTCTCAAAGCAGTCATGTGGCGAGCCGTCGAGTTCCTCGAAACGGTCAATGCGCAATCCGGCATCCAGCAATGCGGTGATCGTTTCCGCCAGTGCGTGGTTCCATCCGTGCGACTTCAGGTTGATCTCTGCCGTGCCATCAGCGTAAGTCGATTTTTCCGTTTCCACGATCACTTCCCGGTTGAAATAGGAGTAAGTCATTTCGGTGAAGGAATTGTTGAACATCCAGACCGCCGGATGGAATTCCACCAGCACCAACTTGCCTCCGGGCTTCAGGTAACGCGCGATGTTCCTCGCCCATTTCCCCATTTCCGGCAACCAGCCCACCACGCCGTAGCTGGTGAATACGATGTCGAAACGACCTGCCAGTGCGGGCTGAAGATCCAGGACGTTCGCTTCAATGAATTCTGCTTTCA